>JAANCK011226131.1_pt1 | contig 13386 bp, 14 predicted proteins | sample 7277841 | NCBI WGS metagenome assembly JAANCK01 (sample SAMN14222788, study PRJNA588281) | permafrost metagenome | isolation source: Arctic cryosol methane SIP | place: Canada:Nunavut | collected 2015-07 | reverse complement strand
GCTCCACAAACGGCGTCACGTGATCGATCATGTGGAATTCGGGGTCGAGTTGCAGCCCCAGTCCTTCCAGCGTAATCAGGGTCTTGAATAGCAGGGTCCGGTCGGCCGGCAGCGCCAGATTGTTTTCGCGCATCAGCGCCGTAATGTCATTCAGCAGCGTGCCGATCTGCACATCCTTGAGCTGCAGATCGTCATAGCTTTGCATCATCTCCGCGACATCGTAAGCCAGCCGCTCCTCATCCAGTACCGAGTCGCCGCTCCAGTCGATCAACACCTGCAACAACGCCTGTTCGTCCTTGCTCGACAGGGCATGCAGCAGGTCGACAATCTGGTTGCGGCGGGAATTGGTCAGCATGCCCACCATGCCGAAATCGATCATGCCGATACGGTTGTCCGGCATGAACAGCACATTGCCGGGGTGCGGATCCGCATGGAAGTAACCGTTCTCCAGCACCATCCGCAACACCAGATCAGCACCGCGAGCGGCCAGCAGCTTGGGATCCAGACCGTCTGCGCGCAGCATGTCCGGTGCCACGCCCGATTTTCCGATGATTTCTTCCTGCACATTGACCCGGCTATTGCTGAATTCCCAATACACCCGGGGAATTTCGACCAGCGGATCGTCGGCAAAATGGCGCGCGAACAGGTCGATGTTGCGCGCCTCTTTTGCCAGATCGAGCTCGCGATGCAGCGACCGGCCAAACTGCGCAACGATATGCACCGGGTCGTAGCGGCGCGAGTCTGGTACTTCGCTGTCCAGCAATCGGGCAACGTGCTCAAGAATGCGCAGATCGGCCTTGATCACATTCTCGATTCCGGGACGGCGGATTTTGACGACGACGGGCGTGCCATCCTTGAGGGTGGCGCGATACACCTGCGCGATGGAAGCGGCGGCCAGCGGAATCGGATCGAAGCTTGCGAACACCTCGTCAGGCTCGCCCTTGATCGCTGCGACCAGATCAGCATGCAGCGCCTCATACGCCACCGCAGGCACCTGGCTGTGCAGCTTTTCGAATTCGGCAATCCAGTACGGTGGAAACACGTCCACCCGCGTCGCCAGCACTTGCCCCAGTTTGACGAAAGTCGGACCCAGTTCCTCCAGTGCGCGGCGGATCCGCACCGGCGCGTCGAGCTGGCTGATTTCGTTGCTGCTATGCCAGTGCAGAATCCGCCCGGCGCGTTCCAGCACGCCACTAATGCCCAGCGCGCGCACCAGATCGCCCCAGCCATAACGAATCATCACCGAGGCAATTTCATGCAGCCGCGGCAGATCGCGCACGACCGAAATGGTTTCCCAGAGCATTGAAATTAATTCCTGGAATCAGTCATGCCGAGAGTGTAGCCGACAGCGTTGCTGCTGTCGGCTGGTGAATCACGAACGCAGGCGATCGCTTTGCCGTTTCAGCGAATCCGACAATGCCTCCAGCACACCGCTGGCCACCATGGACAAGCGCTCAGTTGCCGCACCTGCTGATTCGCTCAAGCCTGCGCGCCCGGCTTCACCCGTGCTTTTCAAGCCGCTCACCATCTGCTGCAAAGCCTCGCGCACCTGTTCGCCGGTGCGGGTGCCGCTGTGTTTCAGGTGATCGCTCAGATACTCCAGCTCTTCTTTCAGTTTCCCGCCTGACTGCCTGGCGGTCTGCTTGAGGGTGTCGACAAACTGCTTCTCCAGATCGCGGAGTTGCTCCAGACTGCTTTTCAGTTCGTCGTCCTTGAAGGCTTTTCCCTGGCTGATGGCTTCGCGCAGGGTGTAAGACGCGTTTTGCGCCGCGCTGCCGATTGCCTCGTCCAGACCGGACACCGCCTGCTTGAGGCCTTCCTTCATCTCGCCGCCGCGCGCGCTCAGGCCGCTGCCCACCCCCGAGCTGATCGCACCAACGATCGCGCGCAGCTCATTCAATTGCATGCGCCGGTCATGCAGCGCACGTGCGGTCAATTCCCGCACCCGTTCGTGCAAGTCGGGGGTGGCGGCAGCCGCCGCCGCTTCGTCATGCCATTGCGCAAGCTGGGCGTTATCCGGGATACTGCTTTCATCTGGCGTGGATATGTCATTCATGATGCTGTCCTCACGATTTAATCAAGCTATTCAAGATTCACCCTGTTTGGCCGTAGCCTTCTACCAATATAGAGCAGATTGATATTCGATGAAGCCTGTCTTCCTGTTACTGGCACTGTTGCTGGCACCTGCTGCCCATGCCGACACGCCATCCGAAGACATTCCGCTGTACGCCGTGAGTCTGGTGGGCAGCCCTTATCGCCTCGGCGGCACCTCGCCCGAAACCGGACTCGATTGCAGCGGCTTTGTCGGCCTGGTGTTCAAACAAACCCTGGGCGTGTTGCTGCCGCGCACCAGCGTGGCCATCAGCGAAGTCGCGCAAACACTGGCGCAAAACGAGCTGCAGCCGGGCGACCTGGTCTTCTTCAACACGCTGCGCCACGCTTTTTCGCATGTCGGGATTTATCTGGGCGACAACCGTTTCGTTCATGCCGCAAACAACCGGGGCGGAGTCATGGTGTCCAGCCTCAACGACCATTACTGGCATGACCGCTTCGATGGCGCACGCCGCGTCATTCCGGAAACGCCGGCGGCGTCAGTCCATGCCGCCGATTAAACCCGCTACAACAAGCCGCCTTCAGCCTGTAGGATGAAGGCATTCTCATCAACCTGAGGTCTGCCGACTAAAACCATGCCGAGAAAATCTCCCGCCCAGCCCAAGTTGTTCGTGTTGGATACCAACGTGCTGATGCACGATCCGACCAGCCTGTTCCGCTTTGAGGAACACGACATCTACGTTCCCATCGCCACGCTGGAAGAGCTCGACCAGCACAAGAAGGGCATGACCGAAGTGTCACGCAACGCCCGCCAGGCCAGCCGCTTCCTCGACGAAATGGTGAGCAAGCTCGACACCATCGAGGAAGGCGTGCCGATCGCGCCGCACAGTCACGGCGCCGCCACCGGCAAGCTGTTTTTGCAAACCCAGGCGATCACCGGCGACATTCCGCTCTCCCTGCCGACCAGCAAGGTCGACAACCAGATTCTCGGCGTGGTGCTGTTCCTGTCGCGGCATTACCCCAAGCGGCAGGTCATCCTGGTGTCGAAAGACATCAACATGCGGATCAAGGCACGCACCCTGGGCCTGCCCGCCGAGGATTACTCCAACGACAAGGTACTGGAAGACACCGATCTGCTGTATCCCGGCGTGCTCGAACTGCCCGCCAATTTCTGGGATACCCACGGCAAGGGCATGGAATCCTGGCAGGCCAACGGCCACACCTACTACCGCCTCAAGGGACCATTGGCGGCAGACTTCCTGCCCAACGAATTCGTCTTTCAGGAAGGCCCCAATCCGCTCTACGCCAGGGTGCTCAAGGTCGAGGGCAAGCAGGCCGAGCTGGTCACGGTCAAGGACTACAGCCACCACAAGAACAACGTCTGGGGCATCACCGCGCGCAACCGCGAGCAAAACTTTGCGCTCAACGTGTTGATGGATCCGGAGATTGATTTCGTCAGCCTGCTCGGCCAGGCCGGCACCGGCAAGACGCTGCTGACGCTGGCAGCGGCACTCGCCCAGGTGCTCGACAAGAAAATCTACAGCGAAATCATCATGACCCGCGTCACCGTGCCGGTCGGCGAAGACATCGGATTCCTGCCCGGTACCGAAGAAGAAAAAATGACGCCGTGGATGGGCGCGCTGGAAGACAACCTCGACGTGCTGAACAAGACCGACGACGAAGCCGGCGACTGGGGGCGTGCGGCGACACAGGATCTGATCCGTTCGCGGATCAAGGTCAAGTCGCTCAACTTCATGCGCGGGCGTACCTTCCTCAACAAATTCCTCATCATCGACGAGGCGCAAAACCTCACTTCCAAGCAGATGAAAACCCTGATCACCCGCGCCGGCCCCGGCACCAAGGTGGTCTGTCTGGGCAACATCTCGCAGATCGACACGCCCTACCTCACCGAAGGCAGTTCCGGCCTCACCTACGTGGTCGACCACTTCAAGGGTTGGCCACATAACGGCCATGTCACCCTGCAACGCGGCGAGCGTTCACGGCTGGCCGATTACGCAGCTGAAGTGTTATAAACCCGGGCGCGCCGTCAAACCGGACGGCCATCTGGTGTTTGAATCAAAACGGGCCGCGACAGCGGCCCGTTTCACCTGCGACAATACGAACCTGAATTTGAACAACTGCCTGCCGCACTCAACCCTGCTCCGTGCCCACATCCGCTCCCCTCACCCCCATCAACCATGACCGCGACAGCGCGGGAATGACCTATGTCTATCCGGTCGTGTCGCGGCGCGCGGGCGGTGTATCGGTCGGCGTGAATCTCAATCCCAACAACGCCTGCAACTGGGCGTGCGTGTATTGCCAGGTGCCGGATCTGGTTCGCGGCACGTCGCCGGAAATCGATCTGGCGCAGCTGGAGGCTGAATTGCGCGCGCTGCTCGGCGATATCCTGCACGGCGATTTCATGACCGCGCGGGTGCCGGAAGGCGCACGATGCTTGAACGACATTGCCTTGTCGGGCAACGGCGAGCCGACCAGCGCCAGAGCCTTTCCGCACGTGATCGAACTGATCGGCCGGGTGATGGCGGATTTCGATTTGATCGGAAAAATCAAACTGGTGCTGATCACCAACGGCAGCCTGATCGACCGCCCGCGGGTGCAGGACGGCATCCGGCAGATGGCCGTGCTCAATGGCGAAGTCTGGTTCAAGTTCGACAGCGCGACGGCGAGCGGCATGCGCGCGACCAACCAGACGCGGATGTCACCCGACAAGCAGTTTGAGCGCCTTAAAATTGCCGCCGCGTTGTGCCCAACGTGGCTGCAAACCTGTGTATTTGCGCTGGACGGCGCCGCCCCGAGCGAGGCCGAACAAACCGCCTACCTGGATGCGGTGGCGCGCATCCGCGAACAGGCCATCCCCGTTCAAGGCGTGCTGCTGTATGGCCTGGCGCGGCCGTCGTTGCAACCGCAAGCGAGCCGGCTATCCGCATTGCCCGCCGTATGGCTGGACCGTTTTGCCGGCGCCATCCGCGCGGCCGGGCTGCCGGTCAAGGTCTCGCTGTGAGATCCACACGATGATTCACGGCATCGGCACCGACCTGCTCGACGCAGGGCGCATCCGCAGCGGCCTCACGCGTTTTGGCGAAGCCTATGCCGACCGCATTCTTGCCCCGGCCGAACACGCGGGCTATTTCGCCAGCCGCGACCCGGCGCGCTTTCTGGCGAAAAGTTTTGCCGTCAAGGAAGCCTTCGCCAAGGCGGCGGGAACCGGCCTGCGCGCACCCGTATCGCTGCGCAATATCGCCGTGCTGCGCGATCCGCTCGGCAAGCCGCACATCCTGTGCGCGCCCGAGCTCACCGACTGGCTGGCGGCGCGCGGCGTGGCAGGGCATCATGTATCGCTGTCGGACGAAGGCGACCTGATACTTGCATTCGTCGTGCTGGAACAATCCAGTCCGCGGCAGCAATAACTGGAGACGATATGACGCCAGATTTTAAACAGGAGCGACCATGACACTCGGCCCCTTGATGCTCGACGTGGCGGGAACCGAACTCACCGACGACGACCGCCGCCGGCTGTCCCATCCCCTGGTGGGCGGGGTGATTCTGTTCACCCGCAACTACCGCGATCCGGCGCAGCTTGAAGCGCTCACCACCGACATCCACTCCTTGAAATCCGCGCCGCTACTGATCGGCGTCGATCACGAGGGCGGCCGGGTGCAGCGCTTCCGCGAAGGCTTCACGCGGCTGCCATCGATGCGCACGTTCGGCGAAATCTGGAATGAACACCCGCAACAGGCCAAGCACCTGGCGCGCGAAACCGGCTATGTGCTGGCGGCAGAACTGCGCGCGCATGGTGTGGACTTCAGCTTCGCCCCGGTGCTGGACCTCGATTACGGCGCCTCGTCGGTGATTGGCGACCGCGCCTTCCACGGCTCGCCGCACACCGTATTCGAACTCGGCCAGGCGGTGATGCTGGGGATGAAGGACGCCGGCATGGCCGCCTGCGGCAAACACTTCCCTGGCCACGGCTTTGTGGTGGCGGATTCGCATGTGGCGATTCCGGTCGACGAGCGCACGTTGGCCGATATCGCCATCGCCGACCTGGTGCCGTTCCGCCTGATGATCGATGCGGGACTGGCCGCGATCATGCCCGCGCACGTGATTTATCCGCAGGTCGATTCCCTGCCCGCCGGCTTCTCGCGCATCTGGCTGCAAAAACAGCTGCGCCAGCAACTCGGATTTGACGGCACGATTTTCAGCGATGATTTGTGCATGGAAGCGGCTGCCGTGGCAGGCGGCGTCGTCGAACGCGTCGCCGCCGCACTCCATGCCGGCTGCGACATGGCGCTGGTGTGCAACCGCCCCGATCTGGCCGACGAGGTGCTGGCCAAGCTCAAAATCGACTGGCCCGCCCCTGCCCGCGCACGCCTCGCACGCATGCACGGCCACCCGCACCCGCTTTCAATGACCGCCCTGCGCGAATCCGCGCGTTACGCCAACGCGCTGCACCACATCGCCGGGCTCGGTCTGGATTCGGCTAATCTCAATCTCACCCCCGACCCCACGGATTACTGTGCACGCGCATAAACACGATCACGATCATGACGATCTCTCGCTCGAACGCGGCGAGGATCATGTCCACCATCATCTAGGCCACACCGGCAGCAACAAGGGGCTGCTCATCGCGCTCCTGCTCACCCTCGGGTTCGCTGTCGTCGAAGTACTGGCGGGCTTTTTGTCCGGCTCGCTGGCGCTGCTGTCCGACGCCGCACACATGGTCACCGACGCCTCATCGCTCGGGCTCGCTGCAGCCGCCGCCAGCCTGGCGCGCCGTCCGCCGTCGATGCAGCATTCCTATGGGCTGGTGCGCGCCGAAGTGCTGGCGGCCTTGCTCAACAGTCTCGCCATGCTGGTGCTGATCGGTTTCATCATCTACGAGGCGATTCAACGCTTCAGCGCGCCGCACCCCATCGCGGGCGGCACCGTCGTCACCGTCGCGGTGATCGGCCTCATCGTCAACCTCATCGTCGCCTGGACGCTGCATCGCGGCGAACAAACCCTCAACAGCCGCGCTGCACTGCTGCATGTGCTGGGCGACGCGCTCGGCTCGGTCGCGGCGATCACCGCAGGCATCGTCATTCTTGCTACCGGGTGGACGCCGATTGACCCGCTGCTATCAATATTCGTTGCCATGCTGATCAGCGTATCGGCAGTCAGGCTCCTGCTCGAAGCCGTCCATGTGCTGATGGAAGGTGTGCCGCTCCACATCAAGCTCGAGGCTGTCGGCCACGATCTTGCCACCCTGCCCGGCGTGATGCGTGTGCACGATCTGCATGTGTGGACACTGTCGTCCGGGACCCTCGCACTGTCCGCGCATCTTGAAATCCACAATCTGGCCGACTGGCCCGCCATTCTCGTTGCCGCGCACCAGACACTCGAATCCCGCCACGGCATCCGCCATGTCACCCTGCAACCCGAAGTACTGGCTGCTGCACCGCTGGTGCGCACGCCCTATCCCCCAGCAGTTTCCTGAAGGTTTTTGTCAAACAGGAAGTTGGCATTTGATGCGTTAGAATGAGAACCATTGTTGTTTGCAACGGATGCAAGACTCTCTGGCTGCCGCTGGCTTACTGAGTTTCATGACTCGCGCGCCTGTTATGCTTGTCGCGTGCATTCGCATGGGCTGGCGCCACAAGCCCTTGCAACTGCATCAAGTACAGGAACAGCACGTTTTTGCTCAACCGCAAGCCCATAAACAAGCCAGCTCATGACCCAAACTGCCGTGCCTTCGCTCACTCTGGCTCAGCTTGCAGACCACCAGGCCTGCACCATCGACCGCATCACAGCACCGCCCAATGCGCCCGAATGGCACGACTGGCTGGAAGAGATCGGCTTTCTGCCCGGCGAACGCGCAATGGTGATGAACCGCGCTCTTCCCGGCGGCGACCCGCTGGTGATACGTGTCGGCAATTCGACCTTCGCGCTGCGGCGGATTGAAGCGGCGTGCGTGCAGGTCACGCTGGACGAGACGGCAGCATGAAAACCTCGATTGTCTACGTCCACCCCGCCGGCCCCCTGGTCGCTTTGGTCGGCAATCCCAATTGCGGCAAGACCGCACTGTTCAACCGGCTGACCGGCAGCCACCAGAAAGTCGCCAACTACGCGGGCGTCACGGTTGAACGCAAGGAAGGCAAGCTCACCACGCCGGCCGGCAAGCACTTGCGGGTACTCGACCTGCCGGGCACCTACAGCCTGCATCCGCGTTCGCCCGACGAAAAAGTGACCTGCGACGTGCTGAGCGGCCACGCCATAGGCGAAAAACGTCCCGATCTGGTGGTGTGCGTGGTCGACGCGACCAATCTGCGACGCAATCTGCGGCTGGTGCTGGCAGTCAAACGCCTCGGCCTGCCGTGCGTGGTCGCGCTCAACATGACCGACCTCGCCGCCGCACGCGGCATCCAGGTCGACGCGGCAGCGCTGACGGCAGCGCTCGGTCTGCCGGTGGTAAACACGGTAGCGGTCAACGCCGAAGGGGCCGATGCCTTGCTGGAGCTGCTCGGTCAACCCGAACGCTGGCGGCAGGACGCCACAGCCACGACGCTGCCCGACGAGCACGCCGACAAACTGGGCAACGACCCCAACATCGAAGCCGACCACGATGCCGTGCGCCGCATCCTGCAAGGCATGGGACTCGACACGGCAGTGCCGCATCTGGCCAGCGACCGCATCGACCGCATCGTGCTGCATCCGCTGATCGGGCCGCCGCTGCTGGCCGTCGTGCTGTTCCTGATTTTTCAGGCGGTGTTCGCCTGGGCAGCGGCGCCGATGGGCTGGATCGAAACGGCAACCACCATGCTTGGCAATACCGTTTCAGGCCTGCTGCCCGATGGCTGGATACGCAGCCTGCTGGTCGACGGCGTGATTGCCGGCGCAGGCGGCGTGCTGGTATTTCTGCCGCAGATTCTCATTCTGTATTTTTTCATTCTGGTGCTGGAAGAATCCGGCTACCTGCCGCGCGCGGCCTTTCTGCTCGACCGCCTGATGGGCGGCGTCGGGCTGTCCGGCCGCTCGTTCATTCCCCTGCTGTCGAGCTTCGCCTGTGCGATTCCCGGCATCATGGCTGCGCGCACCATCACCAATACGCGCGACCGTCTGGTCACCATCATGATCGCCCCCATGATGACCTGCTCGGCGCGGCTGCCGGTGTATGCGCTGCTGATCAGCGCCTTCATCCCGCGCCGCGATGTGGGAGGGCTGTTCGAATTGCAGGGGCTGGTGCTGTTTTTTCTGTACGTGGCGGGCATCGTCGGTGCGCTGGCCGTCGCCTGGCTGCTCAAGCGCTTTACTGCGCGCCAGCTCATGCATCCATTGATGATGGAACTGCCAAGCTACCACTGGCCGCGCCTGCGCAACGTCGCCATCGGCCTGTGGCAGCGCGCGACGATTTTCATCAAGCGGGTCGGCGGCATCATTCTGGTTCTCACCATCTTGCTGTGGTTTCTGGCGAGCTTCCCCGCCCCACCCGCAGGCGCAAGCGGCGCGCCGATCGAATACAGTTTTGCAGGTCAGTTGGGGTACGCGCTGGCGAAGGTATTCGCCCCCATCGGTTTCAACTGGCAAATCAGCATCGCGCTGGTGCCGGGACTAGCCGCGCGCGAAGTCGCGGTCAGTGCGCTCGGGACCGTGTATTCACTATCGGCGACAGGCAACGACACCGCGCTGGCTCTGACCCCGCTGATCGCGAATAGCTGGAGCCTCGCCACTGCCTTGTCGCTGCTGGCATGGTTCGTGTTTGCACCACAGTGCCTCGCCACGCTGGCAACGGTCAAGCGCGAAACCGGCGGCTGGACCATGCCGCTGATCATGGCGGGATATTTATTTGCGTTGGCCTATCTGGCCGCGTTTATCACCTATCAGCTGGCACTTGCTGCCGGACTGGGCTAAAGCACAAACGGCAGCGCCTGTCCGGTTTACGCCAAAGCGAGTCATGCAAAACAGCAGGGGATGTAAAAGTTGCGGCGACGGACTCAGCCGCGGTGAGGCCGATCAGGCGTACGACCACTATCGGCGTAATAGCTGACACGCGTGCGCGGGTCGAGGTAATCCAGCACGGCCTTGCACAGTTCCTGCGGGCGCAGCGTTTTCACCACCGACAGGTCGCGTGCTTCGCGCAAGTCCAGCCATAAGGCTTCATCCTTGGGAATATCCGGGTCGTAGATCAGCACCGAGGGTTGCAACAGTTGCTCGGCGTTCACACTCATCACCAGGCCAGTCTGGCCATTACTCAACTGCACCACGCTGCCTGGCGGATACACGCCCATGCAGCGGATAAAGAGCTGCATCAAATCCGGGTCGAATTTGCCCTTCTCATACTTGAACATGAAGGCAAGTGCTTCGGCTGGCGTCATTGCCTCCGCCAGGTTGACGGGATTGCAATAGTTATCGAAGGCATTGACGATGCAGGCGATGCGTGCGAGCCGGCCAATCTGCCCGCCTTTGAGTTTGTCCGGAAAGCCGCTGCCGTCGAGCAACTCATGATGCATCGCAACCACTTCAAGCGCAGCTGCAGCGATATCCGGTAGCTGCTGCAGCATCTCCAGGCCATACGCCACATGCAGCTGGTTAAAGTTGCGTTCCGCTGCGGTCCAGGGCGTTTTCTTCAGCCGGATCTGGCTTGGCACTTTTTCCTTGCCCAGATCATGCAACAGCGCACCCAGGCCCAGCGCGCGCATCTCCCCGGCATCCAACTTCGCCTCCTTGCCCAGCATCAGCGCAAGCACGGTGACGTTGAGTGCGTGGAAATACGAGCTTTCATCCCCCGCCTTGGCATTCATCAGATGCAGCACGATATCCTTATCGTCCAGCATCGAATCAACCATGTCCGCCACCAGCGCGTGTGCCTGCTGGATGGATTCACCCGAACGTGAAAACAGATTGCGCAACAGCAATTTGACTGTCGCAACGCCCGCGCAGAATTTCTTGTCACAGCGGCCCAGGGCCTCACGCTGCGCGGTAAGCTTTTCACGCCGCGCCTGCTTTTCCGCCCACATTGCCTCCACTTCGGGATCGATCGGCGGCGGTAGCGGTGGCAGCGGCGGCGGCGCATCCACCGCAGGGGGCGGCAACGGCTGCAGTTCGCTTTTCGTGGGATCGTAAAGCACATGCGTCATTCCCAGGGAACGCAGCACCTGCACCTGTTTTTCGTTGCGCACCTTGAAACTGCTAAACAGGAAGGGATGGTCCATCCAGTCTTCCAGACGAATGTACAGCCCCACTCTCACCTGCTCGACACTGATGCGTTGTTCCAACCCGTTCATCGATGTGACACTTTCTGTTAACCGCCCAGTTTAGACGTTGGCGTCAGCCAGGCCCTTGCGCAGCAAATCCGCAACCGTCTCGTTCACACCCGTCTTGCGCGCTGCTGCCAAAGCCTGGATTTGCTTGACCAGTTCGCCATCGAGCTTGGTGGCAAACGCAACCAGGCCCTGCGCCTGCTCAAGCTTGCGCTGCTCGCGACGCGAAGTTTTCGGACCGGCCGCGCTGCCAAAGCGATCCGGCGTACCGGCTTGCTTCATCTGGCCCGTGATTTTCAGCTCTTCATTTCTGTCGAGATCGGATTTTTTCATGGGGATTTCCTGGATAAATACGGCTCACTCCCGTGGCCCATTTTTAAAGTCAGGCCGATGCTTGAGCGAAAAATAACCGCCAGCATAAGCGATGCAGCCGCCCTGCGCGAAATTCGTCGCTTCGTCTCATGTATCAATGGCGAAACATTTTAAAAAAACCAAGCAGGGAGCATCTCCCATTTGATGCCGGCTCAACCCGTTTTTCGACTGCTGCAGCCATTCAGACAATTGATCGAAGTCGACCGCGTTGGCCAGCCTCCCCCCGTTGGATCGAGACTTGAATCGAAACACCTCTAACCTATCCTGAGGATGTCCAACTGTTGAAGGAGACAAATCATGCTGCACGTTTCAACCGACATCAACAAACTGATCAACGAACCTGCAACCAATCCGGACTTTCCCTATGCGCCATTTGGCTGGACGCGGGAAGATGCGATGAAGACTGCGCGCGCGGAAAACCTGGAGCTCACCGAAACGCACTGGGAAGTCGTTCGCGCCCTGCAGAATTATTATGCGCATCATGAAGACGAAACCGTCATCAGCCTGCGCGACCTGCACGACGCGCTGGACGAACACTTCCACCTGCAAGGCGGCCTGAAATATCTTTACACCCTGTTCCCGGGCGGCCCCATTGCACAGAGTTGCCGTCTGGCCGGCTTGAAAGCACCTTTCATGGCCAGCGACAGCAGTTTCGGCAGCGTGGCCTAGCTTTCGCCAACGCCGCGCCTCATCGGCTATGGCAGGGGCAGGCGACAAGGGGAATTGATCGGATTCAGGTTTCCAGTACCAGCTTGGCGTGGGTTTCGCCGTTGCGCATGTCGATTTCGAACCATAGCTCGCAATATTCCGGCTGCGTGTCCAGCGGCGTCGGGTCATCGGCGCAGCTGCAGCCGCCGAGGATTCCGGCGTAGAAAACCCCCGCCTTCACCCGCAAGCAATCGCCCGTCGCCGTCGCCCCGAGCAGCATCACCGTGAACGGCTTCTCCGCCACCCAGCTCGTTGCGGACAAACCCTGCTGCAACGGCAAGAGGGTGGCGTCAAGTTGCTCGACTTCATGCTTGAAGCGTGCGCCGAAGCTGGGCGTGTTCCAGACTGCAAGGGAATGTGGCAGTTTGAAAGCAGGCATGGCAGGCCGCTCCATTATTGATAGATTCTCCTGTCGTGCCTGATCCAGCCGGCGACGTGGCGTCCCTGCGGATCGCGGTGCGTCCAGTGAATCACGCCGCCTTTCGGGTTCCACTCATACTCACCATAAAAGGCGACCGTATCGCCCGCGTGCAACGAATCAATGCGCGATGCCAGATCGATGTTGTGGGACACCAGCAGCGTCCGCCCGGAATCCAGCCGCACGATGAAGCGCTGATGCCGGCTGCCGTTGTTGTCGTCCGGCAGCAGCTTTTCCACTACCCCCTTGCCCTCAAGCTGCTGGTTGCCAAGGCGGTTGGCAAAGGCGTGATCGATTGCAGCATCGTTGCCCTCACCGGCACGTGTGGATACGCCAGCCTGAGCAACCGCTCCAGACCCATCAGACGCGCCCGGAGCGGGGACGAGCGCGATCGACAGGCCGGCCCTCAGAGGCCGGCCTTTTTTCGTTCTGCTGGCGACCCGCGCCAGGCGCCACGATCACGGGCACCTCGCTGGTGCACAATGTCCCGAATGGATCTCGACCGCCTCGACGAGTTCCTCAAGCCGCTCTACCAGGACCTCGACGGCGTCTCCCGCGCGGGTGAAATCGCGCGTGTGGCGG
>JAANCK010279927.1_pt1 | contig 13399 bp, 16 predicted proteins | sample 7277841 | NCBI WGS metagenome assembly JAANCK01 (sample SAMN14222788, study PRJNA588281) | permafrost metagenome | isolation source: Arctic cryosol methane SIP | place: Canada:Nunavut | collected 2015-07 | reverse complement strand
TGCCCGGCCGCCTCGACCTCGCCTATGGACCCCACGCGCGCCATCGCATCGACCTCTTCCCCGCGGCCAACGCCCGCGGCACGCTCGTGTTCATCCACGGCGGCTACTGGCGCTCGCTCGACAAGGACATGTTCTCGTGGCTCGCGGCCCCGTGGGTCGCGGCGGGCGTGAACGTGGCGCTGCCGCGCTACCGCCTGTCTCCCGAAGCGCGCATCGAGGAGATCGTGGACGACGCCATCGACGCGGTGAACTGGCTCTTCGCCCACGGCGAGCGCGAAGGCGTTGCGATGGAACGCGTGGTGGTCGCCGGGCACTCCGCGGGCGGCCACCTCACGGCGGCGCTCTTCGCCGCACCGGTACCGCGCCTGCAGTTCGATCCGGCGCGCATCGTGGGCGGCGTTCCCATCAGCGGCGTGTTCGATTTCGAGCCGCTCCTGCACTTCGGCTTCAACGCGGACTTCCGCCTCGATCGCGCGGCGGTCGAACGCCTGGACCTTGCCGGCCGGCCGCGCGCGGTCCGCGCCCCGCTCGTCGTGGCCGCGGGTGCGGACGAAAGCGGCGAATTCCGGCGCCAATCGCGCCTCCTCGCTCAGGCGTGGAAGCCCCAGGTGCGATCGCTGCTCATGCTGCCGGGGCTGCACCACTTCAGCGTGGTCGATGCGTTCGCCGAGCGCGGCCAGCCGCTCCACGAAGCCGCCCTCGCGCTATTCGACTGAAAGGATCCGCCCGGTGGATGCACCCGACCTGTCCAAGCTTTCCATCGACCGCGCAACCCGATCGGTCGCGCCGCGCAGGCGAAGGCGCTGGGTGAACGGGTGGACCATCGGCGCGGCGGTGCTGCTCGCCATCGGGGGACTCGTCGCCTATCGCGCGTCCACCGCGCCCCCCGCGGTGGAGACGGCCAACGTCACCACCGCGTATCCCACCCAGTCGATCACCGTGCTCAACGCCACGGGGCGCGTGGTCGCGTGGCGCAAGGCCGCGGTGTCCACCAAGGCCACGGGGCTGCTCGAGTGGCTGGGCGTACAGGAAGGCACGCGGGTGAAGGAAGGCCAGGTGATCGCGCGCCTCGAGAACAAGGACGTGGCCGCCGCGCGGGATTCGGCCGCCGCCAACACCGTGGCCGCGCGCGCGAACCTGCAGCAGGGCGAGGCGGAGATGCGGGACGCGCAATCGAGCTACGAGCGCACGCTCGACCTCTACGGGCGCAAGTTCATCTCCGAATCCGCCCTCGACACCGCCCGGGCGCGCCTGGACAAGGCGAAGGCGTCGGTCGCGAGCCTGCAGGCGGCGATCGGCGTGGCGGACGCCAACGCGCGCCAGGCGCAGGTCGCTTACGAGCAGACGCTGATCCGCGCGCCTTTCGACGGCATGGTGCTCACCAAGAACGCCGACATGGGCGACATCATCACGCCGTTCTCCTCGGCCACGGACTCCAAGGGAGCGGTGGTGAACATGGCCGACATGGGCACGCTCGAGGTGGAGGCGGACGTGTCGGAGTCCTCCATCGCGAAGATCCAGCCGGGCATGCCCACGGAGATCCAGCTCGACGCCTATCCGGACCTGCGCCTTGCGGGCACCGTCTCCCGCATCGTGCCCACCGTCGACCGCAGCAAGGCGACACTGCTGGTGAAGGTCTCTTTCGTGGAGAAGGACCCGCGCGTGCTGCCCGACATGAGCGCCAAGGTGGCGTTCCTGTCCCGCGTGCCCACTCCCGAGGAGCGCAAGCCCGTGGTCGCGGTGCGCCCCGAGGCGATCGCCCGGCGCGGCGAGCGCAGCGTGGTCTTCGTGGTCGACGAACACGACGAGGTGAAGCAGGTCGACGTGGGCACTCCCACCAAGGTGGGGGACCTGATGCAGGTGGCGGGCGTGAAGGCGGGCGACAAGGCGGTGTTGAACCCGCCCGCGAAGCTGCGCGACGGCGCCAAGATCGCGCCGGCGAAGAAATAACCGATGACGGCTTCTCCGACCCGGGCACCCCCTCCCGAAGGAGCGGGAGAAGCGGGGGGCGCGATCCGGCCGATCGTCGCCATCGCGCACCTTTCCAAGAGCTACCGCCGCGGCGACCAGGTGGTGCCCGTGCTGCGCGACATCACGCTCGACATCCCGCCCGGCGACTTCATCGCGCTGATGGGTCCGTCGGGCTCGGGGAAGTCGACGCTCCTGAACCTCATCGCCGGCATCGACAAGCCCGACGCGGGCGAGCTGCGGGTGGACGGCGAGGACATCACGCGGCTTGCCGAGGCCGAGCTCGCCGACTGGCGGGCGGCCCACGTGGGTTTCGTGTTCCAGTTCTACAACCTCATGCCGGTGCTCGACGCGTTCGAGAACGTGGAGCTGCCCCTGCTGCTCACCTCCCTCGGCAAGCGCGACCGGCGGGAACGGGTGGAGACCGCCCTCGCCCTCGTGGGCCTTTCCGATCGCATGGACCACTATCCGAACGAGCTTTCGGGCGGACAGCAGCAGCGGGTGGCGATCGCGCGCGCCTTCATCACCGACCCCACCATCATCGTGGCCGACGAGCCCACGGGCGACCTGGACCGCAAGAGCGCCGAGGACATCCTGGGGCTGCTGCGCAGGCTCAACTCCGAGATGGGCAAGACCGTCATCATGGTGACTCACGACCGGCACGCGGTCGAGAGCGCGCGCCACGTCACCCACCTCGAAAAGGGCGAGCTCGTGGCGGGCGACGGGGAAAAAGTAACCTGACCCCTTTTATTCGCCCATGTACTTCAAGCTCGTATTCAAGAACATCTTCCGCCACCGATTGAGGAGCCTGCTCACGATCGTGGGGCTGGTGGTGGCGATCCTCGCCTTCGGGCTGCTGCAGACGGTGGTGCACGCGTGGTACGCGGGGGCGGACATGGCTTCGACCACGCGCCTCATCACGCGCAACGCCACGTCCCTCGTGTTCCCGATCCCGATCTACTACCGCGAGCGCATCAAGGCGGTGGACGGGGTGAAGGCGGTGGCGGTGTCCAACTGGTTCGGCGGCATCTACAAGGACCAGTCCTTCGGCAACTTCTTTCCGCAGTTCGCCGTGGACCACGACATCTGGTTCGACCTCTACCCGGAATTCCGGACGCGGCCCGACGAGCTCCTCGCGTGGAAGAAGGACCGCTCCGGGGCCATGGTCGGCCGGCAGTTGGCCGACCAGCACGGCTTCAAGGTGGGCGACGTGATCGCGCTGAAGGGCGCGATCTTTCCCGGCACCTGGGAGTTCACCGTGCGCGGCATCTTCGAGCCCCGCGACGACACCACCATCACGCGCCAGATGTACTTCCACTGGGATTACCTGAACGAGCGCATGAAGCAGCTCTTTCCCAAGCGCGCCGAGTACGCGGGCCTCTTCATCGTGCAGATCGCCGACCCGGGGCGCGCCGCGGAGATCAGCCGCACGATCGACCGCGAGTTCAAGAATTCCCTCGCCGAGACGCTCACCGAGACGGAGAAGGCGTTCCAGCTGGGCTTCGTCGCCCAGACCGAGACCATCGTGATGGCGGTGCGCATCGTCTCGTTCGTGGTGATCGTGATCATCTTCGCGGTGGTGGCCAACACCATGGCGATGACCGCGCGGGAGCGCATGGCGGAATACGCAACACTCAAGGCCCTGGGCTTCGGGCCGGGCTTCGTGGCCGGGCTCATCGGCGGGGAATCGGTGATGATCACGGTCCTGGGGGGCTTGCTCGGGATCCTCGCGACCTTTCCCGTGGCGGCCGTCTTCAAGTCCCTGCTGGGATCGATGTTTCCCGTGTTCCAGGTGGCGCCCGGCACCGTCGCGATGCAGGCCGCGGCGGCCGTGGGCGTGGGCGTGCTCGCGGGGCTGGCACCCGCGATCCGCGCCGGCCGGGTGAAGATCGTCGACGGGCTGAGGTACATCGGATGAGGCCCGCGCGGTGAAGATCCCCATCTCCTACGTCTTCCGCAACCTCTGGACGCGCAAGCTCACCACCCTGCTCACCGCGGGCGGCATGGCGCTCGTGGTGTTCGTGTTCGCCGCGGTGCTGATGCTCGACGCGGGCCTCAAGCGCACGCTGGTGTCCACCGGCTCCTACGACAACGCGATCCTGCTGCGGCAATCGGCGCAGACCGAGATCCAGAGCTCGGTGTACCGCGACCAGGCCTCGCTCATCGAGACGCTGCCCGAGGTGGCGCGCGACGTGGACGGCACCCCCCTCGTCTCGAAGGAGACGATCGTGCTCACCCAGATCTCGAAGAAGGGCGACGACCGGCCCGCCAACGTGGTGGTGCGCGGGCTGCCGCTCGTGGGCGTGAAGATCCGCCCCCAGGTGAGGATCGTCGACGGGCGCATGTTTCGCCCCGGCACCTCCGAGATCATCGTGGGACACGGGATCTCGGAGGGCTTCGAGGGCGTGGGCATCGGCGAGCGCCAGCGCTTCGCCGGGCGCGAGTGGACCGTGGTGGGCGTCTTCGACGCGAACCGCTCCGGCTTCGATTCCGAGATGTGGGGCGACGTGGACCAGATGATGCAGGCGTTCCGGCGCGCGGCCTATTCGTCGGTGATCGTGCGGCTGCGCAACCCCTCGGATTTCGATTCCTTCGCCCGCCGGGTGGGAGAGGACCAGCGCCTCGTGCTCGACGCGAAGCGCGAGCCCCTCTTCTACGAGGAGCAATCGAGGACCCTGTCGACGTTCATCAGCTACCTGGGCATCACGCTGTCGATCATCTTCTCCATCGGGGCCATGATCGGCGCCATGATCACCATGTACGCGGCGGTGGCCAATCGCACCTCCGAGATCGGCACGCTGCGCGCCCTGGGCTTCCGCCGCTCGAGCATCCTCGCCGCGTTCCTCGCGGAGTCGATCCTGCTCGCGGCGGCGGGCGGGCTCGCGGGCCTCGTCCTCGCCTCGTTCCTGCAGGCCTTCACCATCACCACCATGAACTGGCAGTCCTTCAGCCAGCTCGCGTTCGGCTTCGACCTCACCCCGCGCATCGTCCTCATGACCCTCATCTTTTCCCTGGCGATGGGGCTGGTGGGCGGGTTCCTCCCGAGCGTGCGCGCCGCGCGCCTGGAGATCGTCGATTCGCTGCGGGCCGCGTGACATGGAGCGCATCGTCGCCACCTATCGCATCGCCGCGCCGCAAGGCGAGGCGCGAGCGCGGGCGAGCGCCCTCGCCGCCGAGCAGAGCGTGGAAATGCCCCTCGCGGCCATCGCCGACGCAACGGTGCTGCGGGAAATCGTGGCCACGGTGGAATCGATCCGCCCCGGCGACGGCGCCTTCGAGGTCGACCTGGGAATCGCTCCCGCCACCACGGGCATGGAAGCCTCGCAGCTGCTCAACATGCTCTTCGGCAACTGCTCGCTGCAGCCGGAAGTGGAGCTGGTGGACGTCTGGTTTCCCGCGGAATTCCTGACTGGCTTTCCCGGGCCGCGCTTCGGCATCGAGGGCATCCGAGCCGTCTCCGGCGTCGCCGGCCGCCCGCTCACCTGCACGGCGCTCAAGCCCCAGGGCTCGCCGGTCGCGCACCTCGCGCGCCTCGCCCATACGTTCGCGCTCGCGGGCATCGACGTGGTGAAGGACGACCATGGCCTCGCCAACCAGGCCTTCTCGCCTTTCGCCCAGCGCGTGCCCGCGGTGCAGCGGGCGATCGGCGAGGCGAATCGCGCGACGGGCGGGCGCACGCTCTACGCGCCCACGTTCTCCGGCGGCCCGGCAGCGCTGCGCTCGCAGGCGCGCATCGCGAAGGACTGCGGCGTGCGGATGGCCCTGGTGGCCCCGATGCTGGTGGGTGTTGCGGCGTTCGTCGAGCTTCTCGCGGAGCTCGACATCCCGGTGATGGCCCATCCCGCGTTCGGGGGCGCCGCGCGCATCGCACCGCCGCTGCTTCTGGGAAAGCTCTTCCGGCTCTTCGGCGCCGACGCCACGATCTTCCCGAACCACGGCGGGCGCTTCTCGTACGGCCGCGCGACCTGCATGGACATCGCCGCCGCGGCCCGGTCGCCGTGGCAGGACCTGCGCCCAACGCTGCCGGTGCCCGCGGGCGGCATGAGCGTCGAGCGCGTGCCCGAGATGATCGAGGGCTACGGCCGCGACACGATGCTGCTGATCGGCGGGGCGCTCCTCGCCGCGGGCGACCGGCTGCTCGAGCGCGCCCGCGAGTTCGTGGCCGCAGTGCGATGAGCGCGCTCCATTCCACGTAAGATCCTCGCGATGGACCCGAAGGCGAAACCCCTCATCCGCAAGCGCACCGGCGACTATCGCTGGCAGGAAGTGGACGTGCTGCGGTACAAGCAGGAAGGCTCGGCGCCGTTCCAGGACGTGACGCGGCAAGTGCTCTTCGACGTGACCGACCCACCCTCGCAGCTTCGCTACTTCGAGGTGGCGCCGGGCGGATGGACCACCCTCGAGCGCCACGAGCACGTGCACGCGGTGATGGTGATCCGCGGCCGCGGCCAATGCCTCGTGGGCGACGAGGCCTGGGAGATCGGCATGCACGACCTGGTGAGCGTGCCCGCGATGACGTGGCACCAGTTCCGCGCCGCCGCCGACGCGCCCCTCGGCTTCCTCTGCCTGGTGTCCGCCGAGCGCGACCGTCCGCAGCTGCCTTCCCCCGAGGAGGACGAGGTGATTGCGCGGCCGCTGCAAGGCAAGCCCGTGGACAGCGGCTCGCGCTAGGCGAGCGTCGCCGCCCTAGTCGCGGATGTCCTGCAGGAACCACTCGGTCGGAATCTCGCGCCCCAGGCCCGCGGCGCGCGCGAGCTCGTAGACCTTTCCCGCGACGGCGTGGAATTGCGCGCCCTGCAGGTTGCCGCGCTCCGACCACGTGATCTGCGCGGAGGAAACGCGCCCGCGCTTTGCTTCCCCCGGCTTCGCACCCTCCATCAATTCGGCGAGGTAGACCGCCTTGGCGGGCAGGGCCACGCCGTGGGCGCGTCCCTTGGGCCGGTTGCGGCTGGCACCCGGAGCGTGGGGGCGCGCCCTCCACGTGAGGTACTCGTCGGCGAGTGCCACGTCCTCCAGGCCCTCGGGCGAGGGCGCGTTGCCGAAGCGCAGGTACACGTCGACGCGCTCCAGGCTCGCGGGATCCAGGCGCCCGCCGCCGCCCACGTTGATCACGTGGGTGCCGGGCTCGAGGCGGCGACCGTCGATCACCGGCACCGCGGAGTTGGTGAGGGCCGCGACGATGTCCGCGCCGCGATAGATTTCCTCGGGTGCATCGCATGGGACCGCCTCGATCCCGTGGCGGGAGGCCATCTCGCGCGCGAACGCTTCGCGGTTGGCCTTCGTGGGGCTGAACACCTGCAGGCGCTCGATGGGCCGCACGCACCGCAGCGCCTCCACGTGGGAGCGCGCCATGCCCCCCGAGCCCAGCATGCCCAGCACGCGCGCGCCCTCTCTCGCCATGTACTTCGCGCCGATCGCGCCGTCGGCCCCCACGCGCATGTGCTGCAGCACGCCGTCGTTCACGATCGCGAGGGGCTCGCCGGTCTCGATCGCCGTGAGCAGGATGAGGCCGCAGTACAGCCCCGGGCGCATGCAGTACTTCTCCTCGGTGACCACGCCGCCCGCCTCGCGCTCGTAGACCACGTCGGACTTCATGCGGATCGCGAAGTATCCCGCGGTGGAGCCGCCCTCCATGGTTCCCCAGCGGTAGGTCTTGCGCGCGTCACTCGTGGGAACGTGGATGTCGATGCGCGGGCGGCACACCCCTTCGCCCCGGGCGAGGTCGCGATAGGACCCCTCGAGAGCCTCGATCGTCGCCTCCATGGTGAGCACGCGCGCGACCGTCGCGTTGTCGATGAGCAGCGTCATGGCTCGCAACTCTGGCGATCGCGGCCGCCCAAGTCAAATCGGGGACAGACCCCGATTTTCAGCCGGCGTCGGCGCGCTCGAGGGCTTCGGCGAGCGCGGTGAGCTGGGCGGCTTCGGCGTCGGAGACGGCGCAGAACGTCATGCCGCGGTGCGTCCAGCGCACGAGCGAGTAGCCCTGGCGCGCCTTGATGCTGGGTGCGGCATCGGGTGTTGCCGGCTCCGGCCACACGAACACGTTGATCACGTGCAGCCGGTAGCGATAGGTGAGGGCCGCCACGGCACGGCCGCCCACGTAGTCGAGCCTGCCCCCGGTCAGCGTGAAGCCCGCGGCGGCGAGGTCGTGCACCGGCGGCGAGAAATCGAGCTTGCCGGTGAACCAGGGCTTCACGGTGTGCTGATCTGAAGAGACCACGTCGTTCAGGTGCCCGGCCATGAGCGAGCGCACGTGGGCCGTCACGACGTCGCGCGCAAGCAGGTCCCGGGGCGAGGGACGGGCCTGGAAAAGCGCCAGGTTCCAGCTCACGAGGGCCACCGCGGCGAACGCCACGCCGAACGAAAGCGCGCGCCACAACGCGGGCACGCGCGAGGCACGCGCCTCGGCCGCGAGCGAGGCGTGAACGCGCGCGCGCAGCTCGGCGGGCGCGCGATGGTAGGTCGCGTCGCGGGCGATCATCGGCTCCTCGGCGCCGTCTTCCCGGGTGCTCATCTCACGATGCCTTTCGCATGCGGATCTCGATCGTCTTCCTCAGCAAATCGCGTCCGCGCGCGAGCCGCGACATGACGGTGCCCAAGGGAATCCCCGCGATGGCGGCGATCTCCTTGTAGCTCAAATCCTCCAGCTCGCGCATCACCAGCACTTCCCGGTAGCCCACGGGCAGCTCCTCCAGCGCCTGGTTCACGAGCTTGCGGTTGGCGCTCTGCAGCAGGATCACTTCCGGGTTCGATTCCGCGGGCGCGGTGTGGCCCGCGCTTTCCATGTCCGCGGAGAGCGCCCCGGCGTCGTCCAGGGCCACGATCTCGCCGGGCCGGTTCTTCTCGAGCCACGAGTAGCCGGCGTTGCGCACGATCGCGAGCAGCCACGCCCGCGCATCGGTCCCGCGCAGCCCCTCGAAGTAGCGGAACGCGCGCAGGTAAGCCTCCTGCACGACGTCCTGGGCGTCGTGGTCGTTGCGCGTGAGCCACCGCGCCAGGTTGTAGGCGGCGTCGAGGTGCGGGAGCACGCTCTTCTCGAAGCGCGCGAGGCGGGTCATGGACATTCCACGGTGTTGATCGCCGCCGCGGCGGATTTATTCCCGCGGAATGCCCATTATGGACGGAATATTCCGGACGCTCGGCCGGTATTGCAGGTACGAGGCGCCCCGCCTCCCACCAGGAGAACCCATGAAGATCGATCGCAGGCAGTTCCTCAAGCTCTCCGCCGCGGGCGGCGGGGCCGTGTTCGCCTCGAGTCTCGCAGGCTGCGCCGGCATGGCCGCCGGGGGCCGGGATTTCTACTTCGTGCAGCTCTCCGACGCCCACTGGGGCTTCAACGGGCCCGCGGTGAATCCCGACGCGCGCGGCACCCTGCCCAAGGCGGTGGCGGCGGTGAACGCGCTCCCCATCGAGCCCGATTTCGTCTTCTTCACCGGGGATCTCACCCACACCACGGACGATCCCATCGAGCGGCGCAAGCGCATGGGGGAATTCAAGGAGATCGCCTCCGGGCTGAAGAACAAGAACGTGCGCTTCATTCCCGGCGAGCACGACGCATCCCTCGACCACGGCAAGGCGTGGATGGAGTTCTTCGGCGAGACCCACTACTCGTTCGACCACAAGGGCGTGCACTTCGTCGCCGTGGACAACGTGTCCGATCCCGCCGCGCGCATCGGCGACGAGCAGCTCGCGTGGCTCGCGGCCGACCTCGCGCGCCAGCCGCGCGATGCGCGCATCGTGGTCTTCACCCACCGCCCGCTCTTCGACCTGGCGCCCCAGTGGGACTGGGCCACGCGGGACGGCGCCCAGGCCATCGCGATCCTCGAGCCGTTCCAGAACGTGACCGTGTTCTACGGCCACATCCACCAGGAAAACCACCACATGACCGGGCACATCGCGCACCACTCGGCCAAGTCCCTGATCTTCCCGCTGCCCGCCCCCGGTTCGCAGCCCAAGCGGGAGCCCGTCAAGTGGGACGCTTCGCAGCCCTATCGCGGACTGGGCTTCCGCGAGGTGCAGGCCGAGAAGCAGGGACCGAAGTACGCGATCGCCGAGATGCCGGTGGTGAAGTCATGACGGTGGATCGCCATCGCCGGCGCGCGCTCGCCTCGGGCGCGGCCCTGCTCGCCGCCGCTGCCCTGGGCGCGGGCGTTGCCGCACGGGGCGCGGAGCGCGTGATCCACGTCTCCGCGCGCCGCTTCGCCTACACGCCCAACCGGATCGAGCTGAAAGTGGGCGAGCCCGTGGTCTTCGAGCTGGTGACCGAGGACATCGTGATGGGATTCAGCATCCCGGATTTCAAGATGCGCAGCGACATCGTGCCGGGCAAGACGATGCGGGTCCCACTCACGCCCGACAGGGCGGGCACATTCATCTTCCTCTGCGACATCTTCTGCGGCGAGGGTCACGAGAACATGAACGGCCAGCTCGTCGTGAGCTGAGTCACCCGAGGGCCCGGCGCGCCTGCTCCTGGAGCGCGCGCCAGGAGCGCTCCCATTCGCCCGCCCGGGGCGTGGTCCGGGCGATCGTCTTCACGATCGCCTCGAGCGAGCCGATGCGCGCGACCACGGCGTCGTATTCCGAGCCGTAGACCAGCTCCACCTTCCGGTCGCGGCAGACTCCGATGCAGGGTTGCGGAGCGTCGATCTTCCCGCAACCGACGCACTCCCAGGCCTTGAGCCGCTCGATTGCCATGCGTACGCCCCCCGGAATCCCCGATGGGGCCACGATAGCGCCGCCGGGGGGCCGCGCCTTTGACGCGCCGCAAGCGCCGCGCGTAGCTCGCGAGCCACAGGAGAAAAATGGGTCGCGGCGCGATATGTAACAAATTGCTGTTCCGGACCACCGCTACGCCCCAGGGACGTTAACGATGTTACAGGTACGACGGCACTCCAGGCGTTGAGGCCTGTCCCACAAGCACGAGTCATTGCAAGGAGAAGCAAAATGTTGAAGAGACCCCTGATGATCGCAACGACCGCCGCGGCGCTCGCCGTGGCCACGCTCTCGACCCAGGCCGGCGCGGCGGACCCCGTCGCGGGCGCGCTGATCGGCGGCGGCATCGGCGCGGCGATCGGCCACAGCGCGGGCGGAAGGAACGGCGGAGTGGTGGGCGGAGTACTGGGCGCCATCGTGGGCTCGAGCATCGCCGCGGATTCGAACGGCTACTACGACCGCGGCTATGGCCCGGCCTACGACGAAGGCTATTACGCGCCGCCCCCCCGGGCATACTACGAGCCCGCGCCCGCGTATTACGAGCCGGCCCCGGCGTACTACTACGAGTCCGCGCCGGAGTACTACGGCCCGTCGATCGTGTTCAGCTCCGGCTATGGCGGACGCGGCTGGCGCGGCCACGAGTCCCGGGAGTGGCACGGCCACGGCGGCGGCGGGCACCGCCACGGCCGCTGACCGGCGGACCTACTAGCGCGTGATCGTCACGAGCACGCTGCAAGGAGCGTGCTCGATCAGCGTCTTGGACACGGAGCCGCGCCACCAGCGCGCGGCCCAGCTGTTCAGGTGCTTGTGGCCGACCACGATGAGGTCCGCGTCCACGCGCCGCGCGTATTCCGTGATCTCGTCCACCGGGTCGCCCACGAGCACTTCTCCCTTGGCCTGGTGCCCCGATTCGCCGAGCCGGCGCAATCCTTCCATGAGGACGCCCTCGTACTGCTTGCGCTCGGCTTCTTCCACCTTCGCGTCGTACACGAAACCTTCCCCGCCCACGAAGGCGGCGGGCGGAGGCATCACCGCGACCAGGAAGACCTCGGAATGGGCGAGCTGCGCGATCTCGTCGCAGTCGAGCAGGGCCTTCTGGCCCGGCTGGGAGCCGTTGTAGGCGAGCAGGATGCGCTTGTACATGGGTTCTCCCCGGGTGGACGCCGTCGTGCCGCGCCCATATTACCCACCTTTCCCGCAGCTCAGAATTTCGGGATGCGCAGCGTCTTGCTGATCATGAGCGTGCCCGAGAGCACGAAAACGAGCGCGAGCGGGTGCAGCTCCCAGCCGAGGGACCAGGAGCCCCCATACAGGGCATCCCCCAGCCGGCCGTGCCAAGCGGCCCACGCGAGCACGGCCGTCAGCACCACGCTCGTGGGGATCGGCGTGCCCTCGAAGTAGCGCACCTTGTCGGCGCCCTCGGCGAGCGCTTCGGCGGTCACGTTGTAGCGCGCGAGCCGGCTCACCCCGCAGCAGACGAAATAGCCCAGGGCCACGCAGTCCCAGCCGCCTCGCAGTCCCGCCGCGAACGCGAGCGCGGCGGGCGCCACGCCGAAGGAGATCACGTCGGCCAGGGAATCGAGCTCGCGGCCGAAGACCGAGTGCTGCTGTCGGGATCGGGCGACGCGCCCGTCGAGGACGTCGAACGCGAACGCGGCGGGCGCCATGGCGGCGGCCAGCAGGAAATGCACCGTGGAACCGCTCGCCACATGGAGCATGGCAAGGAACACGCCCGCCACCCCGCACGCCGCGTTGGCGAGCGTGATGAAGTCGGCGAGGTGGAACTCCCGCAGCATCGAGAAGTGGCGCGGGCGTCCGGATGGTGCGCTCATGGCACCGATAGTATCCCAGCCCCCGGCCTGAACCGCCCGCCGCGCGCGCAGTCACAGTCCCACGACGGCCGCGGCACCTCGCGTCCGCCGGTTCCCCAAAGGAGACACCGATGAGAGTAAGCGAAACGATGACCCGCGAAGTGACCCTGGTATCCCCCGATCAGAGCATCTGCGACGCGGCGAAGGCGATGGCCGAGTGCGACGCGGGCGCGCTGCCGGTGGCGAAGGACGACCGCCTGGTGGGCGTGATCACGGACCGCGACATCGCGATCCGGGCCGTGGCGGAGAACCTTTCCCCGGACACGCCGGTGCGCGAGGTCATGAGCAAGGAAGTGCTCTACTGCTTCGAGGACGAGGCGATCGAGCACGTGGCCGAGAACATGGGAGAAAAGCAGATCCGCAGGCTCCCGGTACTCGATCGCAACAAGCGCCTCGTGGGCATCGTGTCCATCGGCGACCTCGCCCGCGCGACGAAGCCGGCCACCACGGGCCGCGCCGTCGCGGCGATCTCCCAGCCCGGCGGCGAGCACTCCCAGTCCCTGCACTGAGCGGGGCCGCGCGCGGTCACCCAGGGGCCGCGCGCGCCCCGTGCGAAGGATCGCCGCGCGAGCGCGCCTCGCGCGACACGCCGAACACCGCAAGAGCCGCCCCGGTCCCGAATCCCCACGCGCCGTTGACGATCATGGCGACGGCCATGGCCATGGGCACCGCGCCCGCGGCGAGCCTGAGGCCCTTGATGGGATCGACCACGAACCAGGCCACGAGCGACAGTGCGAAGGCGCCGAACGCCGTGGAAGCGACGATGAGCGCCGCCGGCCGGCGCGCCAGGCCGCGCATGAATGCCGCCATCACGATGCCCCACAGGCCACCCCAGAGCGAGATGGACC
>JAANCK010224647.1_pt1 | contig 13438 bp, 12 predicted proteins | sample 7277841 | NCBI WGS metagenome assembly JAANCK01 (sample SAMN14222788, study PRJNA588281) | permafrost metagenome | isolation source: Arctic cryosol methane SIP | place: Canada:Nunavut | collected 2015-07 | reverse complement strand
CTCGCCGTCTGCGCCTTGCTGCGCCCCTCGGCCAGCGCCTCCGCGAAATTGGCGAACAGCACCGTGAACCAGAGCCACACCGCCACCGCGAGGATGAAGCCGGCCGGCGCCTCGCCCTTGCTGCCGAGAGCCTGCAGGCCGAGCACGGTCGTCAGGATGCTGCCGACGTAGACCACGAACATCACCGGGTTGCGCCACTGCACGCGCGGATCGAGCTTGACGAAGGCCGCGCGCACGGCGGGGCCGGCGAGCGCCGGCACGTAGTTGAGCAGGCCGACCAGCACCACCGTGCCGATCAGCAGCAGCACGAACAGCGGCCCATGTGTCGGCAAGGTGCCGGCATTGACCGGCAGGCGCTTCTTCGCCGCGAGCGAGCCGGCCAGGGCGAGCACCGGAACGATCACGCCGAAGCGGCCGAACCACATCGCGATGCCGAGCATGACGTTGTAGAAGGGCGTGTTCGCGGAAAGGCCTGCGAAGGCACTGCCGTTGTTGTTCGCGGCCGAGCTGAAGGCGTAGAGAACCTCCGAGAGACCGTGCGCGCCCGGATTGGCGATGCCGGCCCTGCCCGCGTCCATGCCGACCGCGATCGCCGTGCCCGCGAGCACGAGAATCGGCGTCACGAGGATCGCGACCCCGACCATCTTCATGTCGTAGCTCTCGATCTTCTTGCCCAGGTACTCGGGCGTGCGGCCGATCATCAGACCGGCGATGAAGACGGTGAGGACGGCGAAGACGAGCATCCCGTACAGGCCCGAGCCGACGCCGCCGAAGACGACCTCGCCGAGCTGGATCAGCACCAGCGGCACGGCGCCGCCGAGCGGCATGAAGGAGTCGTGCATCGCGATCACCGCGCCGCACGACGCGCTCGTCGTGATCGCGGCGAAAAGCGTCGACGCGGCGATGCCGAAGCGCGCTTCCTTGCCCTCCATGTTGCCGCCGGGCTGGAGCGCGCTGGCCGCCTGGTCGACACCGAGCGACGCGAAGGCCGGATTGCCCGCCTGCTCCTGCAACGAAACGAGAATCACCATGACGACGAACATCAAGGTCATGGCGGCGAGAACGGCCCATCCCTGGCGCATGTCGCCGACCATCCGGCCGAAGCCGAACACCAGCGCCGTCGGGATCAGGAAGATCGACAGCATCTGGACGAAGTTCGAGAGCGGTGTCGGGTTCTCGTACGGATGCGCCGAGTTGGCGTTGAAGAAGCCGCCGCCGTTGGTGCCCAGCATCTTGATCGCCTCCTGCGAGGCGACCGGGCCCATGGCGATCGACTGCGTCGCCGCCTTGACCTCTTCCATCACGGGGGCGCCCTTGGCGTCCTTCAGCGGCTGGCCGTCCGCGCCGTTTTTCGGCTGCTGGTAGGCATTGACCTCGAGCGTCGTCACGTCCTTGTAGGCGTCGAGGTTCTGGATCGTGCCCTGGCCGACGAGGAAGAGCGCGTAGACGATCGAGATCGGCAGCAGGACGTAGAGCGTCGAACGCGTGACGTCGACCCAGAAGTTGCCGACCGTGCCGGTCGAGCGCGCCGCGAAACCGCGGATCAGTACCCAGACGACGGCTATTCCGGTCGCGGCGGAGAGGAAGTTCTGCACCGTGAGCGCGAGCATCTGCGTCAGGTAGCTCATCGTCGATTCGCCGCCGTACCCTTGCCAGTTGGTGTTGGTGACGAAGCTGACCGCGGTGTTGAACGACGAGTCGGGGCTGACCGCGGCCATCGCCTGCGGGTTGAACGGCAGGACGCCCTGCAGGCGCTGCAGGGCGTAGACGGCGAAGACGCCGACGACGTTGAACGCCAGGACAGCGACGGCGTAGCGCTTCCAGGACGTGCTCTCGCCCGGGTCGACCCCGGCGAGGCGATAGAACGCGCGCTCGACCCAGGCGACCGGCGCGAGCCAGCCTGGCAGGCGGCCGTCGGTGACTGCGGTCAGCCACTTGCCGAACGGCCAGGCGAGCACCAGCAGGATGGCCAGAAAGGCGACCAGCTGGACGATGACTCGGGTCGTCGGCATCACAGGTTCTCCGCGTTGAAGAGCGCGACGAGGAGGTAGACGAAGAGCGCGAGGGCGACGACGCCGCAGATGAAATAGAGGCCACTCATTTGCGCGCTCCCAGCGCCGCGCAGCCCGCGGCGAGGCCGAAGGTCAGCGCCGCGAAGGCGACGATCAACAGGAGATACCAGAGGTCTTGCATGATGGTCACGAGGTTGACTAGCGGGTAGGTACTGCTGGAGGCATAAAGACGGCGTATACCTTCCGGCGCATTGACTCCGCTCGATTGCCCGGTGTCGGATCGTCGGCGTCAGGAATTCGGGAGCACGATCAGCGCGCTGCCCGCCAGCCGTGGATCCCTCCTTGTTGACGGGCGGCGTGCGAATCGCAGTTGCCATGGATCGGCGCGAGCCACGCGGCATAGGCCGATCGCGCGGCGACGTGCACGGCGGCGACCCGCTCCGGCAGGCACGTCAGGATCTCGGCCCGGTGCTGGACCGCCGGTCCCTTGGCATTCGCCAGCTCGGCGGCGTTGCTGCCGCACCAGACGCGAACGATTTCCTCCGTGACCTCGAAGTGCCCCTGGAATGCCAGGTGCTTGCCGAAGACGAATCCCTTGTTCAAACAGTACTCGCCGAAGAGCGTGCGCGTTGCGCCCTGAGGGATGGCAAAGCTCTCCTGGTGCGAGTTGAACGCGTGTACCTGGGCGACATCGCCGAAGATGCGCCGGCCGGCGGGCGTCAGGCGAAGGCTGCTCCAGCCGATGCTGGCGAAGGCGTTGCGCTGCACGGTGGCGCCGAGCGCCCGTGCCATGAGCTGGCCGCCGAAGCAGTGGCCCAGGACCGGAACGTCGCAGGCGATCGCATCGCCCGCGAGGCGAAGCTCGCGTTCGACCCAAGACGCTGGGTCATTGACGCTGGCATCCGAGCTGAGGAAGACGATGCCGCTGAAGAAGCGCGCTGACCTCGGCACGTCGTCGCCCTCGATCGGGCGGATGACGCGCGAAGCGAGGGCCAGCTGGTCGAGGAACTCGAGCAAATAGCCCGGCCGCTGCATCGGGTCGTGCTGAAGGATGGCGATCGGTTTCATGACGGCGCACGCGTGGTGGAGCCGTCAATCTAGGACCGCGTGCATCAAAACGGCATAAAGACTCGCGCAAAAGCGATGGTGCGTACGCGCCTGGTGCGTCCTGTCAGCGCTCGATCTCCGGACTGGCCAGGCAGTTCGCCAGCCGCCCCTCAGTGCTGGCGCGGCCGCGTCCCGAATGCCAGGAAGGCAGCCCACATCGAGAAGTCCTCGCGAGCCTTGGCCAGCGCCCGCACCTCCGGGCCTGCGAGGTACGAGGCGACGCGCCCTGTGCGCAGTGCCGCGGCACGAGCTCGCTGATCCACTTTGGTCGCCTCGCTGAGCGCGATCTCGGCGGCCTTCAAGTGCTCCCGGACCTCGTCGATCTCCATCCCGGCACTCTATCCGGCGAGCTCACTCGTGAGCAACGAGGGCGACGAGCGGAAGCCACGCGCAGGCGCAGCGCATGTAAGGCGGAAAAGTGGCTCGCCGACCTAGGTCCGCGACGCAGGAGCGCCGTTCACGACACAGGGGACATCATGCAAGTCGACGAAGAGAAGCTGAACGCCCTGATGGGCAAGATGGTCGGCGAATTCGGTGCCATCGCCAGCGCTCCGCTGGTGGTCCTCGGCGATCGCCTGGGCCTGTACAAGGCGATGGCCGGCGCGGGACCGATGACTGCCGACCAGCTGAGCGAGAAGACACGCCTGCGCCTGCGCTACGCCCAGGAGTGGCTCAATGCCCAGGCCGCGAGCGGCTTCGTCGAGTACGAGCCGCGCGAGCAGACCTACGCGCTCTCGCCCGAGGCGGCGATGGTGCTCGCCGACGACGCCAGCCCGACCTTCATGGGCGGCGGCTACGAGGTCATGATGTCGATGTACCTCGACCTCGACAAGCTGCAGAAGGCGTTCGTCGACGGCACCGGCCTCGGCTGGCACGAGCACAGCGCCTGCCTCTTTGCCGGGACCGAGCGCTTCTTTCGCGCCGGCTACAACGCCCATCTCGAGCCGAGCTGGATCCCGGCCCTCGACGGCATGGCCGAGCGGCTGCGCGCCGGCGCGCGCGTGGCCGATGTCGGCTGCGGCTTCGGCGCTTCGACGATCGTGCTCGCCAGGGCGTATCCGAAGTCAAGCTTCGTCGGCTACGACTACCACGAGCCCTCGATCGCCACGGCGCGCGAGCGGGCGCGCGAGGCCGGCGTCGGCGACCGGGTCAGCTTCGAGGTCGCCGGCGCCAAGACCTATCCGGGCCGCGGCTTCGACCTGGTCGCCTTCTTCGACTGCCTGCACGACATGGGCGACCCGGTCGGCGCTGCCCGGCACGTGCGCGAAACCCTCGCCGACGACGGCATCTGGATGATCGTCGAACCCTTCGCCAACGACCGGGTCGAGGACAACCTGAATCCGGTCGGCCGCATCTACTACTCGGCCTCGACGATGGTGTGCACGCCGTGCTCCCTGTCGCAGGAGGTCGGGCTCGGGCTGGGCGCCCAGGCCGGCGAGGAACGCCTGCGACAGGTCGCCCGTGAAGGCGGCTTCAGCCGGTTTCGTCGCGCTGCGGAGACGCCGTTCAATCTCGTCTTCGAGGCTCGAGCCTAGTCGACCTCTCCGGACACGCGGCGCCGGCTCAGCCCGCACATGGCACATCGGTTGCCATGACGTCGAACCGCGCGGGGATTCCGCGAGCCAATGAGGAATTTCATGCCTGCCGCCAAGACACCCGCCAGGAAGACGCCGCCGACCGCCACGGCCGCCAAGAGCGATGCCACGCTCTTGCTGACGCGCGACCACACCGAGGTTCACAAGCTGTTCAAGCAGTACGAGAAGCTGGCCGACGCCGAGGCCGACGCGTCCGATCGGCAAGCGCTCGCCGAAGAGATCTGCATGAAGCTCACCATCCATGCCACGTCGGAAGAGGAGATCTTCTACCCCGCGGCGCGCTCAGCCGGCGTCGAGTCCGACCTGCTCGACGAGGCCGAGGTCGAGCACGCCTCGGCAAAGGACCTCATCGCCCAGATCCGGGCGATGACGCCCGACGAGGACCTCTACGACGCCAAGGTGAAGGTGCTCGGCGAATACATCGACCACCACGTCAGGGAAGAAGAAGACGAGATGTTCCCGAAGTGCCGCAAGGCGGCGATGGACCTGGCGGCTCTGGCGACGCAGCTCGCCGAACGCAAGGCTGAATTGATGGCCGAAGCGTCCGAGGAGATCGTCTAGCCGGCTCGCTTGTTTCCGCTTGCGCTAACCGCGCCAGGGCTTGATGCGAGGCACCCACCGCCTGACATTCGCCCGGTAGCGCCTGTATTCGTCGGCGAACTGACTGTCGAGCGTTGGTTCCTCGTACGCGAGCACGAACAGGAAGAAGCCGGCCCACACGATCGCGCCGTACTCGAGCACCGCGACGCTGCCGAACAGCAGACCCTGGCCGACGATCAGCCCGGTGACCGCGACGTACATCGGATTGCGCACGTGGCGGTAGAGGCCGGTGACGACGAGGTGCTTGGGTGGCATCACCGGCGCCGGGGTGCCGAGGCCCTGGAGCGCGAAGCGGGCAAATGAATCGAGCAGGATCGGCAACCCGGCCACGATCAGGACGCCGCCGAGCCCGCGCGCGACCGGGAACAGCGATGGCCCGAACTGCCAGTGCGTGAAGTACCACGGCAGATAGACCGCGAGCGTCCCGGGAGCGATCAGCAGGAAGATCGCCGAACCGAGGAGGGCGCCCGCGCGCTGCATGAAGCGAGTCTAGCCAGGAGTCGGGTTGGCTGCGGCTTTCGCGGCGGGCATCGGAAGACCTGCAGGCCATGTCCACGACTGCAATTGGCCGCCAGCGTGCAGTCAGGCTCGAGCCTCTCGAACGGTTGCCCGATAATCGATGTCCCAACACCCTCTTCGAGCAAATGACCGAAACCAAGCAGCAAGCCGTTCCCCATGGGTTTACGCAGATCACAGAAGGTCGCATCCGGACTACGGACATCATCTGCGGCGAGTCTGGCCGGTGGGCCGTCCCTCATGTCTTCCTGGTGGGTGGCGACATTGCAGACGACGGTCGGGCCATTGCTCGACCGCACGTCAAGAAGCCGGGCGGCCGCAGCTGAAAGGAGGACTGCGATGAACCTGAAAGTACCCATCGAGATACTGGACGAGGTAGCGGAGACCGTGATCCGCTCGACCGGCTCCCTCGACTTGGCGAGCGGCGAGATCTTCGACGTCCGCTACGAGGTTGATCGGCCCGGATTGATGGGCATGCCGGCGGTCGACGAGCAATACGAATTCACCAGCGGCGTGCTGTCCAACGACGACAAGGACGTTGAATTTCGTATCGACGTTGACGTGATGCGTGGACAGTACTTCGTCAACCCGACCGAGCTACTGGAACTCAAAGTCCGCGCCGCCAAGCTCTTCGCCGGCCTCGAAGGCAAGACGCTGCTCGCCGCTTCGGAGCGCGCTTCGGCGACATCCTCCGACATCCGCATCGCCGACGCGGACCGGCGCCTTCATTGAGGCAACCACGTTCGCGGCACCGGTGGCACGGCTCGATTTGGTGGGGCCTACGCGCCTCGCAAGCGGTCGATGCGGTACCGAGTACTCGATGTTTCCTAGTCCCTGGCGGAGAGGGCGATGTTCCTATCAAGGCGGCTAGGCCGCATGAAGCCTCGATTTCTCGATTCGAACTGTCTACGTTCCCCCGTCCGTTCCCCCGAAATGAAGGAGGAACAAGGATTCGAAGGCTTGGATGGCACGAGCCAGCGCGGCTTCGCGAGGATCATATGCGCGCAGCACGACGTTGCGGCTCGCTGCGTCGCCTCGCAGCCGACCACCGCATCCTGCACAGATGGCGACGTTTTGTCTACGCGGCTCGAGGCTACGGCAAGCCTAGTCGGCTCCGGTCCCTTCGGGATCAGTCGCTCCGCCGGGGAACTGTATTTGTCAGCGCTACTTGGCCGCCTCGATCCGCGTTACGGTCGACACATTGCCGACGTTCTCGACATGAAGGTGGGCCTTGTCGCCTGCCAGGCCGCCGCGAACGAAGCTTTTTGGGGCCTGGACCTCTGGTCGCGAAACGTCAGCGCACAGGTGACAACTGCAAGGTGACTCTCGTCGGCGTACTGCGGCCGTTCGACCACTCCCAGCAGTAAATCTGACTCAATCGAGGATCAAGCTCGCCTTGCAAGCCAGACATCTTGAACCGCCGCATCGCGCGTAGCCGACACTGGCGTCGACGGCTAGATGACTCCGAAGACTCGCCCGTGCGTAGCGCTTCGAGCCACCTCGGCCCGCTGCTATCCGCGCCTTTGCCGCAAGCAGCGGCAGCCCATCGGTCGACATCGCAAACGCGAGTGCCGAGATCGAGAGAGGATCAACGGGCTCAGAAACCTTCGCGTCGGAGTCAAGCCCGGCTTGCGCCCCCAACTGAACTTCGGAGTTACTACGCCCTTCTGCGAACTAGGGCGCCGCGCCCAAAAATGCCCCTTGCGAGATATCGCCGTTCAGAGGATGTCGTGCCCGAGGTGCCTACAGTGGCTTGGCGCCCGCGGCTGTCAATTCGCCGTTCTATGGCGCAGAACAACTTCAACTCAGAGGAGACACTTATGAGGACACGCCGCTCAGTCATCTGGGGCGCTATCTACACGATGGTCGCAGCCAGCGTATCAGCACCGGCGTTGGCGCAGCCGATGCCGACGATCGAATCGCTACAGAACTCGGCCAAGGTGTATGCGGGCACGGATTGGGCGGGCACCTATCTGCGCCTGTGCATACCAGGGGTGACGGGCACCCAGATCGTGCCGACTATCAACCCTGCCCTCTATCCGAGCGGAGATCTGCCGACGCCGCCAGGCGGAACGCCGCCGCGCCAGAACTGGTATTCACCGCCGGCGCAGGTCGGCGACAACTTCTACTTCCTCGGGGAGCGGGCTCACAACGCCTGGGCGCTTGTCGCGGGCAATGGCGACATCATCCTCATCGACGGCGGCTTCGAGTATTCGACGGTCGACGAGATTCACAACGGATTGCGATACCTCGGGCTCGACCCGAGCAGGGTCAAATACCAAATCATCTCGCACGCCCATGGCGACCATGACGGGGGCGTGTACTTGACGGAAGCCGCCATCCCCGGCATCACCATCATCTACGGCGAAGGCGACTGGCCGAGCGTGCTCGCGCGCACCGGCCCGCATGCAACCCGCTTCGGGCCGCAGAACGACGGCACGGACGGGCGCGTCGTCCAGGTCGGCGACGTGTCGGTTCGGATCGTCACCATGCCAGGTCACACCCCCGGCACGCTGTCGTTCCTGTTCGAGTTCAAGCACCATGGCGAGCCGATTCGCGTGGCCTACGTGGGCGGCACCGCGATCCCGTTCAACGGCAACACGGCGTTCTACGATCAGTACATCGCCTCGTCCCAGAAGTTCGCGCGCGCGGCAGCGGCGTTCGGCGCGACGGCGCTGATGTCGAACCACACCGAGTTCGACACCGGCTACTTCAGGGCGAACACGGCAGCGATGTTGCGCGTCCTCTGGCAGGGTCGAAGGGATCGCCCGGGAAACCCTCGCAACGACGCGAACCTTCCTGACGTTCCCAGGCAGGTTTTGAGTGATGTGCCCAATCCGTACGAGGTCGGTCAGCGCGAGGTGCTCAACTACTTCGCCGTGGTCGAACTCTGCTCGAAGGCTGCGAAGCTGAGAGCCACCGGCGTGCTCTAAAGAGCGAGATGCGGCGTCGGTGGTTCTGCCGCCGACGCCGCCCTTTTTGCGCCCGCCTGCACTTCTGGGAACCTCTTACTGCTCCCTGCTCGAGATCGAGCATCTGGTGACCCGCCACGGGTGCTGCTCGTCCGGCACGCCCGGTAGGAGCAGTAGAGGATCCAAGGTCAGGGTTTTGGACGCTTCATTTCGCCTCCACCAAGATTTCGATGACCAAGAACACAAGGAAGCCGACGAAGAACGCGCTCACGGCAATGGGCGTTTCCTCGACTTAGTGGGCCTCGACGAGCAGCTCTTCAGTCACGAGATAGAGCAAGGCCACGATCCCGACACCGAGGAGCACGGCGAATGGGAAGGGCGAGAGCGAGCCGAAGAAAACTCGGCCGGTGACTGCTCCGAAGCTCAGGATCAACGCGAGTGCAGCCGGGGCAACCGCGGTGACGCGCTTGTCGACCCGTGCCTTCGACAACGAGGCCCTCACGGACAACGCCAGGAACAGGACCTCGAGCGTCAGCGCGATGGTGAGCAGCAGCCCTGTCTTTTCCCCGGCGGCGAAAGCCAATGCCGAGCACCAGACCATCAATCAGGAGGTCCACTGCTGTAACGGTCAGCATGCGTAAGGCAGCTTTCTCGCTTCAGTGCGCTTTTCCATCGTCCGAGCAAATGAACGCAACGCCAGCATCAGGCCAATGCCGAGGGCGAAGCCCAAGATCACGGGGATGGCCGCCTCGGTCCTCTCTTTGGGAAGCAACTCGAGTGCAGTTGCGGCGAAGACGATGCCCGCGGCCAGGTGCTGCACGACGGCGGTTTGGCCCGGCGTGGGTGTGCGCCGAGCCGCGATCACTCCCGCCACCGACGCCAACGCCAGCGTCGGAAGGGTGAACGCAAATACGCCCCCCGCCGACGTCATTCAGCCGACCTTGAAGGTCTGGACGACATCGGCAACGTACACCCAGCCGACAGCACCGTGCGCGCCGCGCGATGTGGCCTTGATGATGTCTACAAGCTCGACCACCTGGTCGTCTTCAGCAAGCACTTCGAGCTTGTATTCGTTGACCGCCTCGTCACCGAGTGCCACTGAATAGTGCCGGTTGGGATCGGAAGCAGAAATGATCAAACCCTGCACCAGATGCGCCGTCAGGTTGCGCTCTCCCCCGGCGGTCCACGCCGCCGATTCCTTGAGCGCCGCAATCACATCGCCTATGCGGTTCGCGGGAATGAAGGCCTTGATTTCTTTCATGTCATCTCCGTCGCTAGATGCTGTGACGCCGTCGCACTGACTTTGCGCTCAGCGGGCGCCTCTGCCCACTCGTAGAGCAAGGGCAGCAGGAGCAGGGTCAGAGCCGTCGACGTGAAGAGTCCGCCGACGACCACCGTCGCCAGCGGCCGCTGCGTCTCGGCACCGACTCCCGTAGACAGCAGCATGGGGACGAGCCCGAGGATGGCGACCGATGCCGTCATGAGCACGGGTCGTAGGCGCAGCGCGCCCGCTTGTCGCACCGCTTCCCGAAGCGGCAGCCCTTGGCCGCGAAGCTGATTGAGGAACGAGACCAGGACGATCCCGTTCAGCATCGCCACGCCGAACACCGCGATGAAGCCGATGGCCGAGGGCACCGAGACGTACTGTCCCGTGAGGGCGAGACCGAGGACGCCGCCGATGATCGCGAACGGCACGTTGGCGATGATCAGGGTCGCGTGGCGCACCGAGTTGAACGCGGTGTAGAGCAGCACGAAGATGAGCCCGATCGTCAAGGGCACGATGAGGGCCAAGCGCGCCATGGCGCGCTGCTGGTTCTCGAACGCGCCGCCCCACTCGATCCAGTAGCCGGTGGGCAGCTTGATCTCCACCGCCAGCTTGGCGTTTGCAGCCTGGACGAAGGAGTCGACGTCGCGGCCTTGGACGTCCATCTGCAGGACGGCGTAGCGCTGAAGCGCCTCCCGGCGTACGAAGGAGTAGCCCTCTTCGACGTCGATCGTGGCCACCTGGGAGAACGGGATGAGCGCGCCTTCACCAGTGCGCAGCGGGATCGCCGCGATCGCCTCCGGTGAGCCGCGCCACTCGTCGCCGAGACGCACCGCGATGTCGAAGCGGCGGGTGCCGTCGATCAGGGTCGAGACGGCGGAGCCACCGATCCCGGCCTGGACGACGCCGAGGATCTCGTCGGCGTTGATGCCGTAGCGCGACGCGGCCTGGCGGTCGACGCGAATGACGAGCTGCGGCTTGCCCTTGTTCGCCTCCGCCGAGAGGTCAGCGACGCCCGGCACGCCTTGCAGGACCGTCTTTACACGGGCCGTAAGCCGGTCCAGCGTCTCGAGGTCCTCTCCATACAGCTTGAGCGCCAGGGTCGCTCGCACGCCAGAGATGAGCTCCTCGACGCGCATCTGGATCGGCTGCGTGGCGCCGAAGACGGCTGTCTGCACAACCTTCTCGAGCTCCTCCTGCATTTCGCGGCCTAGCGCGGCATAGCTCTTCTTGTCGGGCCACTCGTCCTGCGGCTTCAGGTCGAGGAGCACCTCCATGTAGTTGACATCGGCGGTCTCGCCCTTTTCGGCGCGGCCAATCGTTGCCAGCACCGTCTTGACCTGCGGGTAGCGTTTCCTGAGCTCAGCGTCCATGACCTTGGAGACGCGGATCGACTCCTCGAGCGACGTCGACGGGATGCCGGTGACGCGGAACATGATCGCGCCCTCCTGCAGCTGCGGCATGAACTCCTTGCCAAGAAATGGAAAGGTCCCGAGCGCGACCAGGAGCAGGACGCTCGCCGAGCCCACGACGAGCTTCTTGCGGTCGAGAACCCAGTCGAGGAGCGGCAGGTAGATCCGCTTCGCACGGGCGACGAGCCAGGTGTCGCGTTCCTCCTTCGGCTTGAGGATCAGCGCCGCGAGCACCGGCACGAGGGTCAGCGACAGCACCAGCGAGCCCGCCATGGCGAAGGCGATCGTGAACGCCATCGGCTTGAAGAGCTTGCCCTCCAGTCCCTGCAGGGAGAAGAGCGGCAGGAAGACGACGATGATGATCAGGATCGCGAACGCGATCGGGTTCACCACCTCCCGTGCGGCCTCGAGGATGACGTGGGAGCGGTTGATCGGCTTCCCGGATTCGCGCGCGTGCACCAACAGGCGAAACGCGTTCTCGACGAGCACGACTGCGCCGTCGACCATCATCCCCGTGCCGATGGCCAGACCGGCGAGCGACATCAGGTTCGCCGACACGCCGAACTGCTGCATCAGGATGAAGGCGATCAGCATCGAGAGCGGCAGCGTGACGATGACGACGATCGCCGAGCGGATCTCGCCCAGGAACAGGAACAGGACGATGGCCACCAGAAGCGCGCCCTCGACGAGGGAGCTCTCCGCCGTCTTCAGCGCCTTGTCGACCAGCTCGGTCCGGTCGTAGACCGGATTCAGCGTCACGCCCTTGGGAAGCGCCGCCTGGGCCGTCACCATCTTGGCCTTGACCGCGTCGACGACGGTCTTCGCGTTCTCGTTGATGCGCGCCAGGGCGACGCCGAGCACGCTCTCTTCGCCGTTGCGCGTCACGGCACCGAAACGCATGGCCGGGGCTTCCTTCACGGTCGCAACGTCCCGGACATAGACCGGCGCGCCGGCGCGCTCGGCGACGACAATGCCGCCGATGTCCGCGGTGTTCGAGACGAGACCGAGGCCGCGGACCAGGTACTGCTCGGCGCCGATGTTCAGCGACTGTCCGCCGACCTGCTTGTTGTTCGCGGCGAGGCGCTCCATTACCTCCTTGAACGAGAGGCTGTACTGGATCAGGCGCCTCGGATCGATCTGCACCTGGTACTGCTTCTCCTGACCACCCCACGAGATCACGTCGTCGACGCCGGGTGCCGTTCGCAAGATGAGCCGGACGGTCCAGTCATGCAACGTGCGCAGATCCATCGCCGAGAGCTTCTTGTCGGCCGAATCGATCGTGTACCAGAACACCTGGCCGAGACCGGAGCTATTGGGCCCGAGCACCGGCTCGCCGTAGCCCTGGGGGACACGCTGCTTGGCCTCCTGCAGCTTTTCCCCGACAAGACGCCGAGCGAAGTAGATGTCGACGTTGTCCTTGAAGTAGATGCCGACGTATGAGAGCCCGAACAGGGAGACGGAGCGGACCTGCTCGACGCCCGGAAGCCCGGCCATCGCCCCTTCAATCGGTGTCGTGAGGAGCTTTTCCACGTCCTCTGCGGCGAGGCCCGGCGACTCGGTGTAGACGTTGACCTGGACCGGCGTGACGTCCGGGAAGGCGTCCACGGGCACGGCGCGAAAGGCCTGCACCCCGAGGCCGATGACGACCACGAAGGCGACGATCACCAGGACCTTGTAGCGGAGCGCCGCGTCGACGATTGCATTGAGCATGTTGTGGTCCTCGCTCAGTGCGAGTCGCCGATTTGCGACTTGAGCTTGCGCGCCTTCAATGCGTAGGCGCCCGCGGTGACGACCTCGTCCCCTGCGGCGGCACCCGAGCGAACGATGGTGCGTCCCCCGAGCTTGTCGCCGAGCTCCACCGGCCTGGCCTCGAAGCCCTCGCCCTCGCGAACGAAGATCGTCGGCTGCCCCTGCATCAAGACGATCGCGGTGTCGGGCACAGCGAGCACTTCGCCGCGACCGGCGCCGGTCGCGATCGTGGCCGTCGCGAACATTTCGGGCTTGAGTCGCCCGTCAGCAT
>JAANCK010889815.1_pt1 | contig 13470 bp, 12 predicted proteins | sample 7277841 | NCBI WGS metagenome assembly JAANCK01 (sample SAMN14222788, study PRJNA588281) | permafrost metagenome | isolation source: Arctic cryosol methane SIP | place: Canada:Nunavut | collected 2015-07 | reverse complement strand
GCGCGCGCACCATTTCAGAACTCCAGCGGCTCGAAATCGAGTTTGGTCACGCCGCACTCGGGGCAATACCAGTCGTCGGGAATATCGGCGAGGCGCGTGCCCGACGCGAGCCCGTGCTCGGGATCGCCGGCTGCCTCGTCATAGACGTAGCCGCACACCTTGCACAGCCATTGGGTGGTTTCGACCGCCGTGTTCATGCGGCCTCCTTTGCAGCGGTGTTCGCGGCTGCGTTTGCGCCTTCGATGCGCGCGATCTCGCGCCGCAGGTGCTTGATCGCGGGCGTCACGATGGCGATGAAATAGGACTCGCGCAGGCGCCGCTGCGCCGGACTTTTCTGCAGATAGCCCTTGGCGCCCATGTGCAGCATGGCCGCATGCGCTGCCTTCACCGAATACTCGCCGCCTGCGAGGCGCAGCTTGAGCACGTCGAGCACCACTTCCGCCTGCGGGTTGGCGCTGAGCGCATCGGCCAGCGCGTAGCTCGCTGCGCGCGCGTCCTGCAGCACGGCATCGATGTCGCCGGCCTGATCGTCGAGAAACTGGTTGACGTGCGCATGCGACTTGTTCGACTGCTTCATCATGCCGACGCAGGCCTCGATCAGGCCCAGCCCCATGCCCATCTGCGTCAGGATCATGCCCGGCTTGATGCGCCGGATATAGGTCGCGGACTGCCCCGGATGCGACAGCACCATGCAATCCGGAACGATGGCATCGCGGAAATGACAGGCGAGCGTGCGCGTGCCGTCGAGCGCGACGAAATGCGCGCAATCGACCAGCTTGAAGCCGGGCTGCTGGCAGTCGACAAGAATGAACACCAGCGCGTCGTCGCCCCTGGCCTGGCCCTCGACCGGGCAGCCAGTGGCGAAGTAGTGCGCAGGCCCGAGGTTCGACACCCAGGGCAGCACGCCGTTGACCAGATAGCCGCCATCGACGCGCTTTGCCGAGAGGCGGAAATCCTCGATGGTGTCGCAGGACTTGACCGTATTCGACAGGCCGGTGCCGACCAGCAGCTCGCCGCGCGCGATGCGCGGCAGGAACTCGGCCTGCAGCGCAGTATTGCCCGACATCTGGATATAACGCGCGCACGCGGTCTGGCACCAGATCAGAAAGCCGGTGGACAGGCACAGCTTCGACGCCTCTTCCATGACCTGGATGACGTGCTTCAGGCCGAGGCCGTTGCCGCCGAATTCCGGCGCCACCGCGCCGGCATAGCCGCCGGCCGCACCCAGGGCGCGCAGAAACTCCTGCGGATATTCCGCCTTCAGGTCGACATCGATCACTTTGGGGGCGAGCATTTCGCCGATGAGTTTCCTGATGCCGCCGAGACTGGCATCGGCCTGATCCGGCTGCCCGGTGAATTCACGGGCGGGGGCTTCGCGCACCGAAGCGGCGGTGGAAGCAAGTGCGGCAGACATGTCGTTCTCCTTGCGTTGCGGTTGATCGCGAGTCGAGTTCGCTCAGCGTGACCATCGCAAGGCCTGTGCCACATCAGTCAATGCCGCGCGATCAATAACTTAAGTCGAAGCGCGCAAGTCTGGCGGCGGACAAAACGTACACACATTGTTAACACTTTGGCGTCATCGAAGCCGTCGCGGATGAAGCGCGGACGCGATCAGACCTGAATGCTAAGGCCTTGTAAGCGCGCGCCTAAAAGGCGGGGATACGCCGCCATCTGCGGCGATGGCACGCTTCGTGCGAAATGTGCGGTGAGGCGCTGATTCGAATCAGCGTTATCCCAACCCGCAATTGATCAGGAGAATGTCATGTCCGCTCTCGCCGAAACCGCCGTAGCGCCGGTCAAGACCGCCGCCGCAACCCAGACCGTCAAGACTTATCTGCGCCCGATCGACCGCGACGGACTGGAGAAATTCGCCGCGGCCGGCCGCGCCGATCCCGCGCGCCGCGGCACCAACAAGGTACATACCGTGATGCAGGGCCAATACCGCTCGTGGAGCTACGTCGGCATCCACAATCCGGTGATCGTCGACGAGCCGCTGCATCTGTTCGGCGAGAACACTGCGCCGGCGCCGGGCGAGATCGTGCTCTCGGCGCTGGGCGGCTGCCTCGGCGTCGGCATCACCGCGGTCGCCACGCACCGGCAGGTCAAGCTGTCGAAGCTGGAGATATTTCTCGAGGGCGATATCGGCAACCCCGCCGCCTGGGGCGCCGGCGGCGCCGAAATGATACCGGAGCAAATGGGCTTCCAGGCCATCCGCGTCAAAGTAATCATCGAGGGCGATGCCACGCGCGCCGAACTCGACGACATCGTCAAGCACGCCAACTACTACTCGCCCGTGGCCAACACGATGCGCAACCCGATTGCGTTTTCGATCGCCACGGCCGACTGAGGCCGCCGGATTCGGGCCGCCGCCGCCGGGCTGCGCTCAGGCCAGCCCGAGTTTTGCGATGCGGTAGTTGAGCTGGCGCAGGGTGAGCCCCAGCGCCTGCGCGGCGCGCGACTTGTTGCCGCCCGCGGCTTTGAGCGCGGCGCCGATGTCGGCGCCATCGTCCGCCGCCACCGGCCGCCATTCGCGCACGCGGCCGGCGCGCGCGGTCGCGCCCTCGCGCAAGCCGTTCGCTCCGGCTGCCTTGCGCGGCTGCAGCACATCGACCGGCTGCCCCTGCGCCTCGGTCACCAGCGCATACTCGACCGCCGCGTCGTCGATGCGTTCGCCTTCGGCGAGCAGCACCACGCGCTCGAGCACGTTGTAGAGCTGGCGGATGTTGCCCGGCCAGGGATAGGCAACCAGGCTCGCCATCGCCGCCGGCGCCAGCGCCACCCTGCGCCCGTAGGCGAGATTGATCTGCTCGAGGAAATGCAGCGCCAGATGCTTGATGTCCTCGGCGCGCTCGCGCAGCGCCGGCAGCGCGATCGGGATCACGTTGAGGCGGTAGAACAGGTCGGCGCGAAAGCGCCCTTCGGCGACGAGCCGCTGCAGGTCGCGGTGCGTGGCCGCGACAATGCGCACGTTGACGGCAATCTCCCTGCGCCCGCCGATGCGCTCGATCACATGCTCCTGCAGCACCCGCAGCAGCTTCACCTGCAGCGCGAGCGGCAGGTCGCCGATTTCGTCGAGGAACAGCGTGCCGCCGTCGGCCATCTCGAAACGCCCCGGGCGCGCCTGCACCGCGCCGGTGAACGCGCCCTTATCGTGGCCGAACAGCTCCGCTTCGAACAGCGTGTCGGGAATGGCCGCGCAATTGACCTTGATGAACGGCGCCGCCGCGCGCGGGCTCATGCGGTGCAGCGCCTGCGCGAACAATTCCTTGCCGGTGCCCGATTCGCCGAGCAGCAGCACGCTCGCATCGCTCCCCGCCACCTGCTCCAGCTGGCGCCGCGCGCGCGCGAGCAGCGGCGAGCGGCCGACGATGCCGTGCATGGCCGGGGTGGACTGGCTCTGCGCCAGCGCCTGGCGCAGGCGCCGGTTTTCGTCCTCGAGGCGCGCCGTGCGCTCGGCCACCAGGCGGTTGACCTGCAGCACCTGGCCGACCAGCGTGGCGACGGTGCGCAGAATCGCCATGTCGGCGGCAAGCGCGCGGCGGCGCTGGCGCAGGCGATGCACGCCGAGCACGCCGGCGACGCACCCGTCGACCTGCAGCGGCAGCACGATGAAGGACACCGTTTCCTGCGGCAGGCTGGCGCGGCGTACGGCGCGCGCGAGATAGCCGGGCTCGCGGTCGATGTCCTGCACGATCAGCGTCTCGCCGGTGCGCATCGCGCGGCCGGTGATGCCCTCGCCCAGCGCGTAGCGGCCGCGCGCGATCTCGGCGCGGGTAAGGCCATAGGCGTGGCGGATCGCGAGCATGTCGCCGTCGGGCTCGGGCAGCACCACGCGGCCGCGGTTGAGGCCCAGCAGCTCGGACAAGAGGTGCAGCATTTCGCGGATCACCCGGTCGGGTTCGAGGCTGCGGCCCATGAGGCCGATGCATTCGCGCACCAGCAGCGTTTCCTGCTGGTGCAGGGTTTCGGCCGGGCGCTCGATTTCAGGATAGGGCTTGATGTGCGGCATGCGCGATTTCAGATTGGGCGTGTGTCATGACTCCGCCGGCGGGCGCGCCGTTCGCGCACGCGCGCGGCGGGACGCTACTGGAGCAGATCCGCATTGGTCTGATCCTTGCCCAGCAGCGCAATTTTGACGGGCTCGACATGCCAGATGTCGCGGCAGTATTCGCGGATGCTCCGGTCGGAAGAGAACCAGCCCATGCGCGCGACGTTGAGTATGGACATGCGCGTCCAGGTATCGCGCTTGGCGTAGGCGGCGCTGACCGAAGCCTGGCTGTCGACATAGGACTGGAAATCCGCCAGCAGGCGATAGTTATCGCCATACAGCAGCGAGTCCACCAGCGGCCGGAACAGCTCGCGGTCGCCGCCGGAAAAATGGCCGTCGCGAATCAGGTCGATCACGGCGCGCAGCTCCGCATTGTCGCGGTAGATCGCACCGGGCTCGTAGCCATTGCTCCAGCTGGCTTGCACTTCCGCCGCGCTGAGGCCGAACAGGAAAAAATTCTCCGCGCCCACGCGCTCGCGGATTTCCACATTGGCGCCATCCAGCGTGCCTATGGTGAGCGCGCCGTTCATCGAGAATTTCATGTTGCCGGTGCCTGAGGCTTCCTTGCCCGCCGTGGAGATCTGCTCGGACAGATCCGCGGCCGGATAGACGCGCTGGCCGTTGGTGACGTTGTAGTTCGGCAGGAACACCACCTTGAGGCGGTCGCCGACCGCTGGATCATTGTTGACCACCTCGCCCACGGCGTTGATCAGCTTGATCATGAGCTTGGCGAAATGGTAACCGGGCGCGGCCTTGCCGCCGAAGATGAAGGTGCGCGGCTGCACCTGCGCATTCGGGTCGGATTTGATGCGGTGGTACAGCGCCACGATGTGCAATACGTTCAGATGCTGGCGTTTGTACTCGTGAATGCGCTTGACCTGCACGTCGAACAGGGATTCCGGGTCGATCGAGATGCCGGTGATGCGCCGCACGTAGGTGGCCAGGTCCTCCTTGACCGAGCGTTTGATATAGCGCCATTCGCGGCGGAAGCCGGCATCCTCGCTGTGCGCTTCGATCCGGCGCAGCTGCTCCAGGTCGCGCAGCCAGCCATCGCCGATGACGCCGCACAGAAAGCGCGTCAGGCGCGGGTTGGTGAGCGCCATCCAGCGCCGCGGTGTCACGCCGTTGGTGACGTTGAAGAATTTTTCCGGCCACAATGCGTGGAAATCCGCCAGCACGTCCCGCTTCAGCAATTCGCTGTGGAGCGCCGCGACGCCGTTGATGGCATGGCTGCCGACGCTCGCCAGGTTCGCCATGCGCATGTGGCGCTCGCCGTATTCGTCGATGATGGACAGGCGCGCGAGGCGCTCGTGCTCGCCGGCGAAACGCCGCCGCGCTTCCTCGAGAAAGCGCGCGTTGATCTCCATCACGATTTCCACATGGCGCGGCAGCACGCGCGAAATCAGCGACAGCGGCCAGCGCTCCAGCGCCTCGGGCAGCAGGGTGTGGTTCGTGTAACCGAAGCATTGCGTGGTGACCGACCAGGCCGCGCTCCACTCCATGCCCTGCTCATCCACCAGCAGCCGCATCAGCTCCGCGATGGCGATGGCCGGATGGGTGTCGTTCAGCTGCACCGCGAACTTTTCGTGGAAGCGCTCCAGCGGAATCTTCTGGCCGCGCATGATGCGCAGCATGTCCTGCAGCGAGCAGGAAACGAAGAAGAACTGCTGCTCCAGGCGCAACTCCTTGCCCTGCACCTGCTCGTCGTTCGGGTACAGCACTTTGCTGATGTTCTCCGACACAATCTTCTGCTGCACGGCGCCGTAATAGTCGCCGCGGTTGAACACACCCAGGTCGAAGGACTCGGGCGCCTCGGCGCGCCACAGGCGCAGGGTGTTGGCGGTATTGTTGCGGTAGCCGAGTATCGGCGTGTCGTACGGTATGCCCATCACCCGGCGCCCCGCGATCCAGCGCACATGCGCCCGGCCGGTCGGATCGGTGTAGCGCTCCGTGTGGCCGCCGAGTTTCACCTCCACCGCCCATTCGGGCCGCGGCAACTCCCAGGGATTGCCGTTGCGCAGCCATTTGTCGGTCTGCTCGACCTGCCAGCCGTCGCGCAGCGACTGCGCGAAGATGCCGAATTCGTAGCGGATGCCGTAACCGAGCGAGGGAATTTCCAGGCTCGCCATGGAATCCAGGTAGCAGGCCGCGAGCCGCCCCAGGCCGCCATTGCCCAGGCCGGGCTCTTCCTCCTGCCCCACCAGTTCCTCGAAACTCAGGCCCAGGTCGCGGATCGCCTCGCGCACCGGCTGCTCGATGCCGAGGTTGATCAGGTTGTTTACGAGATGCGGGCCGAGCAGAAACTCGGCGGAGAAATAGGCGACCGTGCGCGATCCTTCGCGCGTATAGGTGGACGCGGTGCTGATCCAGCGCCGCAGCAGCCGGTCGCGCACCGTGTAGGCGAGCGCCATGTAGTAGTCGTGCTTGCTCGCCAGCGCCGGAAACTTTCCCTGCACGTAGTACAGATTGTCGAGAAAGGCGCGTTTCAGCGCGGCCTTGCTCAGGCCGGTGCGGTCGTCCTCGAGTTCCGGCGGGCCGGCATCCGGACGGGGCCGGGCACTCATCAACATTCACTCCTCTGCAGCTGCGTGGTATCTGTCGTGGGACGCGAGCAAGTTATATGCCCGCTGGCACGGCGTTTGCGTTCGCAATTCTAATGGCAATTCAGCGGCGAAAACCGGGCTGCAGGCATTTCGTGCCGGTGCGGCGACAGGGCTGCTCGCCCCAAAAGGATGCAGCGGACGGCGCAGGAAACGCAAACGCGGCGGCGCAGAACGCTTTGATGCGTCCTGCCGGCTTCATCATATAATCCGCCAGTCCGCGATTGCCTCGCGCCATCTGGGGGAAACACCATGCCATCACTACCATCCCGTATCTGCGCGGCGATCCTGATCGCAGGCGCTTCGATGACCGCGTTTGCCGATCCGATGTCGCCGGTCGGCAGCTGGAACACCATCGACGACGAGACCAACCAAGCCAAGTCCGTGGTGCGCATCACCGAAAACGAGGGCGTGATTTCCGGAACCGTCGAGAAAATCGTCGACCCCGCCAAGCAGGATTCGAAATGCGACGACTGCGCCGCGGACGATCCGCGCAAAGGCAAGCCGGTGATCGGCATGACCATCCTCACCGGCCTGAAAAAGGAAGGCGACAATATCTGGGGCGGCGGCAAGATACTCGATCCCAAGAACGGCAAGACCTACAACGCCAAGGTGACGCTCATCGACGGCGGCAAGAAACTCGAGATGCGCGGCTCGATCCTGTTTTTCGGCCGCACCCAAACCTGGATCCGGGTGAATTAGGCGCCGGCGTCGACGCGGCTGCGCGCGCCGGCACGAACACGAACAATAGGCAAAACGGGGACGACTCGCAGGACTGCCGGCGTGTGCGGCCGGCGCAAATTCAGAACCCGGGATCCGCTAGCGCGGCGAACTGTGCCGCAGCATCGACAGCAGATTCAGGCAGATCAAATGCGCGATGCGCTGCTTTTCCGGGCGCGGCTGTTTGTGCCGCAGCTGACGGCAGAGCACGCGCGCCGTTTTGATTTCGGGTGCAAAGCTGCGCGTGTTCGCTGCATCCCGTCGCGGCACCGGCGCCTCGCCAAACAGATCGCCGGACTCCCCGGTAACGCCTATGCAATTCGCCATTTAGCACCTCGCATACTCGCAACAATCTATTCGACACCGCTCGTGCTTTGAAGTTTCCTCCATATGCGCCAGACGGTATTGCGTTAGCGCAAACAGCGCAGCAATTTTCCGCCGCGGCTCAACCTGGTAGTTTGCTGCGAAAGCACTTTGATAAAACGCGCTATGTATTTGCTTCGACGCGCGAAGCATTAAAATCGGCCTAAGCACGTCGGCCACTCGCCTGGCGCGCGCCCGCTCCGGCGTCAAGGAACCAGTATAAAATGATGCCGGCGCCCGCCTTATGCGGTGCGAAAAGGCGCACGCCACGGGCGGCGCCCCTTCATTCAACTGACAGCAAAAGGATCCACATGAGGGTTGACCAGTACATGAACTGGCCAGTGCTTACGATCACGCCGCAGACCGAATTTCACCGGGCGTTCGACTTGATGCACAGCCGCGGCATTCACCATTTGCCGGTAGTCGAAGGCACGCGCGTGGTCGGCATTGTCGCCGAGCGCGACCTGCTGCTCGCTGCGGCGAATTTCGGCTCGGCCGAGGTTCCCGTGGCCGACATCATGCGCGGCCCGCCGGTCTGCATTGCGGCCGAGGCACAGCTGAAGCAGGCCGCCAGGCTGCTCGTGATCAAACATATCGGCAGCCTGCCGGTGCTGAACAAGCGCAAGGAACTCGTCGGCATCATCACCGAGACCGACATCTTCAAGATCGCCGCGGGCATGCTGCACGCGCATCCGGTCCCGCGAAAGAAAGCGAAAAAGGCGGCAAAGAAATCCGCGAAGAAGCCGCTCAAGCCGGCGGCCAAGCCGAAGCGCAAGCCCGTCGCAAAAACCGCCGCGAAGCGCAAATAGCGCGGCTGCGGCGCCTCAGCTGTTCGTAATCCAGTACTCGTCGCGCAGGAGGCGCTTGAGCAGCTTGCCCGTCGGCGTGCGCGGCAGCTCGGCCCTGAAGTCGACGCTGCGCGGGCACTTGATTGGCGACAGGCGCGCCTTGCAGTAGGCGATCAGTTCGTCCGCCAGATCCGCGCCCGGCGCAAAGCCCGGCAGCAGCTGCACCACCGCCTTCACCTCCTCGCCCATCTCCTCGTTGGGCACGCCGAACACGGCGACGTCGGCGACCGCGGGGTGATTGACGAGCACGCTCTCGGCCTCCTGCGGGTAGATGTTCACGCCGCCCGAGATGATCATGTAGGCCCTGCGATCGGTGAGATAGAGATAGCCGTCCGCGTCGAGGTAGCCAAGGTCGCCGAGGCTGGACCAGCCCCGCGCGTTGTACGCGCCTTTGGTCCTGGCCGGGTCATTGTGATAGGCGAACTCCGGCCCTCCGGAAAAATACACCTGCCCGATCTTCCCTGTGGGACATTCATTGTCGTCGGCGCCGACGATGTGGATCTGGCCGGCGAGCGGGCGGCCGACCGTGCCGCGGTGCGCGAGCCAGTCCGCGGTATTCGCGATGGTGGCGCCGTTGCCTTCGGTGCCGGCGTAATACTCGATGAAAATCGGCCCCCACCAATCGATCATTTTCTGCTTTACCTCGACCGGGCAGGGCGCGGCCGCATGCACCGCAGCCCTGAGCGAAGAGACGTCGTATCTGGCGCGCACCGCATCCGGCAGCTTCAGCATGCGCACGAACATGGTCGGCACCAGCTGCGTCTGGGTACAGCGGTACTGTTCGACCAGGCGCAGATACGCCTCCGGGTCGAAACGCTGCATGATGACCGAGCTGCCGCCGAGCGCGCCGACCATCATGTTGAAGCGCAGCGGCGCAGCGTGATACAGCGGCGCCGGCGACAGATACACGCTCGCCGCGTCGACGCCGCACATCTTCTGCACCAGCAGCTGCAGCAGCGGCGACACCGTCCCGAGCGGCTCGTTCCTGAATTGCGGCTTGACGCCCTTGGGCCGGCCGGTGGTGCCGGAGGAATAGAGCATATCGTAGCCGACGATCTCGTCGGCGATCGGCGTCGCCGGCTGCGCCGCGAGCGCGGCATCCCACGATTTCCAGCCGGGCGCCGGCACGCCGCTCATGTAGCGCGCAATGTCCGCCGGCAGCAGGGGCGCGAACTTCTCTGCCAGCGCTTTGAGCGCATCGGACACGACCAGCACTTTCGCACCGCAGTCTCCGGCGATGTAGGCGATCTCGTCGGCGACGAGCCAGGTGCTGATGGCGGTGTAGTAGATGCCGCTCCTCTGCGCCGCCCAGCAGATTTCGAAAAAGCGCAGCGAGTTTTCGAACAGCAAGGCCATGTGATCGCCCGCCTCGAGGCCGAGCGAGCGCAGCAGCTGCGCGCCGCGGTTCGACGCCGCCTCGAGTTCGCGATAAGTCAGCGTCGCGCCCGTCGCCGCCATGCGGTAGGCGACCTTGTCCGGCGTAGTTCGGGCGTGCTGCGAGGGGTGAAGCATCGGCTAGCCCTTTCGTGTCGTACCGGCCCGGCATTGTAAGGGATGGCAGGCGCCGAAGCGCTGCGTCCCGCCGCGGCGGACCAGCTCCGGCTGCCGCCTGAAAGCGATAATGAAGTAATACCTTAGCTTATATCAATAATTCCTTGATTTTTATCGCTGTTATGTGTATGGTTTCTATCCCGCCCTAAACATGGCGTCTGGATACGGCTGGATATGATTGGCACCGACAGGTTGAAACATATTGCGGCGGCATGGCTGGGCCTGCCACTACTCCTCATCGCCTCCTGCCCCGCGTGGGCGCGGGCCGATGCGCCCGCAATGTCGGACTACATGGATTGCGCGCGCGGCCTGGGCGTGGCGATCGACACGCGCTTCGTGGTCCTCGCCGGCGAACGCGCGGGCGATCGCGGGCTGTATGTCTACACCGACCAGAACGCATTCTTCCTGCCGCTGGGCGCGCCGGACGCGGTGAACGGCGAAGCGCAGGAGTTCTTCCTGCGGACGCAGCTGTCGAACGTCGGCGACATCCTGCTCAACTTTCGCGACAAGAGGCCCGGCAGCACATCCAACATCCAGCCCGGGATCAGCTACCAGCGCATGAGTTCTTCCGTCGGCAACCCCGGGAGCTATCGCGCGACGCCCGCCTACGACGCGCTCGACGAGCAGGCCACCAGCATTTTGCGCCAGCGGCTCAGCGAAAAAATCGCGACCGTCCGGAATGTCATCGACGACAAGAACCGCTACAGCACGCCGGCGGATGCGAAGCGCGGCTTCGAGAAGGACCGGACGATCTATCTGGCCAAATTGCAGCGCTGCCGCATCGACGGCGACCGCAAGCTCAATTCCGCCGTTGCCGATGAAATGCAGAAGCTCGAATCGGGACTCCCGGGTATCACCATCTGGGAAAAGGAAGTCGGCGCCAGCCTGGCCAGCCTGAGCCGCTAGAACACGCGCGCCTGCGCGAGGCGAGATTGCGCGCAGCGCACGTCCCGATCTGCCTTCACCCCTGCCACACGCCGTAGCCCTCCTCCTTCAGCCCGATAGCCAGCTCGACTTCCATCTCGCGCGCGCCCTCGTAGGGCATGGGGTTGTACACCTCGTACAGTTCCGGCAGCAGCCGCAGGCCGTAGAGGCGCACATACTTGTTCGATTTGATGCCGGCCTTGTGCTTGTCGAAGCGCTCGTCCGGCGAAAGTCCGGTCATGCCTACGTAGACGCAGGGCCTGGCCGGATCGTAGTCCGGGTTGGCCTTCCTGAAGCGCGGCTCCAGCAGCACGTCGCGGGAAAGTTCGACCACATAGACATGGTGATGGTCCGTGGAAGCGCGGGGCATGGTCGTCTTTGCGGAAACTCGCGGTCATTGCGGATGCCGCAAATCTTACTCTTGAAAATGAATCGGCCTAGAATGCGCTGTTTCAAGCAGCGCAATTGTTCGGACGCTGCATCGCAAGGAGCAAGCCCATGCCCGACCTCGAATCCTTCCGCCGCGACACGCGCGCCTGGCTGGAGGCCAATTGCCCGGCGCAGATGCGCCGGCCGGTCGTGAGCGAAAACGACGCCTGCTGGGGCGGGCGCCATTTCAAGTTCCAGTCGGAGGCGCAGCGCAGCTGGATGCAGATCATGGGCGCGCGCGGCTGGACCGTGCCGACCTGGCCCAAGGCCTACGGCGGCGGCGGCCTGTCCGGGGAAGAAGCGGCGGTGCTCGCCGCCGAAATGCGCGCGCGCGGCTGCCGCCCGCCGCTGGTGAGCTTCGGCATCTGGATGCTCGGCCCGGCGCTGCTCGCGCACGGCACCGAGGAGCAGAAGCTCGAGCACCTGCCCAGGATCGCGCGCGGCGAAATCCGCTGGTGTCAGGGCTACTCCGAGCCCAATGCCGGATCCGATCTCGCCGCGCTCGCAACCAAAGCCGAGCTGCAGGGGGACCAGCTGATCATCAACGGCCAGAAGATCTGGACCTCCTATGCCGACGCGGCCGACTGGATCTTCTGCCTGGTGCGCACCAGCACCGCGAAGAAGCACACCGGCATCAGCTTCGTGCTGTTCGACATGGAAAGCCCGGGCGTGTCGACGCGCCCGATTCTGCTGATCTCGGGCAAGTCGCCGTTCTGCGAAACCTTCTTCGACAACGTCAAGGTGCCGCGCGCCAATGTGGTGGGCGAACTCAACGCCGGCTGGACCATCGCCAAATACCTGCTCACGCACGAGCGCGAAATGATCGGCGGCATAGGCGAGCGTTCCAACGTCAAGCCGCTGGGAGAATTTGCCGCCGACGCCGTCGGCCTGGATGAGCACGGCCGCCTGCGCGAGACCGCGCTGCGCGCGCAGATCGCGCGCTTCGAAATCGACGAGGCGGCGTTTCGCCTGCTGATGCAGGCCAGCGGCGACCGCGCGCGCCTGGGCGCGGGCAATCCGGCCATGTCCTCGGCGCTCAAGTATTACGGCGCGGAGCTGAACAAGCGGCGCTGGGAGCTGATGGCCTCGGCCGCCGGCGCCGACGGCCTGGAGTGGGAGGGCGAGCGCTCGCACGAAGGCACGCTGGCGCGCACCTGGCTGCGCAGCAAGGGCAATTCGATCGAAGGCGGCACCAGCGAAATCCAGCTCAACGTGGTGGCCAAGCGCATTCTCGGCCTGCCGGGCGTTTAACCATCGAAGCCGCAACAGGACCCTGGTTGTTGCGGCCAAACTTAGGGAAGCACGGGGGGGACATCCCCTCGTAGCGTAATTCGGAAAGGCAACGCACATGGCACTCGTATTGAACCAAGAACAAGGCATGCTGCGCGACAGCGTCAACGCCTTCCTGTCCGAACGCGCGCCGGTGGCGCATTTGCGCAAGCTGCGCGACAGCCGCGACGCGCTCGGCTTCGATCGCGCGCTGTGGCGCCAATTTGCCGAGCAGGGCTATAGCGCCATCCTGGTGCCCGAGGCGCACGGCGGACTCGGACTGGGCGCGGTCGAAGCCGGCATCGTGGGCGAAGCCCTTGGACGCACGCTCACGCCCACGCCCTTCCTGTCCACTGCCGTGCTCGCCGCGCGCACGCTCGCTCGCGCCGGCTCGCCTGCGCAGCAGGCCGAGCTGCTGCCGAAAATCGCCGCAGCCGAGATCGTGATCGCGCTTGCGGTCGATGAAACCAGCAAGCACCGGCCCGACGCGATCGCAGCCAGGGCGGAGCGCGCGGGCAGCGGCTGGCGCCTTTCCGGCAGCAAGACCTTTGTGCTCGACGGCCACGTCGCCGAGCGCATCATCGTCGCGGCGCGCACTTCAGACCTGGGCCTGACGCTGCTGCTGGTGGATGCGCACGCCGCCGGCGTTAGCGTCGAGCGCACGCTGATGGTCGATGCGCACAACGCGGCGCGCCTGCGCTTCGCCAATGTGACGCTC
>JAANCK010214490.1_pt1 | contig 13479 bp, 13 predicted proteins | sample 7277841 | NCBI WGS metagenome assembly JAANCK01 (sample SAMN14222788, study PRJNA588281) | permafrost metagenome | isolation source: Arctic cryosol methane SIP | place: Canada:Nunavut | collected 2015-07 | reverse complement strand
TTTCGTCGCCTGCGTGCTGCTGTTCCGCCGCGGCATTGTCGGCGAGCTGGCCAACTGGCTGCGCATCAAGCTGTAAGCGCAGCATATTACCTGGCGCATAACCCCCTTCTAATCGCTGGCGAATCAGCTTAGACGGTAACAGTTGTCCTCAATCTGTCGCGTCGGCGTCATTGTGCCACAGCCGTTCGTCCCCGATCCTGTCAGATCGGGCGTTTGACGATTGCAAGCTTGCCACGGACCTCTCATGCCGGCAGTGCAAGGCGGATCACGCCTCGGTGTCATTACGAGTCAATGGCACGATCTGGCCGAGCGCCGGCTGGCTTATTACAATGAGCTTTATCGCAGTGGCCGCTGGGCGCGATACTACGCGAAGGAACACTTCGCCTTGCGCATGCTCGACGTGATCGAGGCGGCCAAGGCTTGGCGCGGCCTCGCCAGCCGGTCCTGGCCCAACCGGTCTTGGACCGAACAGCCGGTAGCGCGCGACGACGATCTGCGCCCGGCGGCATGATCGTCGTTCGGACGTTCCTGGGCGCCGCCGTGGCTCTGGCCGCGGCGATACCGCCGGCAACCGCCGCTCCCGACCTCAAGCTGGGCGAGACTTTGCTGGCGCGCCATTGCGGATCCTGCCATGCCATCGGCAAGAGCGGCGACAGCGCGGACAAGGGCGCCCCGCCTCTGCGCACGCTGAGCAGCCGCTATCCGGTCGACGCGCTGGAAGAGGCGCTGGGCGAGGGCTTCATGTCCGGCCACCCCGATATGCCGGAATTTAAGTTTGACGCCGACGATGTCGGTGCCATCATTGCCTATCTGAAGTCCATCCAGACGCGATAAGTCACTCCCTCCATCGAGTAGTTCGCCCCCATGAGCAGTGCCCTGTTCTCGCCCTATCGACTGGCCGGCCTCGAGCTTGCCAACCGCATTGTGGTCTCGCCGATGTGCCAATATAGCGCCGACGACGGCTGCGCCAACGACTGGCACTTGGTGCATTACGGTATGCTGGCCAATTCCGGCGCCGCGCTGGTGGTGGTGGAAGCCACCCACGTCGAGCGCCATGGCCGCATCACCCATGGCTGCCTGGGGCTTTACAACGACGACAACGAAGCGGCCCTAGCGCGGATGTTGGTGTCGGCGCGGCGTATGGGGAATGCCAAGTTCGGCATCCAGATCGCCCATTCCGGCCGCAAGGGCTCGGCGCTCAAGCCTTGGGAAGGCGCCGGTCCGCTCAAGCCGGAGGACGATCCGTGGCCGACCATGGCCGCTTCGCCGCTCCCGTTCGGCGACAACTGGCACACGCCGCGCATGGTCACCGAGGATGACATGGGCTGCGTGCGCGAGGCCTTCGTCTCCGCCGCCATGCGCGCGCTGCGCATCGGCTTCGACGCCATCGAGCTGCATTTCGCGCACGGCTATCTGGCACACGGCTTCATGTCGCCGATCTCCAACAGACGCGACGATCAATATGGCGGCTCGTTCGAGAACCGTCTGCGCTTTCCGCTTTCGATCGCCCGCGCGGTGCGCGCGGCGGTGCCATCGGGCGTGCCGCTGGGCGCGCGCATCACCGGCAGCGACTGGCGCGAGGGCGGGCTTGACGGCAACGATGCCGTCGCCATTTCGAAAGCGCTCAAGGGCGAGGGGATCGATTTCATCTGCATATCGTCCGGCGGCGTCACCGCCGATACCCGCAATCCGAGCGAGCCCGGCTACAACGTGCCGGTCGCCGCGCGCGTCAAGAAAGAAGCCGGCATCCCGACCCGCACGGTCGGGCTGATCGTCAAGCCCGAGCAGGCCGAGGCGATCGTGGCGCAGGGAGAGGCCGACCAGGTCTCGCTGGCGCGCGCCTTCCTGGACGATCCGCATTGGGCCTGGCACGCGGCCAAGATACTCGGCGCCGACGTGGCGCGGCCGGTGCAATATGCGCGCGCAGGTCCAAAGCTGTGGGCGCCGGCAGCCAATCGCGGCTGAGCGATGGAAAATGTCGTCTTCCTCGCCGTGCTGTTCGCCGCCCTCTGTCACGCCGGCTGGAATGCGCTGATCAAGGTTGGGCTTGAGCCGCTCTCGACCACGACGCTGATCTCACTCGGTTCCGTTGCGGTGGCGTTGGTTTTTCTGCCGTTCGTGGGCATGCCGGCCTGGCCGGCCTGGCCATGGCTGATCGCCTCGGTGATCATCCACCTCGTTTATTTCGCCTCGCTGATCGAGAGCTATCGCACCGGCGATCTCGGCCAAGTCTATCCGATCGCGCGCGGCTCGGCGCCGCTGATGACGGCGACGGCGACCACGATCTTCGTCGGCGAGTTGCTCAGCCCGATCGGCTGGGGCGGCATCGTCGCGCTGGTCGCCGGCGTTTTCCTGCTGTCGGCGCGCGGCGGCCGCGACCTCGCGAAAATAGACCGCCGCGCCGTCGGCTTTGCGCTGTTCACCGCGGTTACCATCTGCACCTATTCGGTGGTGGACGGCATCGGCGGCAGGCTTGCCGGCAACCCGAACGCCTACTCGCTCTGGCTATTCATCGGCATCGCCGCGGTGATGCTGCCCTATGCGCTCATCCGCGACGGCCGCGACGTGATCCCGGCGATGCTGAAATATTGGCGGCGCGGCTTAATCGGCGGCGCCTTGCAGGTTCTGTCCTACGGCATCGCGATCTGGGCGATGACGGTGGCGCCGATCGCCATCGTCGCGACGCTGCGCGAAACCAGCGTGCTGTTCGGCGCCGTCATCGCCGTCGTGGTGCTGAAGGAACCATTGCGCGCACTGCGTATCGTCGCGGCGCTGCTGATTCTGTGCGGGCTGGTGCTGATCCGACTTCAATAGCGATAGCCGTATTGCCGCGCCAGCTTCTCCGGATCGGCGCCAAGGAAGAAGCCAAGCCGCAGACGCCACATCTTCGCAATGGTGCGCAGCGTGCCGTGCTGGCGCCAGCGCCGCGGCGAGGTGGTCACGCGCGCGCGCAACGCAAGCGGTGGGCCGCGCCGCTTGAGCCGTGCCGACAGCGCCAGGTCCTCCATCAGCGCGATCGGCGGAAAACCGCCCACGGCATCGAATGCCGTGCGGGTGACGAACATCGCCTGGTCGCCGGTGGCAATGCCGGTCAGCCGCGAACGCCAGTTCATCGCGAAGGCAACCACGCGCAACAGGCAGCCGCCGTCGATACGCACATCGAAGCGGCCCCAGACGCGGCCCGAACGGCTCAGGCCGTCCAGCGCCAGGCGGTCGGCATCCGTCGGCAATTGCGTGTCGGCATGCAGGAACAGCAGGACATCGCCTTGCGCAACCGAGGCGCCGGCATTCATCTGCACAGCGCGCCCGCGCGTTGCCGTCAGCACGCGGTCGGCGAGCGGGCGGGCAAGCTCGGACGTGCCGTCCTGGCTGCCGCCATCGACCACGATCAACTCGACGCCGCGCGCGCGATAGGGTGAAAGCGCCCGCAAAGCGGCTTCGATGCCGGCCGCCTCGTCGAGTACCGGCATGATGATGGAGAGCGTCATGGCGTGGCTGGGCGCGCTTGCGCCAGGCTGTAGTCCGGTCCATCGACGATGGGCTGGTAATAGGAGGTGTGCGCGGGCGAGCCCTGCGGCCAGCGCACCAGAAAGCGGCCGAGGAATGCGCGCCGGTCATAGTCGAGCGCCAGTGCATCGATATGCACGCCGTCGCGCTTCAGGCCGTAGAGCGGCGGGTGCGGGGAGGGCGAGCCGGCGATGCGGGTGAGGATGCCGAACGGCATGCCGGAAAAATTCGGCATGCCGGCGGCGCCGTTGTTGATGACGGTCAGGCGGCCGGCGGGCTCGGCGAAATCGCGCAGCGCGGCAAGACAAGTGTGCGTGCTGGCGAACACATCGATCCGCGCGGCGCGGCGGACATCGTCGAGCCAAGGCCGGTGCTTCGGATCGTCGAGATAATCATGGGCGAATCGCCAGCCCGCCAGCGCGCCGGCATCGCCATGCACGATGCCGACCCGCATGTTCCCGACCTGAGCCACCATATGCATCGGCAAGCCGCGCAGCTGCGCGCGCGCGACCGGCGATGCGCTGCCACGCAGTTGCGCCAAAATTTCATTGGAGCGGCGCACAATATCTGCGCCGACATGATCGGGATAGGCGCAGCCGCAGCCGGCGCCGATATCGTCGGCGCGCGCGATCTCGGTCTCGACATTACCGCGCAGCGCGCGATGCGGCGCAACGCCTTGCTCGATGGCGTCGAACCAGTCCGGCTCGGCGTCGAACCAGTGGAAATCGCCGTTGAAGACGATGGCCGGCCGCGCGCTTTCCTGTGCCGCCAACCGCTCGACCGCCGCCAGCGCGGCCAGGTTGCCGTAGAGGCCGCCGACCACATACAAGATCTCTGTGGTAAAATCCGGCGTCCGCGCGAACACGGACGGTGCATAGGTATAGTCGGCCGGGCAGACCCGGCCGGCTTGACCGGCGTCCGTTTCATGCCTGACCAGTTTGCGGATGGCGCCGTTCATTCCGCCGCCTCTTTCAGCGCGCCGGCGCAGCTTGAGCCTTGGCCGGCGGTGCAGCCATAGCAGTGACCGGCGACACGGATCGGATTGCCCTCAAGTGTTTCATCGAGCAGGTCCGACAGATGCGGGCGGTCTTTACGGCCGCGCCGCAACGGCAGATCGAGCATCTGGTTGAAGTCGCAGTCGTAGACGAAGCCCTGCCAATCGACCGAAATCAAATTGCGGCACATGACGCCGTCGAGATTGGCGTCGAGATGCGCCTCGCGCAGCAGATCGATATAGCCGTCGAATTCACCTCTGGTGACGAGAGCAGAACCGAAGCGCTGGATCGGCATATTGGCAAGCACATAGAGCTTGTTGAACACGATGCCGTATTGCTCGCCCAGTACGCGCTTGTAGTCGGCCTCAAGCGCGGCTTGCGCCGGCGGCAGCGCCGGCCCTTGCGGATTGTAGACGAGATTGAGCGTGAGCGCGGGATCGCGGCCGTAGCCGAGCGCATTGAGCTGGCGCAATCCGCGGATCGAGCCGTCGAACACGCCCTTGCCGCGCTGGCGTTCGACATTGTCGGCCAGATAGCATGGCATCGACGCCACCACCTCGACGCGGTTCTCAACCAGAAACTCGCCGAGGTCTTCCTGCCCGGGCTGCTGCAAAATGGTGAGATTGCAGCGGTCCATCACCTTGACGCCGAGCGCGCTCGCGCCGCGCACCAGGCGGCGGAAATTCGCGTTGAGTTCGGGCGCGCCGCCGGTGATGTCGAGCGTCGGAATGCGGCGGCGGTGCAAGAATTCGAGCACGATGTCGGCGACCGCGCCGGACATTTCCTCGCTCCGGTTTGGGCCGGCATTGACGTGGCAATGGAAGCAGGACTGGTTGCAGCGGTAGCCAACATTGACCTGCAGCGTCTCTAACCGGCCGCGCCAGATCGCGGGAAACGGGATCTTGTCGAGCAGGGGAAGCGTATCGCGCATTGGATTCCTCGATTTCACCGCCAACTTGCCACGAGCGCCGCGTCCGCGTCACCCCGGCCAAAGCGTGGGTGAGACAAAATGCCGTGACTCGATTGTGACCGAGAGTTGATTGTTAACGCGCCAGCGCGGTGGCGACCGGCGAATCCACACCGATGCGGCCGAAGCCCGGCAGCTTGAGGCCGGGATGGCGCAGGTCGAGCCCGGCGACCAGGCCGAGCAGGTCGAGTTCGACGCCCTCGACCCAGCCGAGCTTGAGCGCGGCATAGCCGTTCAGGTTGAGCTCCACGCCGGTGCCGCTGTCGGTGCGCCCGGCATAGAAGCCGTCGCGGAAATCGCGGCCGACGGCGTTGGGCGGCAGGGTGACGGCGAGCTCCGGCACCGCGCGCAGCACGGCGGCGGTGAAGCTGTTGCTGTTGGGCCCCGGCCAGATGCGGTAATCGCCGGCCTGGGCGAAGCGATAGTCTTGTACCGCAGCCTCGATTTTGGGGATCAGCCGTTCGGCGTCCGCGCCGGACACATCGGCGATGGTCACCGGCATATTGCCGAACCAGCGCCCGTCCACCGGCCAGCCGTTGACGCGCACCGGATTCCCCCAGCCGACCACGTCGTAACGCGTCCAATCCCGGGCGTTGGCGCGCTTGAGCACGATCCAGCTATGCACCGAGAACACGCCCTTCCAGGCGCCGGCCGTGCCGGTGAAGACGATGACGCGGGCGGGCTTGAATTCATCGGCGGACGGCAGGGTGCCGGTGCTCGACCAGTCGGCGTTACGCCACGAGCGCGGTTCGTTGCTCAGCGCGTAAAATGCGGTACGGGCAAGGATAGGGGCGAGGAAAAGCGCAAAGAGCGTGAGCATGATGAGGGTGCGTCGTGGCAGGCGTCTGGTGAGCGGCATGGCGATGAATCTAAAGCGACGTTCGGGGCTGAAAAGTGGCGGCAGCGCTTACCTCACCCGGTTGCCGCTGATCCTCAGTTGCGGATAGCGCTCGGCGCCGGCAAGCGCCAGGTCGCCGGTGACCACCTTGTCCCATTCCATGCCGACGATGGCGCCGTGCTTGCTGCCGGCCAGCACGTTGTCGGAGATCACCGCGCTGCCTGCGCCTTTGACCACCGAGACCGCGATACCGATGCCGCTTTGCCGCACGACGTTGCCATTGACGGCGACATCGCGCAGATATTCACCCCAGCCGGCCGAGATTCCGATATGGGCGGCGTTCTCAACCGTGTTGCCGGTGACGGTGGTGTCGGCCTCGACGCCGATGCCCACGCCATTGCCCTTGTCATCCTGCCGCGGCCGAATATTGCGCACAACGTTACCGCGTACCATGGCAAGCCGGCCGCCTTCCTTGAGGTTGGTCACCGAGATGCCGGCGCGAGCGCCGTCGATTGTGTTGTCGGCGATGAGCGCGTTCTGGAACTCGAACTCGGAATAGATCGCCACCTCATCAAGCGCGGCGCAATCGTTGCCGATAATCTGGATGTGCGAGGCCGAGTTGCCGCGGATCGCCGAGAATGCCGCCCGGCGGATGCGGTTGCCGCGCACGATCACGTTGGCGGCGCGGAACACGTTGATGGCGTTGCCGTTCTGGCCGGTGCCGCCTGCGCGCGCCGCGGTGTCATCGATCCGGTTGTTCGCGATCAGGCTGCCGTCGCGGCGCTTTTCGCTTTGCCACACGCGAATGCCGCCATTGCCGGAGCCGCGAATAATGTTGCCGGTGATCGAAACGCCACGGCTGTCGATGCAGAACAGCGCGTTGTCCGCGGCGCCGGCGATGCTGTTGCGCGTGACCTCGCCGTCACATTCTTCCAGCGCGATGGCGTTGCCGCCGGCGTCTAAGATGGCGCAGTCGGCCAGGCGCAGGCTCTTCGTTGTGTTGAGGTGCACGAGGCCGCGATTTTCCGGGAGCGGCCGCTTGCCGCCTTCGAGCGTAAGACCGGAGAGCGTGACGGTTTCGGCGTGCTCGCTGGACAGCAGCGAAGGACCGCGCGTCAAGATCAGCCGGGTGGCGCCGCGCACGCCGGCGACATGGGCGCCGGACGGCAGCTTGAGATCGCCGGCGCGGTAGACACCGGGCGCCAACATCAGCGGCGCGCGCCGGCGCGCGGCCTCGTCGATGGCGCGTTGCAGGGTGCGGCTCTGGTCGTCGGGCGCGCCAGGGCGCAGGCCGAATTGCGCGGCATCGAGCCCATGCGCCGACAAAGGCGCGGCGAGGAAGGCGACACCGGCGAGCAGCGTGCGGCGATCGATCGGCATGGCGGCGCATCTTGCGCCTGAGCAGGTTAACGCCGTGCTGCCGCGGCCAGCGCGGCCAGAAGGCTGATTCCGGCGCGTGCCAGGTCGTTGCGCGACAGCCGCTTGCCGCCGCCGCCGTCACGGCGGATCGGGGGAACGTGAATGAAGGCGGCCAGCCGCGGGCCGTTCTTGGCCAAGGCCGCCTCGGCGGCCCGCCAGCACAGATAGTTGCACAGATAGCGCCCGGCATCGCGCGACAGCACCGCCGGCACGCCTGTATGGCGAATGGCCGCGAGCAGGCGGCGCGTGGGCGCCGGCATCGGAATTGCCGGCGCCGCGCCGGTTGCGATCGCAGGGCGCCGCGGCGAAGCACCGCTCGCGTCCACCAGCGGCGCCAGCGTATTGCGCGCACGCGTCTCGATGCGCAAAGTTTTCGCCCGGTTTGCCAGGCCGAACATCAGCAGCGCGTCCGGCTTGTGGCGGGCGATCAACCTGGGCAGGTCGCGATCGACGGCGGCATAGCGGGTCGGGAAAATGTGCGGCACGATTTTCACATCCGCCAGCGCCGGCCGCCGCAGGCGCGCCAGCCGCTTGACCAGCGGCCCGGTCGGGTTGAATGGCGCGCCCGGAAACGGGCCGAAACCGGTGATGAGGATGGTGAGCGCCATCACACCCCGAGCAGTTGCGCGATCTCTTCCACCGCCAGCGTCGGCGTCATCTTCCCGGCGGCGACCGCGGTCTCCGCCTGGCGCAGCCTGGTGCGCACCGCCGGATCGCTGCGCAGCCGCGCGGTGAGGCGCTCCTCCAGCATGGTCCACATCCATTTCACCTGCTGCTCGCGCCGGCGCGCCGCCAGTTCGCCGGAGGCGGCCATCTTCTCCTTGTGCGCCATCACCTGGCTCCACAGCTGCGGGATGCCCTTGCCGGTCAGCGCCGAATAGGTGAGTACCGGCGGCGACCAGGTCGCCGTGTGCGGCGTCAATATGTTGAGCGCGGCGCGATAATCCGCCGCCGCCAGATTGGCGCGCTGGATATTGTCGCCGTCGGCCTTGTTGACCGCGATCATGTCGGCCAGTTCGACGATGCCCTTCTTAAGGCCCTGCAATTCGTCGCCGGCGCCGGGCAGCATCATCACCAGGAAAAAATCGGTCATGTCGGCGACCGCCGTCTCCGACTGGCCGATGCCGACAGTCTCCACCATCACCACATCGTAGCCGGCGGCCTCGCACACCAGCATGGTCTCGCGCGTCTTGGCGGCGACGCCGCCGAGCGTGCCGGAGGCGGGCGAGGGGCGGATGAAGGCGTTGGCATCGGTGGCCAGTCGCGCCATGCGCGTCTTGTCGCCGAGGATCGAGCCGCCGGTACGTGTCGAGGACGGATCGACCGCCAACACCGCGACCTTGTGGCCGAGGCCGGTGAGATAAGTGCCGAGCGCGTCGATGGTGGTGGACTTGCCGGCGCCGGGCGCGCCGGTGATGCCGAGCCGCACCGCCTGGCCGGTGAACGGCAGCAGCTCCTGCACCAGTCTATGCGCGGCCATGCGGTGATCGGCGCGTTTGCTCTCGATCAGCGTGATGGCGCGCGCCAAAATGGCGCGGTCGCCCGCGCGGATGCCGTGGGCGAGATCGGTCGGTTTTGCAGTGCGCGCAGCCATTCGGGTCCCCCGAGCCTCGCCGCCAATAGAGCATTTTCCGGCGAAGTGGGAACCGGTTCGCCGTAGAAAATGCGACAAAATAAGGAATCTAGAGGCTGGGCCGGGGTCCTTTTTCAAGTCAATTCAATAGGATGCAGGGTATCAATAGCGACCCCTGAACGTTCCGCCGGCCGCTCGCGACTAACGCTATATTGTAGCCCCCGCGGGTCGGGGGCGGAGAACCTTGATGCGCCGAAGGCTGCTCCATACCGCGTTCGCGCTGGTCTCGCTCGGGGCTGGCTTTGCCATTGGCCCCGGCCATGCGGCCGATCTGGTATGGGAAGTCGAGAGCCCGTTCCGCTTCTTCAGGTCGGCGAATGCCTACGCGCTGCACGCCAAGGCCTTTGGCGACGTGCGCGGCAATCCGGCCTCTCCGTTGCCCGCCGACATCGTATGGCGGCTTGAGCGCCGGCTGAACGATCCCGATTGCAAGGATGCGACCACGCCCGCCACCTGCGCGGCGACAGCGCGCAGCCGCTACGAGCAATCGCGCCTCGGCTGGGCGGCGCAGACGATCGGCGCGGTCTGTTACGAGAGTTCGGGCAATCCGCGGCGTTATCCGGCGCAGTGCGAGCGCAAATATTCATGGGGGCTCGCGAAAGAAGATTACATTCTGCCCGCGGCCCACACCGTCAGCATCGGCCTGTCGCCCGAGCGGCTCGCGGCGGCCGGCGCCGGCGAGTGCACGTGGAGCTGGAAACCGCGCGCCGGCGCGGGGCGCATCGAGAGCCGCAAGCAATCCTGCAAGAGCAAGCTGACCATCGCGCGCGTGCCGTATTCGCCCGATCGCGCCGTCTCGGGTGTTACGGTCAGCGTCAAGCTGCCCGACGGCAGCGAACTCAGCGAGCCCGAGGTCGTGGTCGAAGACCTGTTGATCGCCGCGCTGGGGGATTCCTTCGCCTCGGGCGAAAGCAATCCGGACCGGCCCGTCACGTTCAGCGCCAGCCGCGAAATGCTTTACGATCCTTCGATGCTGCGCGAGGACGTGGCCGTGCGGCAGAAGAAGGGTTCATCGGTCTACAGCATTGCCTCCGGAAGCGAAACCGATCCGCGCGTGTTGCCGCGCCGGCGCCTCGAGGACGAAGACAAGGACAAGGACATCATCTACAAGCTGACGTCGCGCGAGTTCCTGACGGCCTTCGAGCGAGGCTCGGCCCGCTGGCTCAGCGCCGATTGCCACCGCTCGCAATACGGCTATCCGTTCCGTGTCGGCCTGGAGTTGACGCTGGAAAACCGCCACCGGTCGGTCACGCTGGTGTCGCTCGCCTGTTCGGGCGCCGAGGTGACCGAGGGACTGTTCCTCGGCATGAAAGCGCGCGAGGGCAAGCCCGACACGGTGCGCGCCCAGTTCGATCAGCTCAGCGACCTGATCTGCCGCGGCGGCCCCGCGGCGCGAACGCGCAGCGCCAGCTATATGCTGCCGTTCTACCGGCCTGGCGACACCGCGCTGGAGCTGCGCCAGGTGACGCAACATTGGTGCCCGCCCGAGCGGCGCAAACGCCCGATCGATCTCGTGCTGATGTCGATCGGCGGCAACGATGTCGGGTTCGGTGGGCTTGCGGCCTATGCCATCACCGAGCGCGCCTCCGATCTGGCGCCGATCGTGGGGTGGGTCGGGCAGGAGATCCGCTATTCGCCGGGGACGGCGCGCGTTTATCTTGGAGCGCTCGATCGCCGCCTGCAGGTCGTCAAGCTTGCCTTACGCGACGGTTTTGGCGTCGAGCCGGCGCGTGTGGTGCAGAATGCCTACGAGCCCATGCCGTATGACGAAACCGGCTCACTGTGCGGCGCCATGCCGACGCTTGGTATGGACGTGCATCCCAAGCTCCTGCTGAGCCGCCAGCGGGTCGCAGAAACCGCCGATTTCATGCGCGATTTCCAGGCGCGGCTGGAATGCACGAACAGCGTCAGCCGCCGCGCCGATTGCCCGGCGAATCTCGCCACCGGCGCGGGCACCGGCTTCCGGCTGGTTACCGAGCACATTGCGAAATTCGCCAAACGCGGCGTTTGCGCGCGCGATCCGGCGCGGGCGCTGTCCGACGGCATCATGATGGGAATGCCGCGCAAGCCGCGCAACGGCGATGAGTTCAAGCCCTATTCGCCGGCCGCCGCGCTGCCTTACGCCCACCATTGGCGGCTGTTCCGCACGCCGAACGACGGCTTCCTCACTGCCAATACCCATCGCGAGGGAATTTCACCGTTCGATATATTGCAGCCGTCCTATGCGGGCTTGTACAGCGGCGCCGTGCATCCGAGCGCCGAGGCGCATGCCATCGTGGCGGATCACGTGCTGCCACACGTGCGGGCCATTCTCGACCGGAAAACGGAATGACCATCCGCGCCGGCGAACCGACCGCCTGAACGATTTGATGTCCGGCTTACGGCCTGCGCTTGGCCGACGGCTCGGACTTGTCGGGCAGCCGGATCGCCAGCCCGCCACTATCGTCCTTGCGATGCGCGGCGGTGGCGCGGGCGAAAGCGAAAAGCTGGTCGCGCGTTTCGATGCGGCAGGCACGATCGTTCTTCTCGCCCTTGCTGCAATTGGCGGCGCGGGTCGGCTCATCGGCGTCGGCCTCATCGATGACCACGACCTGATAGACGCCATCCATCAGTTTGTGCATGACCGCGTATTCGACTTTGTTGGCGCGATTGGCCGGCAAGCTCTGAATGATGAAATCGCCGGTCTCGAACGGATGCGCCGAAAACGCGCGTACCCCTTTCATGCCGCCGCCGGCATGCGCATAGCGCGCTCCGTTCCAGACGAAAGTCGCCTGCTCGGGTTCGACGGCAAAGCCCTTGCGTATGCCGAAAAACTCAAATCGCGCGCGCTGGCCGAAGATAGGTTGTGCGTCCATCAGGATCGAACTGGCGGAGTCGATGCAGCCGGACAACGAAAAAGCGCAAAGCGCCGCTATGCCCGTGCGGACAAAGATCGATTTCACTCCACCGCCTCTTTTCCGTGTCCCAGCCGTTTATTGAGCGACTTGAGCAGTTTCTCGGCGGCGTCGGCGATCACCGTGCCGGGCGGAAAAATCGCCTCGCAGCCGGCCTGCATCAGCGCGCTATAATCCTGCGGCGGCACCACGCCGCCGACCACGATCATGATGTCGTCGCGGCCTTGCGCGGCTAGTTCCTTCTTCAGCTCGGGCACCAGCGTCAGATGCGCGGCGGCGAGCGAGGACACGCCGAGAATGTGCACGTCGTTTTCCACCGCCTGGCGGGCGGCTTCCGCTGGCGTTGCAAACAGTGGCCCGATATCGACGTCGAAGCCCAAGTCCGCGAAGGCGGATGCAATAACTTTTTGCCCGCGGTCGTGGCCGTCCTGCCCGATCTTGGCGACCAGCAGACGCGGACGGCGGCCTTCCGCCGCTTCGAACGCCTCGACCGCAACGCGTACCCGTTCGACGGCGGCAGTCATGGTTCCTCCTTTGCCGACCTCCCGCATGTAGACGCCGGTAATCGATTTGATCGAGGCCACGTGACGGCCGAATACCTTCTCCAGCGCCATGGAGATTTCGCCGACGGTGGCCTTGGCGCGCGCGGCATCGACCGCCAGTTCCAAGAGATTGCCGTTGCCGCGGTCGGCGGCGCGGGTGAGGGCGTCGAGCGACTCCCGCAAGACGGCCGGATCGCGCTCGGCTTTCAACCGCTTGAGCTTGTCGAGTTGCATGTGCATGACAGCAGAATTGTCGATCTTGAGCACCTCGATCGGCGCCTCGTCGGTCGGCTGGTACTTGTTGACGCCGATCACCGACTGGGCGCCGGCATCGATGCGCGCTTGCGTCTTGGCGGAGGCTTCCTCGATGCGCAGCTTTGGGATGCCGGCCTCGATCGCCTTGGCCATGCCGCCGAGTCCTTCAACTTCCTCGATATGGCCCCAGGCCTTGCGCGCTAGCTCGTAGGTAAGCCGCTCGACATAATAAGAGCCGCCCCAGGGATCGACGATGCGGGTGGCGGCGGCTTCCTGTTGCAGCACGATCTGGGTATTGCGCGCGATGCGGGCGGAAAAATCGGTCGGCAGCGCAAGCGCCTCGTCGAGCGCGTTGGTGTGCAGCGACTGGGTCTGGCCTTGCGTCGCCGCCATCGCCTCGATCATGGTGCGCGAGACATTGTTGAACAC
>JAANCK010097059.1_pt1 | contig 13480 bp, 12 predicted proteins | sample 7277841 | NCBI WGS metagenome assembly JAANCK01 (sample SAMN14222788, study PRJNA588281) | permafrost metagenome | isolation source: Arctic cryosol methane SIP | place: Canada:Nunavut | collected 2015-07 | reverse complement strand
GTGCGGGGCATCAAGGGGCCCGACTTTCCCGGCGGCGGGCAGATCATTTCCTCGCGCGAGGAGATCAAGCGCGCCTACGAGTCGGGCCGCGGCAGCGTGCGGGTACGAGCGCGCTGGAGCGTGGAGAAGCTCGCGCGCGGGCAATATCGCGTCGCCGTCACGCAACTGCCGCCGAACACCTCGGCCGCGCGCGTGCTGGCCGACATCGAAGAGATCACCAATCCCAAGACGCGGGCCGGCAAGAAGTCCCTCACGCCCGACCAGGCGAGCCTCAAGACCGCGGCGCTGGCGTTCCTCGAAGGCGCGCGGGACGATTCCGACGGCGAGCATCCCGTGCGCCTGGTCTTCGAGCCGCGCACGAGCCGCGTGGAGCCCGACGAGCTGATGGCGTTCCTCCTGGCCCACACCTCGATGGAGGCCAACGTGGCGTTGAACCTCGTGGCCATCGGCCGCGACGGCCGGCCCCGCCAGATGAGCCTCGCCGAGGCGATCGGCGACTGGGCCCACTTTCGCCTCGAGGTGCTCGAGCGCCGCCTTCGCCATCGGGCCGACGAGGTGGCCGACCGCGTCCACATCCTCGACGGGCGGATGATCGCGTACCTCGCGATCGAGCAGGTGATCAAGGTGATCCGCAACGCCGACGAGCCTAGACCTGAGCTCATGAAGAAGTTCGCGCTCTCGGAGCGCCAGGCGGAGGACATCCTCGAGATTCGCCTGCGGCAGCTGGCACGCCTCGAGGGAATACGGATCGAGAAGGAGCTGGCGGAGCTGCGCAAGGAAGCGGCCTCGTTGAAGCGCCTGCTGGGCTCCCCCGCCGAGCGGCGCAAGCTCGCCGCGAAGGAAGTGCGCGACGACGCCGCGGCCTTCGGGGACGCGCGCCGCACGATGATCGAGGAAGCCGAACGCATCACCGTCTCGATGGTGGAGACGATCGCCGACGAGCCGGTGACGGTGGTTGTCTCGCGCAACGGGTTCCTGCGCACGCGCTCGGGCCACGGCATCGACCAGGGAGCCCTCGGGTGGAAGGAAGGCGACGGGCCCCTCGCGATCCGGGAGACGCGCACCGTGCACCCGGTGGTGCTCTTCGGAGCCAACGGCCGCGTGTTCAACGTGCGTGCCGGAGACATCCCCGGCGGCAAGGGCGACGGCGTGCCCGCGAGCTCGCTTGCCGAGACCCAGGGCACTCCCATCGTCGGCATGCTCTCGGGGCCCGGCGAGGCCGCGGTGCTCATGGCCACGAGCGGCGGCAACGCGCTGCGCGCGCGCATGGAGCACTTCGTCACGCGCCAGCGTGCAGGCAAGCAGTTCGTGTCCATGGACGAGGGCGAAGCCCTCCTCGCTCCCACGGTCATCCCCCAGGGCGCCGCGGAAGTGGCGGCGCTCTCCCAGGAAGGGCGCCTGCTGGTCTTCCCGCTCGAGGAAGTGAAGGAGCTCGCCGCGGGCGGCAAGGGCGTGATGGCGATGCGCCTGCACGAAGGCGAGCGCCTTCTCGCGCTCGCGGCCGTCGTGGGCGGCGTGAAGGTCGCGGTGGTGGGTCGCGGCGACAAGCGCTCGGTCGTCACGGTGAGCGCCGCGGCCCTCGAGCACTACCGCGGCCCGCGCGCGCGCACCGGGCGCGTCCTCCAGGGATCGTTCAAGCGCCCGGAAGGTTTCGAGTGATGCCCAAGCGCGTTCTCGCGATACTCGTCGCGATCGTGGTGATCATCGTCGTGGGCATGGTGCTCAGCGTGAAGCACTCCCTCAAGGCGGGTACCGCCATGGATCCCGGCGCAGCCCCTCCGCGCGCGGGCTCGCGCTAGCGCGGCCGCGCCCACAGCACGGCGAGCACCAGCGAGAGCACGGCGCCGATGGCCACGGTGGCGCCTATCGCGTGCAGCACCGGGGTTGCGGAGAGCGACAGGCAACTGAAGGTGATCAGGGTGGAAGTGCTGCAGAGGGCGAGCGCGAGGCGCGTGCGCTCGCGTTCGGCCTCGTCCGCGGGGGGCCGTTCGTAGAAGAGCGCGTAGTTGAGCCCCACGCCCAGCACCAGCAGCAGCGCCACCAGGTGGAAGACGCCGATGCGCTGGCCCGCGGCGACCAGCAGCCCCACCGTGAGCAGCAACGCGGCGCCGGTGGGCGCGGAAACCCGCGCGGCGCGCCGGAGCGAGCGCAGCCCCACCACGAGAAGCACGAAGATCAGGAGTGCGCCCAGCGAAGCCTGGCGAAGCGCTTCGCGGCGAAAGCCGTCGAGCATGTCCGCGGAAATCCGCTTCAGGTCGATAAGCTGTGTGTTCGCACCCGGAAGCGCGGCCAGTGCGGCGCGGACGCGATCGACGTCCGTGACGCCGCCCAGCGACGTGAGCACGAGCCACTGGCCGTCGAGCGACAGCACCTGTGCATCGAGCTTCGTGCCCAGGGGCGTGCCGGCATACGCCGCACGGGTGAGCAAGGGCGCATCCCGAGCCGCGGCGGCTTCGCGCAGGAACGGCTCGAACGCATCGGGCCGGAATGCGAGGCCCTTCAGGGCTTCCCGCAAGTTCGCCGCCAGGGTAGCCGCATCGGGCAGCGCGTGCAGCCGCGCGGCCTGGGTCGCCGGCGACGGCAGGTAGCGTGCGGGAGAATCGAAGCTGCGAAACACGCCCTCGCCCTGCCAGCGCTCGAGGGCCGGCAGCATCGCTTCCGCTGCCGCGAGCGCCGCGGCCTCGGTCGCGCCGCGGCTGGCGAGGAAGACGTTCAGCTCCGGCGCATCCATCTCGCGGCGCAGGCTCGCATCCTGCGCACGCATCGCGACGGGCACCGGGCTGATATTGGCCAGGTCCGTCTCCCACCATCCCGGATGGGTCGCCACGAGCCCGGCGCCGGCGGCCGCGATGGCCACGAGCGAGGCGATGCGCGGCCACCAGGCGTTGGCGAGGGCTGCGCTCACCGGCACGCGAAGCCGCGGAAAGTCGAGCACGCGCTCGCCCAGCAGCCACGGAATGAGACGGTGCGACGCGAGACCCGCGACCACCACGCCGACCATGGTGAGCACGCCCAGCTGCGCGAGCCCGGTGAAGCTGGAAAGGGTCAGCGCCAGCGCGCTCGCGACCGTCGTCAGCACCGCCAGCAGGAGCGTGCGGCCGACGCGGCGCGCGGCGCGGCGCGCGGTCTCCCCCGGCAACGTATTCAGCAGGACGTAGCTCGGATAATCGACGGACTCGCCCACCAGTGTCGCGGCGAAGCCGAGCGTGATCGCATGCACGGTGCCGAACGCCGCCTGCACCACGAGCACGCCCACCAGCAGGCCGAAGGCGGTCGGCACGAGCACCAGCGCCACCGCGAGCGGCGATCGATAGACGAACACGAGCAGCAACACGATCGCAAAGGTGGACAGCGCGCCGAGGCGCTGGGCATCGGCCCGGATCAGCCGGCGCGATTCCGCCGCGAATACGCCCGGACCCGAAAGCGTGGCCTGCACTTGCGGGGCCACTTCCGCGAGCACGGCGCGCACCCGGGCCATCGCGGCCGCCTGGCCCTCGCTGTCGAATCCCGCCGCGCGCGTCTGCGCGATGAGGAAGGCGCGCGTGCCGTCGGCGCTGAACCACACGCCCTGGCGCCGCGCAGGCGCCGACGCGGGCTCCAGCAGGCGCAGCGTCGCGAGGAATTCGCCCGTGGGGTCGCGCGGGAGCGTATCGCGCACGAGCACGCCGGCGGGAGAGGCCATCTGCGCGAGGTCGTCTTCCAGCGCCGCGCGAAGGGCGCTTGCCGAGAAGCGCTCCGGGGACATGGCGGGGCTCAGGTCGTAGCGATAGCGCATCAGCACTTCGCGCTGCGCGGCGAACTGGCCGATGGCGCCGTTGGCGGCATAGTCGAATGCCGGATCGCGATCGAGGCGCGCGGCCAGCGCACGGCTCGCGCGCGCGAGCGCCTTCTCGTCGCCGCCGTGGAGCGCCACCAGCATGAGGCGCGCGACCAGCCCCTCGCGCAATTGCGTCACCAGCAACCGCTGCTCGGGCGTGGTCGATGGCGGCAGGAACGCGGAGAAATCGGCCTCGATTCGCACCGCGCGCCAGGCGACCGCGCCCAGCGCGGCCAGCAGCAGCAGCACGGCGAAATAGCGCGTCCCGGCTCGCTGGAACGCCATGCCTAGCCCACCGTCAGGACCGATCGATCGCCGCCGGCTTCGCGCACCTCGATGCTGCGTACGCGGCCGCCGCTTCCGGAGACGACGATCTTTTCCACGTACCGGGCGATCTGCTCGTCGATGGGCGTCATCTCCAGCTTCCAGTCGCCCTCGGTGCCGCCGAGCGCCAGGCGATAGTACTCATCCAGGAGCGCCGCGTTCCCCGATAGCACGCCGCGCAGGCTCGCGGCGAAGGCCGCGAGCAGCGGCTCGCCGGAAAGCGCCATGCGCTTTTGGGTGCCGTTGCGCGTGACCGTGATCTCCCCGCCCGCGATGCGCAGGCTCTCCTGCCGCGGCGCCTGCATGTTCTTTTCCACCACGTCGGGTCGGCGATAGGAAAGCGTGCCGGAGCTCACCACCGGCTCGGAGAGCAGCGCCGAGAATTTCTTCTCGACGTAGGGCACTTCGCCCGACGGGGACGCGGCGAGCAGCTCCATCAGCCTCGCCAGGTCGAATACCGGCGCCGCCCGCGCGATTCCGGCAACGAGAAGGAGGATCGCCAGGCCCGCTCGCCTCATCGCTTATGCCGCCCAGAATTCGTAGAAGTTGAACCAGTTGAAGGGCGAGCGCCGCGCCTGGCGTTCGAGGATCGCCGCGTAGTCGGCGAGCTCCGGCGCGTGCAGGGATTCGAATACGATCTCGTAGCGCCGGCCGCCGCGGAACAGGGCGAAGGCCGTCACGGCCGGGGCGCCAGTGATGCGCGCCAGGCGAAACGGGCTCAGGGAAAAGCGCGCGCTCGCCCCGAGGAACGGCACCTCCTGCGTGGCTTCCCCACCATAGACGCGGTCGGCGAGGATGCCCACCACTTCGCCGCGCTCGAGGCATTCCCTCACGCGCAGCATCGACTCGGGATGGCCGAGGGCGATCACGTTATAGGGCAAGCCCTGCCCGGAGCCCGCGAGCAGCTCGCGCAGGTCCGTGCCGTCCTGGAGGTTCATCACCATGTTGATCACGAGCCTTCGCTCGACGCTGCCCACGACGCCCAGCATCTCGAAGCTGCCCAGGTGCGAGCCCAGCAGCAGGCAACCGCGGCCCGCGGCGATCGCTTCCTCGAATACCGTCGCATTACTCACTTCCACCACGAGGTCCCGATGACGGCCGCGCAGGAGGAACACCCGGTCGAGCAACGTCGTGCCGAACACGAACAGGTGCCGGAACGTGTCTCGCCAGGTGGCCGGCCGGCCCAGCGCGCGCGTGAGGAATTCCCGCGAAGCCTTTCGGGCGCGCGGCGACGTCGCCAGGAAGTACGCGCTGATGGGCACCAGCAGCACGCGGCAAAGCGGCCTCCCGGCGTGCAGCGCGAGCCAGATGATGAGCCGCTTCATGCCCGGAGTGCCGCGCTCGGGACGATGGCGCCAGGCGATGCTCATGGACCGGGCACACTCGGCATGGCGCCCACAAGGGCCCACTCGCCGCTCGCGATCACGCCGCCCTGCGCTTCGTTTTCGCCCGCGCGCCGCACTTCGAACCGTGCCCGCCCGCCTTCCTCCCGGGCCACGATGGCGAAGGGCTCGCCCGGGCGGAGCGGCCGGTGAAATCGGGCATGCAGGAGCTCGCCGGGCACGCGATCCGCGAAGCGCGCACGCAGGGCGTCGGCCACGCGAGCGAGCACCGTCACGCCCGGCACCAGGGGATCGCCCGGAAAATGGCCGGGCAACGCGGGATGGTCCGGGGCGATGGCCTGGGCGCCTTGCCAGCGCGTGAACATTTCGTCCAGCGCCGCCTGGGGCAATTTTCCGGTGGCGTTGCGCGGCAGGCGATCCACGCGATGGATCGGACGCGGCAGGAAGGCCGGATCGATTTGCGCGCGAAGCGCTTCGAGGACCTGTGCCGGCTCGAGCGCGTCGGACACGAAGAACGCGGCGAGCCGGGGCTCGCGCCCGGACCGGGCCTCGCCGGAGCGCGCCGGCGGCGGGAGCGAAAAGACGCCGTCGGCGACGCCCGGAATGCCGATGAGCGCGGCGTTGAGCGCGGAGAGCGAAGCGCGCTTGCCGCCCACCTTCACCATGTCGCCCGATCGCCCCAGCCACCGGAAGCGACCGTCCGTCTGGATCTCGAGGGAATCGCCGAGGATGACGGGCGGATCGATGTGCGGACCCTCGGCACGGAAGCGCTGCCCCTCGCCTTCGCCCTGCGGGTGAAGTGTTACGCCCGGTAGCGGCGTCCACTCCACCTCCGAAGCGGTGCGCCGGGTGGCGAGCGCGCCGGTTTCGGTGGAACCGTAGACTTCGAACACCGGCACGCGCCACGCCGTCTCGGCGCCACTCGCGAGCGCGGCAGGCAGGCTCATGGTGGATGCGACGATGCCTTGCAGTCCTGGCAGGACCGCGGCCGCCTGCAGCGGCGCTCGCATGTGCAGGGCTGTCGTCATCCACCACGCGGGCCGGCCGCATTCGCGCAGCGCGTTCTCCAGGTCCGCAGCGAGCAGGGGCGTATGCCCGTGCACCGGAATGCCGGCACGCCATGGCAGCACCACCGTGCTCTCGAGGCCGAACATGTGCTGGGGCGGTACGCTCCCCACGATGGCTTGCGCGGGGCGCGCGTCCCATCCGAGGGCTGCCGCGAGCAACGCAGCGCCGCGACAGAGTTGTCCCCAGGTCTTGGCATGCGCCGCGGGCTCTCCGGTGCTGCCCGACGTGAAGAGTATCGCCGCAACGGCATCGGCATCGACCTCCGGCATCTCGAACCGGCCCGGGGCGCGGTCCCCGCGGAAGGGGGCTATCGCCAGGCAACGCTCGCCGGGGACCGCCATCTCGCTCACCACGCAGGCTCCCGGGTAGCGCCGCTGCAGCGCCTTCCAGACCTCCTGTCCGCGGGCGGGCGGCAGCAGCGACACCCGGCCGGCCATGAGCGCCGCGGCGAAGCCCAGGAGGAAGCCGTGCCGCGAATCGCAGAGGTTGATGACGTGCCCGCCTTCCGGCAGCGCGGATGCCAGCCGCGCGGCGGCCGTGAAGAACCGTGCCGCGTCCACCGCTCCGCCGGGACCGAGCAGCACGGCGGCGCCGGCCGTGGCATGGCTCGCGATCGCCAGCCTCCTCACCGCGACTCGGCTTCCGGAAGCAAGCGCCGGCCGGTTTCCGACACGATGTCGCGAAATACGGCGATCACATTCGGGATGAGCACGGCGAGGGAGCCCCGCTCGCGATCGGGGAAGCGATGGCGGCGGTATGCGTGCTCGCCAAGGAAGAGCGTCACGGGCACGAAGAAGCCCAGCCCCGAGATCCAGCGGGACCAGGATGCGACCGGAAGGAATGTCGCGAGCGCGACGGCGGCCACGAAGAGCGCCGCGAAGCTTGCCGACCAGAGTCCCGTGAGCCCGCGCGTGTAGCGCGCGACCTCCGGAGTCTCATCGGGATGCTCCTTGCGGGCGATGCGGCTGATGAGCGGCTCCGAGCCGGCGCGCAGCGTGCTGGCGAACAGGAGCGCCATGAACGCGAAGGCGCAGAGCGGCGGAACGAAGACGAGGAACGCGATGGCATCGGCGAAACGCCAGGCCGCGGCCGCGAGCGCGATCCCGACGACGAGCCCCGCGAGCCGCCTTCCCGTTGCCGCGACCAGCACGCCGGCGGCGAGGCCCAGCACCGCGAGCGCGGCCGGGCGCAGGCCGAGCGCAGAGGCGACGACGTAAGCCACCGCGAGGCCCGTCCATAGCAGCCCGAAGACCGGGATGCGGATTGCGGGCATGCCCGGCGGCCCTAGCTTGCGCGCGACTGCTGGAGGTACCGGGCGAGGGTGCGCAACGTGGCGAAGATCTTCTCGTTGTCCGGATCGTCCGAGCGCAGCTTCACCCCGTACTTCTGCTCGATGGCCATGGACAGCTCCAGCATGTCGAGGGAATCGAGGCCGAGCCCGGTGCCGAAGAGCGGCGCTTCGGGCGCGATGTCCTCGGGCTTGACGTCCTCGAGGTGAAGCGACTCGACGATCAGGCTCGCGAGCTCCGCTTCTCCGGCTTGCATGACGTGTATGGGCGCACCCATCAGGGAATCCCTGCTCCAACCGCATGCATCGCACATTCTCCGTAAGGATCGATTGAGAGTATCCGATATGGTCGCGACAGGGTCGCGCCATCGGATCGCGGCGATATCTGCCGGAACGGCTATTATAGGCTCGCAGCCGGACCGATTCGGTGCGGTAGAGTACGGACGGCGGCAAGGCGCTTGCATTCCAATGGCGATCCGCCCGCGAGGCCACGGCAGTCGCCGCGCCTTCGCGGCAACTGCGAGAGAATGACCCGATCCGATGGAGCCGCTTGCAGTCCGTTCATTCACCATCACCAGCGCCGCCGGGCTCGGCAGTGTCCACACCGCGCGCTCCCTGCGCGAGGAGCGAAGCGGGCTCGCCCGCAACGACCTCGACTGGGCGCCGCTCGATTGCTGGATCGGCCGCGTCGCGGCCGCGGAATCCGTGTCCCTGCCCGCCTCCCTCGGCGCGTTCGAATGCCGCAACAACCGGCTCGCCCTCCTCGCGCTCGAGCAGGACGGCTTTCTCGACGCGGTTGCGTCCGCGCGCGAGCGTCACGGCGCGGCGCGCATCGCGGTCTTCCTGGGCACCAGCACCTCGGGAATCCTGTCCACGGAGCTCGCCTACCAGGGCCGCGACCCGGCCACCGGCCGCCTGCCCGACGCGTTTCGCTACGACACGGTCCACAACCTCAATGCCACCACGGAATTCGTGCGCCGCGTGCTCGGAATCACCGGACCCGCGATGACCATCTCCACGGCCTGCTCGTCCAGCGCGAAGGTGTTCTGCCTTGCCGAGCGATTCATCCGCCTGGGTCTCGTCGATGCCGCCGTGGTGGGCGGCGTGGACAGCCTTTGCCACACGACGCTCTACGGCTTCAACAGCCTGCAGCTGGTCTCCACCGACATCTGCCGCCCATTCGACGCCGCGCGCCGCGGCCTGAGCATCGGGGAAGCAGCCGGGTTCGCGCTGCTCGAGCGCGGTCCCGGCGAGCTGCAGCTCGTGGGGTACGGGGAGACGAGCGATGCGCACCACATGTCCGCGCCCCATCCCGAGGGCGACGGCGCCCGCCGCGCGATGCTCGATGCGCTCGCGCGCGCCCGCCTGTCGCCCGCGGACATCGACTACGTGAATCTCCACGGCACGGCCACTCCCGCGAACGACCGCAGCGAAGGCCGCGCGGTGCACGACGTCTTCGGCACTGGCACGCCCTGCTCGTCGACCAAGGGCATCACCGGGCATGCGCTGGGGGCGGCGGGCATCACGGAAGCGGCCATCGCGCTGCTCAGCCTCGAGCAGGCGTTCCTGCCCGGCAACACCAATACGACCGCGGTCGATCCCGAGACGCGATGCGCGATCGCGCTGCACGGCGAGGCGCGCAAGCTGGGCCGCGTGATGAGCAACAACTTCGGCTTCGGCGGCAGCAATTGCGCACTGGTGTTCGGGAAGGCCGCGTGATGCGCATCGCCATCGAGTCGGTAGGCGTGCTCGCGCCCGGACTGCCCGATTGGGACGGCGCAGCGGCGGTGCTCGCCGGTCGCTGTGCGTTCGCCCCCGCGCCGCTCGCTCCGTGCGCGCCACACTGCCTGCCGTCGTCCGAACGGCGGCGCAGCTCGCCCACGGTGCGCCTCGCCATCGCCGGGGTGGAACAGGCGTTGTCGGGCACCGCGATCGCCCCCCAGGACATGGCGGCGGTGTTCTCCTCGACCGAAGCGGAAGGCGCCATCACGCACCAGTTATGCGAGGTCCTCGCCGGCAGCCGCGAAGTCTCGCCCACCCAATTCCAGAATTCCGTGCACAACGCGCCCAGCGGGTACTACAGCATCGCGATGAACGCGAAGCGCGGCGCGACGAGCGTCTGCCGCGGCCCCTGGAGCTTCGCCGCGGGGCTGCTGGCGGCCGCGGTGCAGGCTCTCGCCGACGAAGTGCCGGTGCTCTTCGCCTGCTACGACAGCCCGCTGCCCCCGCCCCTTTGCGACGTGATGCCGATCGTCGAGCCGAGCGTGATCGCCATGGTGATCGCGCCCGCACCCGGCCCCGCGACGCTCGCCACATGGGAAATCGCGCTCGCACCGGCCGACGGCGATGTTCCGTGGCCCGGCTGGATGCCTCGCGCCTGGCATGCCAACGCTTCCGCAAGGGGCTTTCCGGCGCTCGCCACGCTCTGTGGAAGTGCGGCCGCAAGCGCGCTCCTGCCCCTCTCCCCGGAGCTCAACGTCCAGGTGAATCGATGCTAGGCCGCGCCGAAATCGCCGCGCGCATTCCCCACGCAGGGCGCATGTGCCTGCTGGACCGCGTGCTCGACTGGGATGCGGGGCACATACGCTGCGGGGCCGAAAGCCACCACGCCGCCGATCACCCCCTGCGCGAGGGCGGCGGGCTGCCGGTCTGGGCGGCCATCGAATATGCGGCCCAGGCCGCGGCCGTGCATGTGTCGCTGCTGCAACCGGCCGCCAAGCCCCGCCTCGGCGTGCTGGGCAGGCTCCGCGACGTGCGGCCCGGATGCGAGTGGCTCGACCGCATCGCCTCGGAACTGCTCATCGAAGCCACCCTGATGCATGGCGATCCCTCCGGCGGCATCTACGCGTTCGAGGCCCATGGCGACGGTCGCCAACTGCTGCAGGGGCGTCTCACTATCGCTTTCACGGACCACGCGAGCTCCCATGCCTAGACTCGACATTCGCGAAAGCACGGCCGAGCAGCACCGCTGCGAGGTGTTCGTGATCGGCTGCGGTCCCGCGGGCTCGACGATGGGCGCGCTCCTTTCCGAGCGCGGCCACGACGTCGCCGTCGTCGACAAGGAACGCCATCCACGCTTCCACATCGGCGAATCGCTGCTGCCGCTCAACATGCCGATCCTCGAGCGCCTCGGCGTCTGGGACGACCTGGTGCGGATCGGCATCCGCAAGGACGCCGCCGAGTTCGAGTCGCGCGCCGCGGGCAAGACCGTCGAGTTCCGGTTCGAGAGCGCATTCGACAAGCGCTGGCCCCACGCCTTCCAGGTGCGGCGTTCCGAGTTCGACCACATGCTGCTGTCCAACTGCGCCGCCAAGGGCGCGCGCGTGTACGAAGGCGCGCGGGTGACCTCGGTGGACTTCGGCGATCTCGCGAAGAGGGTGGACACGGTGGTGCACGTGCAGCTCGAGGACGGCAGCCGGCAGGAATGGCGCACGCGCTTCCTTGTGGATGCTTCCGGGCGCGATACCTTCCTCGCCGACCGCTTCGCCATCAAGCGCAGGAACCGCAAGCATGCGAGCGCGGCGATCTTCGGCCACTTCAAGAACGCGCGGCGCAACCCCGGCAGCGCGGAGGGCAACATCACCATCGTCTGGTTCGAGCACGGCTGGTTCTGGTTCATCCCGTTGAAGGACGGCACGACCAGCGTGGGCGCGGTGTGCTGGCCGGCCTACCTCAAATCGCGCAAGACCGATCCGACCACGTTCCTCATGCAGACCATCGCGATGGCCCCCGAGATTGCGGATCGCCTGAAGGGCGCCGAGCTCACCGCCCCGGTGACGGCGACCGGGAACTACTCCTACACGGCGGAGCGCATGACCGGTCCCGGATACCTCATGGTGGGGGATGCCTGGGCGTTCATCGACCCGGTCTTCTCGAGCGGCGTCTACCTCGCCATGAACAGCGCCACGCTCGGGGCGGATGTCGTCCACGCGGTGCTGGCGGATCCCGCGCGGGCCCCGCAGCTCTACCGCCAGTTCGAGCGCACGATCCGGCGCGGCGTGGGCACCTTCTCGTGGATCATCTACCGCATGACCCACCCGGTGGTCCGCAAGCTCTTCATGGCGCCGCGCAATTTCCTCGGCGTGCAATCCGCGATGGTTTCGCTGCTCGCCGGCGACGTCTTCCGCTCCGGGCCCGTGCGCCCGCGCCTCTATCTTTTCCGCGCGATCTACTACGTGAACTTCATCGCCCAATGGCCCTCGGCCTACCGCGCGTGGCGCAAGCGCCGGCAGGACATCCGCGTGACGGGTGAGCCCGCGTGAAACCCGCCCCTTCCCCTGGCCTCCACGACACGGGGCCCGTCTAGATGCTGGTCCAGCTCTCCATCATCCTGCTCACGGTGTGGCTGCTGGTCGCCCTGCTGCGGCCGCTCGGCCAGCCGGCGGTGATCGGCGAGATGGCGGCGGGCTTCGTGCTCGGGCCCGTCGTCTTCGGCTGGATCGCGCCCGAGTGGCACGGGCGGCTCTTTTCCGCGGCGAACCTGGGCGAGATCCGCGGCCTGGGAACCCTGGGACTGGTGCTCTTCATGTTCCTGATGGGCGCCGAGCTGCGCATCGACGAGCGCGGCGCCGGGCACCACTTGCGCGCCGCGGCGCGCCTCGCCGTCCTGAGCGTACTGCTGCCTTTCGCCCTGGGCGTGGCGATCGCGCCCTGGCTGCATTCCACGTTCGCCCCGGCGGGCGTCTCGTTCTGGCCCTTCGCGCTCTTCGTGGGCACGGCGCTGTCCGTGACCGCATTGCCGGTGATGGCGCGCATCCTGAAGGAGCGCGACCTCACCGCCAGCGCGCCGGGACGCCTCGCCCTGTCGGCGGCCGCCCTGGGCGACGTGAGCGCATGGCTGATGCTCGCCGTGGTGGTCGCGGCGGCAAGGCCCGAAGCCGGTTGGGAGCGCCTGGCGCTCAACCTCGCCCTGCTGGTGGCGCTTTGCGCCGTCGCGTTCGGCGGCGTGCGCCCGCTGCTGGCGCGGCACTTCGCACGGCGCGGCGCGCACGAGGGCCTGCACGCAAGCGACGTCCCGATACTGGTGGTGGGCGCGCTCGCGTGCGCCTTCGCCACGGATTACCTGCAGGTGCACGCCGCGTTCGGCGCGTTCCTGTTCGGGCTGTGCCTGCCGCGCGACGACCGGCTGCTCGCCGTGCTGCGCACCCGCATCGAGCCCATGGTGCTGCTGGTGCTGATGCCCTGCTTCTTCGTGCTCGCGGGATTGGACACCACCGGCCACGCATTCAGCGGCACCGGCGCGGCGCTCTTCGCGCTGATCCTGCTCGCCGCGATCGTAGGCAAGCTCGTGGCCGGAGTCGCGGGCGCGCGCTGGGCGGGACAATCCTGGCGGCCCGCGCTCATGGTGGGGGCGTTGATGAACGCCCGCGGCGTGGTCGAGCTGATCTTCCTCAAGGTGGGTCTCGACACGGGGCTGATCGGCCCGGAGCTCTTCACCGCGCTCTTCGCGACCGCGCTCATCACCACGCTCATGGCGAGCCCGCTCCTCGGTCGACTGGACCGCAGCGCGCGTGGCGAGGAAGCCCTCGCGGCCGGTGCGAAGCCATGAATGCCGGGCACACGTTCCGACGCGTGGGCATGAAGGCCATCGCGCCGGTGCTCGCCATGGTCGCGCTCGCCGCGCACGGCGAGGAGCAGCCG
>JAANCK010693358.1_pt1 | contig 13549 bp, 19 predicted proteins | sample 7277841 | NCBI WGS metagenome assembly JAANCK01 (sample SAMN14222788, study PRJNA588281) | permafrost metagenome | isolation source: Arctic cryosol methane SIP | place: Canada:Nunavut | collected 2015-07 | reverse complement strand
CGTGCAGACAATGGACGGCGCACCGTTGCCGGGCGTGCCCGGCCGTGCCGCCATCGTACTGCCGCAGGGCTGGCAGGGGCCCGCCTTCATGGTGTTCGACAATTTCGATGTGGTGATGGACTGGAACCGCTCGATGAATTACGCGCTGAGCGTGGCGCTATTCGCCCAGCAACTGGCCGGCGGCGGCGCGGTGGTGGCGCCGGCGGGCGAGCCGGGCGCGCTCAGCACTGAGCAGATGAAGACGCTGCAGCAGGACCTGAACGCGCTCGGCTTCGATGGCGGCAAGGCCGACGGCCTGCCCGGGCTGCGCACCCAGACGGCCATCCGCCTCTATCAGGTCAAGTACCAGTTGCCAGCGGACGGCTATGCCTCACCCAGCCTGTTCGCCCATATCGAGCACACCTACGCCGCCGCTGCGGGCCGACTCATTGTGACGCCGGCCCCCACCTTCGCCGGGCCGCAGGAGGAGCAGCCATGAGCCTGCAATGCTGGAAATGCGGCGCGGCCCTCACCGTGCTGTTGCCGCTGTCACGTACCGAAACCTGCCCGAGCTGCCGCGCCGATTTGCACACCTGCCGCATGTGCCGCCACTACGATTCCGGACGCGCCAAGCAGTGCCGCGAACTCGCCGCCGAGCCGGAGCCGGATAAAACTCGCGCCAATTTCTGCGGCTGGTTTGTGCCGCGTCCGGATGCCTACCGCGGCGGCGGCGCGGCGGTAGCTCAGTCCAACCGCTCGGCGCTGGAGGCGCTGTTCAAGCCGCCGGGAAAGCCCGGTCAATCATAAATGCCGAGCCATCTGGCGGCGAACGCCTTGCCCAGCGACATCTGCGGTTGCGACGGCGTCAGGCCCTCGGCTTTTTCGCGGGCGGCGATGCGCGTGCTGGCCAGACTGAACGCAGCGGTGAACGACATGGTCTGCTTCAGCGCTTCGGAAAAATAGGCGCGGCCAAAGTCGGTCATGCTGTTCTTCGCATCGCAGCCGAACGAGCTGCGGTCGGCGCTCGATGCGGTGATGACCAGCGTGTTGTCGTCCTGCAGCGCCGGAACGAAGCTGCCGGAATAGCACGCCGACACCACGATCACTTTCCATTTGATCGGCGTGGCGGCCAACGCAGCCTTGAGGCGAGCGGGGGTCAGTTGGGTAAGTTGCAGGCCATCCTCGTCGACCGACACATAGGCCGGGTCGTCCGAACCATGGCTGGTGACAAATAAAAACAGCACGTCTTCCTCGGGGTCGAGCAGACCGCCCACCCGCGCCAGCGCGGCTTGCAGCGCGGTGGTGGTGGCCAGCGGCGCAGTCGTGTGCGTATTGTTGATCAGCGCCAGCGAGCGGCCGCGCGTGTCGAAACGGCTGTCGAACAGCGCGCGCACCGAGTTCATTTCCTTCATGAACACGTCTTGCCCGCCATCGCCCGCAAAGCCGACAAAATACAGATCGGCCACCTTGGGCCGCTGCGCCCGCAAGCTGTTGAGGCTGTGGGCGAGCAGGCCGGTTTGCTGATACAACAGTGCCTCGTGGCTGCCAATTTTCAGCGGATTGTCCGCTTCGCCGGCGCTGTCCGGATCCCAGGCCTCATGCCGCGGCAGTCCCCACATCTGCACCGCCAGCACCGCGATCAACAAGCTTTCCACCGCGATGCGCCTGCCGAACGAGAGCGGCGCCCACAAGGCAACGGCGCGTGTCAGCAACGCACCCAGCCACAGCAGCACGCCCAGCGACCAGATCCAGTCCAGATTCGCATCGGTCACTGCGCGCTGCCAGACGGCGAAACCGGCATACAAATACATCAGTACCGTAGGCGCCATCGCCGTGGCGGCGACGGCATAGCCCGGCAGCAACGCAGGCGTCCGCAGCCAGTGCGCCAGCGCTGCGGCGACCGCCAGCGTCAAGCTGACCGCTGCCAGCGCTTGCAGGATGACATCGGGATTGAAGCTGCGCTTGCCCGCATCCAGTTCGAAGTAGCCGATACCGACCCCGAGGGCGAACTCGATCAGCGTCAGCCACACCAGTTGCGCGATCGAGACGCGAAACTGGCTCGCATCGATCTTGAGAAATGTCGCCAGCCGAAAGCCGGCCAGCAGATTGTGGAGCAGTGCGCGCATGGGTTAATCGATCGAATCGGGTGGCAGGCTGTTATCGGCCACAGATGCTGCCGACCTTAACCCAAGCAACGCCTGCCACTCGTACAGCAGCAGCCCTGCGCCAATCAGGGCAATGCCGACCCAGCCGCGCGCCGGGATGAACTCGGCGTTGAGCGTCTGCCCCAGCAGCAAGGCCGTCACCGGCGTCACCAGCATGATCAGCGCCACCCGCCCGGCGTCGAGATGCTTGATCACGTAGTAATACAGCGTGAAGCCCACCACCGAGCCGAACACCCCGAGATAGACGATGGCCATGCCGGCGCGCGGGGTGATGGCGGGCGGCAACCGGGCGGCATCAAAGATCACCCAGGCCAGCACGAACAGCGGCGTCGCCACGGTCAGCGCACCGGAGGTGATCGCCAGCGACGAGACGCGCACGTTGAGCCGCTTGACCCACACCAGCCCCAGCGATTGCACCGTCATTCCCGCCACCACCGCAGCGGTGCCGAGCGTGGCGCGGCTGTCGCCCGGCCACGGCTGGCCGAAGATGAACCACAAGCCGCCCAAGGCCAGCGCCAACCCAGTCAGGCGCATCGACGTAAGCGTGCGCTCACTTAACCACAGCGCCGCGAACACCCCGGTCACCAGCGGCGATAACCCGAAGATCACCGAAATCAAGCCCGACGGAATGTGCAGCGCGCCCCAGTAGGTGAGCAGCATCGCCACGAAAATCGACAGCCCGCTGATCAGGTAAAGCTGCTTTGCCGCCGGAGTGAACGGGAATTCGGTGCGCGTCGCACGCAACAAAACCAGGCAGATCGCCAGCCCGATCAGCATCCGCGCCATCACCGCGAAGCTGAACGTCGCCCCCTGCGCGCTCCATTGAATGCCGAGCGGCGTGGTCGACCAGATGAGGATGACGCCGAGATAGGCGGCGGGAACGGACATGGGTGGGAGTGCCTGCTAACGATCAGGTTGGACGGGGTCTTCGAAGTACACATCCTTGCACATCAGCATCGCTCCGAGCTTTTGCTCGGCGCCGTTTGGAAAACCGCAACGGTCGGCAAAAACTATGGTGTCCTTGTACGTACCGAACAGGCGATCCCAAAGTGGAATGTCAGCAAAATTGTATTGGTGAACATCGTACTGATGATGAATTGAATGTAGCTCCGGCGTTTGGATGAAGTATCTGAGCCATTTCGGTGTTCGCAGATTGGCGTGATAAAAATACTCGCCGGTAGCAGCAAAGAAGTTGTACCAAAATGCGCCCATCATCGAGCATCCCAACAGCGGGTAGAGAATCAACGCGCTGAGAATCGCGTCACTCAGGATTTCGACTGGATGTTTATAGAAAGAAGTCAGAATTTCGATGCGTGAGGGTGAATGGTGAATTTGATGGAAGACGCGCCAAAAACCTTGCTTGTGTCTGACCACATGCCACCAATAGAAGAAAAACGTTCCCACGAACCAGCCCACAAAACCTTCGGCCAGGGGCATTCCCCAAACGGACAGGTTGAAGATCGAGGTGTTCCCAAATACCTCAATCCATAGCCGTACTGTGGCAAGCGTGATCAAGAGTTGCACGCCATTGACCATGAGGGCTCGCCCGTACCAGCCTTTGGAATTGGGAAGTGCACGGCCAGGGAAAAGCCTTTCCAGAACCAGAAAGAGAATCGAAGCGACGATGACGAGGATGCTTGGAAGTGTCATAGCCTATTCAATCTGAAATTCCCTGCAGGCTCTCCACCGCGATCTCGCGCACGTCGGCATCCTCATCGGTGATCCGCGCCTCCAGCCAGGCCCGCGCCGCCGCATCGCCGGTCAGCCCCAGGTAATGGCAGGCATCCGCCCGCACCCGCGCATCGGCGTGTTGCGACAGCTCGCCCAGGCGCGGCAGCAGCGTGCGCAGGGTGTTGCTTCCGGCAAATTCCTCCAGCAACACGCCCGCACCGAGGCGCACGTTCAGGCTGGCATCGACATTGCCGACAATGGGCAGCACCGCGGCCAGCAGTGCGGGGTCGGCTTCGATCATCGCCTGCGCTTTGGGCAGCTGGCCTTCTTTCAGCAACAGGTGGAACCAGTCAGCGATGCCCACCTCGCTGTCGGCCTTGGCGGCCCATTCGGCGAGTTCGGTTTTGGAATGCACGCCGGCGAGTTCGATGCGGCCCATGCGCAACCAGGGCACGCTGCGCACACCGAGCGATTGTCCGATGTCGGGGCGCTGTTCCAGATTGACTGCTTCCAGACGGCCGATGACGCCCTGCTTCAGCAAATCGGTCAGTGCCGCCAGCATCGCCGGGCAGTGCGGGCAGTGGGTGGAAATGAGCAGCAGGGCGTCAGGTGCGGACATGGTCGTTGGCTGAAGGATGATGGGAGCCGATAATGGCGTGCATGGAATTTACCATCCTCCCCGTCACCCCGTATCAACAAAACTGCTCGCTGGTGTGGGACGCGGCTGGCCGCGCGGCGCTGATTGATCCGGGCGGCGAGGCCGAGCGCCTGCTGGCGGAAGTGCAATCGCGCGGCCTCACGCTGGAAAAAATCCTGCTCACCCACGGCCATCTCGACCATGTCGGCGCCGCGGTGGAACTGCGCGACGTGCTCGGCATTCCCATCATCGGCCCACAGCGTGAGGAACAGTTCTGGCTCGACCTGTTGCCGCACCAGGCCGAGCTGTTCGGCTTTCCGCCTGCCGTTTCGTTCAGCCCCGATCTGTGGCTGGAAGACGGCGATCGCGTTGCAGTGGGTTCGTTGATTTTCGAGGTGCTGCACTGCCCCGGCCACACACCGGGCCATGTGGTGTTCTACGAGCGCGGCGCGCAGCTCGCATTCGTTGGCGATGTGCTGTTCAAGGGCTCGATCGGCCGCACCGATTTTCCGCGCGGCGACCATGCGGCGCTGATATCCGCGATCCGCGAAAAACTGTTTCCGCTCGGCGACGAGGTGCGCTTTGTGCCGGGGCACGGCGCAATGTCGACCTTCGGCCACGAGCGTCGTGAGAATCCGTTTGTGGGGAAGTAAGCGGCGAGTTTGGCCCCATTGGGGGCAGTGTTTTACGTCCGGGAAAGAGGAGACGTTGCCGAAGTAAAGCGACCCGTCGTACGAGCGTAAGGTGTAAGGTAAGGCGTTGTACGCGTATTCATGGACATCTCCGTCATGCCGCTAACACAGTTGGCGATTCCTGCTTTATTCGACTTGAATCCCGCCAATTCAGTTGGATGGCTTTTTTCAGGACGACAAGCCCCTGGGCCGTACAAAGGCCCCACCCTCTCCACTCCAATAATTTAGTACGCTTCGCAGCGGATCCGCCCGCCTGACGCGGTGGCGCTCGACCCTTTAAGAAAGACCTTGGTCGTGCGTTGCGTTCCGGTTGCTAATCCGGCCAGACGCGCTCTGTCTGCTGGGCGGGTCCCGGATCACTCCAGCCGGATTCACCTGCAGCGGACGCTTTGTTGGTATTACACGGATCGCCAGGACGAATTTCCGAAGGGGCAGCTTTTGCCACCCCCGGCACGGCAGCTTGCTGTGACTTCACTTTGCGCACGCCGGCTGCCAATTTGCTGGACACTTTGTTCATAAGCTCAGTACCTCCTTGATAATTGATTCAACGTCGCTTACTGCACTTTCACCCCGCTTGCCCAGACGGTAAACGCTGCCGCCCTCGAGCGCCGCGTTGCGAAACGCGGCGCGGCGTGCCAATCCACTTGCCAGCACCGGCACGTCAAATTCGGCGAGCGCTTGATGCATCGAGCGCGACAGCGCGTTACGGGTTTCGAGCTGGTTGAGCACCATGTACGCCCGCAATCCGGGGTTGCCCTGGCGCGCATCCTGCACGGCCGCAGCCATGCCAACGCTCGCCCAGAGGTCCAACGGCGAGGGCAGTACCGGAATCAGCACCACGTCCACCTCTCCCATCACCTGCTGCAGCGCATCAGACAGCAAGTGCGGCGGGCAATCCACCAGTACGAAGCGGGATGATCTGCCCGCGCGCGCGATGCTTGTGCGAACCGCGTCTGCATCGATCTTGCGGATCGGCGGCAGGTCACCTTCGGCATTGCCGAGACGGGCCCAGTCGCCAGCCGACGCCTGTGGATCGGCGTCCAGCACCACTGTCTCGCCGCGGCGGTGGAATCCGGCCGCGAGATTGACCGTGAGGGTGGTCTTGCCCGTTCCGCCCTTCTGATTCGCGACCGCGATCCGTAAAGCGGCCATAAGTACTCAGTCAGCGTTCGGTGCCAGCGCGTCAATCTTTTGCGCCAGCGCCACTGCTTCGGGTCCAAGCTTCTTGCCGTCGGCGTCGATCGTGACGCTGACATAAGTCTTTCCAAAGCTCAGATTGGGGTAGTAATTGGCCTCTTCCGAAACCTTGGCGGCCCCGTCGAGAAAAGCCCGGGTTTCACCATAGCTCGCAAACTCAAATCGCCGACTCAGCGTAGGCGGCAAATCCTGACGCCGCCAGAGTGGAATCGGGTTGCCGTCTTCATGCATAACATTGCTCCTTCGCCGGTAGTGAGGCCATCATCTTCTCCAGATCGTCCAGATGATGCAGTTCGTCGCGCATGATTTTTGAGAAGAGCGCGTGGTGGTCGACATCACGCACCCGGGTGCAATACGCCGCAGCCTCTTCGTAGAGGCGAACTGCTTCGACTTCGAGAACGTGGTCTATCTCCAGCATTTCTTCCAGCGACCGGCCAAGACGCACCGCCGGCAGCTGCGTAGCATGGGGGGTCACTCCGAGTTTGAGCAGTGCTTCCATCAAGCTTTCCACGTGCCCCAGCTCTTCAATAACGTCCTGCCGGAAATGGTCGCAGTATTCCGCCACGCCCCACAGGCCACAGAGCTTGGACTGCGCCATGTACTGCTGGACCGCCGCCATTTCATGCGTCAGCGCCCGGTTGAGATAAGCCATTAGTCGTGCATCCATTGCCATGCCTTTGCTCCTGAAGATTGCCCGTCACCGCTCAGCTGGCAATGCAGGTCACTTCGCCGTCGCGTCCGCCGCCTCCGGCGTCTGCATCGGAAGGAAGGATGTTCTCCACCTCGCCATGCACGCGGGCAATGATGTGAGCGGCGACCAGGCCGTCGCCCACGCGTTCACACGCATCGGCGCCCGCACGTACCGCTGCATTGACGGCGCCGGTTTCCCCACGAACGAGAACGGTAACGTAACCACCGCCGACGAACTGACGGCCGATCAGCCGCACCTCCGCCGCTTTGGTCATCGCATCCGCCGCCTCGATCGCAGGGACCAGACCGCGCGTTTCAATCATGCCAAGCGCAACACCGGTAGCTGTGCCCGCCCTGACGCCATGCCTGAGTTCAACAGCCATGTCCATGGCAAGCTCGATCAGGCCGCTGCTGCCGCAGGCAGGATGTTTTCGACTTCGCTGTGAACGCGGGCGATGATGTGGGCGGCAACCAGACCGTCACCCACGCGCTCGCACGCATCCGCACCGGCGCGCACTGCTGCGTTCACCGCACCGGTTTCACCGCGCACCAGCACCGTCACATACCCGCCGCCAACGAACTGGCGACCGATCAAGCGCACTTCTGCTGCCTTGGTCATCGCGTCTGCCGCTTCGATGGCGGGAACCAGTCCGCGCGTTTCAATCATGCCCAATGCAATTCCTGTCAGTCCTGTAGCCATTTTGATATCTCCTTAAAGTAAGTCGTGATTTGTTCCAAAGACCCTTAAGCTGCTTCAGCCGTGGGAAGAATGTTCTCCACTTCGCTGTGAACGCGGGCGATGATGTGGGCGGCAACCAGACCGTCACCCACGCGCTCGCATGCATCCGCGCCGGCACGCACGGCTGCGTTCACCGCGCCGGTTTCACCGCGCACCAGCACCGTCACATACCCGCCGCCCACAAACTGGCGACCGATCAAGCGCACTTCCGCTGCCTTGGTCATCGCGTCTGCCGCTTCGATAGCGGGAACCAGACCGCGCGTTTCAATCATGCCCAATGCAATTCCTGTCATAACACTCGCCACGATGCTTCTCCTTTAAAAACAGTTGATAAAACTTTCCTGCCCCCTGCGCGGAGCGTCTACTCCGCTTTCCACTGATCGATGATCCCGCAGATCGTCAGATCGGTTAGAACGCCATAATCACCAGCGGCATAGCGAGCTGCCGAGCCGCCCGCGGTAAAAACCCATTTCCCCGACGGTACGCCGACCGGGTCCACCGCTACCGACAGCCTTCCCTTTTCGTCCGCCAGCACGCGTAGTGATGCACAGGCAAGGCCGCCAATTCGGCGTGTTGCCACCAGATCGGACACCACACGCATAATTTCCACGTCAGGACTCCTGCCAGTGATCGATGATCCCGATGATGGTGAGATCGCTCGGAAAATCCTTGCTGCCGGCTGCCTCGCGGGCAGCAGAGCTGCCGACGCAGATCACCCAGTCGCCCGGAATACAGCCGACCGCATCCACTGCGACGCTCGGTGTACCACCGCTTTTATCCTTGACCACCAGCAAAGGGCGGTGTCCCATTTCCCGTACGCGGTTGGTCGATACCAGCGTTTTTTCCACTTGCATGATCTTCATTGCTTCATCCTCAATGCCCGTGTCTGTTCAGATCGTTGTCTTCCACTGTTTCCAACTCGCTGCCTGCCTTTTTGGCCTGCACGGTCATGCCGCAAACCAGCCAGCCATTCCGCGTCAAATCCGGATAACGCGCCTCGATCGCGGCCTTGACGCGGCGGCAGCGTGTCACCGTGCGTTCCCTCGATCCCGGCACGTGGCTGTCGTAGCGGTAGTGGATCGCTACTGGTACCGGCAACCCGCGTACCACGTTCAACCGGGTAAAAATCTTGATTCCTACATCCAGGTCCGCCGCGCCTTCTTCTACCGTATGCATGTGGCCGATGTAAGCCAGATTGCGCAGATGCACCTTGTCGAATCCGTCACCGATGCTGATGAAGCGTTCGGCGTGGCCGATGTCGGCATAGCGACCTTGATGGTTCTCGCAGACATAATCGATCTGCGACAAATTATTCAGGAGCAGCCGCTCGATCAGGCGACGCATACCGGGCTCAGGTGCACTGCGGCCGTACCGGCGCGCAGTCTCCTCGACCACGGATCCCAGCCGCCACCGCGCCTCGGACTCGGCACACTCAGCCGTCGCCTGATACAGCGCCATGTTGTCGACACAGCAGTCCAGACTCACGCCGCCCCGGGCATCCGGCACATGCACACGGATCGCGTCGGTGTCGGTATCCACGCCGATCAGCAAGGTGGCGACCGATGCACCGCAGCAGAAACCGTTCTCGATCGCGGTGCCAAACGCCTCCAGCCGATCAAGTGCCGCCTGCGCGGCGCGGTCATCGTCGCTGCCATGCGCTGCACAGCCTTCGTGATGCGGGTCCGAACTGCTGTAGTGGTACACCGCAATCTTCAGATAACGCGTGCCAGAATCCGGCAATGTGGGCAGTCCTTCGCGAAAGCGGTGCAACTCGGTCTCGGCCCACTGCTTCACGTTCAATTCCACATCGAACAGGGTTCCCGCGTAAGACTTGTGCCGGGGCACCGCCTGCTGCGGCAGGCGCAGGATGTACTGCAGCAGACCCTTGAGGCGGCCATCGGCACACGCGCTTACGTCCACTTCATGGAAGCCGCATTCGATGAAGAAACGCGTCATCGCCTCAGCCTCGGCACCGCTGCTGTATGACTGCGTGCACACTTCCCGCGCCAACTCAAGGAAAGTACGAAGCACGCTGGTGCCATACAGTCGGCGCATATCGAGCGTGGTCACCCAGGCATCTGCCAGCACCGTCTCGTTCAGCTCAAAACCCAGACGCGTGCGGGCAATCTGCTGCGCCTGTGTCTCGAAATCGGTTTCGTGTTGCAGCGCCGAAATCTGCTTGAGCGTCGGCACAATGTCATCAAAACGTGCCTGCACCATGCGTTCGTAATCCGCCAGGCTTGCGTTGCCCGCCTGGTTGGCCAGCGGATGAATACGTGCCGCGCACAACGCGCTCACGCAACTGCCATTGCCGTCGGCAACCATGCCAGGCACGCAAAAACTCACGCGCTGCGGCCAGCTCGGTATCGCCATGCCCACTGGCGCCACAGGGCTGACCGCCGTGGGGCCGGCCTTGCGCATACGCTTCTGGCGATCGCGGGTATCCATTGCCGTCTTCCGTCGCGAGTGCGGGTTAGCCGCGTGCGCCGCCGGACAGCGTCACCGCAGATCCAGCCATCGTATTGCCGCTGCTGCCCGTGACGCGGCCAGGGGCCAGTGCCGGGTGCTCAATTTCGCGATTGACCCGGGCATTCATGACGCTGCCGCGCGCCTCGCCGCGCTGAGTCGGGTTACGACTCGCTGCGGAACGTCCCTCGGTACCTGTCACGCGACCGCTACGATCCCAGGCATCACCCGTGACGCTGCGCTCGCGGCCCTCACCGGTAATGCGATCCGGAGCCGGTTCCGCAGGGGCGACGACCACAGCCGCCACCGCTTCCTTGCCATCGCGATAACGAAACTCGGGCGTACCCGACACCAGACCCGCTGCCCGTGCGAGCGAACCGGTGATGCGACCCATGCCGCCAAATGCGCTACCCGTAATGCGCCGGGTTTCGCTGTCCTGAGCGGTGCGCGCAGGAGAAACCACCGAGAAATCACCGGGCTGACGGTTGCCTGACGCACCCAATGCATTGCCCGTCACGTCGGCACTCGACGCAGCGAGTTCCCGCGTCCGAGCGCGGTAATGCGTGGCCATAGGCGGACGACCGCAGGCGGTGGCCTGCTGAACTTCGCCCATATAGGGTGAACCGCTCACCGCCTGACATTCGCCCCGCGCATTGCCCGTCAGCCGCCCATCGGGCCCAGGCTGGATGCCGGTCAACTCGGCGCTGCGACCCAAACGCGTACGATTGGCTGCCTCCGCGACCACCCGGGTGGCGCAGAAGTCAGCGTACTGGTCGGCACCGATATAGGCCGTTCCCGTCACCGGGTTGCAGGCGCCGTATTCGTCGCCCGTCACGCTGGACGAGCGTCCGACCTGCGTACCTGAGACTTCCTGCCCCTTCATCGTGCGCGACACGCCGACCTTGGCAGGTGACTGGTAAGGCTCCGCACGACAAAAGGAAGAAAACTCCTCGGCGCTCAGGTAATCAGAACCAGTCACACGCTTGCAAGCACCGTGCTCAGCGCCGGAGATTTTCGATGACCGACCCAGTTGGGTGCCGCTCACCGCTCCGCCAGCGCTCGTGTGACTGGTCTCCACCTTTTTTGGCGCATCTCCCGACTTGCTGCGCAAGGGGCTGGTGTCGGTGTACGCGCTGCCGGTGATGGCGCGATTGGCACCGTGCTCGCCGCCCGTCACATCGATTTCGCGGGCGAGATCGCTGCCGCTGATGGCATTTTTCCTCGCCGTCATACCGAAACCGGCCTTTTGCGGCCGCGGCTCGGGCGCAATGCCACAGAACTCGCTCGCCTGCTCGGCAGCCATATATTCCGTACCGGTCACGCGCTTGCAGGTGCCGGTTTCGTCACCCGTGACCTTGTCGCTGCGACCCACTTCGGTACCCGTCACGCGACCGCCACGGCTGGTGCTGCTAGCGCCCCCCTTCGATGGCGACGCGGCGGGCACCGACTTGCAGAACTGGCTGAATTGTTCGGTGCCGATGTATTCCGTGCCGGTAATCGCCCGGCAACTGCCGGATTCATTGCCCGTCACGCCGGCAGTGCGCTCGATCTGGTTGCCGCTTACCGGGGTGCCGGCCAGCGTGGTTCCGAACTCGACCTTGGGGGGTTCCGGCTGCTTCCGGCCACAGGGACGGCAAGGCGGTGCATCCCCACGGCCACGCAAAGACTGGTCGATGCGGCGTTGTTGGGCAGCCGAGATCGGCTCCATGACCAGCTTCGGGCTTGCATATTCAACCGTCGTGCCGGAAGACGCGCCCGTCTGGCACCCGCACGCGGGCTTCGCGCCACGGGCGTCGGGCACGGGCGTCGTTGCAGCCACGGGCGGTGTCGCAGCCGGCACAGAGACCGGATTTTCCGAAGTAGTGCCTTTTTGCGCCGCAAGCCGTGCTTGGGTCGCGCTGGTGCTTGCCGCGGCTTTTCCACCGGCCAAACCGGCTTTCCCATAGAGGGAAAGCGCCCGACGGCGAGCCATCGCCGCCTCGCTGCTGGTCATACGTTCTGTCTGGGTATCTGGGGTCGCTTGGCTCATGAATAATTTCCTTATGCGTCAACTGTTCGTTGCTGGATCGGGGTGCCGGGCGTCCACGTCTCCTGCCCTCGGGATGAAATATACGGCTGTTGCTATATGAAAAAAAACAAATAGTTTTCAATGTCACCATTTACCAAAGTAAATGATCTGACGCGGCTCACTCTTCAAATTTCTCGCGCCACATCACCTGCGTGTCGGACACGAAGACGATCAGGCGATGGCCGCGCTTCATCAGCCTGTCCACTTCGGCCAGCACTGCGCCGAGCCTGGACTCGGGAAAGGCCCGCATGAACAAGATGTTGCTTTCGCCCTCCCGCACGCGCCCGGCCTATAAGCAAGCAGCGGCACTTACCAAGTCAAGATTCGAACTATCAAATCTCGTCTTCGCGCTGGCTCTCGCGGCACCACAACCACGCTCGCAGCAGAATCGCGGTGAGCATCAACAGCCCTGTCGCCCATTCCATGCCAGCCATGAATGGCCGTTCAGCTCTTGAACTTCACCAGCCGGCTTACCTGGATGTCGGAAATGAACACTACGCCCGTGTGGCTGCTGAAGAAGGGCGAGAAGCCTTCGAGAATCGGCTCGACCAGTTCGGTCGGCACGGCGACGATGATCATGATCAGCACGGCATCCTCGTTGAACATCAGGTGGCCTTCGTGGAAGCCGTGGCGGCCCTTGCCCGAAAGGTTGCCGACGATGGTGTAGCCGGTCACGCCGGCGCGGTCGAGCAGGTCAGTGGCGAATTCCTGGTGCGCACCCTCGAGGATGATCTCGATCTTCTTCACGGGGCTGAGGTTGAGGTGATTCATAACACGAGTTCCTTTTCTTCGACGGCGCCGCCGGCAGGGAGCAGCGGACGCTGCTGCCAGGCCCCGTCCTCGAATACATGAGCGGCATGGGTTTCGGGATCCACGACGGCCATCCGCAGCCAGCCGTTGTGCACGAGATTCCTGACCTTCACCACGCCGTCAAGCGCCGAGCGCACGTGCGCGAACGGCGCCTCGATCACCGTGAGCAGGCGGAGCGGTTCGTGGTAGGGCACGCCGTCCTTGAGCACGGTCTGCGCCGGCAGCCCGGTGCGCAGGTCGGAGAGGTTGCCGGTCATGACGCCGAAGCGGCCGGCGATGTTGTGATAGACCTTGCTGCCGCTGCCGTAATGGGCGTTGTCCACCGCTGAAAAGTAGTGCTCCATATTGATCCACTGTCCCACCACGAGCGGGCCGGCGAGGATGTTCTCCAGCAACCGCCCCCTGGGATCGCAGCGGTAGTCGTAGGAGTGCAGG
>JAANCK010538706.1_pt1 | contig 13557 bp, 7 predicted proteins | sample 7277841 | NCBI WGS metagenome assembly JAANCK01 (sample SAMN14222788, study PRJNA588281) | permafrost metagenome | isolation source: Arctic cryosol methane SIP | place: Canada:Nunavut | collected 2015-07 | reverse complement strand
CGGAGCCGGCGGCGGCACCGATATCGCGGCGCGGCTGGTCAGCGAACCGCTGGCCAAGGCGCTCGGCAAGCCGGTGGTGGTCGAAAATCGCGCCGGCGCCGGCGGCAATCTCGGCATTCAGGCGGTCGCCCGTGCGGCGGCGGACGGCTATACGGTGCTGGTCTGCTCGAGCGCCTTCGTGGTCAATCCCTCGCTCTACGTCAACGCCAACTACGATCCGATCAAGGATTTCAGCCCGGTGATCGTGCTGGGCGGCTCGCCCAATGTCTACACGGTGAAAGCCGACTCCAAGTTCAAGACGCTGGCCGACTTCATCGCCGACGTAAAAGCACATCCCGGAAAAACCAATTGGACCAGCCCCGGCGTTGGCACCACGCCCTATCTCGCCGGCGAGATCCTGAAAATGCGCGCCGACCTCGACATGCAGCACATTCCCTACAAGGCTGTGCCGGCGGCGGTTACGGCGGTGCTGTCCGGCGATGCCGCCATGATGACGGCGAACTACGGCTCGCTGGCGGGCCAGATCGATTCCGGTCTGTTGCGCGCGCTGGCACAGACCGGCAAGACTCGCTGGCCTGAATTGCCGAACGTACCGACGCTCGACGAACTCGGTATCAAGAATGCCGAGACCGACACTGTCTTCGGCGTGTGGGCGCCGGCCGGAACGCCGCAGCCGATCATCGATCGTTTGGCCAAGGAGATCGCGAAGATACTGAAGCAGCCGGACGTCATCGAGCGCTACCGAAAGGCCGGCGCGCCCGTGATCGCCGAAGGTCCGGCGGAATTCAAGGCGCGCATCGCCCGCGAAGTCCCGATGTACAAGCAGATCGTCGAAAAGGCGGGGCTGAAAGTCCAATGATCCGCGCGAAGACGAGCGGCCCATCGGTAAATGGGCCGCTCGTCACGCGTAACCTGATGACAACGCGCGTGTAAGCAAGCAAGATCGCTTTCGTTTAATCCTCTGGGGTGGGAAAGCGATATGAGCGAAGCATTCGCGGGCAAGGTTGTCCTGATCACCGGTGGCGCCCGCAATCTCGGCCGCGCCATGGGCACGGCCTTCGCCGCGGCGGGTGCATCGGTCGCGATCAACGTGCGCTCGCAGCGGCCGGAGCTGGCCGAGACCATCGCCGCGATTGAAGCCGCCGGCGGCAAAGCGATGGCATATGTCGCCGATGTCACCGATCGCGGCGCCGTCGACCGGATGGTGGCGACCGTTATCGAGCGCTTCGGACGGCTCGACATCCTGGTCAACAACGCCGTCATTCATGCCGCCAAGCCGTTCCTCGAACTCAGCTTCGAGGAATGGAACAGGACAATGACAGTAACGCTCGACGGCGCCTTCCACGTCACGCAGGCCGCGCTGCCGGCGATGATTCGCGCCGGCGGCGGCAGCATCGTCAACATGGGCGGGCTGTTCGGCCACGCACCGATCGCCAACCGCGCACCGACCGCCGCCTCCAAGGCGGGCCTCGCCGGCCTGACGCGCGCGCTGGCCGCCGAACTCGCCGTGCACAACATCAATGTCAATTGCGTCGCGCCGGGGCCCGCCAACACCGTACGCACCACGCCTTTGCAATTCGACATTAAGCGCATCCCGATGGGGCGCTTCGCGGAAGCGTCCGAAATCGTAAGCACGGTGCTGATGCTGTGCGGGCGCGACGGCCGTTACATCACCGGTCAGACCATTCACGTGAATGGCGGACTGTTCATGAATAACTAGATAACAAGAGCCTCATCGGGGAGAAAACCATGCGAATGATCCTGCTGCGCGCCGTGTTGTATCTCTGCGCCATCGTCCCATCGTTCACGGCCGTGGCGGCGGATTATCCGACCCGGCCCGTCCGCGTTATCGTCGGTCTCACCGCCGGCTCCGGCGTCGACGTTCTGGCGCGCATGGTCGGCGCCAAGCTGACCGAGGCCTTGGGCCAGCCGTTCGTGATCGAGAACCGCCCCGGCGCCGGCAGCAATATCGCCACCCGATTCGCGGCGACGCAGGCCCCCGACGGCTACACGATTTTCCTCGCCACCGTCGCCAACGCCATCAACGCCACGCTCTACAAGCATCTGCAGTTCGACGTGCTGCGCGACTTCTCGCCGGTGATCCTTGCCGGCACCGCGCCCAACATCCTGCTGGTGCATCCGTCCGTGCCGGCAAAAACGGTCAAGGAATTCATCGCACTTGCCAAGGCGCAGCCCGGAAAATTCACCATGGGCTCAAGCGGCACCGGGACGTCGCCGCAGATGACGGGCGAGTTGTTCAAACGCAGGGCCGGCATCAACATCGTCCACGTTCCCTTCAAGGGCGGGCCGGAGGCGACGACGGCTCTGCTCGGCGGCCAGATCGACAGCCTGTTCGCCATCACCTCGACCGCCCTACCCCATATCGCAGCCGGAAAACTTCGCGCACTTGGCGTCACAAGCCGGCAGCGTACGGCGCTGCTACCGCAGGTGCCGACGGTGGCCGAATCCGGCCTACCCGGGTTCGAGGCGGTGACCTGGTTCGGCTTCACCGTCCCCGCCGGCACGCCGCGCGAGATCGTCGACCGCCTGAACGGCGAAATCGGCAAGGTGCTGGCGATGCCAGAGATCAAGCAGCAACTCGCACGGCAAGGCATCGATGTCGGAGGCGGTACGCCGGAACAGTTCGGCGCTTACATGCACGACGAATTTGCCAAATGGGGGGCCTTGGTGAAAGAGACCGGGATGTCGGCGGATTAGGTGTCTGCGTCGCACATGGCAAACGATAATCCCATCGTCTCCGTCTCGCCCGAGTTGTTCGAGGCCAACGCCAAAAGCATTCGCGCGCGCGTCGCCGAAATCGCCTTCTGCAAACTGATCGGGTCCGAGCTCGACGAGCTTGGGCCGGGCATCTGCACCGCGTCGGTCGCGCGCCGGCCCGAGCTGTTGCAGTATCTCGGCATGTTCCATGGCGGCGTCACCGCTTATCTGGTCGACCACGCCACCACGGTGGCCGCTGCGACCATTCTCAAACCCGGCCAGGCCGTGCTCACGGCCGAGTACAAGCTCAACCTGCTGGCGCCGGCGACCGGTCAGCGGCTGGTCTGCCGCGCCCGCGTCATCAGGCCGGGAAACAGCATGACCGTCGTCGCGGCCGATGTGTTCAGCCTGGCCGACGGCCGCGAAAAGCAGACCGCGGCGGCGCTGGCGACGATCGCCGTTATCGAATCCTCAAAATTGTCTGTCGCGGCCGGTTGAGATACGGCCGCCGCCACAATCATAGCTCCCGGAAAGAATACGGCTCACATGTTTGCAACTCTCATTACCGAGCCGGTCTTCTACGCCATCGCCATTCCGGCGGTGATTTTCCTCGGTCTCGCCAAAGGCGGTTTTTCCGGCGTCGGCACGGCGGCGACCCCGCTGCTGGCGCTGTATCTGCCGCCGCTGGAAGCCGCCGCGCTGCTGCTGCCGATCCTGCTCTGCCAGGACGCGATCTCGGTCTATGTTTTCCGGCGCGAGTGGGATGCCTGGAATCTGAAGGTCATGCTGCCGGGCGCGGCGCTCGGCATGGCCGCCGGCTGGCTGTTCGCGGCGCATGTGTCCGATGACGTGATTCGCATCCTGGTCGGCGTGATCGCGCTCGCCTTCGTCGCCAATGCCTGGCTGCGCACGGCATCCGCCGCGCACGTCAGCACGGTAATGGGCGGCGTGTTCTGGGGCGTCATCACCGGCTTCACGTCATTCGCCAGCCAGGGCGGCGGGCCGCCTTATCAGGTGCACACGCTGCCGCAGCGCCTGCCCAAGATGGTGTTCGTCGGCACCACCACGCTCTTTTTTGCCGCCGTGAACGTGATGAAGATCGTGCCCTATTTCATGCTCGGTCAGTTCTCGACCAAGAATTTCGACACCTCGCTCGCTTTGCTGCCGCTCGCAGTGCTGGCGAATGTTGCCGGCATCTGGATGGTGCGGCGCGTGCCGACGGCGATCTTCTACCGCATCACCATATCCTGCTGTTTCTGATCGGGCTGCTGCTGCTGTGGCAGGGCTTGAGTCACGTGCTGCGTGGGTGATCGCCCGCGCCGCGGATCGGCGAAGAGCCGGGCTTGCGGCGACGCAACTCAGACCGGCGCGTTGAATTTGCCGTCCTTGTGGCGCTCGCGCTGGATGCCCTGCAGGATATCGTCCATACGGATTTCCTGCGGCATCCGGTTCACCGCCTTCAGGCAGGCATAGCGCAGCACGTTGACGATATTGCCGCCAGTCACCTCGAAGTCGTTGGCGATTGACTTCAGATCGACATCGGCGGCGAGCCGATAGGGTTTGTCGCGGAAATTGTCCTGCCACAGAATGAGCCGGTGCTCCACATCCGGCGGCCTGAAGTGGATCACCGACTGGAAACGCCGCGCGAAGGCCGCGTCCATCAGGCTGTGCAGATTGGTGGCCAGCAGCGCGATGCCTGCGAAATTCTCGATACGCTGCAGCAGATACGAAATGTTCTGGTTGGCGGCGCGATCGTTGGCGTTGTTCGCTTCGGTGCGCTTGCCGAATAGCGAATCGGCTTCGTCGAAGAACAGGATCCAGTTCTGGTTTTCCGCCTGATCGAACAGGTGGGCGATATTCTTCTCGGTCTCGCCGATATATTTGGAGATCACCTGGGCGAGATCGATGCGGTAGACCGGAAGTCCCGTCGCCTTGCCGAGCAGGCTGGCGGTCAGCGTCTTGCCGGTGCCCGGCGGCCCGTAAAACAGGCTGCGGTATCCTGGCATAATCCGGCGGCGCAGCTGCCAGTCGTCCATGAGCATGCGTTCATGCTTGATCCACGTCCCGATGTCCTCGATGTCCTCGCGGGTCTGCGCATCGAGCACAAGATCGTCCCATTCAAGGGCGGTTTTCAGCCGCTGCGCCGGAAACTCGGCGCTGAGCGGCGGATCGTAGTCGCGGCCGGTCAGCAGCCGCTCGCGATATTCCGCGCTCAACCGCAGCGGCGCCGACAGGTTGGGTTCCTCGGCCGGGCGGGCGCCGAGATCGATGACGTTGCGGGCGAACAGCACGTGATGGTGGCTGAACAGGCCGGCGTGGCGCAGCCGCTGCACCAGGTCATGACCGGTGAGCAGGAACATCGCCGTTTCGCCGGTGGGCACGAAGCCACCCTGCGGCGGCGTCGGTCCGCCGCCGAACTCGGTGAACGGGCGGCCGAGCGCGTTGTTCTGGATAAAGAAAGGGTCCAGCACATGCGGCGCCGTATGCGGCAGCAGGCTCAGGATCAGCAGCAGCCGCTCGGCGGCTCCCAGCTCCAGCTCGCGGATACAGCGCAAATAAGGTCCGTCATGGCCTTGCATCGGCGGCGGCGGCAGGCTCGCGAGCAGGTCCTGGCCGCTTTCGCCCTTGGCATGCAGCTCGATGCGCGCTTCCAGCAGGCGCTTGAACCAGGCGGTCTCGGTCTCGATGAAGGCGGCATTGGCTTCGAGATCCATGTTGCTCACAGCTCACCACTCCACGTGCAAAGGCTGCGGCATCCAGGAATGAAAAATCATCCGGAAACTCCAGGGCACCTGATCGACCAGGACATCGAGCGTCTTGCGCTCGACCTTGAGCAGCCATTTGTCGCCGTCGTAAGTGAGCCGGCCCGCGCGCTGCATGAATGTTTGCTGCAGGCCGGCCGGACTCGTACCGGTGGACAGCGCCGGCCAGTTCGCCAGCATCGAGGCGAGCAACTTGCCGCAAAGCGCGATCTCCTGTTCGGTGGCTTCGATTTGCGCCCCGACCACCGCGGCGGTGGGAACGCCGGCGAGAATCTTGTTGAGCGCGAGCAGCGGCTCCGGCGTGGCCGTTTGCGAAGTCACCAGATATTGCAGCAGGTGGACGGCGCGTGTCGCGGTCGCCGGTTGGCCGAGCTGCAAGGCGCCGTCCGCGGTTTTCTCAAGCATGCCGAGTTCGCTGAACAGATGCGGGATAAAGGGAGCGGTCAGCACCAAGCCGGCATTGTCGATATAGATCGGCGCGCGGTTGGGCTTTTCGTGCGCGGCGTCGGGGCGGTGCGGGCGAGCAGCCGGTCGCGGCCTGGCCGGAATGGCGACCGCTTCCGCCGATGGAACCGCGTGGGGACCCAGCATTTTCGTTCCGCGCGATCGCGCGCGAGGCAAGATAACCGGTGTCAACCGGTGCAGCGTCTGCGCCATACCGGTCATGCCGGCGGTTTCCGCCCGCGCGCCGATGGCGGCGAGCAACGATTGCAGAAACGCGTCGCCTTCGCTCTGCCGGCCGAGACTCTCGGCATAGCCGGCGGCGACGTGCCGGAAAAACTCTCTGACCAAGGTTTCGGCCGACCAGCTGCGGCCGCGGTGGCCGGCGATGAAATCGAGCAGGAATTTGTGCAGCGGCTGCGCGCCACTAAAATGCGCCGCCGCGCGTCTATCGGTGGCGGCAAGCGCGGCAAACAGCAGCTTGCTTGTATCCATCAGCGTCTTGTGGCGATGCGGCTCCAGCACGGCCAGCGCCGTGGCGAACTGCCGCTCTGAAAGCGCGCCGCCGACGGCCTCGCGCCGGCCGCGGCTAGTCAGGCTGTCGAGCAGGATGGCGCGGGCCTGCTGCCGGTCCTCCGGCGCATCCGCATGCAGCAGATCCGGCAAGGCGGCGATATCCTGTGCAGTATGATCCTGTCCGGCGTCGCGGGGAGCGGACGCCGCGGCGGGGGGCAGTTCCGCGTTGTTTGCGACGGCTTGCAGCATGTCCTCGAACACCGTGACGCGTCCGAGCCTGGGAGCGACTTCGTCGCGTGTGAAGGCCACAAGCACATCGCGCACCGACCATGTCTTGCCCGCAGCCGTCGAGGCGAAGCTTAGCACGAAGTTCCAGAAGTCGCGCCGGCCGAAGGCGGGTTTCCCGACGGCGACCAGTTGCTGATGCAACACGGCGCCGAGGCTTTCGGCGAGTTCCAGCAGCGCGCGATGCCGCTTTGGCTCCAGCATCGCGGTCAGGCGCGCCAGCGCCGGGCCGGGCAACCGCCGACTCCAGGCCATAAGGGTTCTGCGGCGTGTCAGACTTGCGCGCGCTGCCGCCGCCGCGCGGACCGGCTCGCACGCGATCAGATCGATCACCGCGGCCGCCAGCGCGCTGTCGGCAAGGGAGCCTTTGCCCTTGTGCGCCCGCCGGCCCGAGGCCAGGAAGACAGCGGCCATGTTGCGCGCGGCAATCCGCACTTTCTCGGCCTTCGATGCGCGGCGGCGCGGCGCCGGACGCCGCTCCGTTTCCTTGCCGATCCGTTCGATCGCGGCGCGCAGCAAAGCGCGGTTGCGCGGGCCGATATCCGCAGCATGGCTCAAGTCGTCCAATCTCTGGCGAAGCGCATCAAGCATTGCAGCCGTCAGAGGGCGAGAAACACTTTCTCGAATGAGCCCGGCGATGAATTCGGCATCGATTGGCCGCCGTTGCCGCGATGCATCCGAGGCGATCGGCAAGAAAGCTGCGATCCGGTCGTCGCTCCGTTTTAATTCCCGCGGTAGGGCTTGCAACAGCGCATGCAGCGCGGCCAGCACGGCGGCGTCTTCGGCGCGGCCATCCGCGACGCTGACTGGCTCGATGTCACCGCCGATATCCTCGATCGCGGCGCGCAGCAGAGCGCGGTCGCGCGCAGTGAGAGCGGTCGCCAGGTTCAGGCCTTGCAAGCTGTGGCGAAGCGCTTCGACCGCCGGAGCCGTGAGCGGGCCGGCCAGGCTTTCGCGCATAAGCCAGGCCACAAATTCGGCATCGATCGCCTGCCGCCGCCGCGACGTATCCAAGGCCATTCGCATGATGGCGCCGAGTTGCTCTGCGCGTGGCCTGAATTTCTCGGGCATCGCCTGCAACAGCGCTTGCAGCGCAGCCAGCACGGCGGCGGCCTCGGCGCGGCGACCGGCGCGTTGCTTTGCCGCGGCGTCGCGCCCGCCGGCTGCCGCGCGCCCGGCCAATTCATCCAAGGCAATGGCTTCGCCCTTGAGGATGGCGGTCATCAGGCCGGCGTAGAACGCAAGCCGATCGACCGCTTCCGCCGCATGGCTTTGCACGCTTTCGAAAAATGGCATGCCGGGGACCATCGCCGACGGCATCAAAGCGCGCAGCAGCCGCACAATCTCGCGCTCCGGAACGCCGGTGAGGAGACGCCGCATCGGCCGGTGCTTTCCCGCCGCAAACGCCTGCGTCATGGCCGCGCGCACAGCCGGCGCCGGCAATTCGAGCAACGCCGAAACGATCTCCATCCGGCTCATGCCGGCGGCGCGCGGCGCGCCCGCTCTGCCGGGAATGACGGCGCGCACCAAATGGACAAGCGCTTCGGCTGCGTCGTAACGGCGAAACACTGTTTCTGCGTCGGCGAGAAGCGCCGCTACGCCACCGACATCCATCTCGGCCAAAGCGGCAAAATCCGAATTCGAACGGCCCGTCTGGCCAAGCGGATGCGCGAATATTTGCGCGACCTCGCCCCAATCATGCTGCGCATAGGCCTGCCGCAGTGCGCGTGCCGGCTCAGTGCCGCCGGCGGCAAGGGCAGCGATGAAGCGCCGCAAGGCCGCACCGGCCGGCCATGATGACGGCCAAAGCGACGAAGACGACAAAGGCGCCCCGCCCACGGCTGGCCGCTCGCCCCCTTCGCGCGTGACGCCGGCCGGCGCCTGCCCGTCATGACGCAAACCATGCAGAAATCGTCGTTCCACGGCGCCGGCATTGGTCGTGTCGATCGGCGCACGGACAGAGGGCTGTGCGCCTGACGGAGCGCGCGTATCTACCACCCCGCCTTCGTTTGCCTCTTGCGCAACGCGCGACGGCAACACGCGTTCGTCGCGAAAATCATCGGCGTCCGCCTCGCCTATCCGGCCGGCGAGGGACATTTCGGCGGCGCCGATCTCCTGGCCTTCCTCGCGCGCAAGTTCCAGCAAAATCGCCGGCAGCGACGAGCGCACCGGGCGGCGCTGGGCGACTTGTTGCAGGGCGCGGCGCAGGGTCGAGAGAATTTCGCCGTATTGCGCGCCGGCTTTTTCCGCCATGCCGCGAAGCAGCGACTTGACGAATTCGCGCCGGTTGAACTGCGTGCCCGGTTCGGCGACCAGGTAATTCATGGTCATCAGCCAGACCTGATCGGCGAAAGCGTCTTCGCTCATGTCCAGCACCGGCTGCGCCTTATGCGCCTGCTTGGACTCCGCGATGGTGCCGACGATCAGCGCGGCGTGCTGCGGCTCGAACACCTCCACCAGACGCACGAGCGTGGCTTCAACGAACTGGGCGACCAGCCGCTCGAGCACGGCGCGGTTGCGGCCGATGCGATAGAGCATCGCACCCAGCTCCGCCGGCTGTGCGTCGGCGATGCCGAGAATTATGCTATCGAGGTCGAACGCACCCGGCCGCGACGCCCAGTTGGGCCATAGTCCGCTCAGCAGATAGCGTTCGAGGGCGGCGATCTCGGCTTCGTCCTCGTCGAGAATCGTTGTGCCGGGTTCGGAGTCCGGCGCCGTTCCGGCCAGCAGCCGCGCCAATTCGGTGCGCAACGCTTCGCACAGCCGGTCGGCGGCGACGCTCGCGAAATGGTCGAGCGGGATGGTGCCGAGATCGACGGCGAGACGGTCGATCAGGATTTCGCGGCCGGGCCGGTCGAATTCATCCAATACCCGTTCGATGATGGGCAGGAACAGCCGCTCATTGATGCCGGCGAGCGCGGGCTGCAGCGCCAGCGCCACCGCTTCATCCGGTACATGCAGGGTGATCTTCTGCAGCGTGATGCTGTGGTTGGGCCCCGCCATCCGCCATTTCCCAATCGCTATTCCGTCTTGATCCGGTGATGCTCGATAAATTTCAGCAGTTCGCGCGACGCGGTGCGCAGCCGGCGCGAGCCGCGGCCTCGCCACCATTCGCCGCCGGGCTGCGCGCTCGCGGCATAGGCCCGCAGCGCCTTGCGCCAGCGCCGGTAGCGCCTTTCGAAGCGGTGCAGGTCGGCATGGTCGAGCAGGCAGAACTCCACCATCGCCTGGGCCGGCGCGTTCTGCCGCACGATCTCCATCGCCTGTGCGACGAAACTCTGTGACGAACGCGCATGGCGGCCGGGATAGAGCACGGCCGTAATCGTCATGCTGTAGGGAAAGTCAGGGTGATGGTGATGATGGTGGTGGTGATGATGATGGCGGTGCTCATCGCCGCGCACGGGCGCACCGTCCGGCGCCTTGTCGTCGAACTCGCCGTCCTCCTCGGCGTCGTGACGGCCGGCGTAGCGCAGCAAAATGTGCTCCACCACATAGAGCGCGCCATGGCGCGAACCATGGCGGCGGCTGCGCGCCTCAAGCTCTCCGGCTTGCGCTGCCTCGTCCGGCCCGCCCTCTTCCTCGCCGTCTGTTCGTTCGTCGTCGGCATAGTGGTCGCCGGCATATCCCTCGAAGGGCGGCATGCCGAGATGGATGCGGCTCTTGATCAACATGCCGGCGATATTGCTGGCGTTTGCGGGCGCTAAATAGTCGAACCCGGCGCCGCGCCGCGCCGTGCTTTCCACCAGATTGACGAGCAGCGTTCGCTTCGCCCGGAGCAGCCGCAAACCGGGCGCGCCGATCTCGTCCAGCGTGCCGGCCGCGCCATCCGTTAACTCTTCGGCATATAACGCGAGCAGCACGTCGAGGAAGCGGTTGCGGCGCGCCACGGCGGGATCCTGGCTGTGCACCAGATCAGGCAATCCCTTCAGGTAGCCGTCATTGCGTCCGTGCCCGCGCTTGAGCAGGGGCGCCACGTTCGGCACGCTGTCGGTGAGATACTGAAAGAAATAAGTGTGCAGTTGGTCGAAGCGGACGGAGTAGAGCTCCCGCACGCGGGAGAGCTGGGCGAAGAAATCGGCCATCAGCTGCTCGAAGGCGAGCAGATAGCCCTTGAGCTGTTTCGCCAGGCCCTTGCGTTGTTCGCTGGCGTCCTCCGGCAGGCCGTAACTGTTGATGCCATAGACATTGGGAAATTGGTTCTGGATCGAATAATAGGGCCGCAGGTCGTGATATTTGCCCTGCGGAAAGGCCAGCAGTTCGGCGTATTCCAGGCTGAGATCGTAGCGGCGCCGTTGTTCGCTCCATAAGGCGTCGAGCACGGCATTGACCCCGTCCGGCGTTGGCGAACAAAGCATGCCGTTCTGGAAGATGCGGATGGCATATACCTCCCGTTTGCCGACCGGCTGTGTGTCCAGCTTCAGAATGCAGCCGGCGGCAACGGGAATGCTTTCTTCCCCGCTGGTGCGCCGACCTTCCCGCCCGATCTGGACGCCGACATTGCTGGCGGATTTGACCTGCGCCGTTGCGATAATGGCGTGGACGATGTCTTGAACCGGAATCTCGCTCTGCCGTGGCTGCAGTTGCGCGTCATCCACCAGTCCCTCCAGCAGCAGGGGGCCGGTGAGGATTTGCGACGGCGCGAGTCCGCCGGCCAGCGCCGGCTTGAGCGAATGGCGCTTCAGCTCCGGCGCGAGCAGCAGCCCGACATTGAACAGGATTTCCGCCAAGACCTCGTCGGCGGAAGCATCGGCGGCGATGCCGACATCCGCCGACACGATCGTTTCCACCGGCTTGAGAAAGTCGATTGCGCCGGCATCCTCGCAAAGGTCGCGATGCGCATTGTAGGTCCGCCAGACCTGCTCGAAGACTTGGTGGTGATGATGATGGTGGTGATGGTGGTGATGGTGGTGGTGGTGGTGATGATCGGCTTCGGCGGCTTCGCCGGCAGGATCGATGTCGCCGCTGGAGCCGACCGCGCGGGTGGTGTGCGACTCGGCGCGGTACAGCCATATCCGGTAAAGGCCGTTCAACCCGTTGGTCTCCGCTACGCTCATCGGTTCCAGCCAGGCGTTGGCCAGCGCCGGCACCCGGTCGAGAATCAGTTTGCGGTAGTCGTCCGCGGTCACCGGATTGACCGGGAAAATATCCTGCGGCGGATACAGCGCCTGCGCCTTGGCGTCGATCGTTCCGCTGACGGGATCGATCAGCTGATCCTTGAGCGGAAACTCGGCCCGGTACGACAGCTCGGTCAACGCGTAGCAAAGTTGTTCCAGGATGGTGACACCCGGATCGGACTCGTTGTAGTCAGTCCAGATCGCGCCCGACCACTCCTGCACCAGCCGGGTGCCCTCCAGCTTGAGATAGCCATAGTCGAGCCCCTGGTTGGGCAGCGGCCCGGGCGGAATGGTGACGGGTTCCGTCATGGACGAAACCCGTTCATACGCTCAACCGAATATCGCCGCATCGAACTGTCCGTACGATCACCATTTCACGTCGTCGAAATCGACGTCGGTTCCGCTGTATTGCAGGCTCGACATTTGCGAAGACCGGATGTGGACGCCGCCCGGCGTCATCGGAATGGACGGGTCGCGTCCGTAGGACGACCAGGCGTTGTACACTTGGCTGCTGCGCGGGGTCAGGTTCACGTTCGTGCCGCCCGGCGACATTTGATAGCCGTAGTCGGCGTTCTCCTGGATGCCGCGGTTCTCGCTGGCATTGCCCGGACTGACATTGAGCGTGGCGCTGTTGAGCCGTGACAGCAAGGCGTTGGCGTAGAGCCTGACATGGTTCGGATTTCCTCCTTGCGCGCCTTCCAGGTTATCTCGATCGTTGACCATGCCGTCGTATTCGGACGTGGAGGTATCGAACAGCGAATCGGTCAAATCCTCCAGTTCCGTATCGGTGGCAGTACCGTTGCAATAATCCGCTACCAGGGTTTCGATCGCCATGTAGGGAATGCGATGGGCGCGGTCCATGCCGAGCGTGTCGAAGTTCGTGGACGTGGGAACGCCGAACTCGCTGGCCGTGCTGGCCTTCAAGTACGAACGCCACTTCGCCCGCGTGCCGTCGGTTTCGAATAAACCGGTTGTGCTGTCGTAGGTGATCTTCCGCTGCAGCAGGTCATCGGCGACGCCGGCGTCACCGGCGATCACGAGCTTGCCTTGCGCCACCCGCGAGGTGACGGCGGCCGTGGCCTTGGCTTGCGTCGCGCCGGCGCCACGCCCGGCGCGCTGCGCTTTGCCGCCCATGACATCGGCTTCGCGCTCGAGCGCCGGGCTGTCGTTGATGGCGGTGCCGTTGAACTGCATGGTGGCGTTCACGCGGCCCTGGCGCTGCTGTACCACGTGCCAGGCTTCATGCGGCAGATGCCGCTCCTGGCCGGCGCCGAGGTAGATGTCGTTGCCTTGCGCATAGGCAAGGGCGTCGATCTGGGCCGGCTTGGGTGAACTGCGATGCACGCGGACGTCGCTCATATCCATGCCGGAAAGACTTTGAACCCCGCCCTGCAGCGGCGCCGGCAGTCCGCCCGGCCCGGCCGCGGACGCCGCCGCGCCGGCATTCGACGACGCGCCGGCATCAACCCGCTGCGCCGGGTTCATCTGCGCCGACAGATCTTCCTCGTCGTACAGATCCTGGCGCTGCGCCGCCGGTTTCATCTGCGCCGACAGCTCTTCCTCGTCGTAAATGTCTTCGCGCTGGACCGCCGCACGGCCATCGAGCATGCGCTGCAGGACGGCGAGCCGCTGCACGGCTGCGCCGCCGTTGAGCGATTGGGCGAGCCGTAACTGCGCCGGCGGGGGTGCGCCCGCATCGACAAGCTGCCGTTGCGTTGGCT
>JAANCK010614597.1_pt1 | contig 13611 bp, 9 predicted proteins | sample 7277841 | NCBI WGS metagenome assembly JAANCK01 (sample SAMN14222788, study PRJNA588281) | permafrost metagenome | isolation source: Arctic cryosol methane SIP | place: Canada:Nunavut | collected 2015-07 | reverse complement strand
CCCCACGATGAAGTCGCGGAAGCGGCCGAAAGCCGTTTTCATCGATCCGTTCTTCTGCGCCACCTTGAAGCCGCGCAGCCGCGCCAGCCGCGCTTCTTCGAGCAGGCCCATGACGGTGGCGGCGCGCGCCTGCGAGACCATGTCCGACAGCGCCCCGCGGTACTTGGGAACGCCCCGCCGCACCGGCTTCAGGAAGATGTCCTCGCCCAGCTCCACCATGCCGGGCATCACTGCGCTGCCGCCGGTGATCACGATTCCCGAGGACAGCACCTCCTCGTAACCCGATTCGCGCACGACCTGCTGCACCAGCGAGAAGATCTCTTCCACCCGCGGCTCGATCACGCCGGCCAGGGCCTGTTTGGAGAGCATCCGCGGCCCGCGGTCGCCCAGGCCCGGCACCTCGACCTGCTGCTCCGGGTCGGCCAGCAGTTGCTTGGCATAGCCGCTTTCCACCTTGATGTCCTCGGCGTCCTTGGTCGGCGTGCGCAGCGCCATCGCGATATCGCTGGTGATCAGGTCGCCGGCGATCGGGATGACCGCCGTGTGGCGAATGGCGCCGTTGGTGAAGATCGCCACGTCGGTGGTGCCGGCGCCGATGTCCACCATCGCCACACCCAGTTCCTTTTCGTCGTCGGTCAGCACCGCCAGGCTGGAAGCCAGGGGATTGAGCAGCAGGTGCTCCACTTCCAGGCCGCAGCGGCGCACGCACTTGATGATGTTCTCGGCCGCGCTCTGGGCGCCGGTGACGATGTGCACCTTGGCCTCCAGCCGGATGCCGCTCATGCCGATCGGCTCTTTCACGTCCTGCCCGTCGATCACGAATTCCTGCGGCTCCACCAGCAGCAGCCGCTGGTCGGTGGAGATGTTGATGGCACGCGCCGTCTCGACCACCCGCGCCACATCGGCAGCCGTCACTTCCTTGTCTTTCACCGCGACCATGCCACTGGAATTGATGCCGCGGATGTGGCTGCCGGTGATGCCGGTGTAAACCCGCGTGATCTTGCAGTCGGCCATCAGCTCGGCCTCCTTCAGGGCCTGCTGGATGCTCTGCACCGTGGCATCGATATTCACGACCACGCCGCGCTTGAGCCCGTTGGACGCGGCGATGCCCAGGCCCGCGAGCTTGAGCTCGCCGCCGGGCATGACCTCGGCCACCACCACCATGACCTTGGCGGTGCCGATGTCCAGTCCCACCACGAGGTCCTTGTATTCTTTTGCCATGTGCTGCCGTCCTCTTTCGTTCTATTTCTTCGGCGCGTCGGCCGTGGTGCTGACACCCCGCAGCCGCACCGCGTAGCCGTCGCCGTGCCGCAGGTCGGCCGATACCAGCGCTTCCGGCCGCCTGCCGTAGCGCGAGGCGACCTGGTTCAGGGTTTGCACGAAGCGCTGCGCGCGGGCCGTAACCTCGTCGGGCGTCCCGCGGCCCAACTCCACCGCGGCGCCGTTGTCCAGCGCCAGCTGCCAGCTGCCCCGCGCCGTCACGGCCAGCCTGTCAATGGGCAGGTCCAGCGGCTCGAACATCGGCTTCAGCGTCTGGTACATCGCCAGCACCTGGGCCGATTGGTCGTCCGGTCCGGCCAGCCGCGGCAACCCTTCCGCCTCGACGTCGCCGGCATTGGCCTCGAACACATCGCCGAAGTTGTCGACCAGACGCGCATCACTGTCTTCGCCCCACAAGGCCACCGCCCGGTGCTCCTCGAGCCGCACCCGCAAGCGGTTGGGGAATTCGCGCCGAACCACGGCCCTGCGCACCCAGGGCACTGACTCGAAGGCCTCGCGCGCGCCGTCCAGGTTGACGGTGAAGAAGTTGCCCGCAAGGCGCGGCGCCACGTTGGCCCGCAGCGTCGCGACGCTGTTGTGCGTCACGTCGCCCTGCACCGTGATGCCGGCGATGGCGAAGACCGGATTGCGCAGCGCCGACCACACGCCCGCCGCCAGCAGCGCGGCGAAGAAGGCCGAGAACAGCGCCGTGGCCGCGAGGTTCATCAGCCTCACGTCGAACGGCATGGGCGAGGAGCTGCTCATTTCTTCCGCACCCCCTGCTCCTGGTCCAGCGCCGCCGAGGCCAGCAGCTGGTAGCACAGGTCCTCGTAGCTGATGCCCGCCGCGCGGGCCGACATCGGCACCAGCGAATGGCCGGTCATGCCCGGCGACGTGTTGATTTCCAGCAGGGACGGCTGGCGCGTCGCCCCGTCGATCATCACGTCCAGGCGGCCCCATCCCCGGCAGCCGAGCACGCGATAGGCCTTCAGCACGATGTCCTGGATCACCTGCTCCTCTCCCTCAGGCAAGCCACTGGGCACCAGGTACTTGGTGTCGTCGGTGAAATACTTGTTCTGGTAGTCGTAGTTGCCTTCCGGCGCCACGATGCGGATGACCGGCAGGGCCCGCGCCGAATCGCCGGTTCCCAGCACCGGGCAGGTGACCTCGTCGCCGCTCACGAACTGCTCGCACAGAACGTCCGCGTCCAGTGCCGCCGCCTGCTCCACGGCCTGGGCCATCTCCGAATAGCCCTGCACCTTGGCCACGCCGATGGACGAGCCTTCGCGGGCGGGCTTGACGATCAGGGGCAGCCCCAGGTCATCGGGGATGGTGCGCACCTGCTCGTGGGTGTACAGCCCGCGGTGCAGCAGGCGATAGCGCGGCGTCGGCAGTCCCTCGGACAGCCACACCCGCTTGGTCATCACCTTGTCGATCGACATGCTCGAAGCCATCACGCCCGAGCCGGTGTAGGGAATGCCCAGCATTTCCAGCGCGCCCTGTACGGTGCCGTCCTCGCCGAAGCGGCCGTGCAAGGCGATGAAGCAGCGCTTGAAGCCCTTGCGCTTGAGTTCCGACAGGTCCCGTTCGGCCGGATCGAACGCGTGCGCGTCGACGCCCTTGGCCTGCAGGGCCTTCAGCACGCCGCTGCCGGACATCAGCGACACCTCGCGCTCGGCCGAATGCCCGCCCATGAGGACCGCCACTTTCCCGAAACTGTGAGCCCCCACGCTTGCGGCTGGTGCCGCTGCGCTGCCCCCCAGGGGGGCCCTCGCGCCTTGGGACGGCCCGGCGGCGCTCACGGGTTGAACTCTGCGGTAGTTCATCCGGCACCTCCCAACTCCACCAGCTTCGCCGGCACGCCGCCGATCGATCCGGCCCCCATGCACATCACCACGTCGCCGTCGCGCGCCATCTCCAGGATGGCCTGGGGCATCGCATCGATGTCATCCACGAAGATCGGTTCGACCTTCCCGGCCACCCGCACGGCGCGAGCGAGGGAACGCCCGTCGGCCGCCACGATGGGCGGCTCGCCGGCCGGGTACACCTCGGCCAGCAGCACCACATCGGCCTGGCCGGTCACCTTGACGAAATCCTCGAAGCAGTCGCGGGTGCGGGTGTAGCGGTGCGGCTGGAATGCCAGCACCAGGCGCCGGCCGGGAAACGCGCCGCGCGCGGCCGCCAGCGTGGCGGCGATCTCCACCGGGTGGTGGCCATAGTCCTCGATCAGTGCGAAGCGGCCGTCGCCGTTCTCGCTGCGCACCGGCACGTCGGGATAGCGCTGGAAGCGCCGTCCCACGCCCGTGAAGCCGGCCAGCGCCTTGAGCACCTTGTCGTCCGGAATGCTGAGTTCCACCGCGACGGCGATGGCCGCCAGTGCATTGAGCACGTTGTGCACGCCCGCCAGGTTGAGCACCACGTCCAGGTCCGGCAGCGTCACGCCGTTGCGCCGCTGCACGGTGAACAGCATCTGGCCGCCGTCGGCGCGGACGTTGATGGCCCGCACCTGCGCGTCTTCACCCAACCCGTAGCTGGTGATAGGGCACTGGACATCGGGCACGATCTCGCGGATGGCCGCGTCGTCGGTGCAGAGGATGGCGGTGCCGTAAAAGGGCATGCGGTGCAGGAAATCGAGAAAGGCCTGCTGCAGCCGCTTGAAGTCGTGCCCGTAGGTCTCCATGTGGTCGGCATCGATATTGGTCACCACGGCCATGACCGGCATCAGGTTCAGGAACGAGGCGTCGGATTCATCCGCCTCGACCACGATGTAGTCGCCGCTGCCGAGCTTGGCGTTGGCGCCGGCGCTGTTCAGGCGCCCGCCGATGACGAAGGTGGGGTCCAACCCGCCCCCGGCCAGCACGCTCGCGACCAGGCTGGTGGTGGTGGTCTTGCCGTGGGTGCCGGCGATGGCGATGCCCTGTTGCAGCCGCATCAACTCGGCCAGCATCATGGCCCGCGGCACCACCGGGATCTTGCGTTCGCGCGCCGCGAGCACCTCGGGATTGTCGGCCTGCACCGCGGTGGAGGTGACCACTGCGTCGGCGCCGATCACGTTCCCGGCCGCGTGACCGACGCAGGTCTTGATGCCCAGCGCTTCGAGACGGCGCAACGTCGGGCTGTCGTGCAGGTCCGAGCCGGAAATCAGGTAGCCCTGGTTGCGCAGGACTTCGGCGATGCCGGACATGCCCGAGCCGCCCACGCCGACGAAATGAATGTGCTTGACGGCGTGTTTCATTTTCTTGCCAGCTCCTCGCAGGCTGCGACCATCTCGTCGGTGGCGTTGGTCTTTTCCATCCGCTTGGCGGCCAGGGCGCGGCGCACCAACTCCTCGCGCGAGGTGTTCTGGATCAGCTGGGCCAGCCACTCGGGACTCAGGTCGCGCTGCTGCACCAGCCAACCGCCGCCCTGATCCACCAGAAAGCGCGCGTTGGTGGTCTGGTGGTCGTCCACGGCAAACGGAAACGGCACGAACACCGCCGCCGCGCCCACCGCTGCGATTTCGGTCACCGTGCTGGCCCCGGCCCGGCAGACGATCAGGTCGGCCTGCGCATAGGCCTGGGCCGTGTCATCGATGAAGGGCGTCAGTTCCGCCGCGACCCCGGCGGCGGCATAGTTGGCGCGCAGTTCGTCGATCTGCCTGGCGCCGCTCTGGTGCAGCACGACGGGCCGCCGGTCGGCGGGTATCAGGGCCAATGCTTTCGGCACGGCGTCGTTGAGGGCCTTGGCGCCCAGGCTGCCGCCGACCACCAGCAGACGCAACGGCCCGGTGCGCGAACCCAGCCGCTCGGCCGGCCCGCTCTGGCGCAGGAACCCTGCGCGCAGCGGATTGCCGACCCAGGCCGCCTTTTTCAACACATGGGGGAAGGCCGAGAACACCCGGTCTGCCACGCCCGCCAGGACGCGGTTGGCCATGCCCGCCACCGAGTTCTGCTCGTGCAGCACCAGGGGCTTGCCCAGCAACACGCTCATCATGCCGGCCGGAAACGTGATGTAGCCCCCCAGGCCGACCACGACGTCGGGCTGCACGCGGCGCACCACCCGGATCGCCTGCCAGAAGGCCTTGAGCAGCCGCAGCGGCAGCAGCAGCAGCGTCTTCAGGCCCTTGCCGCGCACGCCGGAAAATTCGATGGTTTCAAAGTCGAATCCGCGCGGCGGCACCAACTGGCTCTCCATGCTGCCCGGTCCGCCCAGCCAGTGCACCCGCCACGCGCGTTCGCGCAGCGCCTCGGCAACAGCAAGGCCAGGGAAAATGTGCCCGCCCGTGCCGCCTGCCATCACGAGGGCGCACTTGCTCAGGGTGCCGGGCGCGCTCATAAGCGGCCTCCGCGCATCATGGCTTTGTTCTCGTAGTCGATCCGCAGCACCACCGTGATCGCGATCAGGTTCATCAGGATGGCCGAGCCGCCATAACTCATCAGCGGCAAGGTGAGCCCCTTGGTCGGCAGCGCGCCCAGGTTCACGCCCATGTTGATGAACGCCTGGAAACCGATCCAGATGCCCACGCCCTGCGCCACCAGGCCGGCGAACACGCGGTCCAGCGCGATGGATTGGCGGCCGATCAACATGATGCGCCGGGTCATCCACAAGAACGGCAGGATCACCGCGATCACGCCGACCAGCCCGAATTCCTCGCCGATCACGGCCAGCAGGAAATCGGTGTGGGCCTCGGGCAGCCAATGGAGCTTCTCGACGCTTCCGCCGAGGCCCACTCCGAAGATCTCGCCACGGCCGATGGCGATCAGCGAATGCGACAGCTGATAGCCCTTGCCCATGGAGTACTTGTCGCCCCAGGGGTCGAGGTAGGCGAAGATGCGCTCGCGCCGCCAGTCCGACAGGGCGATCATCAGCACGAAGGCCACGGTCATCACGGCGGCAATCAGGAAGAACATGCGGGCATTCACCCCCCCCAGGAACAGGATGCCCATCGCGATCACCGCGATCACCATGAAGGCGCCCATGTCCGGCTCGGCCAGCAGCAACACCCCCACCACCGCCACCGCGGCGGCCATCGGCAGCACGGCGCGGAAGAACCGTTCCTTGACGTCCATCTTGCGCACCATGTAATTGGCCGCATACAGCAGCACCGAGAATTTCGCCAGTTCGGATGGCTGGAAGCTCATGAAGCCCAGGACCAGCCAGCGCCGGGCGCCGTTGACGCCCTTGCCCAGAACCGGGATCAGCACCGCGATCAGCAGCAGCAACGATGCGACGAACAGCCAGGGCGCCACTTTCTCCCAGGTCGCCACCGGCACCTGGAAGGTGAACACCGAGACGATGAAGGCCAGCGCGATGAATGCGGCATGGCGCACCAGGAAATGGTCATGGCTGTAGCGCGCGAACTTCGGGTTGTCGGGCATGGCGACCGATGCCGAGTACACCATCACCAGACCGAAAGCGAGCAGCGCGACCGTCACCCACAGCAGCGCCTGGTCGAACCCCTGCACGCGCGACGGGGCGTCCGAGCGGCTGAAGCCGGCGGCGCGCACCGGAACGGCCGCAGCGGTGCGGGGCGAGCCGGCGAACCAGCCAACCAGGCGTTGGCCCAGCGCGTTCATGCTGTCGCCTCCAGCGTGATTCCGGCTTCGTCGGCGACGCGCTGCACCGCGGCGCGGAACACCTCGGCGCGATGCGGATAGTTCCTGAACATGTCAAAGCTGGCGCAGGCGGGCGACATCAGCACCGCATCGCCGGCATGGGCGCGCTGGGTTGCCAGCGCCACCGCCTGCTCCATCGAATCGGCGTCCAGCAGCGGCACGCCGGTGGATTCCAGGACGGCGCGGATCAGCGGGCCGTCGCGGCCGATCAGCACCGCCGCGCGCGCATGGCGCGTCACCGGCGCCGCCAGCGGCGCGAAGTCCTGGCCCTTGCCCTCGCCACCGAGGATCACCACCAGCTGCCGCTCGGCGCCCAGCCCCTGCAGGGCGGCGACCGTGGCGCCCACGTTGGTGCCCTTGCTGTCGTCGAAATACTCGATGCCATTGACGATACCCACCGACTCGACCCGGTGCGGCTCGCCGCGGTACTCGCGCAATCCGTAGAGCATGGGCCCCAGCGCGCAGCCGGCGGTCGCCGCCAGGGCCAGCGCAGCCAGCGCGTTGACGGCGTTGTGGCGCCCGCGGATGCGCAGCGCGTCCGCCGGCATCAGCCGCTGGATGAACAGTTCCTCTTGCGCGTCCTTGTGCTTCTTCCGGGTCTCGTCGGCCTCGATTGCGCGCACCAGCCAGGCCATTCCGTTCACGACCTCGATGCCGAAATCGCCGGGGCGCCGCGGCATATCGGCGCCGAAGCAGACGAACGCTCGCTGTTCCATGCGGCCGCCCTTGAGCCGCACCGGCGGGGGCAGCATCTGCATCACCCGCGGGTCTTCGCGGTTCAGGATCATGAGGGCGCCCTTGCCGAAGACGCGGGCCTTGGCCGCGGCGTAGGCGTCCATCGTCCCGTGCCAATCCAGGTGATCCTGGGTTACGTTCAACACGGCGGCGGCGGTGGGCTCGAAGTCGCCGGCGGCCTCCAGCTGAAAACTCGACAGCTCGATCACCCAGACCTGCGGCAGCACGCCTGCAGCGATCTTCTCGCCCAGCGTGTCCAGCAGCGTCGGCCCGATGTTCCCCGCTACCGCCACGGTCTTGCCGGCGCGCTCCACCAGCTGACCGGCCAGCGCCGTCACCGTGGTCTTGCCATTGGTCCCGGTGACGGCGAGCACGATCGGCGCATAGGCCTCGCGCGACTTCAGGCCGGCCAGGGCGGTGGCGAACAGGCTCAATTCGCCGCCCACGGCAATGCCGCGTTCGCGCGCGGGCCCCAGCACCGGCGCCGCCTGCTCGGGCGAGAGCCCCGGGCTGCGCAACACCAGCTGAACCCCGCCCTCGAGCAGCGCGTGATCGAAGGGCCCGCCGACGAAGCGGGCCTGTGGCAGTTGCTCGCGCAGCGCCTGCAGTTGCGGCGGCGACTCCCGGGTATCGGCCACCGTCACCTGCGCTCCTTCGCGCACGCACCAGCGCGCCATCGCCAGCCCGGATGCGCCGAGGCCGAGAACGAGGACGGGTTGGTCTATCAGCGCGGACACGGCTACCTCAGTTTCAGGGTCGACAGGCCGACCAGGCAGAGCAGCATCGTGACGATCCAGAAGCGCACCACCACCTGTGTCTCCTTCCAGCCGCTCTTCTCGAAGTGATGGTGCAGTGGCGCCATCTTCAGGATGCGCCGGCCGGTACCGTACTTGCGGCGCGTGTACTTGAAGTACAGCACCTGCGCCATCACCGACAGGGCTTCCACCACGAAGATGCCGCCCATGATGGCCAGCACGACTTCCTGGCGCACGATCACGGCGATGGTGCCGAGCGCGCCGCCCAGTGCCAGCGCGCCCACGTCGCCCATGAAGACCTGCGCCGGATAGGTGTTGAACCAGAGGAAGGCGAGGCCGGCGCCGGCCAGCGCCGAGCAGAAGATCAGCAATTCGCCGGCGCCCGGGATGTGCGGGAAGAACAGGTACTTGGAATACACCGCACTGCCGGTGACGTAGGCGAACACCCCCAGTGCCGAGCCCACCATCACCACCGGCATGATCGCGAGGCCGTCCAGTCCGTCGGTGAGGTTCACCGCGTTGCTGGCGCCCACGATGACCAGGTAGGTGAGGATCACGAAGCCGAAGACGCCCAGCGGATAACTCACTTCCTTGAAGAAGGGCAGCAACAGGCCCGCCTTGGGCGGCAGGTTCACGTCGAAGCCCGACTTGACCCAGGTATAGGCCAGCTGGAGCACCCGCAGGTTGGAGCTTTCCGAAATGCTGAAGACCAGGTACAGCGCCGCCAGCAGCCCGATCACGGATTGCCAGAAGTACTTCTCGCGCGAACGCATTCCCTCCGGGTCCTTGCGCACCACCTTGCGCCAGTCGTCCACCCAGCCGATGGCGCCGAACCCCAACGTCACCGCCAGCACGATCCAGACGAATCGATTGGTGAGGTCGAACCACAACAGCGTCGAGACGGCGATCGACAGCAGCACCAGCACCCCGCCCATGGTCGGTGTGCCGCTCTTGCTCAGGTGCGACTCCATGCCGTAGCCGCGCACCGGCTGGCCGATCTTCAGCGCCGTGAGACGGCGGATGACGGCCGGGCCGGCCATCAGCCCGATCAATAGCGAAGTCATTGCCGCCATCACGGCGCGGAAGGTGATGTACTGGAACACACGCAGGAAGCCGAACTCGGGCCCGAACGTCTGCAACCAGCCGGCGAGGCTAAGCAGCATTCTGGCTCTCCCCGCCGGGCGCGGCCTGCGCCGTGATGGCCTCGACCACGCGTTCCATGCGCATGAAGCGCGAGCCCTTGACCAGGACGCTGGCGGCCTTCGGCAATTCGGCCAGCACCGCCTGCGTCAGAGAGTCCACGTCCTCGAAGTGCCGGCCCTTCATGGCTTTCGACTGCGCGCCCAGAGTCAGCAACTGCTCGATGCCGCGCGAGCGGGCGTGCTCTCCGACTTCGGCGTGGAACTGCGGGCCTTGATCGCCCACTTCTCCCATGTCGCCCAGCACCAGCAGGCGCGGACCGGGCAATTCGGCCAGCCCGTCGATTGCCGCGCGGACCGAATCGGGGTTGGCGTTGTAGGTGTCGTCGATCACGGTGATGGTGCGTCCGCCCTGCGTCAGCGCCAGGGTTCGCGAGCGGCCCTTGACCGGTTCGAAAGCCGACAGGCCTTGCGCGATGGCGCCCATGGGTGCGCCGACGACCAATGCGCAAGCCACGGCGGCCTGGGAGTTGCGCACGTTATGGCGGCCGGCGATATGGAGTCGATAGGCCAGCGGACCAGCGGGCGTTTTCACGCTCACCTGCCAATGCCCGTCTTGCCATTCAGACCCGGCCAAAACGATGTCGGCGTCTTCGCCGCCGAAAGTCATGCAGGTGCGCGCCCAGGCCAGTTCCTGCCAGAGCGGAGTGAACTCGTCGTCCGCGGGGAACACGGCCACGCCGCTGATCCGCAGGGCGGCGAGCACCGACCCGTTCTCGCGCGCCACCGCGGCCACGCTGGCCATGAATTCCTGGTGCTCGCGCTGGGCGTTGTTCACCAGCGCCACCGTGGGCCTGGCGATGCCGGCCAGGTAGGCGATCTCGCCCGGATGGTTCATGCCCAGTTCCAGGACGGCGACGCGGTGTTCGGCGCGCAACCTCAGCAGTTGCAGCGGCAGCCCGATGTCGTTGTTCAGGTTGCCTTGCGTGGCCAGCGTCGCATCGGGGCGCCAGGCGCGCAGGATGGAAGCGATCATCTGCGTCACGGTGGTCTTGCCGTTGCTGCCGGTCACCGCAATGAGCGGCAGGCCGAACTCGGCGCGCCACCCCGCGGCCAACGAGCCGAGCGCCCGCTTGCTGTCGTCGACCTCGATTCCGGGAAACCCCGCCGGCAGTCGCCCGCGATGGGCGATCGCGGCCACCGCGCCCTTGGCTTGCGCCTCTCCCAACAGATCGTTGGCGTCGAAACGCTCGCCCTTCAGTGCCACGAACAGGTCGCCCGGCTGCAGCGTGCGGGTGTCGCTGTGCACGCGCTGCACCGCCACCGCACCGTCGCCCACGAGCGCGCCGCCCGGGATCCAGGCCAGGGCCTCGTCCAGCGTGAACATTGCGCTCATGCCGCAGCCCTCGCGTCCAGCGCGGCCTGCGCATGGACCTTGTCGGAGAACGGCTGCTTGGCGCCGGCGATCTCCTGGTAATCCTCATGCCCCTTGCCCGCCAGCAGCACCACGTCCCGGGCCGCCGCCGCCGCGATGGTTTCGGCGATGGCCAGCGCGCGGTCGGCCTGGACCTGCACGCATTCGTGGTGCGAAAGTCCCAGCAGGATCTGGCTGATGATGTTCTCGGGCTTTTCGCCGCGCGGGTTATCGCTGGTCACCACCACGCGATCGGCATTCTTCTCGGCCACCGCCGCCATCAACGGACGCTTGGTGGCGTCGCGTTCGCCGCCGCAACCGAACACACACCACAGCTTGCCGCCGCGCTGCCGGGCCAGCGGCCGCAATGCCAGCAGGGCCTTGTCCAACGCGTCCGGCGTATGGGCGTAATCGACCGCCACCAATGGCTTGCCGGGGGCGCTCAGCCGGTCCATGCGCCCCGGCACCGGCGACAAGGCGCGGCAGGCCGCAACGGCCTCGGCGAGCACCACGCCCACTGCGCGCATCGCTCCGATTACACCCAGCAGATTGGCGACGTTGTACTGGCCGATCAAGCGGGTGGCCAATTCGTGGCGCTGCGCGCCCTCGCACACCGTGAAGCGCAGGCCCTGCGCGTCGTAGCGGATGTCTTGCGCGGCCAGCCGTGCCGCCTGTTCGCACGACACGGTCCACAGGTCCAGCCCGCTGCCTTGCAGCGCCCGCGCCAACTCATGGCCCTTCTTGTCGTCGACGTTGACGACGGCCGCGCGCAGGCCGGGCCAGCGGAACAGCTGCGCCTTGGCCTCCCAGTAGGCCTCCATGCTGCCGTGATAGTCCAGGTGGTCCTGGGTGAAATTGGTGAAGACCGCCACCCGGATGTGCGTCCCGTCCAGGCGGCGCTCGACAATGCCCACCGAGGAGGCCTCGATGGCGCAGGCCTTCAGGCCTTGTTCCAGGAAGCGGCGGAACTGGCCCTGCAGCAATACCGGGTCGGGCGTGGTGAGGCCGGTGAACTCCACGACCGGTGGACGGCCGGTGCCCAGCGTGCCAATCAGTCCGCAGGCCCAGGGCGAGTTCTCCTTCGTTGCAGATTGAGCGCCACCGGGCCGCCCCGAGGCGCGAGGGCCCCCTCGGGGAGCAGCGACGCGGCCTTGGCCGCTGGCGTGCGGGCCAACGTTCGACAGGGCCTGGGCCAGCCACCAGGCGGTCGAGGTCTTGCCGTTGGTGCCGGTGACGGCCAGCACGTCCAGCCGCTCGCTGGGCGCTCCGAAATAAGCGGCAGCTATCGGTCCGCACGCGGCTTTGAGCTGAGGATAAGCCGCGATGGCCGGCTGGTCGAAGCCAAAGGCCTCCACCCCGTCGCGCTCCACCAGGCAGGCGCCGCCGCCCTGCGCCAACACCGCATGGACATGGCGGCGGCCGTCGGTGGCCGCTCCCGGCCATGCGATGAACCCGTCGCCGGCGGCGACCTTGCGGCTGTCGCACTGCAGCGTGCCGGTGACGCGGCCGTGCAGCCACTGCGCAGCCTCGCCGGGACTGTGGAGTTCGAGCATCAGAACGACTCCTCCACACTGTCCACCACGATCTGCGGCTTGACGCTCATGTCGGGCTGAACCCCCAGCAAGCGCAGGGTCTGCTGCACGGTCGCGCTGAACACCGGCGCCGCGACGTCGCCACCGAAGTACTTTCCGGCGGACGGCTCGTCGAGCATCACGGCGACGACGATGCGCGGCTTGTCGATCGGGGCAATGCCGACGAACCAGGAACGGTACTTGTTGGTGGCGTAGCCCTTGCCCACCTGCTTGTACGCCGTGCCCGACTTGCCGCCCACCGAATAGCCCAGCGTCTGCGCCTTGGGGCCGGTGCCGCCCGGGCCCGCGGCCATCTGCAACATGGTGCGGACTTCGGCCACGGTCCTGGGCGAGAACACCCGCGCGCCGACGGCCGGCCCGTTGGTCTTGAGCAGGGTCGCGGGAATGATCTGCCCGTCGTGCGCGAACACCGTGTAGGAGCGGGCCATCTGGAACAGCGACGCCGAAAGGCCGTAGCCATAGGACATGGTCGCCTGCTCGATCGGCTTCCAGGTCTTGTAGGGACGCAGCCGGCCGCTCACCGCGCCCGGGAAAGTGATGTGCGGCTTCTGGCCGAAACCGGCTTCGGTGAACAGCTCCCACATGTCGCGCGCCCGCATCTGCAGTGCGATCTTCAGCGTGCCGATGTTGCTGGACTTCTGGATCACCTGCTGCACCGACAACAGGCCGTGGGCGTGCGAATCGGAAATCTTCATGCCGCCGATCACGACGTAGCCCGGTGCGGTCTGGATCATGGTCTGCGGCGTGACCAGCCCGGTCTCGAGCGCCAAGCCGATGGTGAACGGCTTCATCGTCGAGCCGGGCTCGAACGTGTCGGTGAGCGCGCGGTTGCGCAGCTGCTCGCCGCTGAGGTTCTGGCGCCGGTCGGGCGAATAGCTCGGGTAATTGGCCAATGCCAGCACTTCGCCGCTGGCCGCGTCCAGCACCACCACGCTGCCGGCCTTGGCCCGGTTTTCCTGCACCGCATCGCGCAGCTTCTGGTAGGCGAAGAACTGCACCTTGCTGTCGATCGACAGTTGCAGGTCACGCCCGTCGACCGGTGCCACCTGTTCGCCCACGTCCTCCACGACGCGGCCCAGCCGGTCCTTGATCACATGGCGCGAGCCCGGACGGCCGGCCAGT
>JAANCK011508375.1_pt1 | contig 13617 bp, 12 predicted proteins | sample 7277841 | NCBI WGS metagenome assembly JAANCK01 (sample SAMN14222788, study PRJNA588281) | permafrost metagenome | isolation source: Arctic cryosol methane SIP | place: Canada:Nunavut | collected 2015-07 | reverse complement strand
GGCTGCTTCGCCGACGCCAATCCCATCCTGCCGGTGTATCGCGGCGAGTTGCAATGCCGCAGCCTGGGCATGAAAGTCGAGGTCTGGGACGAGGACGAACGCCCGCTGGTGGGCGCGAAGGGCGAGCTCGTCTGCACCAAGCCGTTCCCGTCGATGCCCATCGGCTTCTGGAACGACCCGCAGGGCAAGCGCTATCACGAGGCCTATTTCGCGCGCTTTCGCAATGTGTGGTGCCACGGCGACTACTGCGAATTGACCGAGCGCGGCACCATGATCGTCTACGGGCGTTCGGATGCGACGCTGAATCCGGGCGGTGTGCGCATCGGCACCGCCGAGATCTACGCCCAGGTCGAAAAGATCGAAGCGGTGGTGGAGGCGGTGGCCATCGGCCAGCTGTGGCCGCCGGAGCAGCCCAGCGATACCCGCGTGGTGCTGTTCGTCAAGCTGCGCGAAGGCTTGGCCCTCGATGCGGCGCTCGAGGAGCGCATCCGCCGCCAGATCCGCGAGCACACCACGCCGCGCCACGTGCCCGCGCGCATCGTGCAGGTGCCCGACATCCCGCGCACCAAGAATGGCAAGGTGGTCGAGCTTGCGGTAAAGGCGATGGTGCACGGCATGCCGGTGACGCATACCGACGCGCTCGCCAATCCGGAGGTGCTGCAGCTGTTCCGCGACATGCCCGAACTGGCCGTCTGATTAAACCGGGGACAGACCACAGTTTGTCGTCGATATCGCGGGCTGCGCGTTAAGGCTCCTATCGCATCCGACAAACATGAGTCCCCATGCCTCGCCGTGCCCGCCTGCGAATTGCCGATATGCCTCTGCATATCATCCAACGCGGCAACAATCGCGGCGCCTGCTTTTTTGCCGATGCGGACCGCCTCGTCTATCTGCAGCATCTGCGCGAACTCGCGGCACACCTCGCGTGCTGCGTGCACGCCTATGTGTTGATGTCCAATCATGTGCACTTGCTGCTTAGCTCGCGCGAACCGGATGGAACGTCAAACTTGATGAAGCACCTGGGGCAGCGCTACGTGCAGTACGTAAATCGCAGCTACAAGCGCAGCGGGTCGCTTTGGGAAGGTCGGTTTCGATCGAGTATCGTGCAGGCGGAGAACTATCTGCTCCGTTGCCATCGCTACATTGAACTAAATCCGGTCCGGGCGGGCATGGTCAAATATCCGGCCGACTATCGATGGTCGAGCTTCGCCGCGAATGCAATGGGGAAACCCGATAGGCTCGTCACGCCACACCCCGTCTATCTCGCACTGGCGAGTGACGACACAGTCCGGCAATCGACTTACCTGGAGATGTTTCGCGGTGTGTTGGGGGCCGACGAAATGGAGCAGATACGCCACGCCGGCAACGCGGGATACGCGTTGGGCGACGAACGCTTCCGCAAGGAAATCACCCTCGCACTGGGACGCCGCGCGGGCCCGGGTAAACCGGGCCGACCGCCCAAAAATGGAAACCGGGGGAAACCGGGGACAGACCACGGTTTCTGCGTCCTGAAATTGCCTCACCTAGAGCAGTGAACCCTGAGGGGGAAACTGTGGTCTGTCCCCGGTTTCCCGAACTGGCGGTCTAGGCAGCTTTCTTCTTGCCCAGCACCGCCTTGAGATAGCGCCCGGTGTAGCTCGCCGCATTTTCGGCCACGTCCTCGGGCGTGCCCTGGGCGATGATGCGCCCGCCGCCGTCGCCGCCCTCGGGGCCGAGATCAATGACCCAGTCCGCGGTCTTGATCACGTCGAGGTTGTGTTCGATCACCACCACGCTGTTGCCGTGGTCGCGCAGGCGGTGCAGCACCTGCAGCAGCAGATCGATGTCCTGGAAGTGCAGGCCGGTGGTGGGCTCGTCCAGGATGTAGAGCGTGCGCCCGGTATCGCGCTTGGACAGTTCCAGCGACAACTTCACCCGTTGCGCCTCGCCGCCGGAGAGCGTGGTCGCCGACTGGCCCAGTTCGATGTAGCCCAGGCCGACGTCGAGCAGGGTCTTGAGCTTGCGCGCCACGATGGGAACAGCGGCGAAGAATTCGTGCGCCTGCTCCACCGTCATCTTGAGCACCTCGTGCACGCTCTTGCCCTTGTAGTGCACTTCCAGCGTTTCGCGGTTGTAGCGCTTGCCGTGGCAGACATCGCAGGGCACGTAGATGTCGGGCAGGAAATGCATTTCCACCTTGAGCACGCCGTCACCCTGGCAGGCTTCGCAACGGCCGCCCTTGACGTTGAAGGAGAAGCGCCCGGGGCCGTAGCCGCGCTCGCGCGCCGCCGGCACACCGGCGAACAATTCACGGATCGGAGTGAATAGCCCGGTGTAGGTGGCCGGATTGGAGCGCGGCGTGCGCCCGATCGGGCTCTGGTCGACGCTGATCACCTTGTCGAAGTATTCGAGGCCGCTGACCGATTCATGCGCCGCGGGCTCGGTGCTCGAACCGTACAGATGCTGCGCCACCGCCTGGTACAGCGTGTCGTTGACCAGTGTCGATTTGCCCGAGCCCGACACGCCGGTGACGCACACGAACAGGCCCAGCGGCAGTTCCAGGTTCACCTGCTTCAGGTTGTTGCCGCTGGCGCCGGCGAGGCGCAGTACGCGCGCCTTGTCGTAGCGGTGGCGGCGTTTGGGCAGCGGAATTTCCAGGCGCCCGGCGAGGTACTTGCCGGTGAGCGAAGCCGGATTGCGCATGATTTCCTGCGGGTTGCCTTCGGCTACGAGCTTGCCGCCGTGCTCGCCCGCGCCCGGTCCCATGTCGATCACGTAGTCTGCGGCGAGGATCGCCTCTTCGTCGTGCTCGACCACGATCACCGTGTTGCCAAGATCGCGCAGATGCTTGAGCGTATCGAGCAGGCGCCCGTTGTCGCGCTGGTGCAGGCCGATCGAGGGTTCGTCGAGCACGTACATGACGCCGGTGAGCCCGGAGCCGATCTGGCTCGCGAGGCGTATGCGCTGCGCCTCGCCGCCGGAGAGCGAATCGGCGGAGCGGTCGAGCGACAGGTAATCCAGGCCGACGTTGTTGAGGAAGGACAGGCGCGAGGCTATTTCCTTGACGATGCGGTCGGCGATTGCCGCCTTGTGTCCGGGCAGCTTCAGCTGCTGAAAAAACGCGAGGCCGCGCTTGAGCGGCATCGCGCTCACTTCGAAAATGGGCAGATCCGCGATCTTGACGTTGCGCGCCTCGGTGCGCAGGCGCGTCCCATTGCACGCCGGGCAAGGCTTGCTGTTGAGGTATTTCGCCAGCTCTTCGCGCACCACAATGGAGTCGGTTTCGCGGTAGCGCCGTGCGAGGCTCGGGATCACGCCCTCGAAATCGTGCTCGCGCACCACGGTGCGGCCGCGCTCTGAAAGGTAGGAAAACGGTATTTTTTCCTTGCTGCCATAGAGCACGATGTCCTGCGCCGTCTGCGGCAGCTGGTCGAACGCAGTCTCGACGTCGAAGCCGAAATGCGCGGCGAGGCTGGTGAGCATCTGGAAGTAGAACTGGTTGCGCCGGTCCCAGCCCTTGATCGCGCCGCTCGCAAGCGACAGGTGCGGGTGCGCCACCACGCGGCGCGGATCGAAGAACTCGATCGCGCCAAGGCCGTCGCACTCGGGGCAGGCGCCCATGGGATTGTTGAACGAGAACAGGCGCGGCTCCAGCTCGGCCAGCGAATAGCTGCAGGCCGGGCAGGCGAATTTTGCCGAGAACAGATGCTCCTTGCCCGAATCCGTTTCCACCGCGATGGCGCGGCCGTCGGCATGGCGCAGCGCCGTCTCGAAGGACTCGGCCAGGCGCTGCTTCAATTCGGGCCTGACCTTGAGCCGGTCCACCACCACGTCGGTGGTGTGCTTCTGGTTCTTGGACAGTTTCGGCAGGGAGTCGATGTCGTGCACCTTGCCGTCCACGCGCAGGCGCACGAAGCCCTGCGCACGCAGCTCGGCGAACAGTTCGGCCTGCTCGCCCTTTCTGCCGGCGACGACCGGGGCGAGCACCATCAGCTTGGTGTCCTCGGGCAGCGCGAGCACGTGGTCGACCATTTGCGCCACCGACTGCGCCTCCAGCGGCAGCGCGTGCTCGGGGCAGTAGGGCGTGCCGACGCGCGCATAGAGCAGGCGCAGGTAATCGTGGATCTCGGTCACCGTGCCGACGGTGGAGCGCGGGTTGTGGCTGGTCGCCTTCTGCTCGATCGCGATCGCCGGAGACAGGCCTTCGATCAGGTCGACGTCGGGCTTTTCCATCAGCTGCAGGAACTGGCGCGCGTAGGCCGACAGCGATTCGACGTAGCGGCGCTGGCCCTCGGCGTACAAGGTGTCGAACGCCAGCGAGGACTTGCCCGAGCCCGACAGGCCGGTGATCACGATCAGCCGGTTGCGCGGCAGATCGAGGTTCAGGTTCTTCAGATTGTGCGTGCGCGCACCGCGGATTCTGATCTGGTCCATTGATGGAGTGGGGCGATCCAAACCTGCTAATATACGAGATTACGCTGCCACTACGCCACCGCCTTTTTATGCCCTCCCACAATCCCGATCGCATGTCCCCGCTGGAAATACGCGCAAGCCTTTCTCTTGCCTCGATTTTTGCCTTGCGCATGCTGGGCCTGTTTTTGATCCTCCCGGTGTTCGCCGTGCATGCCATGCACCTCAAGGGCGGGGAAAATCACACCCTGGTCGGCATCGCGCTGGGCACCTACGGGCTGACCCAGGGCATGCTGCAGATTCCCTACGGCATGGCATCGGACCGCTACGGCCGGAAGCGCATCATCATTCTGGGGCTGCTGTTGTTTGCGCTCGGCAGCTTTGTCGCCGCCGTCGGCAACGATATATACGTCATCATCCTCGGCCGCGCCATTCAGGGAGCAGGCGCGATCTCGGCGCCGGTGATGGCTTTCCTGTCCGACTTGACGCGCGAGCAGCACCGCACCAAGGCGATGGCCCTGGTCGGGTCGAGCATCGGCCTGATGTTCGCGCTGTCCCTGGTCGGCTCGCCCCTGCTCTACCGGCACATCGGCATGGGCGGCATATTCATCCTCACCGGGGTGCTGGCGCTGCTTGCGATCTGGGTGGTCATCAAGGTGGTGCCGAAGGAAAGCCTCGGAAAAATGGAGTTCGACGACCAGGTGGAGCCGGCGCGCCTGCGCGACGTACTCAGGAATGTGGATCTGCTGCGGCTCAATCTGGGCATCTTTTCGCTGCACGCGGTGCAGATGGCCATATTCGTGGTAGTGCCGCTGGCCATAGTGAGCGCCGGCGGACTGCCGGTGGGCGAACACTGGAAAGTCTATCTGCCGGTGGTGCTGGGTTCTTTCGTGCTGATGCTGCCGGCGATTTTCTACGCCGAGAAGCGCGACGCGCTCAAGCCGGTGTTCCTCGCGGCCATCGGGCTCATGGCCGTGGTGCAGACGGGTTTCGCCTTCGAGCTGCGGAATTTTCCCGCGCTTGTCATCCTGCTGCTGGGCTTCTTCGTTGCTTTCAACATACTCGAGGCGAGTTTGCCTTCGCTGGTGTCGCGCACCGCGCCACTGCGGGCCAAGGGCACGGCGCTGGGCGTGTACAACACCACCCAGTCGCTCGGCCTGTTTGTCGGCGGCGCCGTGGGCGGCTGGCTGATGCAGCATCACGGGAGGACGCCGGTGTTCATGTTCGGCGCGGTATTGATTGCAGTGTGGGGCATTACCGCGGCGGGCATGCGCGTGCCGCAGCGCGCGCGCCGGCGCGGCGCGGTAGGTGGCGCGGCGATGGGCGACGGCGCGGCCAGGTAGCGCCGGATAAAAACCAAACGGGAGAATCGACATGGCATCGGTCAACAAAGTCATAGTGGTGGGCAATCTGGGCAAAGACCCCGAGACCCGCTTCCTGCCGGACGGCAAGGCGGTGTGTAATTTCTCGGTCGCGACCACCGACACCTGGAAGGACAAGGCCACCGGGGACAAGAAAGAGGCGACCGAATGGCACCGCGTCTCCACCTTCGGCAGGCTGGCCGAAATCTGCGGCGAATACCTGAAGAAAGGCAGCCAGGTCTATATCGAGGGCAAGCTGCGCACGCGCAAATGGCAGGACAAGGAAGGGCAGGACCGTTACACCACCGAGATCATCGCCGACGCGATGCAGATGCTGGGTTCGCGGAGCGGCATGGGCGGGGGCGAGGCGCGCGAAACACGCGATGCGCCCGCGGCGGGGGAATCCCGGCCGGCGAAAAAGCCCGCCGGCCAGTTCCAGGACATGGACGACGACATTCCTTTCTAGCGTTTTGGGCCTCTCTGGGCCGGCATAGATCCTTGAAACGGCAGGGTTTGCCCATAGATAGACCATGGGAAAGCCCTGCTTTTCCGCTATAATTGCTCCCTTTTTCGTTTGTCGGAGGGCTTTGTGCCTATCTACGAATATCGTTGCTCGTCTTGCGGGTTCCAGAAGGAGTACCTGCAAAAGGTGAGCGACCCTTTGCTGAAGGTCTGCCCCGAGTGCAGCAAAGAGACCTTCGGCAAGATGCTTACTGCAGCGGGTTTCCATCTCACGGGCGGCGGCTGGTACGCCACCGATTTCAAGCACAGCGGCGCCACGCCTGCGGCAAAGACCGCCGCGACGAGCGCCACGGACAGCAAGGCGCCGAGTGCAGGTGAAGGCAAGACCGAAGCCAAACCGGCCGAGACCGCGGCGCCGGCGGCCAGCGCGGGCGCAGCCAAGACTGAATGAAGAAATACCTCATCACCGGCCTGCTGATCTGGATCCCGCTGGTCATCACCATCTGGGTGCTGAAGCTGGTGGTCGACACGCTCGACCAGACGCTGCTGCTGCTGCCGCACGCGCTGCGCACCGAAGGCTGGCTCGGCGTTCACGTCCCGGGCATGGGGGTGCTGCTGACCCTGTTGATCGTGCTGTTCACCGGCGTGATCACGGCGAATTTCGTCGGCCAGCGCCTGGTGCTCCTGTGGCACGAGATCCTGCACCGCATTCCGGTGGTGAGCTCGATTTATTCCAGCGTCAAGCAGGTGAGCGATACCCTGTTTTCCTCCAGCGGCGAGGCGTTCCGCAAGGCGCTGCTGGTGCAGTGGCCGCGCGAGGGCATGTGGACCATAGCCTTTCTCACCGGCGTGCCCGGCGGCGACGTCAGCCGCCATCTGCAGGGCGATTTCGTCAGCGTCTACGTTCCCACCACCCCCAATCCCACCGGCGGCTACTTCGTGATGATGGCGCGCAAGGACGTGATCGAACTCGACATGAGCGTCGATACGGCGCTGAAATACGTGATCTCCATGGGCGTCGCAACGCCGAACGGGAACGGGAAGCGCAGACGGGAAAGCCTGCCCAAGCCCACGCCCAGCTGATGAGCGCAACGGTAATGGGCGCCGCCGCCCGGCTCATCCCCCCGACCAATTAGCCATCACTCATTGCCCATTTCCGACAGACAGCAGATAACACTATGCGAACCCACTACTGCGGCCTGGTAAGCGCCGCCCAGCTCGACCAGACCGTCACCCTGTGCGGCTGGGTCAACACGCGGCGCGACCACGGCGGCGTGATTTTCATCGATCTGCGCGACCGCGAAGGCCTGGTGCAGATCGTGTGCAATCCGACGCGCCCGCAGGTGTTCGCGGTGGCGGAGAAGATCCGCAATGAATTCGTGCTCAAGGTGACTGGCAAGGTGATCCGGCGCGAACCGGCGCTGGTCAACCCCAAACTGAAAAGCGGCGAGATCGAGGTGCTGTGCCAGGAACTCGAGATTCTCAACCCGGCGGTGACGCCGCCGTTCCAGCTCGATGAAGACAACCTGTCGGAAACCACGCGCCTCACCCACCGCGTGATCGATCTGCGCCGGCCGCAGATGCAGGCCAATATGCGCCTGCGCTACAAGGTGGCGATGGCGGTGCGGCGCTATCTGGACGAAGCCGGGTTCATCGACATCGAGACGCCGATGCTGGCCAAGTCCACTCCCGAGGGCGCGCGCGACTACCTCGTGCCCTCGCGCGTGCACGCGGGCATGTTCTTCGCGCTGCCGCAGTCGCCGCAACTGTTCAAACAGATGCTCATGATCGCGGGCTTCGACCGCTATTACCAGATCACCAAGTGCTTCCGCGACGAGGACCTGCGCGCCGACCGCCAGCCCGAGTTCACCCAGGTCGACATCGAAACCTCGTTCCTCGTGGAAGAAGAAATCCGCGCCATCATGGAAGGACTGATGCGCAGCGTGTTCAAGACCTCGCTCGGCGTGGATCTGCCCGATCCGCTGCCGGTGATGACCTATGCCGAGGCGATGCTGCGCTATGGTTCGGACAAGCCCGACCTGCGCGTGGCGCTCGAATTCACCGAGCTCACCGACGTCATGAAGAGCGTCGAGTTCAAGGTGTTCTCCGGCGCGGCCAATGCGGCCGGCGGCCGCGTCGCCGGCCTGCGCATACCCGGCGGCGGCACGCTCACGCGCGGCGAGATCGACGCCTATACCCAGTTCGTCGGCATCTACGGCGCGCGCGGGCTCGCTTATATCAAGGTCAATGAGGCGGCCAAGGGGCGCGAGGGACTGCAGTCGCCGATCGTGAAGAATCTTTCCGATGCGGCGCTTGCGGCCATCGTCGAGCGCTCCGGCGCGAAGGACGGCGACCTGGTGTTCTTCGCCGCCGACAAGGCCAAGATCGTGAACGATGCGCTGGGGGCGCTGCGGGTCAAGATCGGCCATGAAAAAGGCTATGCCGTCGCCGGCTGGAAGCCGCTATGGGTGGTCGATTTTCCGATGTTCGAATACGACGCGGAGGCCAAGCGCTGGGTCGCCATGCATCATCCCTTTACCGCGCCCAAGGACGGGCACGAGGACTACCTCGCCACCGATCCGTCCAAGGCCATCGCCAAGGCCTATGACATGGTGCTCAACGGCTCGGAGATCGGCGGCGGATCGGTGCGTATCCATCGCGAGGAAGTGCAGTCCAAGGTGTTTCGCGCGCTCGCCATCGACGCCGAGGAAGCGAAGCTGAAATTCGGCTATCTGCTCGACGCGCTGCAGTATGGCGCGCCGCCCCACGGCGGCATCGCCTTCGGCCTGGACCGCATCGTCGCCATGATGGCGGGGACCGAATCGATACGCGATGTCATCGCCTTCCCCAAGACGCAGCGCGCGCAATGCCTGCTGACCCAGGCGCCCAGTCCGGTGGACGAGAAACAGCTGCGCGAACTGCATATCCGGCTGCGGCGCCAGGAGCCGGCTTAGGCTCCGTTTGCGTTCGGCACATGCGCGCGACGTCCGGAAATGCGATGCTGCGCAGAGCGCTCGCCGCGGTATGCATCGGCATGTGCCTGCTGTCTGCGGGCGCTGCGGCACGGAACGAACGTGCTGCGACCATGGGCGAAATTTCCGCGGCCGCGCTGCCGGCGCAAGCGCGCGCGCTATTGGCACGGATCAAGAGCGGCGGGCCGTTTGCGTACGCCCGGGACGGCAGCGTTTTCGGCAACCGGGAGCGGCGCCTGCCGCAGCGCGAACGCGGCTATTACCGCGAATACACGGTGAACACGCCGGGTGCGCGCGACCGCGGCGCGCGCCGCATTGTCGCCGGTGCCGGGGCCGCAGGCGACGTGCGCACTTCCAGCGAATACTATTACAGCGACGATCATTACAATTCATTCAGGCGTATTCATGAATAAGCCCCTGGAACAGCTGCTGCAGGACAAGGACAAGGCCGGCGTCTATCTGAGCGGACCGGACACGCGGCTGATCGCCGATGCGGCACAGGCGGCAGGCCTGGCGCTGTGGCGCGTCGACATCGGCCACGTGCACGACAAACAGGGGTTCATTGCCCTGGTGGCCAAGGCGCTCGGGTTTCCGGATTGGTGCGGCGGCAACTGGGACGCGTTCGAAGACTGCCTCGGCGACCTTTCCTGGCATCCGGCGCCCGGCTATGTGCTGCTGCTGGAGCACGGCAAGCATTTCGGCGCTGGCCACAAGCAGGAGTTCGTGACCGCGGTGGAAGTCCTGGATGGTGCCGCCGAATACTGGCAGGGGCAGGGCAAGCCCTTCTGGGCCATTGTCAGCGGACCGGAAGGCTGGGACGCGGGGCTGCCGCCGCTGCCAGCCGACTGATCGCAGCGTCCGTTCGTCCGGCGTGTCACCTGAGCACAAAATCCCGCGTTCCGTCCTGGTGGTGATCTACACCACGGACCTGCAAGTGCTGATGATGGAGCGAGCCGGCTGGCCGGGCTTCTGGCAGTCGGTTACCGGCAGCATCGATCACGAGGACGAGCCGCTCGCCGAAACCGCTGCGCGCGAAGTGCGCGAGGAAACCGGCATCGACGTCTCGCGCTACCGGCTGGACGATTGGGGCATGGAAAACAACTTCGAGATCTTCAAGAAGCATCGCAGCCGCTACGCCCCCGGCGTGACCCACAATCTCGAGCACATATTCGGCCTGGAACTGCCGGCGATCGTGCCGGTGCGCCTGGACCCGGGCGAACACCTGCGCTACACGTGGCTGCCGTGGAATCAGGCCGCCGCGCGCACGCCCTCGTGGACCAACCGAGACGCCATCTTGATGCTGCCGCAGCGGCGCAGCGCGGGCGCTACACAATCAAACGGCGATGTGCCTCGGGCGCCTTAGGCACCTTGCCGATTGCTCCAAGATGCTCAACTATAAGCCACGCAGTTTTCGCACACGGTGCCGCGCACGTCTTTCTTCAAATGCGCGGCGCGCAGCTTGACGAATTCGGGCGCATTCCACGCGTCCATGAACGACTGCTTGTTGAGGTCGCCCATGGTCCAGTTGGCGGTGGCGTCGAAGCAGCAGGCGGAGAGTTTGCCCTCGGCGGTTACGTGGCCTTCGGTGAAGGCCGACCAGCAGGGCAGGGGTTCGCGCAGGGCGCCGATCCGGCCCTGATTGCCCGCCGTGGGGCGGTAGCCGAGCTGCGCCTCGCGCTCGGTGGCGAAGGCGCCCATGGAATACAGCGGAAGCCAGTAGTGAACGTCGACGTAGGGGATCACGCGCTCCCGCAGCAGGACCTCCATCTTCGCCTGCTGCTCGCCGTCGTAGCGGATCGAAGAGGCGTAGAGACCGGTCTTGTAGCCGTGCTCGCGGCGCAGTTCCCAGCCGGCGCGGATATTGTCCAGCGCGCGGTGGAACAGACGGCCCGACACGCCCATGATCTTCTCGAACTGCTCCTCGTCGGCGGCGTTCACCGACCATTTGAGCGAATCCAGTCCTGCCTTCATGCACGCCTCGATCGCTTCGGGGAACGCCATCGAGGCATTCGAGGTGAGAAACACATAGGGCATCGCCAGTTCGGACTTGAGATAGGCGATGCAATCCACCAGCAGCCGCGGACCCATGAAGGATTCGCCCAGGTAAAACACACCGATCTCCTTCACCCCGGCTTCGCTCATTTCGCGCGTAATGCGTTTGAACAGGCCGAAATCCATGTCCCACTTGGGCTGGACCTCGCGCTTGCGCAGGGCGCAGAAGCCGCAGCGGTAATTGCAGCGCGGCGAAATCTCGATTTTTACGCTTTTGGGGGCTGGCGGCGCCGCCCGCATGTATTGCGGCGGTATGCGCGTCACCGCGTCGATTCTGTCTGTAATCACGCCGAGCTCCTGTTGTGGCCGCGTTCGCGGGTCGATCGATGCTAGGGGAAACGCCGGCGGCTGCGTTTGACCTGGGTCAAGGATTTCCCCCAAGTGCGCCGCGCGCCGGAGCCGGCCGGCAGCTTGCGGCGCAAGCGCCGCGCCGTCCTATAATAGGCGCTCGGCGGCCGTGGCAAAATGAACTTTGTCACGTTTGCTTCAAAAGGAAGGCTGCGATGAATAAACCGCTGGATCTGAAGGTCGAAACGGAACGGCGCGAACGCGCCGATTACGTGCTCGCGCGCACCGACAAGTATTTCACCAAGACGCGCCAGATCGTGGAGAAGTTCGGCGACAAGAGCGTGAGCTACGGCGTATTCATGCGCCGCGGCACCATTTGCGCCGTGAACCCGGCGCTCGAAATCCTGCGCGACTATTACCCGCAGGACGCGCCGCCGCTCAAGATCACCCGCTTGTACGAAGAGGGCGCCTTCGTGCCCGACCAGAAGCCGATCTTCACCTACACCGGCTCGTTCGCGGCGCTGTCGGAACTCGAAACCCTGGTGCTGCGCCGTGTCGGCACCGCCTGCGTGTCGGCCTACAACGCCTTCAAGATGGCGGCCGACCTGCCCAAGGTTGCTTTCATCGACATGCACGCGCGTCACGCCTGCGGCGACGATCTGTCCAATCTCGCCGCCTACGGCGCCGCAGTCGGCAGCCGCATCGCCAAGCTCTCCGGCGCGATCGGCTTCATCGGCGGCTCGCAGGACCTGACCGCGCACTATTACGGCCTCGAGAGCGGCCTCGGTACCATGCCGCACGCGATCGTCGGCTATGCCGGTTCCACCCTGAGAGCGGCGCAGATGTATGCCGAAACCCACCCGCAGGACAATCTCACCGTGCTGGTCGACTACTACGCGCGCGAGTTCAGCGATGCGCTCGAGGTCTGCCGCTGGTGGTACAACGACCTGCTGCCCTCCGATCCGACCAGCGCGCGCACGCTCGCGTTTCGCATCGATACGCACGGCGAGCGCTACGCCGAGGGTCTCGATTACGAGCAGTCGGTCGAACTGGTGGCCGACTGGCTGCACGTATTGAATGAGTTCGAGGCGGTGCGTGCGGTGATGGGCGAGGAAGCCTACGACTCGGATACGCTCAACATCGTCAAGGACCGCGTGCGCAAGGTGCTGTTCGGCACCGGCGTGTCGGTGGCGAGCGTGATCAAGATGCGCGAAACGCTGGACGCCGCCGGCTTCAACGCGGCGCGCATCGTCGCCTCCAGCGGTTTCACCCCGTTCAAGTGCAAGATGTTCGGCCATGCGCGCGCGCCGGTGGACGTGATCGGCACCGGCTCGTTCATCCCGGAGGCCTTCGGTGACACCTTCGCCACCGCCGATATCTTCATGTACGAAGGGAAATTTCTGATCAAGGTCGGGCGCGAGAAGCTGTTTCAGGGCCTGAGGCCCTAGATTGGAAAATACGGCCGCAAGCAATCTCCGCGAGGCATCATCGGTATGAAACTGCGCCTCGCCACCTATAACATCCACAAGGGCTTCTCGCACTTCAACCGGCGCATGATGGTGCACGAACTGCGCCATCACCTGCGCCTGCTCGGCGTCGATCTGGTGTTCCTGCAGGAGGTGCAGGGCGAGCATGTGCAAAACGCTGAGCGCGTTGTCGACTGGCCGGCGCAGCCGCAGTACGAATTCCTTGCCGACGAGGTCTGGGGCGATTACGCCTACGGCCGCAATGCAGTCTACAACCACGGCCATCACGGCAACGCGATACTCAGCCGATTTCCCATCGTCAGCGCCGAGAATCAGGACGTGTCAACGCACCGCTTCGAGCAGCGCGGCCTGCTGCATTGCGAAATCGATCTGGGCGGACAGCCCCTGCACTGCCTGTGCGTGCATTTCGGTCTGCATGAGCGCGGACGCAGGCGCCAGCTGTCCGCGCTGACCGAACGCGTGCAGCGCCTGGTGCCGGCGCAGGCGCCGCTGATCGTCGCGGGCGACTTCAACGATTGGCGCAACTCCGCCGGGCGCTCGCTGGTGGCGGAGCTCGGTTTGAAGGAGGTATTCCGCGACCAGCGCGGCCGGCCGGCGCGCACCTAT
>JAANCK010994184.1_pt1 | contig 13627 bp, 13 predicted proteins | sample 7277841 | NCBI WGS metagenome assembly JAANCK01 (sample SAMN14222788, study PRJNA588281) | permafrost metagenome | isolation source: Arctic cryosol methane SIP | place: Canada:Nunavut | collected 2015-07 | reverse complement strand
CCCTTCGAGCGAACTGCCGGTGCCGAACGGCACCATCGGCACGCCGGCCTCGCAGCAGCTACGCGCCACGAACGACACATCGTCGTTGTCGGCCGGGTAGACCACCGCATCGGGCAGCGCCGCATCGGGCACGCCTTCGCCATGGCTGTGCTGCTCGCGGGCGGCGGCGGATGTCGAAACCCGGTCGCCGAGGTGCTCGCGCAGCCGCGGCAACAGCGCTTGCACGGCTGCGGCCGTCGTTTCAGGATCCATCGGATTCATGCACCCAGGTAGGTTTGCCGGACGTAGTCGTCGTGCATCAGCTGGCGCGCCGGACCTTCAAGGGCGACCCGTCCGTTCTCCAGCACATAGCCATGATCGGCGATACCGAGCGCGGCATAGGCGTTCTGCTCCACCAGCATCACCGTGCGGCCGGTATCGGCAATGCGGCGGATGTCGGTGAACAGGCCCGTGGTGAGCTTGGGCGAGATGCCCATCGAAGGTTCGTCCAGCAGCAACAGGCTGGGCGAAGACATGAGCCCGCGGCCGATGGCCAGCATCTGCTGCTCGCCACCGGAAAGCACGCCGCCCAGCATCGGCGATTTGCTCTTCAGCACCGGAAACAGCGCGTAAACCTCGTCCAGCGTGCGGGCCATGCCGGCCTTGTCCTTGCGGCGCACGTAGCCGCCGACCTCGAGGTTCTCCAGCACGGTGAGCGTCGGAAAGATGCGGCGGCGCTGCGGCACGCAGGCCACGCCGCCGCTGACGATCTGCGCAGTGGACGCCTGCGCAATCGTCTCGCCATTGAGGGTCACGCCACCCGTCGCGGCGCGCAACCGCCCCATGACCAGATTCAGCACCGTGGACTTGCCGGCCCCGTTGGCGCCGATCACCGCGACCACCTGGCCGCGGCGCACCTGCAGCGACAGTCCGAACAGCACCTGCGCCTGGCCGTAGTACACATCGACCGCGCGCACGTCGAGCACGACCAGCGCGGGCGGTCTGCCCGTGCTGTCGGCAGCAGCGACTGGTGGTTGCGCGGTCGCCAGTTCCATTAGAACTTCACCGTGTTCTTCACCACCGGCTCACCCTTGACGATCTCAACGATGTGAATCTGGTGGTTGCAGTCGCCCTCCGGCTCGCACCGGTAAGTTCCCAGCAGGCCGCTGTACTTCACGTTGGGCATGGCGGCGCGGATCTTGTCGGCATCGGTCGAACCGGCCGCCTCGATCGCTTTCGCGGCCAGGTAGGTCGCGTCGTAGTAAGCCGAGGCCCAGATCTCCGGCAGCGACTTGTAGCGCGCCTCGTACTTTTTGACGAAAGCCTGCACCGTCGGGTCGGGATTGCCGGGGACGAAGTCGTTGGCGCTGAGCACACCCTCCGCGGCCTCGCCCGCCAGTTTGACAAAGGACGGCTCCGACAGCGAGGTGCTGCCGGCAAAGCGCATGGCCAAGCCCAGTTGCTTGGCCTGCCGCACGATCAGCGCCGCCTCGGTGTCGTGAGTCCATAGGACCACAGCCGCTGCACCGGCGTTGCGCAGACGACCGAGCTGGGCCGAGAAGTCCTTGTCCTGCGGGTTGTGGCCTTCCATCGCCACCGGCTTTAGCCCGTATCCTTCGATGACGGAAGCGACGCGTTGAGCGCCAGCCTTGCCGAAGTCGTCGTTGACGTAGATGATGCCGATCTTGTCGACCTTGAGCTGGCTGCGCACGAACTCAATCAGCGCCTTGGCCTGCGTGGTGTCGTTCGCACGGACCCGCACCACATGCTTGCAGCCGCCGGTGGTGACCGGAATGCCGCTCGCGCCGGTGAAGGACACGATCGGCGCGTCGCAGAAGATCTTCTGCGTGGCCAGCTGCGCTACTGTGTAGTGGGGCCCGAGCATGACGGGCACCTTGTGCACCTGGATCAGCCGGTTCACGGCGTTGATGGCGGCGTTGGGGTTGTCGCCCTGGTCATCCTCGAACACCACCTGCAGGGGCTTGCCCAGCACGCCGCCGGTCGCGTTGATCTCGCTCACGGCCAGATCGACGCCCTGCTTGAGGTTGCGGCCCAACAGCGCCCGAGCACCAGTCATCGGTGCGGCGGCGCCGATGGTGGTCTGGGCGCTCGCCGCCACGGGTGCCAGCATGCCGAACGCCAGCGCCGCCTGCAGGGCGAGCGCCAGAAGGGATATACGGGGTTGCAGACTCATCTTCGTCTCCTTGGGGTTAGGGGGAAATCAGTTCAGCGGAAGCAGCCTGCGGCGGCGTGGCATCGGCGTCGTAGCCGGCGCGCTCACCCAGGTAGGCCTCGATCACTTCGGGGTCGCGCTGGATCTGCGCCGGTGTGCCCTCGGCGATCTTGCGGCCCAGGTTCAACACGACCACGCGATCGCACATGGCCATGACCAGCTTGATCCGGTGCTCGACCACCAGCACCGTGGTGCCCTGCGTGCGAAGGCACTGCAGGATCTGGGCCAATTCCATCACCAGGCCGCCGCGCAGTCCGGCCGCGGGTTCGTCGAGCAGCAGCAGCCGCGGCCGGTTCACCGTCGCCCGTGCGAGTTCGACCAGCCGGCTCTGTCCGAACGACAGGTCGCGGGCGAGCCGATTGGCCAGGAACGCGATCCCCATGGATTCGAGCGCGGCCATCGCGGCCGCGACGGCCCGCTCTTCCGGTCGCCTGCTGCCCGGCTCGGGATCGCGCCAGGCAAGAGAGACGTTCTCCTGCACCGTCATCGATTCCCAGAGGCGCACATTCTGGAAGATCCGCGAGACGCCCAGGCGGTGCACTTCCCAAGGGGGCAGGCCGGTGACGTCCTTGCCGCCGCAGACGATGCGGCCGGCGTCCGGTGCCAGCACGCCGGAACATGCATTGATGAAGGTGGACTTGCCCGAACCGTTGGGGCCGATCAGCCCGAGGATCTCGCCCTCGCGCACGTCGAAGCTGAGGTCCTGCAGCGCGTAGACACCGCCGAAGTGTTTGGCCACGCCGGCGGCCGACAGCAGCACCGACGCGCCCGCAGGCGGAGCCGGTGCCCGCGCCGCAGCCGCCACGACTTCGCCGCTCGCCTGTTCTTGCGGTAACAGCGAGCCGACGGCGCCGATCTGCTGGGTCTTCTCGGCCTGTGGCAGCCACGGCGCGAGCAGCCAGTCGCCGGCAATGCCCAGGCCGCGCGGCTCCAGCAACAGCACGCAGACGACGCCGATGCCGAAGACCGCCATGTAATAGGTTTGCAAATCGCGCAACAGCTCGGGCAGCAACGTGACGACCGCGGCGCCGAGGATGGTACCGCCGATCGACCCGAGACCGCCGATCACCGTCATCAGCAGCAGCTTGATGCTCTCGAAAATCGTGAAGTTGTTGGGCGAGATGAAGCCGACGGACAGCACGTACAGTGCGCCCGCGAGCGCGCCGAACACCGAGCACAAGATGAACGCGACGATCTTCGTCGCGCGCGAATTCACGCCCATGGCCTCGGCAGCCATCTCGTCGTCGCGCACGGCCCGCATCTGCCGCCCCAGCCGCCCGCGGTACACGCGCACGGCCAGCGCATAGACCAGCACCAGCACCGCGAGCAGCGGCAGATAGGCCTGCTGGTCGAGGTCCCGTCCCAGCGCCGGGAAATGGAGCACCGGAATGTCGCGCAAGCCCATCGGGCCGCCCGTCACCTGCTCCTCGTTGGTCACCACCAGCCGGAAGATTTCATTGACAGCCAGCGTGGTGATCGCCAGGTAGTGGCCCTTGATTCGCATGCTCAGCACGCCCAGGCCGGCGCCAACGGCGGCCGCCACGCCCAGCGCCTCGGGCAGCGCCAGCCACCAGGGATGGTGCAGTCTGGTCATCAAAAGGCCCGCGCTGTAGGCTCCGATACCCATCAACGCCGCCTGTCCGAGCACGATCTGCCCCGTCATTCCGGTCGCGAGATTGAGCCCCAGCGCTGCGATACAGGCGATCCACGTCAGATTCAACAGGTGGACCCAGTAGCTGTTCAAGCCTGTGAGCGGAACGGCCGCCAGCACCAGCAGCAGTGCCGCCAGCCCGATCTTGCGCAGCACGAGGCCTTGCTTCATGCGCGATCCGCCGAGCGCTCCGGGACCAGCCCCTGGGGCCGCACTGCCAGGAACAGCAGCAGGAGCAGGAAGGCGATCACGTCCTTGTAGGTCGAGGACACCAGGTACGACGCCAGGTTCTCGGCGAGGCCCAGCACCAGGCCGCCGACGATGGCACCGCGGATGCTGCCGAAGCCGCCGATGATCATGGCGACGAAGCCCTTCAGGCCGACCAGCGTGCCCATTTCGGTGGTGACGAAGAACAGCGGTGCCAGCAGAATGCCCGCCAGCGCCGAGAGCACGCTGGCGTACGCGAAGGTAGCGGCCAGCACCTTCTGCACGGGAATACCCATCAGGGCCGCCTTGTCGCGGTCAATCGCCACCGCCCGCATGATCTTGCCGGCCATCGTTCGGCGCAGCACTTCCGACTGCGCCACCATCAGCACGATCACCACGCCGAGGATCAGCAATTGCTGCCAGCCGACGTGCACGCCCAGCACTTCGAAACCACCGGCGCCGAACGGCCCGGTGTACATCAGCGGTTCGGGGCCGTACAGGATGCGCGCCAGCTCCTTCAGGAAGATGCCGAAGCCCACCGTGGCGATGATCGCCACCAGCGCCCGCTGCTTCTGCAGGCGCGCGAATACCAGCCGCGAGAACACGGCGCCCAGCACCGCCATCACCGCGGCCGCCATCAGCGCAGCCAGGACAAACGGAAAGCCGAACTGGTTGATGAAGGTCGCCAGGAACACGTAGGCGGCGAAAGTGACGAACTCGCCGGCGGCGAAGTTGACGATCGCCATCGTGTTCCAGACGAAGGCATAGCCCAGGGCGATGAGCGCGTAGATTGCACCCATCGCCAACCCGCTCAACGCAACCTGTGCCAGCATGTTCAGCCTTTCAGTGATTCAGCCACTGCGCGGGTACCGTCACCAGTTCGGGAACCAGGATCAGCGCTAACAGCACGAGCAGCTGCGCGACCAGGAACGGCCAGACGCCGCGCACCACGTCCCCCAGCGGCAGTCGCGCGACACCGGCAGCGACGTTCAGCACGGTACCGACTGGCGGCGTGATCAGGCCGATGGCATTGTTGATGACGAACAGCACGCCGAAGTAAACCGGGTCGATCCCGGTCTGCTTGACCAGTGGCATCAGCACCGGCGTCAGGATCAGGATGGTGGGCGCGAAGTCCAGCGCCGTGCCGACGATCACTACCAGCATCATCAGCATGAACATCATCATCTTCGGGCTGCCGATGAAGGGCTGCATCATCGCCGTGACCTGGGCCGGGATGTTGGCGTAGGCGATCAGCCAGGCCGACACCACAGCGGCCGCCACCATGAACATGACGACGGCGGTGGTTTTTGCCGCCGCCAGCACCAGACCGTAGAGCTGCCCGAACGCCAGCTCACGGTAAATGAACAGGCCAACGATCAGCGCGTAGACCACCGCTACCACAGCGGCTTCCGTGGGTGTGAAGACACCGATCTTCAGCCCGCCAATGATGACCACTGGCAGCACGAAAGCCCAGAAGGCTCGCGCGGTGATCCGCCAACGCTCGCCCATTGGCACCCGCGGCGGAGCCAGCACTTCGTCGCGGCGCGCCACCCACCACCAGGTGACCGCCAGCGCCAGGCCGAGCAGGATGCCCGGAAAGATGCCGGCCATGAACAATTGCGTGATCGACACGCCGGCGGCCACGCCAAACAACACGAATCCGATGGAGGGCGGAATGATCGGTGCGATGATGCCGCCGGCAGAAATAAGGCCGGCGGAGCGCGGCAGGTTGTAACCGGCCCGCCGCATCATCGGGATCAGCAAGGCAGCGATGGCTGCAGTGTCCGCCACCGCGGAGCCCGACAGAGACGCCATCATCACCGACGCCACCACCGCGACATAGCCCAGGCCACCGCGCAGATGCCCGACCCAGGCCATGGCTGCGTCCACGATGCGGCGCGACAGGCCCCCGGCGTTCATGAGCTCGCCAGCCAGCAGGAAGAAAGGCACGGCCATCAGCGGAAAGTTGTCGGCGCCGTTGATCAGGTTCTGCGACAGGATCTGCGAGTCGAAATTGCCCAGGTACAGCATCAGCGCCAGGCCGCAGACCATCAGCGCGAAGGCAATTGGCATCCCGATCGCCATGGCGGCCAGGAGCGAGCCGATGAAGACGGTGACGGTCATCGCAGGCCTCCGGCCGATGCATTTGCAACGCCGGCGACCGGCGCATCAACGCCAGCTTGATGCAGCGCCGAGCGTTCCTCGATGTCGACGGCCTGGATCAATTCATCGGCCGACATACGCCCCGTCAGGATCAACGCGAGCCGCACTGCGACCAGCACCGCGATCGAGCCGGCGCAAAGGTACACCACCGAATACACCCACTCCATCGGAATCTCGGTGACCGGCGCCAGATTGCCCATGTTGATGTCGTGCTGCTGCCAGGTGCCCCAGAAGAACAGGCCGCAGCACAGCAGCGTCAGGCTCTCGCCGACCACCACGCAAACCTTGCGGCCCAGCGCCGGCAGGATCTTGACCAACGTGTCGACGCCCAGATGCGTGCCTTCGCGCACACCCGTGATGGCGCCCAGGAACGTGAGCCAGATGTACAGGAAGCGCGAGACTTCCTCCGACACCGTGATGCCGGAGTTGAACACGTACCGCAGCACGACGTTGCCGAACACCATGACGACCATCAGCCCCAGGCAGGCCACCAGGAGGAACTCAATGGCCTTGAAGTAGCCGTTGACGACCCGCTCCAGCATGCAATCAGCCCTTCTTGGCGCCGCGCAGTTTGTCCACCTCGGCGTAGAACTGCTTGGCGAATTCCTCGCCGACCTTCTCGTTCTGGCGGTCCACGACGGGCTTCAGGCGCTCCGCCATGCGCTGGCGCTCCGGCAGCGCCATCACGTTCACGACCATGCCGGCCTTCTTCACCGTTTCGGTCCACCCGGCTTCCATCGCGGCGAGTTGCTGGCGTTTCCAGGCCTTGGCCTCCTGGGCCGCGGCCTGCACCGTGGCCTGGTCGCTCTTGCTCAGCTTGTCCCAGGTCTTGCGGCCCATCAGCAGGCCTTCGGAGTTGATCGAGTGCTGGGTCAGGCTCAGGTACTTCTGGACCTCGTGCATCCGCAGTGTGACGATCTGCGCCAGCGGATTCTCCTGGCCGTCGACTGCCTTGGTCTCGAGCGCGCTGTACACCTCGCTCACCGGCAGCGGGGTCGGGTTGGCGCCGAGCTGTTTGAACATGTCGATGTACATGGCGTTCTGGATCACACGCAGCTTCAGACCCTCGAAATCCTCCCAGCGATTGATCGGCCGCTTGTTGTTGGTGGTGTTGCGAAAACCGTTGTGCGTGTAGCCCAGCACCGTCCATCCGTGCGTGTAGCTCTTGTCGGCCAGCAACTTGCCCATGGCACCGTCGACGACGCGGTCGAATTCCTCGCCGCTCTGGAACACCGCGGGAAAGTCCAGGATCGCCATCTCGCGCACCTGACTGGCCATCGTGGCCGTGCCGGTGGTCATCACGTCCTGAGTGCCGGCCTGCAACTGGGCCTGCATCTGCACATCGGCACCGAGCACTGCATTGGTGTGAACGGTCATCTTCAGCTTGCCGCCGGACTTGGCTTCGAGCACTTCCGAGAATTTCTTCAGCTGCATGGCAGCCGGATGATCGGGCGCCATGCTCGTGCCGGCCCTGAGGTCGAGCGGCTGGGCCTGACCCAGCAAGGGCACGCCGACCAGAGATGCCAAGCCGCCCTGGACCAGGGTACGCCGGCTCAGGCGCGGAAAGGAAAGCGGTGTAATGGTCATATGTTCTCCGTGCTGTTTTGTTTGAGAATGAAATCAGGCGTGACCCGCGGCCACGGGTGCGATGCTGGCCGCCATGCGCTCGACGGCGACCATGCCCGGATCATCCAGGCCAACGCTCTTTTCTGCGAACATTCGGGCACGGCCGACCTTGTTGGGGCGCTGTCGATAGGTGTCCAGCGCGTCTCGTGCGGCCTGTCGCGCGAGCTGGCCGCAGTCGGCGCCGGGCGGCGCGTCGGCCAGCGCGCGTCCGATGGCATCCAGACTGTCAAGCATGGTTTTGTCGCCGAGCTTTGCACCGCCGCGCGCGGATAGCACCGCAACCACGTCGTCCAACAATGGCGCCAGATCGCTCGCGGTAATCGAAGGCTGTCCCGCCGTCTTCTTGGCCGCTGCGAAGAAAGCCTGCGCCAGCAGGGTTCCGAAACTCGAGCCCGACGCCTTGGCACAGGCCTTGGCACAGGCCTTGAATATTCCGTCCAGCGCGTCCGGCATCGCAGGCAATGCGGTGCGCACATTCACAGCGCATTTCTCCAGCGTGGCGCCCAGATCGCCATCACCGAGCTTGCCGTCGAGTTCATTGAGGTAGCCTGCGCTGGCCTGCATGGCGTCGGCCCAGCGTCGCAGGGCCGCCTTGACGGCCGCGGCATCGACTGGCGGCGCCATCACACTCTCCAGAACGGACTGGCGGCTGGCGCCTTGAGCAGGTGCTCGAGTTCGCTGTCCAGCGGCATCAGGGTCAGCGAGGCGCCCGCCATTTCCATCGATGTTGCATAGCGGCCGATCAAGGGCATCACCGGGGTGACGCCGCGCTCGCCGAGCACCTTTGCGATGTGCCGGTACATGATGTACAGCTCCTCGTGGGGCGTCGCTCCCAGGCTGTTCACCAGCACGGCGATGCGGCTGCCGCGCTGCAGGTGAAGTTCGGGCAACAGCCGGTCCAGCATTTCGCCGGTCAGCGCATCGGCGCTCTTGAGCTTGCCGCGCCAGATGCCCGGCTCGCCATGAATGCCCATGCCGAACTCGACTTCGTCGTCGGCGATGGCGAACGTGGCCTTGCCCGATTCCGGCACGGTGCACGGTGTCATGGCCACGCCGATCGAGCGGCAGGCGTCGGCCGCCTTGGCTGCGGCGGCCGCCACTTGGGCAAGGGTGCCGCCCTGCGCCGCGCGGGCGCCCGCGATCTTGTACGCGTACACCATGCCGGCGACACCGCGCCGCTTCTCGCGCTCGGCCGCCGGGGCGCTGGCGACATCGTCGGCCACGCGAACCGTCGCCACCTCCAGGCCGTCGAGCTCGAGCATCTCGCGCGCCATGTCGAAATTCATCTTGTCGCCACCGTAGTTGCCATACAGCTGCAATACGCCGGCCCCGCCATCCGCCGCTTTCATGGCTTCCTGGCAGTCGTCGACGCGGGGGCCAGCAAAGACGTTGCCGACGGCGCAGCTGTCCAACAGCCCTTCGCCGACGTAGCCCAGGAACACCGGAAGGTGGCCGGAGCCGCCGCCGGTGGCGATCCCGACTTTGCCTCGCACGGCGCCGGCGGCCCGCGCAATCACGCGGCCACCATCGCCCAGGCGGCGCAAGACGTCACCATGCGCAGCAATCAGGCCGTCGAGCATTTCATCGACATAGGCTTGCGGGTCGTTGAGGATCTTCTTCATCGCTGCGCTCCGTTGCGGTGGATCAGCCCAGCAGGGGCTGAAGGGCCTTCTTGATCCCTGCTTTCTGCGTGTCGCTGACGCGGTTCATCGGGCGGCGCGGCTCGAACATGGACACACCTTGCAGGTGCTGGATGTACTTGACGCAGGCCGGCAGGTTGTCGTGGTTCAGGGAGTTCCACAGGGCATTGAGCTTGAAGTGGATCTCGCGGGCCGCCTCGTGCTGGCCCTGCTTGACCAGTTCATGCAGCTTGACCACCACGCCCGGAACAGCGCTGGTCAGCGCGGTGATCGCGCCGTGCATGCCCAGGGCGAAGCCGGGATACAGCAGCGCGTCTACGCCCGACAGCACCAGGTGATCCGGCTTCGAAAGCAGCAGCAGGTCCGAGATCGATTTCAGGTCGCCGCCGCTTTGCTTCATGCCGACCACCCCCGGCACCTCGTCCATGATGCGCAGCATCAGGTCGACGGACAGGTAATTCCAGGGGATCACGTTATAAATCAGGATCGGAATCTGGGTCTCTTGCCAGATCTCACGGAAGTGCTCGACGGTTGCGTCGGCGTCCGGCTTGAACAGGTAATAAACCGGGGTGACCTGCAGCGCCGTAATGTCCAGACCCTTCAGCCGCTTGGTGCGCTGGATGGCGTCGCGGGTGCTGTTGACGATGAGGCCGGCGACGAACGGGACGCGGCCGGCCGTCGCTTCGTAGGCCTCGCGCATCACCCGTTCGTATTCGGCATCGGTCAGTGTATGGCCTTCACCGGTGCTGCCGCCGGCGACGACGGCGCTGGCCCCGGCGCTGACGATGAAGTCGATCTGTTCGCGCAGGCCGCCGGCCACAAGGTCGCCCTTGGCGTCGAACGGCATGGTGATGGGAGGCAGGACGCCGGTCAGTCGATTGCGCACAGACGCTGCTGGTGATGAGGCCACGTTGAATTCCTTTGGCTGGGTGGGAGAGAAGGATGACGGGACGGACTGGCGGCGCTTGCCGCACGACGTTCCGGAATCCGGATTTATATTCCGTATTATTGTAGGAACAAGGCAACCGCGTTTCTCAGCGGGTTTACCCGGAGAACGAAACCAGGAAGGCGGCCGAGGGCGGTGGAACCTTAGACCAAGGGACCCGTGTAGCCCAGCTGCCGCGATATGGTGTCGCCCGTCTGCACCACCACGGGGGCCAGCTGCTCGATTCGCTCCAGCGTCATGCGGTCGGCCGCGCCGGTCACGCTGATGGCCGCGAAGACATGCCCGGCCGCGTTGCGCACCGGGGCCGCCACACAGCGCACCCAGATCTGGTGCTCGCAGTCGTCGATCGCGTAGCCGCGGGCCCGGATCTGCGCCAGCTCCTTTTCCAGCTTCTTCGGCGTCGTGATGGTATGGGCGGTGTAAGCCTTCAGCCCAGCATCGACAATGCGCTGCATCACTTCGGGCTTCTGGAATGCCAGCACCGCCTTGCCGACGCCGGTGCAGTGGGCCGGCGCCGTTTCGCTGGCGGGAACAGTGCGAGCCGGTCGGTCACCGGGCTCTTCGCGCTCGACCACGACCACCGCGTAACCGTTGAACAGCCCCAGGTGCGAGGAGTCGCCGGCCAGACGCGACAGGCGGTCGATGTGCGGCTTGGCCTCGCGCAGCAGGTCCATATTGGCCAGCACCAGGCTGCCCAGCTCGAACAGCCGGACGCCCAGTGAGTAGCTACCGCTGCGGCCGTCCTGCTCGATGAATCCGATCTCGCGCATCGCTGACAGCATCCGGTGCGCGGTCGCCCGCGGCAGGCCGGCGGCGGTGGCCAGCTGCGCCAGGCCAAAACTGCGGTTCACCGTCGAAAAACAGCTCAGTACGTCTGCCATTTTCGAGATGGCGTGGATGCGGCTCTTGTCGTCAGCGGGACTTTCGTTCAAATCACTCATGGCAAGCTACCCTCCGGAATCTCATACCGCCTAGTCTATTCGTTCCGCTATCCGGATTTCAAGTTCATTATTTCTAACCAGCCCTGTGTTCCAGGCCGATTCGAAATAATTGTTCGGGAGATTCGTCAGCCGCGCCTATAAGTGACTTGGCGCGCGTGCTCCAACCACGCGCCCTCCTCTGCCATGAGTACATCTGAGTTGCAGGCCACCCGGTATCACGAACCGCGATCTATTCTTCTTCACGTGCGATGAGCGCCTCGCGCGCGTCCCGCGCAAGGTGAATGAGACTGCGGGGGGGACGGCCATTTCAGAACTGGTTTCCGTCCGTGACGAGCCACGTTTTCGCTACTCCAAACCGGCCCGTCGCGACGGATTCCATGTGGCCGGCAGCCGCTGAGCACAAACCACCAAGCGCTATCGACTCAATGCGGGCGATCCTGCGATTGAAGTACTCGCCTGGAAGCTGCCGTCCAGCGGCGCAAGGTCTCAAGTCAGCTTTGAGGTCAAGTCGTACGAGCACCGCATGCTCATGGCGAGCACCGATCGCTTATCGTTGGATGATGCGTGCACACGGACACGACGCCGAGATCGACGCGGTCGGTGGCGATAATCGTCGCGGAAGACGTGCCTTGAATCTTGGTTTGTTGACCCTGCAATGCCCTCGCAGTGTCCTCTGGGATGTGACGCGAATTGCCGCTGCGCTGACCGAAAAACCACCTCGAACTGGCGTCGTCGCCGCGCCGAGCTTCAGTCGCCGGATTCATCTCCGGAACCAGCTGGCTCCGAGTCGAGCAGTGCTTGCGCGTTCTCGGTCATCCGCCTCAGGGCGCGAAGCAGCGTGCTTCGTTCTGCGGCATCCAGGCCTTCGAGCAGGCGGGCGTTGCGCTCACGAATCAGTTCGCGCATGGAACGAAAGATCACCTGGCCGCGCGGACTGAGCTGGATCAGCACGCCGCCCGGCGTGCGCGCTCTGACGATCAGGTTGCCTTCGCCCAGGCGGGCGACACCCCGGCTGGTCTGCCCCTTGTCCTGGCCGAGTGCCTCGACCAAGGCGTTCTGCAGCATCGGTCCGTTCTCGCCCAGCAGGCCCACCAGCCGCCACTCTCCGTTGGCAAAGCCGAACGCGCGCTTGTAGGAACTGGCGGCCGATCGACGCAGCAGCGTGGCCAGCTTCATCACCTGCGGACTGACCGGGTTCAGCTTTCTTGCGGGCATCCGCTGCGTCGTCATTGCGCCTCTCGATCCACCTGGCGGGCTGCCGGGCCTGCGGTCATGGTAGCGGATCGTCGCCCCGCGCCGCGTCCTTGCCCGCCATGGCCGGTGCTGCCGTGCCGCAGCGCGCGCTGCGTCGCCCACTAGGTGTAAACCAGCGGACCGGTGCGGCCGAATCGGTGTAAAACACCGTCTATTAAGTTGATAAAGTCAACCTGAATCCGAATGAAGGATGCCCCATGAAAGCCGGTCGCCTGGTCATTGACACCCACGTCCACGCCCAGCGCTATGCGGCGGGTGCGCAGCTGTCGAAGATGAACCCGAAGTCGGAGGGCGGCCGCTACAACGACCTGGCGCAGGCGATGCGCATGATCCAGTCCTTCGACAATTCGGAGCGGCTGCTGTTCGACATGGACTGCTACCGGGTCGACAAGTGCGTGCTCTTGCCGGCATTCGGCATGAGCAACGAGATCAATATGGACCTCGTCGAGAAATACCCGGACAAGTTCGTTGCCTGCTGCACGGCGATGAAGACCCAGCGCAAGGCCATGAGCGGCGAGGAACCCTGGACGGTCGAGGCGGCCGTGAAGGAAATCGACGAACTGCTCGCCACCGGCAAGTTTGTGGGCATCGGCGAGGGCACGCCGGGCAACTCGTCGAGCCGGAAGTCGATCAGCATGGAGCAGCGGCTCGACCAGATGCGGCCCTTCTTCGACCTGGCGCGCAAGTACAAGGTGGTGGCCCGGGTGCATACCGGCGTCGTCATCGGTTATCCACTGACCCACCACTACTGGCCCGAAACGCTGCACCCGCTCTGGATCACCGACCTGGCGGTGGAGTACCCCGACGTGCCCATCCTGCTGGATCACGGCGGCATGCAGGGCTGGTGGAGCGATCGCATGGTGGAGGAATGTTTTCTGGTGGCGGCCGCCAACGACAACGTGTACCTGGAGACCGGCTACTACTGGACCGATCTCTACTGGAAGGCATTGCGGGACCCGAATATCGGCCCAGAGAAGCTGGTCTTTG
>JAANCK010127075.1_pt1 | contig 13639 bp, 30 predicted proteins | sample 7277841 | NCBI WGS metagenome assembly JAANCK01 (sample SAMN14222788, study PRJNA588281) | permafrost metagenome | isolation source: Arctic cryosol methane SIP | place: Canada:Nunavut | collected 2015-07 | reverse complement strand
GGCGCATGGCGACACAATCGCCTCTGTCCCAGGAGCAGCGTGTGGCCGAACCTCACCCCGAAACCGTCAAAGCCGAGCTCGATCGCCTGACGGCCGGCTTCTTCCGAGCCGTCTCGTTCGAGGTGTCTAAGCAATTCGTCGCGACACCTGAAGGTTGGAAGACAAGGTCGATGGCCTGGGACGACGAACGCCCCGGTCTTTCGATCTTGAAGGACCACGAGCCCGGGTCTGCCGGTCAGTGAGCCATGCAGTCACGAAGCCTCCGGGTTGGGCAACCGATCTCCCCCGAACAATTCGACGAACTCACGGACGAACAGCTTGCGCGACTGGTTCCGCGCGCGTACCGCGAGTTTTTCCCCGGCAAGGACTTCTGCGCCGACGGACACTTCTACCTGCACGACGGAACTGCCTGGAGCTTCTACAAGGCCGGCTTCCTCGACGAGTAGTGACCTTGCATCTGACGTCAGCCCCCTGCCCATAGGAGCACAGCTTGCCCAGTCCTCGCGATTGCAAGCACCCGGCCGGCGCCTATGTCCCGGTGATCGACCGAAGTCGGTGCGAGGGCAAGGCGGTGTGCGTGAAGGTCTGCCCGACGAACGTCTTCGCCGTCGGCACGCTGCCTCATGCCGAGCGGAACAAGCTCCGCTTCCCGGCCCGCATCAAAGGCTTCGTGCACGGGTGGCAACAGGCGTTGCTCGTCAATCCGAACGCGTGCGAAGGCTGCGGCAAGTGCGTTGCGGGGTGCCCGGAGCACGCAATCACGCTGGCTCGTACTGCAGCGATTTCATCGCCATGAAGTAGGCGCCGCACGCAGGAAGGAGAGGCAAGTGCCCAGACCTATCGCCGAAGTCACGCAAGTCGTCGAGGCGTTTGCCGATTGCTGGCTGTGCAACCCACGCTATCTGAGGTGCGAGCGCTGCGCCGTGCCTTCGCACTCGCTCTGAGGACCCCACTTGCACACCCTTCCGCTGCGATTGCCTCCCGGCGCCGATCTGCGCCGGGAAATCGAGCGGGCCGTCGCGGGGCTGCCGGGGCATGGCGGGTTCGTCCTTTCGGGCATCGGCAGCCTGGCGCAGGCCAACCTCAGGTTTGCTGCGGCCGAGTCGTCGACACTCTTCGTCGAACCGCTCGAAGTCCTGTCCTTGGCCGGGGGAAGAAGAAGCGGTGCCGGTGTCGGGCGTCTGGCAGGCTTCGGGGCCATGAGCGCCAGGGTTGGCGCCGAGTACGCAGCCGGAGGGCTGACCCATCCATCGAGCGGAGGGCTCTTGTTCGCGCACGCGTTGATCGCGTTTCTGGCAATGCCCGGCATGGTCGCCTTCGTCAATGGGACCGCCTCCATTTCCAGCCCGGACCGCGCGTGACGGCCCCACCACGTCAGTTCTGGGTCGGCGTCGTCTCGCGCGAACACGTTCAGCGGGGCGTCGAGGGCGGGTTCATCCAGCTCAACCACGGTAAGAAGGCACCGCTGCAGCGCATGCGCGCGGGCGATGGTCTCCTCATGTACTCGCCGCGGACCTCGTATCCGAGCGGCGAGGCGCTGCAGCACTTCACGGCCATCGGCGTCGTGGTCACCGGCGAGACTTACCAGGTCGAGATGTCCGAAGACTTCAAGCCGTACCGGGTCGATGTCAGGTTCTTCGAGTCGATCGAGGTGCCGATCAGGCCGCTGATCGAACCGCTCTCGTTCATCAAGAACAAGACGAGCTGGGGCGCCACATTTCGCTTCGGATACATCAAGGTGCCGGCCGCTGACTTTGCGCTCGTTGCAAAAGCCATGGACGTGGACAGCCCATGCGAGGTCGCGTACCCATGAGCACCTGGCGCCGCAAGGCCCTCGAGATTCTCCCCGCGAAACGAGAGCTCATCGAGGAGGCGGAGTCGCCGATGGCGCTCTGGATCGACCTGTGGCTCGAGTTCGAGACCGCGGCCGAGCAGAACGAAGAGGCGACGGTGCGCTGCATCCTGGAGTACGCGTTATGGTGCATCAGCCCGGCCGCCGGCAAGCTGCCGAGCGACGCCTCGACCGCAGCCGTCTGCGCGTTCTTCGAACACCTACCGACAGACGAGGCACTATGGCCGCGCCTGCCGCAGTGGCTGTCGCCGAGTCAGTTCGAGTCGGTCAAGCGCTTCTTCCACTATTTCCTTTCCGAGGCCGACGTCGCGAGGCTCGCGGTCGTCTTCTACAGCAGCCAAAGGCCTTCTTGAGGCCTGTCAGGCTGGCACCGCGACATGAAACTTCCCGCGTACATCGCTCTTTCTCTGCTCGCCGCCGTGCCCGCGACAGCCCAGCAAGCCACCTTCGACGGCACCTGGAACGTGACGATGACGTGCCCTGCGCACAACGCCGAAGACGACGACGCCAAGGGCTACACCCATCGCTTTGCGGCGCAAGTCGAGAAGAGCCGCATCCGCGGCGCCCATGGCAAGGAAGGCGAGCCCGGCTGGCACCTTCTGCAGGGCAAGATCAACGACGACGGTACCGCAACGCTGCGGCTCGACGGCGTCGTGAACAATCCGAAGTACGCGATCAACGACGCTCAACGCGGCAAGGAATACTCCTACCGCGTCAAGGCACGGTTCGAGGCGAACAGCGGCGTCGGCCAAAGGCTCACGGGCAGAGTGTGCGAGTTCACGTTCACGCGCCAGCGGTAGTTCCCTTCAGGAGCGATCATGTTCGACCACGTCAAATTCGGGGTCAGCGACTACGCCGCCGGCAAGGCGTTCTTCCTCATGGCACTCGAGCCGCTCGGCGTCGTGGTGGTCGCGGAAGGGGCGCCGACGTACGGCATCGAACTCAGCTCGGACGGCAAGACTTCACTGTGCCTGTTCCAAACCGACGAGAAGCCGGCGCCTCTTCACCTGGCGTTCAAGGCCGGGAGTCGGCGGCAGGTCGCAGCGTTCCATCGCGCGGCGTTGCAGGCGGGAGGCAAGGACAACGGTGCGCCGGGTCTGCGTCCGCACTATCCCGCGAACTACTATGCGGCGTTCGTCATCGGTCCGGACGGGCACAACATCGAAGCGGTCTCCCACGAACCCGAGGCCTGACCCTTCTGAAGGTCCCCGCGATCTGGTTGGCGACCGGCTTGCGGCGTCCGTATGATGGGACGCTCGTTCGGTAGCGGGATCAGTCCGTGTCAATCGCCCAAGTGCTCGTCGCCACGGTTCTTGCCACTTCGGCGGCGTGCGCGCTGGCCGTGGATGCCAGAGAGCGCGGCTTCATCAGCCCCGGCATGGCCGAAGGCGAGGTGCTGTTCAGAATCGGCAAGCCGGACCATGAGGCCTTCATCCTGAGCATCAAAGGCCAGCCTGAAGAAAAGGCCTGGACCTACTTTCCGCACTCGCGCGACCCACAGACGCTCACCATCCTCACGCTGCGAGCAGGTGTCGTGACAAACATCGAACGCAAGATCGCTCGTTAGGACCCTCGGAGGGTGCGATGCCACAAGCCACGGCCCCGATCGCCATAGACGCTTCCGAGGTGCCGCCTCGCGATCGGGTGACGACGTATCCCGAGCCGTTCGCCTCCCGAATGCAGGGCCGCCAGAAGCGACAGCTGGGAGAGTTCTTCGGACTGCAGAACTTCGGCGTGAACCTCACTCGCCTGGCACCAAGCGCCATCTCCGCGCTTCGCCATGCTCACACCAGGCAGGACGAGTTCGTCTACATCGTCAGTGGTCGACCCACCTTGCACACCGACCACGGTCGGCTCCAGCTCTCTCCCGGCATGTGCGTGGGCTTCAGGGCAGGTACCGGAAACGCCCACCACCTGCGCAACGACACCCCCGACGTGGTGCTGTACCTGGAGATCGGGGACCGGTTGCCCGGCGACGAGGTGAGCTACCCCGAAGACGATCTGCAAGTCGTTCGCATCGGCGGCAAGGGTCGCTACGCGCACAAGGACGGAACGCTTTACTGAGGACCTCCGGTCATCTCGGTCATCACGCTTTCACCACTCGTCGTAGGGCACGCCATGGCTGACGCTCCGTCCCCCGAAGAGGTCGCGCTCTGGCAGCGGCGGTTGGCCGCTCAGGCGAACAACCGTGCGTGGCGACTGTCGGAGTCGCCGAGCCGCTCGCCGCAGGAGGACGAAGAGATGCTCCAGGCGTCGCATACATCGATGTATTTCTGGAAGCTCGTCGGCAACGCCGGAAACCGTGCCCATGCGGCGCAGCTCGTGGCACACGTCTACGCCTTGCTGAAGCTGCCGGGCCCGGCCAGGTACTACTTCGCGCAGGCCGAGCCGTTTTTTCTCGATCGCGATTGCGAACCGTGGGAACGGGCCTGTGCCTTTGCCGTCAAGGCCAACGTCGCCGCAGCCGCAGGCCAGGTCGACGCGCACGCCAGCAGCTATCGCGAGGCCGAGCGTCTGATCGCGGCGCTCCCCGCTGCGGAGGACAGAGGCATCCTCCATGCCACGTTGCGTGTGGTTCCGAAGCCGGATGTGGCCTGACCTCGGCCTGATGAACGAACCCCACGACTCTGTTCGGCGCGTTGATCGTGGGCGACTGGCCTATCTGCCGGTCAGCCTGTTCGGCTCCGTCATGGGTTGGTCCGGCCTGGCGCTCGCGTGGCGCCTCGGCGCGACCGAGCTCGGCGTGCCCGGATGGTTCGGCGAAGCGTTCGGCCTGATTGCCGCCGGCGCGTTCGTCCTGCTGACGCTGTGCTACGGAATCAAATGCGCCGAATCACCGAATGCGGTGCGGGCCGAGTTCGCGCATCCGGTCGCAGTCAACTTCTTCGGCACGCCGATCATCTCCCTGCTGCTGCTTCCAGCGGTGGTCGCGCCCTACTCGGCGACGCTGGCCGAGATCCTCTGGGTGATCGGAACCGTGTCGATGCTGGGCTTCGCGTGGCTGATCGTGAGCCGATGGATGAGCGTTCGACAACAGATCGTCCACGCCACCCCTGCCTGGATGATTCCGATCGTCGGAACGCTCAACATCTCGATCGTCGGCGTCACGCTGGACCTTCCAGGGGCCAAGGCGGTGAGCGCGTTCGGATTGGCGGTCGGCATGTTCTTCGCCGTCCCGCTCTTCACGCTCATTCTTTCGCGGCTGATCTTCGAGGAGCCCATGCTCCAGGCGCAGCGGCCTTCACTGCTGATCTTCGTGGCGACCTTCGCCGTCGGCTTTTCGGCTTATCTCAGCGTCGTTGGGACCGTCGACCTGTTCGCGAGCTCGCTGTTCTACCTTGCCGTATTCATGTTCGCCGTGTTGGTACCGAAGCTGCTGTTCCTGCGCAGCGCCTCGCCTTTCCATACTTCGTGGTGGGCGGTGAGCTTCCCCCTGGCGGCGATGTCGAACGCGGCGCTGAAGTTCAACCTGCACCAGCCATCCGCGCCGGCGCACGCTTTCGCCATCGCCGTTCTGGCTTTCGCCACCTTCGTCATCCTGTTGATGAGCCTGCGCACGATCGCAGGCATCGCCCGTGGCGAACTGCGGACCTTGACGCTATGACCGTCAGGAGGGCACCAAGACGTTAGGCTTCGCCCCCTACCCGTTCCTTTCGTACTCACTCACACGAGGTCAGTCATGCTCGATCATCTCGGCTTCGGCGTATCCGACATCGTCGCCAGCAAGCGCTTTTTCTCTGCCGCGCTCGCACCCCTTGGAATCTCGGTCGTCATGGACGGCGAGCATGGCGTGGGCCTCGGCAGAAATGGAAAGCCGGCACTGTGGCTCGCGCCAGGAGGGACGAGGCCGAGTCCGATGCACATCGCCTTCACGGCCAGCCGGCGGGCCGAAGTGGACGCCTTCCATCGAGCGGCGCTCGCCGCAGGCGGCAAGGACAACGGCGCACCGGGCTTGCGCCCGAACTACCATCCCGACTATTACGGAGCCTTCGTCATTGGACCGGACGGCCACAACGTCGAGGCCGTCTGCCACAAGGCCGAGCCCCAGACCCCGTAGGACTTCGGTGCCGTGGACTACGATGAAGGCGAAGCGCATCAATTGGCCGCGTCGCTGGACCGGGCCATCTACTACGTCTACCTGCTCAGGAAGGGTCCCGCCTGGTCGCCCGACTCCACCCCTGAAGTCGCCGCGCTGCAGGAAGCGCATCTCGCCAACCTGCGCGGCTTGGCCGACGCAGGCAAGCTGGTATTGAACAGGCCCCTCCTCGACGCCCTTCAGCTCGGGGGCGAGATGCGAGGCATCGGCGTCTTGAAGGCAAGCTCCCTCGCCGAGGCGGAAGAGTGGATCGGCACCGATCCGATGGTGAAAGTCGGCCGCCTCGTGTTCGAGGTTCATGCGTGGATGGTTGCCAAGGAAGTTCTCCCATGACCCAGCTATCACACAACGCTCAGCTCGTCACGGCGATCTTCGACGAAGTCGCCCGGGGCAATGGCGCTCCCTTCTGGGAGGCGTGCCATGACGACATCGTCTGGCGCACCATCGGCGAGGGCTCATGGAGCGGCGAGTTCGTCGGCAAGCAGGCCATCATCGACGAGATCTTCCGCCCCCTTCATCGCGTACTCGTCGAGCGCGCCACGATCCCTACTCGCCTGATCGACGGCGGCGATGTCATCGTGTTGCAGGCTCGGGGCAAAAACCTCACTCGCGACGGCCAGCGATACGACAACGACTATGCCTTCGTGATCCATTTCAGGGACGGCAAGATCGCCCGCTACGAAGAGTATTGCGACACCGACCTGATCGCGCGCGTCCTGCCCGACCGCATCGCGGCCAAGTCGATGACCAAGCCCAGCTGAACATCCTGGCGGAACGAGCACGTAGTCCCCACCTCCCGATGAGATGCACCCTACTCGCGTCGCTCGAAACAGAAGACGGTGCGCAGTGCGTCGACTTCTTCCTGCGCGAAGACGGAACGTACGGCTTCGAGCAGTACCGCGGTGAGTACGATGGCCCCGGTCGATGGCAAAGCCTGGGCAAATACTCTCGGTTAGTCTTCGCCTCGGGGCAGGAAGCCCTCGGCGCAGCCAAGCAATGCCTGCCGTGGCTCAACCGAAAAGAGGTATGGCGCTGGTAGCGCCTGGTGATCCATGCTCGAAGGCCGCGATCAAGCGCTGGCAGCAAGCCGAATCCGCCTCTGCATCTGGTACGTGGCGGGCTATCTCGTTCTCAGCGGCGTGGCGCTTCTTCTCGCCCCGCGCGGCGCGCTCGCCGCCATGCTCACGAACACCGATTACGGGAACATCATGCCTCGCTGGGTCGGAATGCTCAGCGTCGCGATGGGGACGCTGGTGGGCCAGATCGTTCGGTTGCGCATCGCCGCTCTGTACCCGCTGAGCTTCTTCATGCCCGCCGCGATGCTGGTCGGCTTCGTCGGCCTGTACCTTCAGTCGGCCAACCCCCTGTTTCTCGTTGTGTCGGCCGTCGTCGGCGTCGGCGTCGCGGCAACGGGGACAAGCATGCTCCTTGCAAGGGCGAAGGCCGCCGCTGTGACGCCGCAAGGCTCGCCGTGAGCGCGAATCCGGCGGCCGAGCGGAGGCCTGTGGTCATCACCGGTGGGCCGGGCGCGGGCAAGACGACGTTGCTCGCCGAGTTGGCTGCCATGGGCTACGTCACCGTCGACGAGTCTGCCCGTGCCGTCATCGCCGAAAGGCTCGCGCGCGGCGAGTCGCCTCGGCCCGATCCGCTGGCCTTCGCCCAGGAGATCCTTCGTCGCGACATCGAAAAGTATGCCCAGCAGCGGCAGCACTCCGGCCGGTGGGTCTTCTTCGACCGAGGCGCGGTCGAGTCGATCGCCCTGGTGCACGAGGCGTCGCCGTTCTGCGTCGCAGAGCTCACCGGCCTGCTCGACACCTATCGCTTCCACCACCTGGTCTTCGTCTTGCCGCCGTGGGAGGCGATCTACGTCACCGATGCGGAGCGGGATCACTCGTTCGCCCATGCATGCCGTGTTCACGGCATGCTCGCAAGCTGGTACGGTCGCTGCGGCTACGTCCTGCATGAAGTGCCCCGGCTTCCCGCTTTCGAGCGCGCACTCCACGTGGTTGGTGTCCTCTCCGAGCACGCATAAGTGTCGGCATCCCTCGAGCGCATCGTCGTCATCGGCAGCAGCTGTGCCGGCAAGACGACGTTCGCCGTTCGGCTGGCACGCACGCTCGGTCACCCGCAGACGGACCTCGACGAGCTGTTCTGGGGACCGAACTGGCAGGCCAAGCCGCTCGACGAGTTCCGCCGCCTCACGGAACAGGTCGCATCGTGCGAGCGCTGGGTGGTGTCGGGAAACTACAGCGATGTCCGGGCCATCCTGTGGCCGCGGGCAACGACCGTGATCTGGCTGAACTTCGGTTTGCCCGTCGTCCTGTGGCGCGCGCTGACCCGGACCGTCCGGCGCGTCGCCACTCGCGAAACCCTGTGGCACGGCAATCGGGAGTCTTTCAGGCGCTCGCTCCTGTCGCGCGAGTCGATCCTGGTCTGGGTCGTCAGCACGTTCCGCACGCGGCGGCGCCAGTTCGCAGCCCTCCGGGCAAGCAATCCGTATCCGCACCTGTCATGGGTCGAGCTCGATCGTCCCGCGGATGCGGAACGCTTCGTTCGCCTGCTGGACGAGGCCTGCGACCCGTCCTGCGCGCGGGCAGCCACCAGCAAGCCGGCGCGCAGGCATGGCAGCTAGCCCGCCGATGCTCGTGACTGCCGCGCTGGCGGGGGTCTTCTCGGGCGCCCTCTGGCCGTCGATCGCGCCGTTGAGCACTATGTGGCTCATGCTGGGAACGGTGCTGCTCGTCGTCTTACCCGCTCACGCCTTCGTCGTCGGGTTCAAGCGACCGCAAGGGATCGGCCCGGGGACCCTGGATTCCGCGCTGCTGGCCCGCGTCGGCGCATGGGTCGCCTGCGCCGCCAGCGCTTCGTTTCTCGTCTCCGTGTTCGGGGCCCGGATTGCCGGCTAGCCACTCTCCCCTGCAGTCGTATTACGCCGCCCGCGCGCAGGAGTACGACCGCGTCTACGCCAAGCCCGAGCGCCAGGCTGACCTGCGCCGGATCGAACAGTGGCTGCCGGCCCTGCTGTCGGGCCGGCGCGTGCTGGAGGTCGCCTGCGGGACGGGCTACTGGACTCGCTTGATCGCCCCGGTAGCGGCATCTGTCGTCGCCATCGACTCGGCGGCGGAGACGCTTCGCATCGCCCAGCAGCGGGTGCCCGCGGGCAACGTCGCCTTCCGGATCGGAGATGCCTACGCCCTCGCGCCACCTCGGCGCAGCTTCGATGCGGCGTTCGCCGGCTTCTGGTTCTCCCATGTGCCACGGGAGCGGCAGCGCGAATTCCTGCACGGCCTCAACCTGGCGCTCGAACCCGGCGCGAAAGTCGTTCTGCTCGACAACCTCTATGTCGAAGGCAGCTCTTCGGTCATCTCCGAGCGAGACGACAGCGGCAACACGTATCAGTCGCGCACACTCGAAGACGGCTCGAGCCATCGAGTGCTCAAGAACTTTCCCGGCGAAACGGAGTTGCTCGCTCTGGCCGGCTCGGGCCTGGGGCGGTCTGCGGTCTACTCCAGCTGGCAGTTCTACTGGGCGTTCGAATACCTCGTGCCCGAACCCTAGAAAGAGACTCGCGTCAGGCCGAAGCAGAAAACGGCCAGCAGCGCCACATTGGCCAGCATGCCGGCAATGTGAAGCCGCCGAAATCGCGCGATGGCAGGGGAGTCGTCGGCCGTCATCGTGCTGCGAACGAGATCCATGCGCGCGACCAGCCAGCGGCGCCCCGCGAACCCGATGCCCGCGACGCCGCCGAATGCCAACGCGATCGCGGCCCGGCCGGCGAGGGCCCCGCTCAACGCCCCGACTGTCGCGGTGCTCATGATCGCCACGTAGTAGACGTTGAACAGGCCGCGAATGAAGCGGGAATCGACCGGCGTGTCGTGCTTCAGGATGAGCAGCGGCAACGAACCCATCAGAAAAAAGCCCATCCAGACGAGCAGCACGACACTCGAGATGAGCGCAACTATCAGCATCGAACCGTCCGCGGTGGCCTGCGCCGACACGGCCCGGCGGCCATTCGGTCGGTCAAATTCTAAGTGCGCTCGCAAGCGCGTGGACCCTCGCTACACTGGTCGCGAACCGCCGAGCTGAGGTCGCCGTGTCAGATCCCGTGGAATCACCCGTTCGTCGATAGGAGCCGCGCCATGCTCCAGTTGCGCCCGAACTGCGAATGCTGCAACCGCGACCTTGCGCCCGATTCGACCGAAGCGCGCATCTGCTCCTTCGAATGCACGTTCTGCACCGATTGCGCGACTCAGGTGCTCCGCGGCATCTGTCCGAACTGCGGCGGAGAGCTCGTCCCTCGTCCACGCCGGCCGATCGCCAAGCTCGCCGGGTTCCCGGCCGCGACGGAGCGCGTCTTCAAGCCGGCCGGATGCGCCGAAGGCAGCCGGGCAGGCCCGCGTTGACCACCGGATTGTCGCCATGACCGAACACGCCCTCGACGCCTGGCACCGGCTCGTGCGCACTCAGGACCCTTCGGGCCTGGGCACGCTGCTCGCGGAGGATGCGGTTTTCTATTCACCCGTCGTCCACACCGCCCAACGGGGCCGAAAGCTCGCGGCCTGGTACCTCGGAGCGGCGTTTCGCGTGTTCTTCAACCCGAGCTTTCGCTACGTGCGCGAGATCGTCGGGCCTTCGGACGCGATGCTCGCCAGTGACCGTCGCATCCCGGATGCCCTCCGCTGACACCCTGGAACGCTTCGTCGCCCGCGTCGAGTCGGGCGCGCATGCCGAGGCGATTGCCGAGTTCTACGTCGAGCACGGCCGGATGCGCGAGAACCAGGGCGCTCCGCGCGTCGGCCGCGCGGCGCTCGTCGCCCACGAGCAGGGCGTTGTGCGCCGTGCCAAGGCGGTCGAATCGATCTGCGTTCGGCCGATCCTGGTGAACGGACCCATCGTCGTCATCCGGTGGATCTTCCGCTTCCAGTGGCACAACGGAACGATCACCGAGATGGAAGAGCTCGCCTACCAGCGCTGGGAAGGCGAGCAGATCGCCGAGGAGCAGTTCTTCTACGATCCCGCGCAGTTGCAGGCGAAAGGTCCGAGCGCCTAGGCGGCAGGCGTTTCCGTGTGCATGACGCATTGCCAACGCGGGCCTGTCTGGATCCAGGTCGACGTGTCGTTCATTACCTGGACCTTCTTCTCGCTCTTGCCCCGAGGCGCCATCGCCTGCTTCACGCGATAGGTCAGGATCGCGGTCGTGTCGTTCGGGAACACGACGTCGAGGTCGCTGAGCTCGAAGGAGGCCAGGACCATCGGCCCCTGCTCGGCCATCTTGCGATACCCGGCATGGTCGAACTTCATCGGGCCGTGGGAGCTGACCATGAGCGCGGGCTCGCTCAGCATCTCGAGGGCGGCGTCGGTGTCCTGGTTCACCATCGACTGCCAGAACTGGTGCTCCAGCTTGGTCAGTGTCTCGGTCGGATTCGGCATCTGAACGCTCCTATGATCGAAGTGTTCCCATCTTCCACCGGCCTGCGCCGCGCCCCATCGGAGGGTGCTTGGCCTGGCTGCAGGAATGCTCCTACGTAGCATCGAACGGGGCCCCGATCACCCAAAGGAGATAGCTGATGTCGTCGCGTAGCGTCCAGCTGCATCGAGTCCTTCGAGCCAAGCCCGAGAAGGTATATCGCGCCTTTCTCGAAGCAGATGGCCTGGCCAAGTGGCTTCCCCCGTATGGCTTCACGTGCACCGTCGAGCATCTGAAGGCCGCCGTCGGCGGCAGCTTCAGGATGTCGTTTCGAAATTACTCGACCGGCAACTCGCATTCGTTCGGCGGCGAATACCTGGAGCTGGTCTCGAACCAGCTCATCCGCTACACCGACAAGTTCGACGATCCCAACCTGCCCGGTTTGATGCAGGTGACCGTCAAGCTCAAGCCGGTGATCTGCGGCACCGAGCTTTCCGTGGTCCAGGAAGGCATCCCCGAAGCGATTCCACTCGAGATGTGCTATCTCGGCTGGCAAGAGTCACTGGCGCAGCTCGCGACGCTCGTGGAGCCCGACATCCCGGGGTGACGGTGACCGAGGTGATCGAGCGCGATGGCGAAATCTCCCGTGTTCGCGATCAAGACCGAGGTCGGCGATCCGGCGGCGGACGCATTCGTCTTCAGCGGGCAGAAGACGATGTACGGCGGCAGGCGTATCGCCGCGGGCGACACGATCTTCGTCTTCGCGAGCGAGAACGAGGGCGGCTGCGGTCTGGTCGCGAGCGGCATGGTCACGGCGGCCGAAGCGGTCCCGCCCCGGCCTGGAATCTCCCGGCAGACGCCTCGCGTCAGCATCACCGTCAGGCGCGCCGCGCTGGCGAAGCAACGGCTCGGACGAAGCGAGCTCAAGCCTTTCGCGGACTGGAACGACGGTCGCCCCGAGACCGAGCTCAACTTCAAGCTCTACCGTCAGGCGACGGACAAGATCGTCGGCCTCTCCGATGGGGCGGCTACCTTCCTGAGCCGATTCTTCTAGCGCCGCCGGTCTGATGTCGCCGCGCCCTGCCTTTGCTCCGATGAAGATCGTCCTCCAGGTCACCCTCGCGGTGCTGGGCGGGCTGCCCTTGGTGTTCGGCGTGCTCGGCCTGTGGTCGGGAGTCGGTCTGTACATCCCCGCCGAGGCGGCGACACCGAAGCTCGACAGTCAGTTCCGCTTCGTGTCCGCCCTGGATCTCGGGCTCTGCGCGATCGCGTGGTGGTTCGTGGCTCACATCGAGAGCCATGCCGGCTTCTTCAGGCTGGTCTGCCTGCTTGTCTTCGTCGGCGGTGTCGGCCGTGTCGCTGCCTGGCTCTCGACCGGCTCGCCGGGCCCGGCATTCGCCGTCGTGACCGCCATCGAGCTGCTTGTCCCGCTACTCATTCCCTGGCAGGCTTACGTGCAAAGAAACAGCCCCGGGGCGAAGCCATGAAGCTCCTCGCCGTCTCGACCACCGTCGCCACTCTCGACGGCGCCCGCGCGCTCGCCAGGTCGCTGGTCGAACGAAGGCTCGCGGCGTGTGCCGAGATCACGGCGGTCGAAAGCTTCTACACGTGGCAGGGCGAACTGGCCAACGATCCGGAGTTCCGCATCGTCTTCAAGACCACCGACGAGCGCTACCCCGCCGTGGAGGCCGCCATCGGCGAGCTGCACGGGTACCAGCTGCCGGCGCTCGATGCCGTGGTCATCGCGCGCGCGTCCGAGCCTTACGCGCGATGGGTCGAAGAGAGCTGTCGCTGAGCCCTCTCGCGGAAGGACCCGTTCGTGACGATCTCCGCCGTGTTCGCGTTCCTCCACTTCCTGGCGGTCTTCGCCATCGTCGCCACCGTCTTCCTCGAGTGGCAGACGATGAGCCGCACGCCGACGCTCGCCGAGGCGCGCCGCATCCAGGCCGCCGACCGCTGGTTCGGCTTCTTGGCGATGATGGTTCTGGTGGTCGGTTTCCTGCGCGTCTACTACTTCGAGAAGGGCGCGGCGTTCTACTCGTCGAATCCGTTCTTCCGCGCCAAGCTGGCGCTGTTCATCGGGGTCGGGCTGCTGTCGATCTATCCGACGATCCGCTTCATCAAGTGGCGCGCGCAGACCAGCGAAGGCACGGCGCCGGTCGTCGGCGAGAGCGAGTACCGACGCATCATCATGATGCTGCGACTGGAGCTGGTTCTTCTGCTCGCCATGGCGCTGTGCGCCAGCCTGATGGCGCGCGGGGTCGGCCTTTGAAGGCGGGGAGCG
>JAANCK011433720.1_pt1 | contig 13666 bp, 15 predicted proteins | sample 7277841 | NCBI WGS metagenome assembly JAANCK01 (sample SAMN14222788, study PRJNA588281) | permafrost metagenome | isolation source: Arctic cryosol methane SIP | place: Canada:Nunavut | collected 2015-07 | reverse complement strand
TCTCAAGCGAATACTGAAGCTTGATCGACTCAGGTTGCGAGGTTTGAGTGGCGCCAAAGATGAGTTCTTGATGGCAGCCACCGTGCAAAATCTACGACGAATGGCGAAGTGGCTCGCACCAGTTACACAAAACGACGATTTGGTACCTGCATAAGAGCAGTCAGGGCGATCAGACCCAGAAAAAACCGCCCGAACACCAACAAAAATTCGCACCTGCTCTTTAGCCGCAATGAAAAGCTCGTCTTAAATATCGAGTTTTTCAACAGAATAGACCCAAACCGGTCTTTGGCAAATATTGGAAGCGGCCACTCGCCGCGCATTGCGTTCACCCCAAATCTGCGGCAAAGAATGGCTTTGAATCGAAGGCACTTCAGTATAATCACACCGCCGCGGCCGCCTTTCGACACCCCTCCGGATACCCACGGTCACCCATACGAATCGAGGAGAGCAGCATGAACGCACGCAGCCAGCTCGAAATTCCGCCCATGCAGTCCAGGGTTTCATCTGAGGAGTGGGCAGCGCGCGTCGATCTTGCCGCGTGTTATCGCCTGGTGGCGGATTTCGGCTGGGACGATCTGGTGTTCACCCACATCAGCGCACGTGTACCGGGGACGGAGGACCAGTTTCTGATCAATCCCTACGGCATGATGTTCGAGGAGATCACCGCCTCCAGCCTGATCAAGGTCGATGGCCAGGGAAACAAAGTCGCCGATTCCCCGTTTCCGGTAAATCCGGCCGGCTTCACCATTCACAGCGCAGTGCACCGCGCGCGCCACGACGTCGCCTGCGTGCTGCACACCCACAGCCTGAACGGCGTGGCGGTGTCGGCGCAGAAGGGTGGCGTGCTGCCGCTGTCGCAGCAGTCGATTTTCATCCTTGCCAGCCTCGCCTATCACGATTACGAGGGCGTGGCTTTGCGCGACGAGGAAAAGCCGCGCCTCGTCGCCGACCTCGGCGACAGAATGTTTCTGATGCTGCGCAACCACGGTCTGCTGACCGTCGGCACGACCATCGCCGACGCGTTCGTGTCGATGTACGCGTTCGAGGCGGCGTGCGCGATACAGGTGCGGGCGCAGGCCGGCGGCGGGGCGTTGATTCCGATCCAGCCGCAGATCATCGCCGGCGCCCAGGCTTCGGCCAAGGCGGTGACCAAGGGTCTGGGCGGCATGCTGGCCTGGCCCGCCCTGCTACGCCGCCTTGACCGTATAGATTCGTCCTTTCGCAGCTAGAATTCCTGTTCGCCAAGGACGCCGCGACAAGACGGGCGCGGACGCGCTGCACGTCGCCGCCGCCGCCGCGGCAATCGAATGCACCCGGCTCGGCGGCCGGCTAGTGGATTGGGAACATGTCTACGCTCCCCATGATTTCGCCACCAAGGACCAGCAGCAGCAATGCCAGGACGACAAACGCAATAACAAGGGTTGATTCGGCAAAGTCGTGCTTTGAATGGGTTGTCTTTGAGAGGGTAGATTGCAATGTAAATCTCCATCGTGGATTGGTGGGCGCAAAGGATATGGCTTGCAGCCCCGTTCCACGGTTACGTCGTTGGCAACTGAGCTCGCTCGCGCTGTTCGTATGCCCGTTGCGGCAATATCTTTATAGGCGGAAGCGCTTTCAGCGTCTATGCGCTGGCGCACGTAATGCCGCTACGAGCGCCTCCCGGGCGTGCTACATTGCCAGCCGGAAAATTGCCGTTCCTCTTCCAGAATGAACCACACCTTCCGCGCCCTGGCCGAACGCGATTTCCGCCTGTACTTTTTCGGACAGGCGCTGTCGCTCGTCGGCACGTGGGTACAGCAGGTCGCGATGTCCTGGATTACGTACCGCGTGACCGGCTCGGCGTTCATGCTCGGCCTGATTGCGTTCTCCGGACAAATCCCCAATCTGGTCCTGGCGCCCGTCGGCGGACTTTTGGCGGACCGGCTGGACCGACGCAAGCTCCTGGTTGCAACCCAGCTCGTGGCCATGGTGGTTGCGGCGTGGCTCGGATATGTGTCTTACACCCATGGCTTTTCTGCGTGGGTGCTGGTCATCGCTTCGCTCGTGCTTGGCATATCGAGTGCCGTCGAGATGCCCACCCGGCAAGCGTTCATATTGCAGACGATTCATGACCGCAGCCATGCGACCAATGCCATTGCCCTCAACTCGCTCACGTTCAACGGCGCGCGTGTGGTCGGACCCGCGGTGGCGGGCGCCGTGCTAGCGCTGGTTGGGGAAACCGCTTGCTTTGCGGTCAACGCAGTTTCCTACATAGCCGCCCTCTACACGCTGCTCGTAATGCGTCCCCGTGCGTTGGAAGCGCATCGGCAGAGAGGCAGCTTGCGCGAAGCATTAGAATACGCGTGGCACTTCCAGCCGGCGCGCTGGCTGCTCATCACCGTTGCGGCCGCCAGCTTCTGCGTGGCGCCGATGATGACATTCATGCCGGTCTACGCGAAGGACATTTTCCATGGCGGGCCAAACACCCTCGGTATGCTCATGGGGGCTTCCGGATTAGGAGCGGTGCTAGCCGGGGTGTACCTGGCGAACCGGACAACGGTCATCGGGCTTGGCGCTCGGATTGGCTCCGGCTGCCTGGTGATAGGCGTGGTCTCGCTGGCTTTTTCGTACAACCCGTTTTTCCCCGTAGCACTGCCGATTCTCGTCGTCTCCGGGGCAAGCACCATTATCGTCATCACTGCAAGCAACATGGTATTGCAGCATCTGGTGCCTGAACACCTGCGCGGACGCGTGATGGCGCTCTTTACCATGTCGTTTCTCGGCATGCTCCCGCTGAGCTCTTTGGTCGCCGGGGGCCTCGCGCATGTTGCCGGAGTGCAACTCGTCTTCGTTGTTGCAGGGGTGGGCGCAATCGCAGTGGGCCGGGCATTCAGCCGGCAACTACCCCATCTGCACGAGATGGCGCGCCCGGTGATGGCGGAGAAGGGGCTGCTCCCCTAGGGCATCGGTTGCGCGAACAAACCGGGCCATTTGCCGGCGCCATGACGGATTGGCCGGCCCCGTGACTTCTATGCTGGTAAGTGAAACCGAAAAAGGTGCAGGACCACGCGGGCGAGCTGCGCGAGCGTTGGCTCGCCTAAGCAACGGCTCTATTTCGTCGCGCAATAAAGCGCAAGCAGCGGTACCAGATTAAACAGCAGGATTCCTATTTTGTAGGCTGCCATGCCAGCGTAGTGGACGGTATCAAATGTCTCATTGGACAACTTGAACCATCGTATGTGCACCTGATATAGCCAATCGTGAGCGCCCATAAAGAAACCAAACCAGATGATTAGAATTCCATAGTTGATACCTACGCACCAAAGCAAGATTTCCTTGATTTCATTGGTGGTCATAGAATGTGCCCTCTGCTGTTAAGTGTCGCGACTGTAGTTCGACTATGGACAGCCCTCGTATTCTGCTGGAAATCACCCCAACAGCCCGTGCGCGGCTAATCCGACCAGAGCAATGCGCCCTATCAGGGCCGTAACGGCGGGGGTCTTTGTTGCTCCAGTACAAGATGGCGTGAGCCTTCGAGGACAGCCTCCTTGCGGCTGCGGTCAAGCAGCAGCCATTCCTTGAGACCTTGGGTGGTTTCACAATTCACGCCGTGATTCAGCTTGCAGCGTTCTTTGGCGCGATCGACTCGCGCATTCTTGCTTGTCGCGTGCTCACCCTTGGGCGCCTGCGTCTGCGCGGCCACGGGCACAGACACAGACACAGACACAGACACAGACACCAGAACCGCCATGGCCATTGCAAGCGTCCGGAAGTCAATCGTCATGTCGGAGTCTTACGCGGCGGCGCGCGTCTCCGCGCTTCCGCCTTGTTTGAGCCAGGTCCACGCCGCGTCCTCACGTGTGAGGTCGAAGTGCTGCGTCTGCGCGTGGACGAAGTGCTTTGCAATGTTCGGCATTAGAGTCGCAATGACGCCGTCCGCAATGACCGCCACTTTCTCAATTCTGTGAAGATACTCCTTGAGAAACTTCAGATGGGCAAGCAGCGCGCCGAAGTCCTTCCAGCCGGGAAACGATTTTGCGCGAATCAATACTCCGCGCAGCGTCCCATGTCGTTTCAGATAAGCATTGACGTCGCTTGCCAAGGTGGTGAAGTCTGCCGCTTCAAGCGGCCCTTCGGGATGTAGCACCAGTATCCCGTCGTCTTGGCGTAATTCGTACTTGAGCATTGGATATCCTCCATTAAATAATGGTGCCGGCATTCGTCGCGCAACATATGTATACATGCGCGCCGTCGACCGCCTGCGTACCCCTTCATACTCTCGATTCGGCCGAAAGTTCAGGCTATATGCGGAAGATTGCTCTCTGCGGACAGGCGGGTCTGTACGTTACAACACCCAGGGCGCTTGCAACCGCGGCAGGCCGGTGTGAAATACCGCCGCTACGCTGCCAGTACCCACGGTGAATCGAGACTGAGCGACCGTTATTGGGAATGGCCACGGACGACCGGTTCTGGCCGGACTGAGACACTCACCGCCGCAGCATCAACGAGGCCACGTTCATAGAGGCATCGCGAAAGATGAGATCGACGTCGAAATACGGAGGCACCTGCTGGAATCGACCGACCGTCTTTCTCATGGGATCTCAACTTCCGTGTAGCTCCCTCCGGAAGCAGCGTTAACTGCAGCGACAGCTGCAGCAACAGCGTGCTGGATACGTGGCCAACTCGGCGTGGAGAGCACGACTATTGCGATGCGCCGAGATTTGAGATTCTGCTGATACTTGAGGTTCGAGTCCGTCGTAACGAGGACCTCGAAGCCTTGCTTTTCCGCCGCGTCGAGCAGCTCGCAGTTCTTCAGACTGGACCAATCGCGCTCGTAGGCGGTCGTCACTTCGTGGCGCGTCAGCGCTTGCCGCAGCGGCACCGGGGTGCCCTGGTCGAGTAGTATGCGAACTTAGACTGGAGCCAACGCACTCCGCGCGGCGTGCTCCAGGACCGTGCGAACCTGCTCGATCGTCACGCCAGGGAACCACTCCACAAACTGGGACACCAGCGCACCGTCTTCAAGGTTCTCAAAAAGCGCCGCCACGGGCACGCGGGTAGCACGAAATAGCCAAGCGCCGCTGACACGCTCCGGGTCGCGCTCCACCGCTGGACAGGAAGACCAGTCAATCATAACGGAATGGTACCACCGCGTAATGAAGACAGCTATCCGCCCGCGGCCTGCTTCAGCGCAGGATCGGCAGCGGGCTGGCGCAGCCCTCCGCACCGGTTGCCGCAGCGCGCAAGCGCACGGACGGTGATCGGGCATGCAGCTGCCTGCTTGCGCCGAATTAACCGCATGGTTAATATTGGCGCATCGCAATTTACCAGAGCGCATCCGGCGGTGACACTTCCACAGCGATTCGACGACGTCGTGCAGCTCGAAGACTTTATGAGCACGCCCACGCCCGAACTTGCCGCCGACCTGGGCCGGCTGGCGGGCGATATCCTGGTCCTCGGCGTCGGCGGCAAGATGGGTCCCACGCTGGCGCGGCTGGCCAGGCGCGCAGCGCCGGGCAAACGGGTGGTCGGGGTGGCGCGCTTCACCGAGCCCGGATTGCGCGAGAAGCTCGAATCCTCGGGCGTGGAATGCATTGCCTGCGACCTGCTCGAGCGCGACGCGATCGAGCGCCTGCCGCGAATCGAGAATGTGGTGTTCATGGCGGGGCGCAAGTTCGGCTCCAGCGGGCGCGAGGACCTCACCTGGGCCATGAACGTGATGGTTCCGGCGCAGGTCGCCGAGGTGTTCCGCGCGTCGCGCATCGTCGCCTTCTCCACCGCCTGCGTCTATCCCTACGTCGACACGGCCTCGGGTGGCGCGACCGAGGCGGTGCCGGCTATTCCGCCCTCGGGCGATTACGCCAATTCCTGCGTCGGGCGCGAGCGCATGTTCGAGTACTTTTCGCACAAATACGGGACCAAAGGGCGCCTCCTGCGCCTCGAATATGCGATCGACATGCGCTATGGCGTGCTCCACGACGTCGGCAAGAAGGTGTTTGCCGGAGCAAGCATCGATCTCGCCATGGGGCACGTCAACGTCATCTGGCAGGGCGACGCCAACAGCATGGCGCTGCGCGCGCTGGGCCAATGCACCGCGCCGGCGAGCGCGCTCAACCTGAGCGGCCCGGAGACGGTGAGCGTGCGCGCGCTGGCCGAGGCCTTCGGCCGGCACTTCAGCAAAGCGCCCGTGTTCACCGGCAAGGAAGCCGGCACTGCGTGGCTGGTCAACAGCGCCGAGGCGCATAGGCTGTTCGGCACGCCGCGCGTGCCGCTGGAGACGATGATCGCCTGGCAGGCGGACTGGATCGCGCGCGGCGGTGTGAGCCTGGGCAAGGACACGCATTTCGACACGCGCGACGGCAAGTACTGACAGGCCGCCTCGGAATTGCCGGGACGGCAGCGGACCTGGGAACCATGCGCGGGCAACTCTCCCCGTTTTCAAATGAGCTCGGACAGCAACGCGGTACAGGAGCACGAACTCGGCGAGCAGCATCTCGCCGGCGCGATGGCCTTGTCGCGCGCGGCGAACTGGAACCAGAACCAATCAGACTGGCGCATGATGCTGCGCCTGGGCCGGGGCTTCGGCCTGTCGGCCGTGGACGGAACCCTGGTCGCGAGCATCGTGCTGCTGCCCTACGCAGACAAATTCGCCTGGATGAGCATGGTGCTGGTGTCGCCCGCGCATCGCCGCCTGGGCTATGCCTCGCGCATGCTGCGCCTTGCGCTGGACTATCTGCGCTCGCGCGGGCTGGCGGCGGTCCTCGACGCCACGCCGGCCGGACACGCGGTGTACGTGCAGGAAGGCTTGCACGACACCTGGGGCTTCCAACGCTACGCTCTGGGCGCGTCGCCGCCCGCGTCCGATTGGCAGGACCTGTCCGGCCTGAGCCTGCGGCACATTGCCGAGGGCGACTGGCCGCAGATTCTGTCCCTGGACCTGCCCGCGTTCGGCGCCAGCCGCGAGCCGCTGCTGCGCGCGCTCGCCGCGCGCCTGCCCGCAGCGGCGCTGATCGCGAGGCGCGGAGAAACGGTCTGCGGCTATCTGCTCGGCCGCGACGGGCGCGAAGCGCGGCAGCTCGGTCCGCTGGTCGCGCAGGACCTCGCCACGGCGCACGCGCTGCTCGCGCATGCGCTGGCGCGCGTTCCGGCGCCGCTGTACGCCGACATCCCCGATCGCCATGCCGGCCTGCGCAGCTGGGCGCTGCTGCAGGGCTTCGCCGTGCAACGGCCGTTCACGCGCATGGTCCACGGCATGGCGCAGGCGCCCGGCGACAATGCCAGCGCAATGCTGGTGGCCGGGCCGGAGTTGGGATAGATCAGTCCGGTCGAAGAATCCGCGCGCGCGCGCATCGCCGCGCCCTGCGCCCCTACTTCGTCATCTTGATCGACTTGTCCAGAAATTCGTTGGTGTAAGCCGTTTTGATGTCGAAGGGCTGGTCCAATCCGATATAGGTCTTCACCAGGTCGTAGTCCGCCGCCATGCGCGCCGGGTCGTGCCAGCCGAGTGCCACCGTCTTCGAAAACTTGTCGCTCATCAGCACTTCCACCAGCAGCCAGTTGGTCATCTCGTTGTCGTATTTGAGCGCGCCGTTGCCATCGATCAGGGCTTGAATGCAGGGCTTGGGATCGGCGACGCAGGCGGCGAACGCCTTCTGCGTGACCTTGACGAAATTCGCCACCAGGGGCTTGTGCTTCTTCAGGTATTCGGCGTTGACGATGATCGAATTGCCATAGGGATTGAGGCCGGCGTCGCGCCAAGCGAGGAAGCCCATGTCCGCGCCCAGTTCCTTCTGGAATACGTGGTGCAGATTGTAGAACGAGGTGGTGGCGTCGATCGATTTCGATTTCAGCGCGGCAAGCTTGCTGTTGGGATCGATGTTGACCCAGGTCACGGAATTCGGATCGATGCCGTTGGCCTTGGCCAGCGCCGGCCACATGATGCGCGCGCCGTCCCCGGCGGGATTGCCGATCTTCTTGCCCACCAGATCCTTCACCGATTTGATGCCGGAACTCTTGAGCCAGTACAGGCCCTGCGGGGAATTGGCATAGACATTGTATACGCCGACGATATCCGCGCCCTTGCCGCGCGCGACGAGCACGCCGCCCATGTCGGCGAGGCCGATCGGCGTCGCGCCGGCGCCCACTTTCTGCGTGGCGAGCGCCGAACCCTTGCCCTGCTCGATGTTTAGATCGATCCCCGCTTTCTCGTACCAGCCCATTTTCTTCGCGTAGTAGTAGGGAGCGTGGTCGCCGCCTGCAATCCAGTTGAGGATGAAATCGACCTTTTCGACCTTCTGTGCAAGGACGGGGGTGCTGGCGACGAGCGCCAGCGCTGATACGGCGGCCGCGGACAGGCGGCGGAATCGCAATGCGGTCATGGGGGTTCTCCTCCTTGGGTATGCGTACGGAAGTGCAAAGCTGCGAGCGAATCGTCGTCAGTCATGGTACCGAGGCGAATTTTGACTGTCAACGAGCGCGCGCCGGCGCGGCGACATTGACAGATTTTCCGGAATCATGCAAAAGTAACCAATTGGTTAAACGGAGGGACCGCAGTGGGTCTGCACTGGAGCGATTGGCCGGCGGAAACGCTGGCGGTGTTGCGCCGCGGGGAGGTGATTCCGGCGCATCTGCTCGCGCTCGACGCCGGCCGCAAGCTCGATCGGCGCCGGCAGCGCGCGCTCACGCGCTACTACCTCGACGCCGGCTCCGGCGGCCTCGCGGTGGGCGTGCACTCCACCCAGTTCGCCATCCGCGAATCCGGCCTGTATCAGCCGGTATTGCAACTCGCGATTGAGACGGCCGCGTCCTGGAGCCGGCGGCCGCTGGTCATGATCGCCGGTCTCGCCGGCAGCACCGGGCAGGCGCGGCGCGAGGCGGTGATCGCGCGCGACCTGGGCTATCATGCCGGGCTGTTGTCGCTGGCGGCGATGAAAAGCGCCTCCGAAGACGAACTCATCGGCCATTGCGCGGCGATTGCAGCCGAGATTCCCGTGGTCGGCTTTTACCTGCAGCCGGCGGTGGGCGGCCTGCACCTGCCGGCCCCGTTCTGGCGCCGCCTGGCCGCTATCGACAACGTGGTAGCGATCAAGATGGCGCCGTTCAACCGCTACCGCACACTCGATGTCGTGCACGGCGTAGTCCAGGCGCGCGCGGAGGACCGGGTCACGCTGTACACCGGCAACGATGACCATATCGTCCTCGATCTGCTCACCCCGTTCGTGGTGAAGCGCGATGGCGCCGAAGTCATGTTGCGCATCAAGGGCGGACTGCTCGGCCATTGGAGCGTGTGGACCAGGACCGCGGTCGAACTGCTCGCGCGCATCCAGGCGGCGGTCGCGGCCGGCGCCATCGCGCCGGAGCTACTCGCGCTCGATTCCAAGGTGACCGACTGCAACAGCGCTTTTTTCGACGTGGCCCACGATTTCCACGGCTGCATCGCCGGCTGCCATGAGGTGCTGCGCCGCCAGGGCCTGCTCGAGGGCATCTGGTGCCTCGACCCGCAGGAGGGTCTGTCCCCCGGACAGGCCGCCGAAATCGACCGCATTTTCGCCAGCTATCCGGAGTTCGACGACAGCGCCTTCATCGCCGCCAACCTGGAGCGCTGGCTGGCGTGAGCGCCATGAGCCGCGCCGATGCCGCGCCTGCGCTTTACGTTTGCACCATGTGCGCAATGCAACGCCATTTGCCCATTCCGCCTTGCCCTGCAACGATGCGCTCGAATTGCGCATTACCCGAGTACGTCCCGATCCGGAGCATTCCATGAGCGACACCGCGCGCCGCTATGCCTTCGCCGTTCTGTCCCACCTGCTGCTGATACTGGCCTGGTACCTGTTCGTCGAGATCGGCAAGGTGCCGAAATTCGTCATGCCTTCGCCCCAGGCGACGCTGGGCGCGCTGTTCACCGGAAATTACCGCTGGTGGGACAACGTGTTTGTCACCTGCATCGAGATCTTCGGCGGCTACCTCCTGGCAGTGGCAGTCGGCGTGGGGCTGGCGCTGTCGTTCTCCTGGTCGCGCATCTGGGAAGACGCGATGATGCCGCTGCTGGTCAGCCTCAACATGATTCCGAAAGTGGCGCTGGGGCCGCTGATCATCGTCTGGTTTTCCTACGGGATATTTCCGAACATGCTGATCTCGTTTTCCATCGGCGTGTTCCCGATCATCCTCACCACGGCGCGCGGCCTGCGCGAGGTGGAGCCGGAGCTGCTCGACCTGGTGCGCAGTTTGCACGGCTCGAAATGGCAGGTATTCACCAAGATCCAGCTGCCGGGCGCCCTGCCCTATATTTTCTCCGGCATGAAAGTGGCGGCCGTGCTCGCGGTGGCCGGCGCCATCGTGGGCGAGTTTCTCGGTTCGGAGAAAGGACTGGGCTACCTGATGCTGCAGGTGCAGGTGACGCTGGACACGGCGGCGATGTTCATGGCAGTGATCCTGATCACCCTGATCGGCGTGCTCCTGTACGGCATCGTGTTGCTACTCGAGCACCTGCTGGTGGGGCGCGACGCGCGCGTGAACTGAACGGTGCTCTTGGAATCTGTTGCACTATGAGGGGATACGCCCCAAAGGAAGTCCCCCTGGGGGACCTCCCCTCATACTCCCCTAAGTCAGGCGTTGCAAAACTCATTTTGCAACGGACTCTTAGGAGCGGCCTTCGAACAGGTCGCGTCCCAGCACCAGGGCGCGGATCTTGCCGTCGGCCATGTTGCGCCTGAGCATCCAGAAGCCGCAGTCCGGATGGATGTACTTTACCCGCCCGGCACCGAGCGTCTTCTCGGCGCGCTCGATCGCGCGCGCGATCTCCCCGGCCGATTCGACCTCGGTGCGCTTGACGTCGACCACACCGAGACCCAGACCGATCTCCGGCCGCAGATCGCGAAACACGGCGAGTTCCTCCGCCGGGCGATGGGCGCACTCCATCACCACGTGATCGGCATGCAGCGCATTGAGGTAATCCATCAGTTTGACCCAGTTTCCCTTCTGAATCGACTGGCCGCCGTAGTTGCCGAAGCATAGATGAACTGCAGCTTTGCCTTTGACGGCGTCGAGCACGCGGTTGATGGCGCTGGCAGCCCATTTCCATTCGTCCGGATGCCCGGGCAGGTTGGCCTCGTCGACCTGCACCACGTCCGCATCGATGTGGCGCACCTGCCCGGCGAGCACATCGGCGATGGCGTGCGCGAGCTCGGCCGTATCCTTGTAATGCTTGTTGAGCAGCGTCTTGGCGAGCATGTGCGGGCCGGTCAGCGTGAACTTGAGCGGCTTCGTCGCCAGCGCCTTCGCCCGCGCGCAGGCCGAAGGCAGGTCCAGCGTGCCGCTGCCGAGCGGCTGGTCGACGACCCCGGGCGGGCGGGCGCGGAACTGCATCCCGCCCGCCTTGCGGTATTCGATCAGCTCCTCGAATCCGATTTCGCGCCGCACCCCGGCCATCGGGCGCACGAAGTACTCGATCATGCCGTTGGTTTCGGGATGATTGACGTCGAAGCGGTAAAGCTCGCCGTCGCACACCAGATCGATCCCCGCCTGCTCCTGCGTCGCCAGCACCACGCGCATCGCATCGACGAGCGCCTGCTCGGACGGGCTCGCGGCAAGCCAGTCGGGGACGGGATAGGAGCCGACAACGGTGGTCTTGATGCGCGGAGCGGACATGTTCTTTCCTTGGCGATATGCGGACATTGCAATTATTAACCGTTTGGATAAAAATTTCACCGTGGCTGAAAAGAAAAAATCCGCGGGAGGCAGGACCAAAGCATCCAGGGCATCGGCCGGGCCGGAATCCGTGCGGCGCGACCCCGAACGCACGCGCGCACGAATTCTCGCTGCTGCGCGCATCGAATTCGCGCGCCGCGGACTGGGCGGGGCGCGCGTCGACCAGATCACCGCGCGCGCCAATTCCAACAAGCGCATGATCTACTATTACTTCGGCAATAAGGAGGCCTTGTTCCTTGCGGCGCTGGAGTCGGCCTACGAGGACATCCGCAAGGCCGAGGAGTCGCTCAAGCTGTCCGATCTCGCCCCCGAGGAAGGCATGCGCCGATTGGTACAATTCACCTGGGAATATTACCTGGCGCATCCCGAGTTCATCACGCTGCTCAACAGCGAGAATCTGCACCGCGCACGCTTGCTGAAGAAATCAAAGAAGATCCGCGCCCTGCATTCGCCGCTGGTGGCGATGCTGAGGGACCTGCTGCTGCGCGGGCAGCGCGCGGGCGTGTTTCGAACCGGCGTCGACCCGGTGCAGCTGTACATATCGATTGCCGCGCTCGGCTATTTCTACCTGTCCAACAATCACACCCTGTCCACGATTTTCGGGCGCGACCTGATGCAGGCGCGCGCGCTGAAACGGCGCCTGGCACACATGACCGGGCTGGTGCTTGGTTACCTTGCGCGATAGGCATGGCGCCTGCCCCGCACAGCAGCGGTTTCATTGACCCGACGGCGCGCGTCGTGTCTAATGTAACCAATTGGTTACTAATGAAAACCGGCTCGCGCGCGAGTGAGCGCAGGCGCGCGGCGCGATGCGATTGAAGGAGTTTCCCGCGGGTGGCTGAGCCATTCATACATCTGTCCGGAGTGCGCAAGGTCTATCGGAAGCGTGACACCGAGTACCTGGCCATATCCGACGCGAGCTTCGATGTCATGCCGGGCGAACTGGTGGCGCTGGTCGGGCCGTCGGGCTGCGGCAAGACCACGCTGCTGAAAATCCTCGCCGGCCTGCACGAGCGTGACGGCGGTGAGGTCAGGATCGGATCCGGCACCCATACGTTCGATCCGTCGCGCGACATCGGCATGGTATTCCAGCAGCCGCTGCTGCTGAAATGGCGGCGCATCCTCGAGAACGTACTGCTGCCGGCCGAGATACTCGGGCTGCCGGCCGCGGAGAGTCGCGAGCGCGCGCTGCATTTGCTCGAACTGGTGGGCCTGGCCGGCTTCGAACACAAGTACCCGTACGAGCTTTCCGGCGGCATGCAGCAGCGCGCGGCGATCGCGCGCGCGCTCGTACATGACCCAAAACTGATATTGATGGACGAGCCTTTCGGCGCGCTGGATGCACTGACGCGCGAGAAAATGAACCTGGAGCTGCTGCGCATCTGGAAGGAAAGCCAGAAGACCATCATCTTCGTCACCCACGGCATTGCCGAGGCGGTGTTCCTCGGCACACGAGTGGTCGTGCTCACCGCGGGACCGGCGCGCATGGCGGACAACATCGCAATCGAACTGCCGCATCCGCGCACGCTGGACATGAAGACCAACAAGAATTTCGGCGACTACACCCGCCACATTTACAAACTTCTCGGGATGGAGTGAGTTTCCGGTGAAGTACTTTTCGCAGGAGTAAAGCATGGCCGAAACCAGGCTGGGCATCATCATGCATGGCGTGACCGGCCGCATGGGAACCAACCAGCACCTGATCCGCTCGATCTGCGCCATACGCGAGCAGGGCGGCGTGGCGCTGGCCGACGGCAGCCGCGTCATGCCCGACCCCATTCTCCTCGGCCGCAGCGCCGACAAGCTCGAGCGCCTGGCGCAGGCGCACGGCATCGCGCGCTGGAGCACCGACCTCGACGCGGCGCTGGCGAACAAGGACGACAGGCTGTTCTTCGACGCTGCCTCGACCCAGCTGCGACCGGCCATCCTCAAACAGGCGATCGCCGCGGGCAAGGACATCTATTGCGAGAAGCCGGTGGCG
>JAANCK010957000.1_pt1 | contig 13681 bp, 12 predicted proteins | sample 7277841 | NCBI WGS metagenome assembly JAANCK01 (sample SAMN14222788, study PRJNA588281) | permafrost metagenome | isolation source: Arctic cryosol methane SIP | place: Canada:Nunavut | collected 2015-07 | reverse complement strand
GGGCCACCCAGGCGAGGCAAAGCCTGGGGTCCCACGTCCGCGCGGTCGACCTGTTCATGGTTTCAGTTCTCCTTCACACCGGGCGCCAGGGCCGGCACCTGTTTGAGCATCACGGTGCGTTGCTGGGCGATGCGCACGCCCACGCGAGTGCGGTCCTTGACGTCGCCGGCCAGCTGGCCGCAGGCGGCGTCGATGTCGTCCCCTCTGGTTTTTCGCACAGTCGTGACGATACCAGCATCGCTGAGCATTTTCGCGAAGGCAAGCACCTGTTTGTGGGGCGAACGCGTCAGTCCGGACTGAGGGAACGGATTGAAGGGGATGAGGTTGACCTTGCACGACACGCCGCTGCCGCCGTGGTGCTGCAGCAGGTCGACGAGCTGGCGCGCATGCTCGGCCTGGTCGTTGACGCCTTCGAGCATGCAGTACTCGAAGGTGATGAAGTCGCGCGGCGCGTGCTCCAGATAGCGATTGCAGGCGTCCAGCAGGTCGGCCAGGCCGTGCTTGCGGTTCAGGGGCACGAGGTTGTCGCGCAGTTCGTCGTTGGCGGCGTGCAGCGACACGGCCAGCGCTACCGGGCAATCGCGGCCCAGCCGGTCGATCATGCGCACCATGCCCGACGTGGACACCGTCACGCGGCGCCTGGACAAGCCGTAGGCATGGTCGTCCAGCATCACCCGCAACGCGGGCACCAGGGCCGAATAGTTCTGCAACGGCTCGCCCATGCCCATCATCACCACGTTGGAGATGACGCGCTCGCCGCTCTTGAGGTGTCCGCGCAGGAAATGTTCGGCGTACCAGAGCTGCGCCACGATCTCGCCGGTGGTGAGGTTGCGCGAAAATCCCTGGTGGCCGGTGGAACAGAAGCGGCAGCCCACCGCGCAACCGGCCTGCGAGGAGACGCACAACGTGCCTCTATCGTCCTCGGGAATGAACACGGCCTCCACCGCATTGCCGTTGCCCACGTCGAACAGCCATTTGATGGTGCCGTCGGCGGACTCGTGCCGGGACAGGACCGGCGGTGCCTCGATCCGGGCGTTGGCCTTGAGCTTCTCGCGAAACGACTTCGCCAGGTCGCTCATCTGGTCGAAATCGCCAATCCCGCGCTGGTGGATCCAGCGGAACAGCTGGGTCGCACGGAAGCGCTTTTCTCCCAGACCCTCGCAGAACGCGGCCAGCCCCTCGATATCGAAGTCGAGAAGATTGGCGTTCATCGAAGGCGATTACCCGTGGGACGGCGCGCCGGGCCGCCCCAGGCGCGTGCGAGCCCCGTCGGGGAGCAGCGAAACGCAGTGGAGCGAGGGAGCCACATGCTAGCGGGAAAAGACGCTCATGCCGGGGAAGAAGAAAGCCACTTCGACCTTGGCCGTTTCGAGCGCGTCGGAGCCGTGCACTGCATTCGCGTCGATGCTGGCGGCGAAGTCGGCGCGGATCGTGCCGGGCGCAGCCTTCTTGGGGTCGGTGGCGCCCATCAGATCGCGGTTCTTCAGGATCGCGTTGTCGCCCTCGAGGGCCTGGATCATCACCGGGCCGGAAATCATGAACTCCACCAGGTCCTTGAAGAACGGCCGCTCCTTGTGCACGGCGTAGAACTGCTCGGCTTCGCGGCGCGACAGGTGGGCCATCCGGGCCGCGACGACCTTCAGGCCGGCGGCCTCGAAGCGGGCGTAGATCTGACCGATCACGTTCTTGGCCACGGCGTCGGGCTTGATGATGGAGAGGGTGCGTTCGGTAGCCATGTGGATTTCCTGAGCTTGAAAGGGTGGGGTGAGCGCCCCCGTTCGGTTAGGCCGCACGGGCGTGCGAAAGTTCGGCAAAGCTTTGAATTTTAACCCGCGAGGGCCGTCCTGTTGGCACCCGGATCGTCGCGCCCGTCGGTGGCGCAACGTCAGCGGTGCGATTGCGTTCGAGCCGCCAGTTGCTACTCTCCGGAACGTTGTCCAGGCAGTTGCTTCAGCGCCCGCGTCCGCCGCGACGCTGCCCACCGCCGCCGCTGCCGCCCGCACCACCGCCGGTGCCGCCGCCATTCCCGCCGCCACCGCCGCGGCGGCGCTGCTGCCCTTGCCCTTGGCCCTGGCCCTGCCCTTGGCCACGCTGGCGCGTGAAACTGTCGGCGCCGATGTAGCCGAACGACGTCTTCATCGGATCCGGCTGGGCAGCGCCGCCGCCCTGCCGCTCGGCGCGGTCGCCACGGTCCTTGCGCCGCTGCTGGCCCTGGCCGCCGCTGTTGCCCCCCGCGCCGCCCTGCCCGCTGCCGCGCGGCGGGCCATCCTTGGCTGGTCCGCGGCCGCCGCTGCGGCCCCGCCGACGGTTGCGCAATCCGGGGCCGCTGCCCGGCTCTTCGGCACCGCCTCTGTCACCGCGGGCCGGCCGGCCGGCGCCGTGATCGCCCGCGGCCTGCATCAGGGCCTGGATATCGCGCTCGTCCAGTTCCATCCAGGCACCTCGCTTCAAGCCGCGCGGCAGCATCATCGCGCCATAGCGTATGCGGATCAGCCGGCTCACCGCATGGCCCAGGGCTTCGAACAGGCGGCGCACTTCGCGGTTGCGGCCCTCCGAAATGGTGACCCGATACCAGGTGTTGGCGCCCTCGCCGCCGCCGTCCTCGATCGTGCCGAACTGCGCGCGCCCGTCCTCCAGGTCGATCCCGTCCAGCAGCCGCTGCTTTTCCTCGTTGCTGAGCGCGCCGAGCACCCGCACTGCGTATTCGCGTTCCAGGCCGAACCGCGGGTGCATGAGCCTGTTGGCCAGCTCGCCCGAGCTCGTGAATAGCAGCAGCCCTTCGGTGTTGAGGTCCAGGCGGCCGACCGATTGCCATTTGCCCTGCTGCAGCCGCGGCAGCTTGCGAAAGACCGTGGGCCGGTTCTGCGGGTCGTCGTTCGTGACGACTTCGCCCACCGGCTTGTGGTACGCGATGACGCGGGCCGGGGGCGGCGCGATACGGAAGCGGATGGGCCTGCCGTTGACCTTGATCTGGTCGCCGAACTGGATGCGCTGCCCGATATGCGCCGGCTCGCTATTGACGGAGATGCGGCCCTCGGTGATGAGCTGTTCCATCTCCATCCGCGAACCCAGTCCCGCCTGGGCCAGCACCTTGTGCAATTTGGGCGTCTCGGCCTGCGGCAACAGCACGCGTTTGGCCAGCGCCGCTTCGGCGCTGTCGGACTGCTCGTCGAACTGGCCGGAGATCACATCGGCAAAGCGCACCGGCACCGCGGGGGGCGCCGCCGGCGCCCGTTCGGCCGCCCGGCGCGCGCGGTCTTCATCGTCTTCCTCCTCGTCGCCCTCGTACTCGTCCTCGTCGTCAAACTCGGGTTGGGCGTCTTTCTCATCGCGCGATTCAGTCTCGGCCTGTCCCCCCGGTTGCGGCGCGGCCGGCATGTCTTTGTCGTCGACGTCTTCAGTGATCGGTGTGGACACCGTGCCAGGCAGGGGTTGGTTCATGCTTCAGGTCTCTATGGCTCGCGTCGCGTCGGCGGAATCTTCATCCGCGGGAGGTACCGCCTGCGCGGCGGCTGCGGCCGCTTCTTCGCCATCGGTATCCGGTTGTGATTCGATCGCCAGGCCGACTTGGGGCTCGGAGATATTGCCCAGCGCAGCCACCAGCTGAGCCTGCTGCCCGGAGCTGTCCAGCACCGGCAGCTGGTCCAGCGACTCCAGCCCGAGGTCGTCCAGGAACTGGCGCGTGGTGGCAAACAAGGCGGGCCGACCGACGGTCTCCCGATGGCCGATGACTTCGACCCAGCCGCGGTCCTCCAGTTGCTTGAGGATCAGGGCGTTGATCGTCACGCCCCGGATGTCCTCCATGTCGCCACGGGTGACCGGTTGCCGGTAGGCGATGATGGCCAGTGTCTCGAGCACGGCCCGGGTGTACCGCGGCGGCTTCTCGGGGTGCAGGCGATCCAGGTACTCGCGCATGGCCGGCCGGCTCTGGAAGCGCCAGCCGCTGGCCACCTGGACCAGCTCGACGCCGCGCTGGCCCCATTCGTTCTGCAGGTCCCCGAGCAGCGATTTGATCGTGTCGGCGCCCAGCTCGTCGTTGAAAAGGACGCGCAGCTCGCGCACCGGCAAAGGCTGCTGCGAGCAAATCAGGGCGGTTTCGAGGACGCGCCTGGCATCCGTCGTGTTCATGGTCGTGCCGTTCCGGGAAAAGGCGCCGTGCAAGCGCGCAAATCAATGGCTGAAACAGGGGCGATTGTCGTTCGCTGCGCCAAGCGCAACCTCAGTTGCGCAGCGCGTGCCACCACAGGCTATGGGGCATGGCTCTTGAGCCATTCGCGATCATTGTAACGCAGCCCCCACGATGCCAGAGCCTGCTGCAAATCCGCCGGCAAGGCGGCCTGAAACTCCAGCGCGCGGCCGCCCACGGGGTGTTCGAAGGCCAGTCGCCAGGCATGCAGCGCCTGGCGCGACAAGCCAGCCGCGGGGGCCCCACCGTACAACTCGTCTGCCACCAGCGGATGGCCGATGTGCGCCATGTGCACCCGGATCTGGTGGGTCCGACCGGTTTGCAGGGTGGCACGTACCCAGCAGCCCTGCGCGCATTCCTGCAGCCGCTCGAACACGGTAACCGCGGGCTTGCCGCCTTCGACCACCGCCATGCGCAGCCGGTTGCGCGGGTCGCGGCCGATCGGCGCGTCAACCTGCCGCGACGCCGGGCCGCTCCAGGCGCGGTGCGCCAGCGCGACATACTGACGCGCGACCTGGCGTGCCGCGATTCGCTGCACCAGCGCATCCATGATGGCGCGCGTGCGCGCAACCACCATCAGTCCCGAGGTGTCCTTGTCCAGCCGGTGCACGATGCCGGCGCGGGGCAGCAGCGTGGCGCCGGCATCGCGCGCCAGCAATCCGTTGAGCAAAGTGCCGCTCCAGTTGCCGGGCGCGGGATGCACCACCAGGCCGGCCGGTTTGTCGATCACCAGCAGATACTCGTCCTCGAACACCACTTTCAGATCCATCGGCTCGGGCCGGAACGATTGGCTCTGCGGTGTCGGCCGCAGCTCGATGGCGCCCTGGTCGCCGGCCTTCACCCGGTGCGCGCAATGCGCCACGGTCGCACCGTTGAGCGTGACCGCCCCGGCCTGGATCAGTTGCTGCAGGTAACTGCGCGAGAATTCGGGCGCCAGCGCCACCAGCGCCCGGTCCAGGCGTGCCCCATGATCCGCGGCCGCAATGACGAACGGCCGCAGCTCCGCGTCCGGACCGGCATCGGCCAGGTCTTCGAATCCGGCCGGCGGATGCGCTTCAGAAATGTCGGTCGATATAATTGATGTGCCCTGTTTCAAGAAAGTCGCGACTCATGTTTCGAGCCAAATTATCGGTCGTCCGCGCCCTGCTGTTGCTGGGCGTTGCGGCGCTGGTCGCGGCGTGTTCCTCGACCTCCGACGATAAAACCGCGAACTGGAGCCCGAACAAGATCTACGCGGAGGCCAAGGACGAGATGGCTTCCGGATCGTATGACAAGGCGATCCCGTTGTACGAGAAGCTGGAAGGCCGCGCGGCCGGCACGCCCATGGCCCAGCAAGCCCAGTTGGACAAGGCTTATGCCCAGTACAAGAGCGGGGACCAGGCCCAGGCCCTGGCCACGCTCGACCGGTTCATGAAGCTGCATCCGGCCAGCCCGGCGCTCGACTACGCGCTCTTTCTGAAAGGCGTCGTCAATTTCAACGACAACCTGGGCGTGTTCTCGTTTCTGTCGCACCAGGATCTGTCAGAGCGCGACCAGAAGGCAGCCAAGGAGTCGTTCCAGGCCTTCAAGGAACTGGTCACCCGCTTTCCCGACTCGCGCTATGCCGCCGACGCGACATCGCGCATGACCTATATCGTCAACTCACTGGCCGAATACGAAGTGCACGTGGCGCGCTACTACTTCCGGCGCGGCGCGTACATCGCCGCCGTCAATCGGGCCCAGAATGCGCTGACCGACTACACCGCCGTGCCGGCGCAGGAAGAAGCCCTGTTCATCCTGGTGCGTTCCTACGATGCGCTGGGCATGACCCAGCTGCGCGATGACGCGATGCGCGTGATGGAAAAGAACTATCCGAAGAGCGAATACCTGACGAAGGGCTTCAAGTCGTCGCAGGATCCATGGTGGAAGATGTGGTAGCGGCGGCCAGCCGCTCCAGCACTGCCTCGAACTCCGCTTTCGATCCCAGCCTGCGCATCGGCGGCAGCGCCGCCAACAACCTGCGGCCGTAGCCCATGGTCGCCAGCCGGGTGTCGCAGACCACCAGCAGGCCCTGATCGGATTCGCGCCGGATCAGCCGGCCCGCCCCTTGCTTGAGCGCCACCGCGGCCTCCGGAACGAAATAGTCGTTGAACGCGCTGCGCCCCTGCGTTTCCAGACGCTGGGCCCGCGCTTCCACCAGGGGGTCCCCCGGCGGCGGGAACGGCAGCTTGTCGATGATCACCAATTGCAGGGCCGCCCCGGGCACGTCGACGCCCTCCCAGAACGAGGCGGAGGCCACCAGCACGCAGCCGGGCCGGCCTTGCGAGTCGCCCTCGCGGAACCGCTCGATCAGGCGGCGCTTGGGCCACTGGCCCTGCACCAGGACCTCGACCTCGCCGGAAGCCTCGAATCGGCGCTGCATGGCTTCGCCGATGGTGCGCAGCGCTCTCAGCGTGGTGGTCAGCACCATGGTGCGCCCGCCCAGCCGCTGCGCCGCATCAGCCGCCAGTGCCGCAACCTGGTCGCTGTGGATCGGATCGTTGGGCCGCGCCAGCTCACGCGGAACATAGACTGCCGCCTGGCGGGCATAGTCGAAGGGGCTGCCGACCCGCAGTACTTCGGCTTCGCCGAGGCCGCAGGGTTCGGTGAACCAGGACAGACGCGCGTCATCGCCCAGCGTGGCCGAGGTGAAGATCCAGGCGCGCGACGATGAGTCCTCCTGGCCCAGGCGCAGGAGCTTTTCCTGGATCGCCTGGGCGATGTCCAGCGGCGACTCCACCAGGCGCAACTGCGCGCCAACGTCGACCCAGCGCACCGCGTCGGGCGCACACGCCCCGCGGAAGCGCTGGACCCGTCCAGCCAGTTCGTCGCCCCGCTCGGACAACCGCACGAAATCGGGCGCGATTTCGCTGACGGTCGACAAGGCAGCAACGGCCTGCGAGCAGGCGTCACCCACCTGTTCCAGCGCGCGCTTCCATTGCTCCGGGTCCAGCGGTTCCGGCACCGCGCCGACCCAGCGCAGGCGCGCACCCGGCGCGCGCCTGCCCGCCACCAGCCGCAAATCGCGCGCAGCCCGCTCCAATCCCGAGGCGACCGCTTGCCAGTCGACCAGCCCGCGGGCCAGTTGCAGGCCGGCCGCCAACATGTCGCGCCCGAGATCCAGCAATTGCCCGGTGGTGAGCTGTGCGCCCAGGAACTGCACGCCGGTCTCGTTGAGCTGGTGCGCCTCGTCGAAGATCGTCACCCGCACCGTGGGCAGCAGTTCGGCCATGCCGGATTCGCGCACCGCCAGGTCGGCGAAGAAGAGGTGGTGGTTGATCAACACCACATCGGCCGCCAGCGCCTCCCGCCGCGCCTGGTTGACGTGGCAGGCGCGGAACCTGGGGCACTGGCTGCCCAGGCAGTTCTCGCGCGTCGATGTCACCAGGGGAATCAATGCCGAGCGCTCGTCCAGGCCGGGCAATTCGGCCAGGTCGCCGGTGCGAGTGACCTGGGCCCACTCCTCGATCTTGGCCAGCGCGCGCACCGACGCCCGGTCGGGAAAGGTCGCATCCTGCCGCGCCTGTTCCATGCGGTGCAGGCAAAGGTAGCTGGCGCGCCCCTTGAGCAGGGCGGTGCGCAGGGGCAGTCCGAGCGCCTCGACCAGCCGCGGCAGGTCGCGGCCGAACAACTGGTCCTGCAGCGTCTTGGTCGCGGTCGACAGCAGCACCCGCTCGCCGCTCAGCAGCGCGGGCACCAGGTAGGAAAAGGTCTTGCCGACACCGGTGCCGGCCTCCACCACCAAGGCGCCGCCCGAGCGGATGGTGCGGGCCACCGCCAGCGCCATTTCGGTCTGGGCCGCGCGGGGCCGGAATTGCTCGGCGGCGCGCGACAGCACACCGTCGGGCGCGAACGCATCGTGCACGGGATCGTCGGACCCCCACACCGCCGCATCAGTCATCAAGCGGGTTCTTTGGGATCGAGCACCAGTTCCATCCGGGCGATCTGATCACGCAGCGCCAGGCGGCGCTTTTTCAGGCGGCGCATCATCAGTTCATCAACCGGAGCCTCCGCCAGGACCCGGTCGATCAGCGCGTCCAGATCGGCGTGTTCCATCCGCAACTCGATCAGGCGTCTTTCGGGGGAATGGAGGTTGGATTCCAATGGATGTGTGCAGTCGTTGGCGGCTGTCGCGGTCAGGTTCGTTCAATAATACGTGTTTCCGCAACATTAATCGAGCGCCCGGACCCGTGCGAGGGTCCGGCGTTCAAAGCAGCATGGTCAAGGGTTACCGACTCAGCGCATCCACCGGCATCCACAAGGGAGACCGCGAATACCAGCAGGACCAGGTGGCCCTGCTCAGCCATCCGCGTTTTCAGGGTTGCGTGCTGGCCGTGGTGGCGGACGGCATGGGCGGCCGCAGCGGCGGGCGCAAGGCTTCCGACCAGGTGATGATGACCGTCAGGCAGTTGTTCGAGCGCTATTCGCCCGACCACGACGACGCCACGGCCCTCCTCAAGCAGATGGTGCAGGAAGCCCATATCGTCATCAAGCTCACGGCCGTTTCATCCGAGCAGGAGCCGCACAGCACCTTCGCAGCATTCTTGATCAATCCAGCGGGCGACTGCCACTGGATCCATGCCGGCGATTCGCGGATCTACCACTTCCACAGCGGCAAGCTGGTCAAGCGCACGATGGACCATTCCTATGTCCAGACCCTGGTCGACCGGGGTGAGCTGACCGAGGACGAAGCCAATGTCCATCCGCAATCCAACATCCTGATGGGATGCCTGGGCGCCGAGGACGACCCGCCGACGGACATGCACTTCGTCGACGAAATGCGGCCCGGCGACGTGCTGATGGCCTGCAGCGACGGGGTCTGGCACTACTTCAGCACCAACGAACTGGGGTCGGTCCTGTCCTCGCTCTCGCCGCGCGAAGCCACCGAATTCCTGATCGAAAAAGCCCGCTCTCGCGGTCGCGGCGGCGGCGATAACCTGTCGCTGGTCGTGGTCAAGCTCGAGCCGCTGGACAGCTGAGCCGCTGGGGCCGAGTGTGCTCCGACCCCAACTGATCCTGATGCATCGGGGTCAGCTCCCGATTCAGGACAGTGACGCTGCCGGAGACCCATCTCGCTCGGTCGAAATTGGGCTCCGACCCCGACTGATCCTGATCCATCGGGGTCAGATCCCAATTCAGGACAGTGACGCGGCCGGAGACCATCTCGCTCGGTCGAAATTGGGCTCCGACCCCGACTGATTAGGGGGGTGGCAGCGGCTGCGCCGGCGGTTTCGTACGCTCCGCCAGGCGTTTGTTCACGCTGGCCTTGTGTTCCGCAGCCTGCGCCTCCCGCTCCCGGTGGCGCACGGCGTTCTGCGCCGCCTCATCGACGCGCCGGGCTTGCTCGGCCTTCTTCTCCTGCGCCTTCTCCTGCGCCTGACGCTTGCGTTCCTGCGCATTGGCCGCATTCGTGGCTTGCGCCTGGGCGTGCTCAGCCTCCTTTTGCGCCAAGCTGGGCCGCGGTGCGGGATGCTGCGGAGCCCGCGCCTGGGCCGGCTTCCGCGGTTTCGCGTCCTTGTTCTCGGCCGCAGCCTTCTCCTCCAGGGACCGCTGGCGCTCGGCGCCCTTGCGCTTGCGGTCGGCGTCGTTCAAGGACGTCTCCTGACGCTTGAGGTCGGCCAGTGCTTCCCGCCGTCGCGCGCGGGCAGCCTCGAGGCAATCGTTCACCGCGAATTTGCCGTAGCAGCCCTTTTCCTGGAGCCGGAAAGCGGCCTCGACCTGGCTGCGCTCGGCCGAAATTCGCTCTCGGGCAGCGGCGGGGTCCTCGGCGTCCTGCGCCAGTACAACCCGGGCCAGGCCCACGGCGACAATCCACAAGAGCAGCTTTTTCATGTGAGGCGAGTGTCGACCATCCGGTGCTCCAATGCCAGAAATTGCGCCGACTGCATTTCCTGCAAGCGCGACACGGTGCGTGGAAATTCATGGGCCAGCGGCCCTTCCATGTACAACGCTTCGGGGGGCACCTGGGCCGACATGATCAGTTTGACGCGGCGGTCGTACAGCACGTCGATCAGCCAGGTGAAGCGGCGCGCTTCGGACGCCATTCGAACCGGCATGTGCGGCACATCGCTGAGCAGCAGCGTATGGAACTGGGTGGCGATCTCCAGGTAATCGTTCTGGGAGCGCGGGCCGCCGCACAGACCCCTGAAATCGAACCACACCACGCCGCCGGCCTTGCGCCGCGAGCGGATTTCCCGCGCTTCGATGTGCAGCACCGGGTCCTCGTCGTGCGTCGCCGCCAGCCGCGTGAACGCATCGTTCATCTCGGCGTCGGCCGCCGGGCCGAGCGGGGTGAGATAGAGCCTGACTTGCTCCAGGGTTCGGCCGCGGTAATCGACGCCGTTGTCGACCCCGACGATTTCGAGCTTGTCGTTGAGCAGGCCGATCGCCGGCAGGACGCGGTCGCGGTGCAGTCCGTTCGGATAGAGGTCGTCCGGCCGGAAGTTGGAAGTGGCGACCAGCCCCACCCCGTTCTCGAACAAGGCGGCCAAGAGGCGATGCAGGATCAGCGCGTCGGTGATGTCAGCCACGTGGAATTCGTCGAAGCAGATCAGCCGGTGGCGCCTGGCGATCCGCTCGCCCAGCGCGTCCAGCGGGTTCACGGTGCCCTGCAGCTCGGCGAGCTCACGATGCACTTCGCGCATGAACTCATGAAAATGCAGCCGGGTCTTGCGTATCAGCGGCACGGCTGCATAGAAGCAGTCCATCAGGAAGCTCTTGCCGCGCCCGACGCCGCCGTACAGGTACACGCCGCGCGGGATGTCAGGCCGGTTGATCAGCTTCTTGAAGGCGTTGGAGCGCCGCTCCTTGAAGTCGCTCCATTCGCGGGCGCAGCGATCCAGCGCTTCCACGGCCCGCAACTGCGCCGGGTCGCTGCGGTAACCCCGTTCCGCGAGCTCACGCTCATAGACATCTTTGACGCTCATCGAAGGAAGGACGAACAGCCGGACGCAGAAGACGCAAAAGGGCGAAAAATACGCAAATGAAACCGAATGAACCTGGTTTTCACTTTTGCGCCTTCTGCGTACCTTTGCGTCCTCTGCGTCCTTGGCCCCGCGTTCAGAAGTTCAAAGTGCGCTTGTCGACGGCCAGAGCGGCTTCCTTCGTCGCCTCTGACAGCGAAGGATGCGCGTGGCAGATCCGGGCGATGTCCTCGGCGGAGGCGCGGAATTCCATCGCCACCACGGCCTCGGAAATCAATTCGCTGGCCATCGGGCCGACAATGTGCACGCCCAGGATCTCGTCGGTTGCCGCGTCGGCCAGGAACTTGACCATGCCGATGGTGTCGCCCATCGCCCGCGCCCGGCCATTCGCCATGAAGGGGAAGGTGCCAGCCTTGTACTTCACACCGGCCGCCTGCAGCTGCTGCTCGGTCTGGCCGACCCAGGCGATCTCTGGGCTGGTGTAGATGACCCAGGGAATGGTGTTGAAGTTGACATGGCCGTGCTGGCCGGCGATGCGCTCGGCCACCGCGACGCCCTCTTCCTCGGCCTTGTGCGCCAGCATCGGGCCGCGCACCACGTCGCCCACCGCCCAGACGTCGGGCAGGTTGGTCTTGCACTCATCGTCAACGAGAATGGCGCCGCGCTCGTCCAGCTTCAGGCCGACCGCATCCGGATTCAGGCCGATGGTGTTGGGCACACGGCCGATCGAGACGATCAGCTTGTCCACCTCCAGCGTCTGGGCCTCGCCCTTGGCATTGGTCCAGGCGACGGAAACGCCCTTCTTGCCGCTCTTGATCGCGCCGACCTTCACGTCCAGCTCGATCTTCAGGCCTTGTCTGGTGAAAGCCTTGTGCGCTTCCTTGGCGATCTGCTCGTCGACGGCGCCGAGGAAAGTCGGCAGCGCCTCCAGCACGGTCACTGCCGAACCGAGGCGGCGCCACACGGACCCCATCTCCAGCCCGATCACGCCGGAGCCGATCAGGCCCAGCCGCTTCGGTACGCCCTGGATGCGCAGCGCGCCATCGTTGGACAGGATGCTCTCTTCGTCGAACGGCGCCCCCGGAAGGGCACGTGCGTTGGAGCCGGTGGCCACGATGATGTGCTTGCCGGCGACTGTTTCCTCGGCGGCGCCGGAGATCTTGAGCTCATAACCCGCATCGCTCTTGGCCGCGAACGAGGCGCGGCCATGGAAGAACGTCACCTTGTTCTTCTTGAACAGGAACAGGATGCCGTCGTTGTTCTGTTTGACGACCTGGTCCTTGCGGGCCAGCATCTTGCCCACGTCGATATCCAGGCCCTTGATGTTGATCCCGTGGTCGGCAAAGTGATGGCCGGCCTGGTCGAAGTTCTCCGAGGATTGCAGCAGCGCCTTGGACGGGATGCAGCCGACGTTGGTGCAGGTGCCGCCCGGCGCCGGGCCGCCGTTGCTGTTCTTCCACTCGTCGATGCAGGCCACTGTGAAGCCCAACTGGGCTGAGCGGATGGCGGCGATATAGCCGCCGGGGCCGGCGCCGATGACGATGACGTCGAATTGTGTGCTCATGGATCTCTTTCGGGCGGAGCCCGCCACAAGGACGCGGCCCCGCCAGGGGTCGCGTTATCCTCCGTTTAAATATCGAAAAGCAGGCGCGCGGGATCTTCCAGCGCTTCCTTCATCGCCACCAGTCCCAGCACGGCTTCGCGGCCGTCGATGATCCGGTGGTCGTAGGACATGGCGAGGTAGTTCATCGGCCGCACCACCACCTGACCGTTCTCCACCACGGCCCGGTCCTTGGTCGCGTGCACGCCCAGGATGGCGGATTGCGGCGGATTGATGATGGGGGTCGACAGCATCGAGCCGAAGACCCCGCCGTTGGAGATGGAGAACGTGCCGCCCGTCATCTCCTCGATGCCCAGCTTGCCGTCGCGCGCCTTGATGCCGAACTCGGCGATCTTCTTCTCGATGTCGGCAAAACTCATCTGGTCGGCATTGCGCAGGATGGGGACCACGAGGCCGCGCGGCGAGCCCACGGCGATGCCGATGTCGAAGTAACCGTGGTAGACGATGTCGTTGCCGTCGACCGACGCGTTGATCACCGGATACTTCTTGAGCGCGTGCACCGCCGCTTTCACGAAAAAGCTCATGAAGCCGATCTTGACGCCGTGCTCCTTCTCGAACTTCTCCTGGAAGCGCTTGCGCATTTCGATCACCGGCGCCATGTTCACCTCGTTGAAGGTGGTCAGGATGGCGGCGCTCGACTGCGATTGCAGCAGCCGCTCCGCCACGCGGGCGCGCAGCCGGCTCATCGGCACGCGCTGTTCGGGCCGGTCGCCCAACTCGGGCATGGGCATCGGCGCCGGGACCTGCGCCAGCGCTGCGCGGGGCGTCGCCGGGGCGACCGCGACGGGCGCCGCGGCCGGCCGCGTTCCCTGCGCCATGGCGCCGAGCACATCGCCCTTGGTGACACGGCCGTCCCTGCCGGTGCCGGCGACGGAGCCCAGGGCGAGTTGGTTGTCGGCCATCAATTTGGCCGCGGCCGGCATCGCCACCGCG
>JAANCK011143155.1_pt1 | contig 13683 bp, 8 predicted proteins | sample 7277841 | NCBI WGS metagenome assembly JAANCK01 (sample SAMN14222788, study PRJNA588281) | permafrost metagenome | isolation source: Arctic cryosol methane SIP | place: Canada:Nunavut | collected 2015-07 | reverse complement strand
CGTTGCTGGCCCGGATGATCCTGTAATTCGCAACCTGCGTTCGCCATTGCGTTCGATCGGAGCCGATGTAGTAGTTACTCACGCCTTCGAGCCTCTCGAGGCCCGCGGTCTTCGCGCGCGGATCAGCGCCGGCGAACTCCAGCGAAACGCGCTCCTCTCGCCGGTCATCGCCACATGTCGCGGCAAGGATCAACTCGATGGAATCGGCTCGGACTCCAGCGGTCATTCCGTGGCCGCGGGCGACCCAACTGAAGGTCGACGTTTCCGCCGCCGGCTCGAAGCGGAGTCCTCTGGCCTGCGAGTAGTTACCTGCCGGCAGCGTCCCGGCAGCGAGGGAGACGACGAAAAACAGACCGATCACAATGGCGACGGATAGACATCGCGCGCTGGTGGCACGTGGCATTTTGGGTTTCTCCGATGGGATTGCCCATCTAGCACGTAAAAATGGGCGCCATTATTTCCCACCCCGGTTTTTCCTCAGGGAGGCATCCGAGATCCGCCGTTTCAAGTGCCCTTGAAGAGCCCAGATCCTGGTGAGCACAATTGCGATGTACACCGTGGCCTCGCCAAGGCTTCCCCGACCGCAACGCCCCGCGCGGTGACCTGGATCGTGATTCCTGGCCAGCCGTTCTCCACGGCTTGTTATCCTGTCGCTCATGCGCAACCCGCTCGTTCCGCGCCGCAGACGAGGTCCATTGCTCGGCCTCTCATCAGTCTTGCTCGCGATCCTCGCTGCCGGCGTGGTCGTCCTGTCCAGCACCGTTCCCGCGCTCTGGGTCGTCTCGCAACGAGCGGAGCGCGAACGCGAGACCGCAATTTCCGATGCATGCGCGGCTGCACTCGGTCCTGCGGTCAGCGCAGGACACGGCGCCGAAATGGCGACCCTCGACGCGTTGCGGCAGCGGTACCGGATTGCAGCGATCGTCGTGAAAACAGGCGGCGTCCTGGTGCGGTCCGGCCCAGCGGCGTCACCGGACACGCCGTTGCACACGGAGACGCGCGTCATCGGCGGTCAATCCGTCCAGTTCCAATTCGCGGAGGGGGCTCTGCGGCACATTTCGCGCACCGTGAGGCTTGCCATGACGGCGGGAATCGTCGCCGGAATCGCGGCCGTCCTACTCCTGCCGATCTACGTCAACGATGCGATCCGAGGCCGCGCGTCAGCGGCTACGGGAATCAATGAGGAGACTGAGGGAAGAACATCCTATCTGCTCCACACCTTCGGAAGCTCACTGGAAACGCTGAAACAGCGCGAGACGGAGTTGAAGCGGCTTCACCTCCAGGAAAAAGAACGAGCGGATGAACTGGCGCGCCTGACCGGAACGCTCGTGCGCAGCCTGACCACGGGCTTCATCGCGCTTGATGAGACGGGCCGCATCGTCGACCTCAACCAGGCCGCGTATGACGTGCTGCAACTTCCCACGGCCGCAGTCATCACCGGTCAGCCTGTTGCGGCGGCCCTGGGAACTTCGTCGTTCGCGAGAACGCTTGCGTTCGCCCACGAGCGCCGGGCCGCGCTGCAGAGACGGGAAGTAACCAGCGGCGGCGTAGAACCGACGCACATCGGCGTGTCGACCGTTCCGCTCCTGGATCATCAGGGACGCTACCTTGGGATGCTGGCTCTCTTCGCCGACCTGACCGACGTTCGAAGACTCGAGCAGAGAGTGCGCGACATGCAGGCGCTCGCGGACCTCGGCGAAATGTCGGGAGGAATTGCGCACGAGTTCCGGAACTCGCTCGCGGCAATTCTCGGCTACCTCCGTCTGGCGCGCCGCAGCGTTACCGACGACTCCGGGAGCGAGCGGCTGAGGAAAGCGGAACAGGAAGCCCTCGCCCTCTCGGCCGCCGTCGAGCGCTTGCTCTCGCTGGGCGGAACTCTGCCTGCCCGGCATGATGCCGTCGAGCTTTCTGCACTGGTACGCGAAGCCGTTTCGCGGCTGGAGCCATTCGCTCCGACGGTAACGTTCGCGCTCCGTGACGAGACGGCGTCGATCCTTGGCGATGCTGCGCTGCTTTCGCGCGCGCTCGACAACCTGGTACGCAACGCCGTCGAGTCCATCCAGGCCCGCGGCGGACCGGGTCAGATCACCATCAGCACGATCGCTCAGCCGCGCAAGCGGATCATCATCGAGGATGACGGTGCCGGCATCGACCCGGCAGTCCGGCTCTTTGTTCCTTTCCAGTCCGGCAAACCGTCAGGCTTCGGACTCGGATTGACGCTGACGAAGAAGATCATCCTCATGCACCACGGCACCATCCGGCTTTTGCCACGGGCCGGAGGGGGAGCCGTCGCGGAGATCGAGTTCGACGACAGACCCATCGGTCTCGACTTGGAGTTTTCCGATGATCCGCTCGCGCAGGAACAGGTGTCGAGCCGTTACATTTTGTAACAGGTCTCAACGATCTGGCGCACGCCTTCGGACCAACAGCTACGGTAACTTGTTACAGGTCAGGTGTTTGTATCAGGACTATGTAATGGCTCAGCCATTGCGTAGAGGGGACAGGTAATGACTGTCTTTCGGGAAGGAATCGCATGAGACGACGAAACAGGAGCGAATCGGGCCAGGCGGTAATCGCAGCAACGATCATCGTCTCACTGGTTCTGCTGGTATTGCTCACGATGATCACTCAGGTGCAGTTGGGTAACAAATTGCTGGGCCGGCAGCTCACCTTTCAAGGACAAGCTGCGAACGCGGCACAGGCCGGTCTGATCGACGGGCTCTCCTGGTTCCGACGGCAGCAGGTGCAGCCCGTGAAGACGTTTGCGCCTACCGTCAACGCCGGCGCCAATCCTCCCATCAATGACTCGGAAGATACGAATATAGGCATCGTCCGCACCTATACGGTCAGCGGACCGGGCCGCTTGAAGGGACGTTATGAGGTTCGCATCGGCGACGCAACAAAGGGCACCGGCGTCCTCGACATCACGAAACAAAAGGGAAAAACGACTTCCGGGGCCGGAACCGTGTGGCAGTTAGAGTCGGTCGGCTATATCTGGGTGCAGAACGACGCCACCCTGGGCGACCAGGCTTACAACACGAGTCCCAATACGGTTCTGTCGCAGCAGACCTTCCGCACCGAGATTCAGAAGATGAGCGTCAATCTGCCTGATGGCGGGGCGGCGCTTTTCAGTGCGAACTGCGACAACGTTTTGATCGACACAAAGACCAAGATTCAGGGCGGAAGCGCGATTGGAGTCTCGTGTAAGTCCGGAGGCGGAGCGGGGATAAAAAACAACGGCACCATTACCGGCGCAACACGGACGAAGACGAACTCCTCGGCTCTCTACGACATCGCATCGGTTTTCTCTGTGACGCAACAGGAATTGCTCGGTCTCGCCGACGTCAACGTCACTCAGGTCAAGGATCTCCCGGCCACTCTCCCGTCAATGAGCATCATCGTGATCAGCGGTGACGCCACCTTCGGGCCGGTTTCCCCCCCCGCACCAGCGACTGCGCTGATCCGGCCACTGGTCGGCAGTGGGATTCTCGTCGTATTGGGGAACCTCACCGTCCAGGCCACACCGGACACCGCCTGGAATGGCGTCATTTACGTCACCGGCAAACTTTCGATCAACGAGCCATCGCTGGTCAGCGGCGCCATCATCGCCGCCAACAACTCCAGCACCGCCGGCGCCGTGGCAATCAACAGCGCTGCCGACATTTCAGAGGTTGATTACGACCCCGCCATGATCGCCCAGATCAATACACAGATGGGACAGTACCGGTTCAGCCGGAGCAAGTATTGGATCGGAAAATAGCCATGAGAACGAGAATGAAGGTACGGGCATCCCGCAGATATCAGGCCGGAATGAGCCTCATTGAGGTGCTGGCTGGTCTGGCCATTGTGACGGTAATGGTACTGGGCACAGCCACCGTGATGAGCAACGCCCATCACCTTACGAAGATGAACTCGAGCAAACAGTTCGCCACGGAGAAGGCGATCTCCATGATCGAAGAGCTCAAGTCGCTGGTGCAGACAAACACCGGCAGCACGATCGTCGATCTGGACGCCTATGACGACGGAATCGCCAACAAGACGGTATTGACTACCGAGGGACAGCTCGACAGCCCGCCGACAGTAAAGCCGGACGACACGATCAGCGGTAATACCCTTTTCGCCGCCCCGGACACATGGACATACGAGCGGCGCATCAACGTCACGAAACTAAAGGGACAATCGAACGACGTCCGACTGGTAAACGTCAAGATATTCGAGAACACCAAAGGCGGCCAGATCCTTCTGGCCGAAGTGTCGAGCGTGATCCGCACGCTCGTTTCTGACATGCCGCCGACGCAGGTTTACGATGTGTATTGTCTGGCCATCGAAAACGTTCCCGGTTGGTGGGTGTATATGTCGAACCTCGTTCCGACCGTGAGGAACGCAATCGGCGACCTGCAGTCACGCAACCCGGGACTGGTCTTCCGTGCGCATTGGATTACCACTCTCGCGTACGGCCGCGATCAACTCTACAAGCCGTTCATCAACAAGAGTACCGAGTCTATCGCAGATGTCAACTCCGTATATTTCTACCCAGGAAAGATGCCGAAATCGTGTATCGATGCCGGCCTTTGCGGCGATGACGAGTACTACCCGTCGTTCTTCTTCCGCGGCCGGATCAACGTCGATGGCACAGATACGAACGGCTATGACAAGACAAACAACCCCCAGCCATACGCGCTCGCCGATCAATTCAACAACGCGATGCGTTACTACGACGAGCTCACGCTCTACACCGCGCGCAAGAATGCGGCCGCGGCGATGACGCCTCCGGTAACCGAGGAGATGACATGGCGTCTGTTGATCGACGACATGTACATGAATCCGCAGAACTACACCAATGCGCTGATTATCAACCTGCACGGCGAGCTCATGCCGTTCCCTCCCGTGCGGAACTATTCCGACGCCGCCAAGAGCCCCGGCCAGACATTCCCTCACGATCTGCGCAGCATGCGTGCGGTCGTGCATCCCGAGCAGCTCCGTTACACGAATAATGACTGGGTTACGCTCCGGGTATATACCTATCTCGCCGATCCTGCTCTGGTCACGCCCGCCCCGGCAGGGATCATGCCCGTACCTCTGACGGTCCGTATCACCGGTCTGAAAGGGTGGAATCCGGCGAACGCCGCTGGTTGCAAAATGGTCGCGCCGCCTGCGGGAACGGACACCACGTGCAATGTGCAGGCAATTCATGGCGGCGTCGACAACGACGGCGACAATTTGGTCGATCCCTATGTCGCCGTCGCCGCCGCGGCCTATCCCGTGGCCGGCCAGCCCAACCAAATGGCATGGACGGCCAGCGTTGACCCGTTAACAAACGACACCGTGCTCAAGTTATACGGCTCGCCGGTCGTGTCTCCGATCGATGACGCCAAGGGCCGTGGTCTCTCAAAAGACGACAGGTTGTACGGGCTGGAGTACATCCCTTCGCCTGTTGAAGACCTGACGACCGGCGGTATTCAATTCTCGACGGACCTGACCTCAACGGATGTTCGTCCAAAGAATACTGCCCGCTGGATCATCAAGATCCCTGCATCGGCCTTCCCCGTCGCAGGTGCCGGACAGGGAACGGTTCTTGGTATCCAGACACGTATTGGTGACCAGGAGAGCAGCGGCGTCCTTTACCCCACCGCGAACGATCCCGAGAATATCTCAACCACTTATGTCTGGCGCGGCGACGATACTTATATTTTCGGAAACGCCACAACATCTCCGAAGCTCCCGATCACCGAACGTTACGAGATCCTGGGAGACCCCCGGCATTGCCCATACGCGGATCTCAAACGGCCGCACCCCGCCAATGCTTTCCCCCCCGCTGCAGTGGGACCCATTCCGAAGGGAGGATATGAGAGTCCCCTTGGAATGGGCTACAACCGCTATTTCGACGATTTCGAGGACGCCACCTACAATCGCGGAGGTTCTGCGGAAATGACAGGCACGGAGGTGCAGCCGTTCGTCATCGCCGGTGGAGACAATAAGAACTTTTCCGTAAAGATCGACGGAGGTACCACGATCACGGTCGTGCTGAACAACGGCACTTACTCCGCACAAGACATTGCGAAGGCGCTCAATAATAATGCTACGTTTAGTGCCGCCGCCGTGGCATATCCTCCCGCCACGGCAAAGCCATCTTTGGCGTTCAACCGCGTCCGAATTCAGTCTAAGCGCCGGGCAGGCTCGTCGGTGCAGTTCGATACGACGAAGATAAAGAACTGCGCATCAACGGTCGGTTTCGATGGAAGCGTTTCTACGAGCGCGGGATGGCCAGGCTGGGTTTACAGCGCCGGCGGTAAGCAATACGGCGTCAACAACGACGGGAACAGCGGAAACGCCGGATGGGACACTACTGTCGGCTCGCTCGAGATCGACGTTCACCGCCTTTTCCAGGTGCTGCGTACAACACTCACGCGCTCGAACGCGATCTGGACGACGATGACCGGATTCTCGTACTACTACGTCGGTATCGGCAATGAGATCGGCTACGACGCTGCAAACGGTTTCTCGAAGAGCATTCCCGTCTCGACGAAGCCCTTCACCGGAACGGGCGGCAGTCAGTACGAAGACACCATCACCGGGAACGTCCAGCTCATCCGCGAGAATCCGGCGGTCCCACCGGTCGCACCGGACCCCGACACCCGCTGGTGGGCGATGCCCTGGCTGGGCGAGCTCTTCCCGGACGCTGTCTACGATACGTGGCTCAAAACGGGCAACATACCGACTGGGACAGGATCGAACCTGTTCGTGCGCACCGATCGCGCTTATTTCCCTCCCTTCGCCGGCACTGCCTTGACGAACTCACTGCGGCGAACCTACAAGATGGGAAGCACGACGTTTTTCTGGACGGGAGCTTCCGACTCGACCTTCCATCACATCTCTCATGATGGAGATCAGGCCACGCTCAACCAACCTTCGCCTGCCACTACCGGCCCCGGCTACGATATCGCGGCCAACTACTCGCTACCGGTTCCGGATACGATCGATAACGCCCGCCCATTCGATATCAACGTCTCTTCAGCGAGCGACAACCCCGAGGATTTCCTGCAGCCGGGCGACTATCCCAACGCGTACCTGACGGCTGTGCTTCAGACCTACTACACGCACTCGGGGGCACCCGCTCGGGGAAGTGCGCTCATCTCATTGACGGATCCGGTCACCAACAATCCGTCATTCATCGCGGTCAACGGTCTTTCGCCGACCGGAGTTGCCGGCACGGCGTTCATCGCCAAATGGTCGTTTCTGACTTTGATCCAGAGCTTCCTGAACGGCGGTCTCTACAGAGATGCCACCGCAACGCCGACCGCAAAGCACGTGCGTCAAGTGCCGCGCATCGTAATCACGGATCCGAACGAGAACACCGACCTGAAGCAACAGGACTCCATCAAGATCGCATGGGACACGACCTGGAAGCGGTGGGACGGACAGCCTTATACCATCGACTCAAGTTACTCGTCCTGGATCGAGAACCTGACGATGAAATACGCTGTGCTCTACAGCCCGAGCAACGGTTATCCGGATCCAAAGAAAGGAAATCCGACAGGCTGGTTCTACATTTTGGACAATACTCCAGCTACTCCTGGCGTGAAGCCCGACACCACTCACGAGATCTCCCAGGCGATCACCACAGCCACGACCAGCGTTTCGGTCACATGGAACACGCCGCCTGCAACATTCCCGCAGGGCAATTACCTGATTCGCGTGGAAGGCTATCGAGAAGGCTACGGCCTGCATTACTCTTTCCACCAGTACCGTGCTTTCTTCCAGAGGTAACGTGATGACGAGACAGAGATGGGCACCTGAGCGGGGCGTTACGCTGATGGAGATGGTCGTCGTCACGGCGATCTTCTCCCTGATTTTCATCATCTCGTACTCACTGCTCGAGGACGCGGTCAAGACCAGCCTGTATCTCGAAGAACACAATGACCTTCCGGTGTATGGACAACAAATCGTCAATGCCATCCAGCGGGAGCTGCTCCAGACGCGTATCGTTTTCGAAGCAACACCGACGAGCAACGGACCGGGCTACTTTTCCGCGCTGACATTCCCGGCGCAGTACCCAATCCTCGCTTCGAGCCAGATGCCGGTATTGAACCCAACGGGGACCCTTATCCCCGATGGGAGCACACGGTTCACCGGAAACTGCCTTCTCATCGCACGACAGCTCCAACCGGCAACGATCACCCTGACAGACGGGACAACAAAGCTGGTCGTCGACCGCTACGTGTTTGAGACCTTCTATCTGACCAAGCGCACGACCGGTCAGAACTTCGGCGCAACTGGATACTGGATCGACGCGATCATGGCGAAGAGCGATATCTATGCCGACTATACCCAATTGACTCAATGGGTTAGCCTGGTCCAGACGGACGCGAATAAGACGAAAGTGGCAGGAGATCTGGCGGCATACAAAGATCCGATCACAGGGGTCAAAGCCCCGGCCACCAAAGCATGGAGCTCCGGCCAGCCCGCCGCGAGCGCGTTCTATACGATCAATTCCTCTCTTGGCTTTACCGCCGTGGTCGCCAGCCCGACCATTCCGTTGACCAGCGCTGCCAGCCTTGCGAAAGGCCTGGGAGGCGGACGTGTCAGCGGAAAGATGGACTATTCGATTGGTTTCCGTCCTACGAGCCCGTGTTCGAATTGTTCGGCGGTGCCATGTGCGAATTGTAACGGGGTACAGGGTCCGAGGTTCAATCTACCGACCGACGTGACGCTCACCGACGGTACAGTCAGGGTGTGGGATCCGATCCCAAAATACGCCAACTTTAACTCGTCCGGCCTCGAGTTCCTGATGGTCGGACCAGCGGGCTCGCGCCGGATTCTCAGCCGCGTGGTGATCATGGCAAGCTACGCCAAGCGCATCGACTCGAAAGAAGCGCTGGTCATCACTTCCGGGTCGTCGTAGCCGTCGAAGCTGGAGCTCTTCGGCGCCGCCGCCGTGAAAATCAGGCGACGGCGCCACAAATTTTGACATCATCGCAGCAGGCCTGAATCGATCTAACTGATTCAGCCAGCAACACTTCTCCCAGAACCGGCATCTTTCCCGCGGATTGCACCGCTCTCCCCGCGACGACAACGTCATGAAGGAGAATGGGATGAGATCTGCACGATGGTCGAGAGGAATGACATTGATGGAATGCCTGGCCGCGATCGCGATCATGGGCATTCTTCTGTTGTGCGTGACACCGGCACTTGGGTCGTTGCACCACCGGTGGGCGCTGACGATGGCCACCTCACGCGTGCGCCGGCAAATGTCGCGGGCCCAGAACTTTGCCGAGGCGCTTTCTCGTAACTGTGGAGTCCTGTACTTTCAGCGCAACGGTCAGTGGATGTACGCGATCTACTCGGACGAGAACGGCAACGGCGTTCTGAATGCCGACATCAAGAACGGGACGGACCGCCGGATCGAAGGGCCAGCTCCCGTTCTCGACTTCGCGGCGCCGATCGAGATCGGATTCGGCGACGGCGAGACGGATCCGGATACCCTCGCGCCTTTCAACCCGAATGACTCGCCGATCGAGTTCAACCACTCGTTCCTCTGTTCCTTCTCGCAGGCAGGATCGGGAACACCCGGATCGGTCTTTCTCACGGATCGTGGTGATTTCGCATCGATGGTGCGCTCTTCAGGCGCCGACGGAAACGTCCGGGCTCTCTTCTACAATGGAAAGGGAAAAAAGTGGATCGAGCGATGAGGATCAGGGTGGAATGCAGTCCTCCGCTCCCTCCGTTGCATCACCTACTTGCACATGAAAGGACTGCGCATGCGACGTTACGGAATCATCTCTCTTTTGATGTGCGCATTTTTCGGCATGACAACGGCCTTGCCGGCGGCGGATGACGCTTCCCGGCCAAAGCCAATCCCGAAGACTGCCATAGCGGTTTCCTTCAGTGCAGACTCCGCCGCCGATTCTCCTCTCGTCCGTGCCGCCAAGGTCGGTCTCGAGGCTCGGAAGCACCCACGATCGCGGATCATCATCGATTCCAATACGCTGATCGTGAGTTACCGGCATGAATCTGACACCGCCGTTGCGGCCGCTCCGGCCAGTCCGGAGACGCAGGGGCGATCATGGGCGTCCGGCAATCAAGGCGACGCGGCTGCCATCGCCAGCCGGGAACGGAACCAGCGTGAGCAGGCGGCAGCCGCCGAAAAATCGCGCGTTGAACAGCTCCGCCAGGAGCAATCGTACATGGCGAGCCAGGCCCTGGAGCCATACGCGGAAATGCTCGATGACCAGATCGAGAAGCGCCTCGAAGCGATTCCGGGAGAGATAAAGACAAAACCGCCGCAGTAGCCTCTCAGGCACCGCGGGCCGAGCCGTGCCGGCATCGGGAGCACCAATCAGAGGCCCGCAGACCTCTCGTCTGGTGGGCTCGCGCATCGCGCGGAGTCGCCTCGTACCGGGCCCCACTTTCGCGTTCACCGGTCAGAGCTGTGGCTTTGGCGATCTGCGTGGCCTTGGCGACGCGTCATCCGCCGTCAATGGCAGGCGATGGTTGATCTCTGCAATCGGTTCGGCTGTGGTTGCGCCGGTCGTGCCGGGATACTGATAGGCCTCCGGAGCTGTGCGCGAAGGATGCTTCTTTAGCCACTTCCTCGCGTATAACTCGTGATCGGCGACGTCGAGCAGGCGCTCGACGGTGGGCTCATCGATGAGCGCCGAGCAGCCGATTCCCATCGTCACGCTGATGCGCATCGTCGTGTCGTCCACGCTCCACTGGAGCTCGGACAACTCCGCGGCCAGGCGTTCGGCAACGTGGCGGATTTCGTCGACGCCGAGGTTCAGTACGAGCAGCACGAACTCATCGCCGCCGTAGCGGGCGATGACGTCGTCGGTTCGCGTCCGGCGGAGGAACAACGCACCGATGTCCTTCAGCACCCGGTCGCCGGTCAGATGGCCATGGGTGTCATTGATTGTTTTGAAGTCGTCGACGTCGATGAGGACGATGCTGGCGTTGTTCGGACCGGCCACGTGACGCTCCGCCTGCTCGAAAAAGAAGCGGCGCGTGGCCACCCTGGTCAGTTCATCCTGGTTGGCGATGTCGCGCCACTCGCGGGCATCGGCATCATGCGCGCGCTGCCGCGCCAACAACCGGCGCGCCGCCGCCACTTTGGCCACCACTTCGACCTCGGTGCATCCTTTGGCAAGGAAGTCGTCGTACCCGAGAGTCAGCGCGTTGATCTTCACGGCCGGGCGGTCGTGCGCCGTCAGCATCACGGCGTACAGGCCGCTCGTCGAAGGCTCGGCACGAACTGCCGCGATCAGCTCCAGACCGTCCTTCTTCGGCATCTCGAAGTCGGAGATGAGCATGTCGAAGTCGCCGCTCCGCAGCAGATCGAACGCCTGCGCTCCGTCGACGGCGGTCGCAACGTCGAGCCCTAGGCGCCGCGCTACCGCCGACAGCCAGATCCCGAAGTTCTCATCGTCTTCAGCGATCAGCACACGAATCGGCTCCAGCGAGGATTCGGGAGGGAGGTCACTACGGCGGCGAAGGGCGGCGCTCAAGTGGGTAACCAGGCATTCAATATCGCGGCCAGCCCGACCGTCGGGCGTGATCCCCATCACCAACCGCGTGCGGGGCAACATCAACGGTGTCAGGCAAATCGCGGAATCGGACTCGCATCTGCCCCGTTGTAAGCACACCCTGCCCTTTCGGAACGTTTCATGACGTGGACCGTCGTAGAGGCAGGCTGCGGAACCGAACAAATGCCCGAGTTCATCGTCAGAGTCGGAACACCCGACGGAGTCATCACCGAGCGCCACGTGCAGGCGATGAGCATCCGCGCCGCCGAAGACGACTTGCGCCAGCAGGGGATGCACGTCTTCGATGCCAGGCGCGGCAAAATGTCCCTCCGCGATCTGCTTCCGCGCGGCGGGAAGATCATCTCTACCGAGCGATTTCTTCTCTTCAATCAGGAGCTGCTGGCGCTCGTCAAGGCAGGCCTGCCGATCCTGCAGTCGTTTGACATCATGCTGGAACGGCAGAAGAACCTGCGCTTCAAGGAAGTGCTCACCGACGTCCGCGAGAAGCTGAAGTCGGGAATCGCACTCTCCGACGCGTTCGCCTCCTACGGCGATGCTTTCCCGCCCATTTACTCGACCTCGCTGCGCGCGGGCGAGCGCTCGGGCGATCTCGAAGGCGTGCTGCGCCGCTTTCTTCGCTACCAGAAGATCATCGTCAACCTGCGAAAGCGGGTCGTCGGCGCGCTGATCTACCCCTCGGTGCTCGTTCTCCGCTCGATCGGCATGGTGCTCGTCATGCTGACGAAAGTCATCCCCAAGTTCGCGGAGTTCTACGCCGGCTTCGGCGCCGACCTACCCTGGTTCACGCAGTTCATGATCAACATCGCCAACGGCTTGAACACGAACCTGCCCATCTTCCTCGTGATTTGCGTCGGGGCATTCTTTCTTCTCCGGCGATGGATCAAAGGCAGCGGCCGGGTGACGTGGGACAGGCTGAAACTGAAGATCCCGCTGGCAGGCGGAATCCTGCACCGGTTCGCCATCATGCAGTTCACGCAGTCGCTCGGAACCCTGCTGGCCGGCGGGACGCCGATGGTGCCGGCCATCGAGATCGCCTCGCAGTCGGTGACCAACCAGCTCGTGGCCTCGAAGATCTTCGGGATGGTGCAGAACGTGCGAGAGGGGGAGCCACTGTGGCGCTCGCTTGAAAACACCAAAGCCATGAGCGATCTGGCCATCGAAATGATCAAGGTGGGCGAGTCGACGGGCGCCCTCACGGAAATGCTCGGAAATGTCAGCGAGTTCTACGACGAGGAAATCGAATCCCATCTGACGCGAATCGTTGCGGCGATCGAGCCGCTCATCCTCGTTTTCATGGGCGTCGTCGTCGCCGTTCTGCTATACGCCTTCTATCTCCCACTGTTCCAGCTCAGCAACGTAGCCCAATAAAAGACCATTCATGGCCACAGATCCCCGCACGCTGCTCTACAAGACTGCCGACCCGGCCGGCGAGACCGCGCGCGCCCAGCGTCTGGCCGGTCAATACGGCTTCGACTTCGTGAACCTCGAGCACTTCGTCGTCGATCACGAGCTCTTCCGCAACATCCCGCTCGAACTGATGATCCGCTACCAGTTCCTGCCGGAGAAGCGCGAGAACGGCCATATCGCCGTCGTCGTCGGCGATCCGACCGACGTCCTCAAGCTCGACGAGCTCGAGCTGCTTCTCGGCGCCCCGCTCAAAGTCCGCGTCGCTTCGCCTGCGGCCATCCGCGACAAGCTGCAGAAATCCGAATCGACCCAACGCGTCCTCGACGAAGCCACCGAAGGCTTCCGCATGACGCTCGTCGGCGAAGATGAAGAAGGCGAAGAGACGCTCACGATCGACTCGATCACGGCGCAGGAATCGTCGCCGATCATCAAGCTGGTCGACTCCATCGTATTCAACGCCATCCAGCGCCGCGCCTCGGACATTCACATCGAGACCCGCGACAACGAAGTCGTCGTCAAGTACCGCATCGACGGCGTGCTTTACGAAGCGCTCGAGCCGATCGACAAGCGCCACCACACCACCATCATCTCGCGAATCAAGGTCATGTCCGAGCTCGACATCGCCGAAAAGCGCGTTCCGCAGGACGGACGTTTCAAGCTCCGCATCACCGGCCGCACAATCGACTTCCGCGTCTCCATCGTCCCCACCACGCACGGCGAAGACTCGGTCATCCGT
>JAANCK010941161.1_pt1 | contig 13704 bp, 14 predicted proteins | sample 7277841 | NCBI WGS metagenome assembly JAANCK01 (sample SAMN14222788, study PRJNA588281) | permafrost metagenome | isolation source: Arctic cryosol methane SIP | place: Canada:Nunavut | collected 2015-07 | reverse complement strand
CGACGAAGTATACTGGATGCCCCAGAACAAATCGGGTTTACCCGATTTGTGCAACTAGAAACTACCGATTTCGGGTAGGCCCGAAATCGGGCGCGCGGGGCATGACAAGAGGGGGTTTAGCCCAGCCCGACCTTCTTGAACGCCTTGCTGATCCAGGACCCCTTGTTTTCCGAGGGTTCCACGCCGCCGGTTTTCACCAGCGCATAGGCGTGGCGGTACCATTCGCTGTCGGGGAAATTATGCCCGAGCACGGCGGCGGCGGTCTGCGCCTCCTCCACGATGCCGAGCGCCATATAGGATTCGACCAGCCGCTCGAGCGCCTCTTCGACGTGACGCGTGGTCTGATAGCGGGTGACCACGACTTTGAAGCGATTGATGGCGCCGGTGTAGTCCTTCTTTTCCAGATAGTAGCGGCCGACCAGCATTTCCTTGCCGGCGATGTTGTCGCGCGCGACTTCGATCTTCTGCTTGGCGCTGACGGCATATTCGCTGGCCGGATATTTGCGGATCACCTCGTCGAGCGCGGCGAGCGCCTTTTCGGTGCGCGCCTGGTCGCGGGTGATGTCGGGGATCTCGTCGTAATAGGACGCGCCAATGAGAAACTGCGCGTAGGCGGCGTCGGGGCTGCCCGGATGCAGCGAAATATAGCGCTTGGCCGCCGTCACGCACTCGTCGTACTGGCCGGATTCGTAATAGGAATAGGCCGCCATGATCAGCGACTTGCGCGCCCATTCCGAATAGGGATGCTGGCGGTCGACTTCTTCGAATTTCTTGACCGCCGACTTCGGGTCCTTCTTGGCGTTGAGGTAGTAAAGCCCCTCGTTATAGAGCCGGTCGGCGGGCTCGTCGGGCGGGGTTTCGTCCTTGCCGAACAGGCTTGTGCAGGCCCCGAGGCTGGCCGCCAGCAGCACCATCGCCAGGGTGCGCGTGAGGCGGTGCCGGCGCCAAACGGCGCGGTCCGTTATGGATGCATTCGAGTTCATGGACGCGTTTGATCCGTTCCCCGACGGGCCACATGGCCGCTGGCCGCGCAGCGCTTGAACCCGCGCTGGTTTAGACGAAAAAGTGAGGTCCCGCCAAGCGATTAAGCGCCACATTCGGCCGGGATTAAGGCGGAGGGTTAACCCTAAGTCCTGGCTTGTTTCAGGACACTTCCGGCCCATAGGCGGGCAGCAGCATGCCGGCGCCCATGTCCGCGTGGCCGCGCATGCGGCGGGCCGGTTCGGCCGCCTCGACCAGGCGCCAGGCGCTCGGATCGGCCATCAGCGCCGACAGCACCGCGTGGTTGAGCTTGTGGCCGCCGCGCACGGTGCGATAGGCCGCCAGCAGCGGCTGGCCGGCGAGCGCCAGATCGCCGACGGCGTCGAGCACCTTGTGGCGCACGAACTCGTCGGCAAAACGCAGGCCTTCCGGATTGAGCACGCGGTCCTCGCTGATCACCAGCGTGTTCTCGAACGAGGCGCCGAGCGCGTAGCCGGCGCTCCACAATTTGGCGACGTCGCGCATGAAACCGAAGGTGCGCGCGCGCGCGATTTCGCGACGGAAGGTGGCGGGCTCGATGTCGAGCGCGATCGCCTGCTTGCCGATAAGCGGATGATCGAATGCGATTTCGGCCTCGACCCGGAAACCATGGCTGTAGGGCCGCAGTTCGCCGAAGGCCTCGCCCTTGGTCACGCGCACCGGCTTGAGCACTTCGATATAGCGGCGCGGCAGAGCGCGCGCGGTCAGCCCGGCCTGATCGATCGCATCGACGAAGGCAGCGGCGCTGCCGTCCATGATGGGGACTTCGGGACCGTCTATTTCGATAACAACGTTGTCGACGTGCAGACCGCGCAACGCGGCCAGCAGGTGCTCGGCGGTCGAGCACAAAGGCCCGCTGGCGTCGCCCAGCACGGTGGCGAATTCGGTGGCAGTCACCGCGCGCACATCGGCGCGGATTTCGCGCTCGATCGAGCCGTCGGCAGCCATGCGCTGGAAAACGATGCCGGCGTCGTCGTCGGCCGGATGCATGGTCAGCGTGACGGGCGCGCCGGAATGGACGCCGACGCCCGAGAGCGCAACCTGGTCGCGTAACGTGGTCTGCTTGGCGCCCTTCATCGACCTCGTTTCCGCTGGCTCAAAGTGCGAGCCGCGCGGTCCCCCATTCCTGGCTCCGGCGGAGCCACAATTTCGCCGTCAAGTCGGACCGCCCGAAGTGGTAGGCGGTTATCCCCCAAGGACCGAAAAGTCCCTTTCACGGCTGAAACTTAGGCCATATGGGAGGCCTTCTCCAACTCACGCTTTCTTACCGACTGTTACTCTTTTTTGCCGCAATTGCCGTCCGGCCGGCCGCCCGGGGACCGGATTTAGCTTACCGGCGAAACATTGCGAGCATACCAATGGCGGCGGCCGTGCGCCCACAATTCGGGGCCATTTATAAAATAGCGTGTTTATTCAATAGGTTAAATAAAAGAACGCGACCCGCCAGACGGCGACGGCCCCGCCTCGAAGGATTGAGGCGGGGCCGTGCTTGAGATTTTAAGGCCGGTCAGTTCGACTGGCGGCGCAGGAAGGCCGGGATATCGAGCTGATCCTCCTCGGGCGAATTATGCACAGGAGTCGGCCGTCCATGCGGGTCGAGGCCCTGCGGAGCCGCGCGCCGGGCATATTCCGACACCGGGTCACCGGGTCTGCTTTCAGGATGCCGGCCTTCCGGCTGGCGGGCGGTCGGCCGCGGCTGGGGACGCTCGAATTGCGGCATCTGCCGCGCCGGCATCGGTGGCAGCGGGGCCGCCTCCTCCGTGCGACGGCCAAGGCCAACCGAGGCCAGTCGCTGCATCAGCGACATACGGCGCTGCTCGGGATGCTCGTCGACAATCTCGCCGCGCTGGGCCCGGATCTCGTTCTGGGCCGGCAATGGCAGTTCGTCGATTCGCGGCATGCGCGGCGGGCACGCCATGCGTTCGGGCGCCGGCGGAATGAAGCTCGCCGGGGTCGGCAGCTCGGCCTGCGGCGATTCGCCGGCCGACTCGAAAAGCGACGGCTTCATCGGCATTGGCCGAATCGAGACCTCCTCGAGCGCGGTCGGCGGCAGGATGGCGGCGGCCACCGCGGCCTGGGCGGCCGATTCGACCGCCGCGGCGCTGGCGCTGATGGGCGACGAAGCCATCGCGGCCGCCGGGGCGGCCCGTTCGATCCGCTCGGAGATGCGCTTGTTGTCGCTGCGCAACTTGCCGGCGAGCTCCTTGAGCGCGCTCTCGGCCGGCTGCTGCTGGCGCGGACTATTGGCATTGTCGATGCCGGTCGCCACCACCGAAACGCGGATGATGCCTTCCAGGCTCTCGTCGAAGGTGGCGCCGACGATGATATTGGCGTCCTGATCGACTTCCCCGCGGATGCGGGTGGCGGCTTCGTCGACCTCGTACAGCGTCAGGTCCTTGCCGCCGGTGATCGAGATCAGCAGGCCGCGAGCGCCCTTCATGGAGGCGTCGTCGATCAGCGGATTGTTGATGGCGCCTTCCGCGGCGGTAAGCGCGCGCTTCTCGCCGGAGGCTTCGCCGGTGCCCATCATCGCCTTGCCCATCTCGCGCATGACGGCGCGCACATCGGCGAAGTCGAGATTGATCAGGCCTTCCTTGACCATCAGGTCGGTGATGCAGGCGACGCCCGAATAGAGCACCTGATCGGCCATGGCGAAGGCGTCGGCGAAAGTGGTCTTCTCGTTGGCGACGCGGAACAGATTCTGGTTCGGGATGATCAGCAGCGTGTCGACCACCTTTTGCAGTTCGACGATGCCGGCCTCGGCAAAGCGCATGCGGCGGGCGCCCTCGAACTGGAACGGCTTGGTGACCACGCCGACGGTGAGAATGCCGAGTTCGCGCGCGGTTTTGGCGATCACGGGCGCGGCGCCGGTGCCGGTGCCGCCGCCCATGCCGGCGGTGACGAACACCATGTGCGCGCCGCTGAGATGATCGCGGATCTCGTCGATCACCTCTTCCGCCGCGGCGCGTCCGACATCGGGCTGCGAGCCGGCGCCGAGCCCTTCGGTCACCTGCGTGCCCATCTGGATGATGCGCTCGGCCTTGGACATGGTGAGCGCCTGCGCGTCGGTATTAGCGACGACGAAGTCGACACCCTGTAAACCCGCGGAAATCATATTATTCACCGCGTTGCCGCCGGCGCCGCCGACGCCGAATACGGTGATCCGGGGTTTCATCTCGCGAATGTCGGGAATCTTCAGATTGATGGTCATGTTTGCCTCTTTAATGCACGGGCAGCAGGCTAAGCGTTGCGCGAACAGCGCCAACGCAATTGCATGCACGCCGCCGAACGAACCGGTCCGCCACCGGCCCCTTCGTGGGTTGAGTGTTGTGGGTCAGAAGCTTTCGCGTAGCCATCGTCCGACCCGTGCCATGTAACCGCCCGTTCCTGTCATCAATTGCCGCGTTCGCCGCGGTTCGAAGTGTTCAAGATGCGCCGCTTGCGGGTAGACCAGCAGGCCCGCCGCCACGGCGAATGCCGGCCCCTTGGCCGCCTCCGGCAAGCCGGCAAGGCCAAGCGGTCGTCCGATACGCACGGGACGCTTCAATATCCGCGCCGCCAGATCGGCGATGCCGGCCAGTTGGCTGGCGCCGCCGGTCAATACCACGCGCGCGCGCGGCTCCGCCGCGAACGGCGAGTTGGCCAGACGATCGCGCACCATTTCCAGAATTTCCTCGACACGCGGCTTGATGATACGCACCACTGCCGCGCGCGGAACGAATTGTGGCGGCTCGCGCTCGTCATCTCCGACCGGAGGTACCGTGATCATGTCGCGTTCATCCGATCCACCGGTCAGCACACTGCCATAAATCGCTTTGATTCGCTCAGCATCCGCGATGCGGGTGTTGAGTCCGCGGGCGAGATCCATGGTGATATGCGCCCCGCCGAGGGCAAAACCGTCGGCGTGCACGAAGCGGCCGGCGGAAAACACCGCCAGCGTGGTGGTTCCGGCGCCTAGATCGATGGTAGCGGCGCCCAGATCGGCCTCGTCGTCTGCGAGACAGGCCAGGCCGGCCACGTAGGGCGACACCACCATGGCTTCGACCGACAGATGGCTGCGCTCGACCGTGAGCATCAGGTTGCGCACGGTCGCCACGTCGGCGGTGACCATGTGCATGTCGACGCCGAAGCGATGCCCGAGCATGCCGCGCGGCTCGCGGATGCCGGTGGCGGCGTCGAGCGCATAACCGATAGGCAGCGAATGCAGCACGGCGCGCCCGTCGCGCACCGAATGACGGCTGGCGGCCGCCAGCACGCGGCCGATATCGGCCTCGCTCACCGCGCCGTTGCCGAGTTCGACGCTGGCGACGAAACGCTCGCTCTCGGGCCGCCCGCCCGACAGCCCCACCACCACGGATTCGAGCTGCACGCCGGCCATGCTTTCGGCGATATCGATGGCCTGGCGCACCGCCTCCTCGGCCTCGACCAGATCGACCACGCTGCCGGCCTTCATGCCGCTCGCCGCGGTATGCGCGAAGCCGAGCACGCGCACGCCATGGCTGCGCCGGCGCAGCACGTCCTGCGGCGCCTGCGGCTCCAGCCGGGCGATCATGCAGACATTCTTGCTGGTGCCGATATCGAGCCCGGCCACCACCGCCGCCCGCTTGGGCGACACCGGCTTCATCTTGGGGGTCAGGCCGAAGCGCAGCACGTTCATGCCTCGCTCCCTTTTTTCTTCTTCTTGTCCTTGTCGAGCGCCTTGAGCGCCTGCTCGCGCGCCGCCGACGCCGCGTCCGACAGCCGCACGGTGACGCGATCGGCCAGCCGCAGGTCGACCGCGACGATGTCGCGCGTGAACAAGTGCCGGTCGTGCGCGAGATCGCTGAGCGTCGTCAGCGCGCGCGCCGCGTCTTTTTCCGGCAGCATCACCTCGACGCCGCCTTGCAGATGCAGGTTCCAGCGCCGCTCGGCCACCAGCACCGAGGCCTCGACCAGGCGCGCGATGTCCGGATGGCGCGCCAGCAGCGCGAGGAAATCCGCCGCCGCTTTTTCGGCGCCCTTGCCCACCACCTGCGGCAGCGAGGCGAAGCGCCGCGGCACGAAGGACTCCAGTACGACGCCGTCGCCGGCGATGAGCGTGACGCGGCCGTCCTTCTGCCAGAGCGCGAACGGTTTGCGTTCCGAAATTTCGATGCGCAGACGGCCGGGATAGAGCTTGAGCACGGTGGCTTGCGCGATCCACGGATTGGCCAGCAGGCGCGCGCGAATATGCGCGGCGTCGAGCAACAGCAGCGAGGAACGTTCGGTGATGCCGGCGAGCGCGAGGATGTCGGCGCGGCTGACTTCGTGCGGACCGGCGAGCGCGATTTCGGAAATGCCGAAGCCGGCGCTGTTGGCGGCGGCGTCGCAGATGTCCTGCACCTGCGCCACGATGGTCTCGACATGGCCGCCCTTGAGCGCGCCGTAGCTGGCGCTGGCGAGCAGCAGCAAGGCCGCGGCCGAGGAGCCGGCGCCGCGCGGCGCCTTGCAATCGAGCAGCGCGCCCCACCAGCGCCATGCGAGGCGGCGCCAGCCGGAGCTCGAAACCGGCCAGGCATGCGACTGCGGCAGCCGCGCCGCGGCGTTGCGTTGCTTGATCTTTGGCTTCAGCGGTTGAGCGAGGCGCCCTCGTTCATCCATCGCGACCGGCTCTTCAAACGTTTGGCCCGAAATGGGCAGCAAGCTCCGGCACGCCCGAGGTCTCGGCCGTGCCGGCGGGCGGCGCATCCGCACGTGCTGACGCGCAGCCAAACGCGCGAAACGCCGCCAAGGCCTAGTCTTGGGGCGCTTTGGTAAACGAATAGTAAAGTTTGAGGGATTTGAGAGAGTTATCGGTAACTTATGGCTGGTCGGGCACAGTTCACGGATACCGACGAAGGCCAGCTATCTCCGCCCTCATGGTGAGGAGGCTGCGAAGCAGCCGTCTCGAACCATGGGGCGGCCCATGCTTCGGGACGCGCTCCTACGGAGCGCTCCTCAGCATGAGGCCGAGAGAGGCGGGGAAAGGCCCTTCGGCTGTACCGCGTTGCGCGCTATGCTCAACACCATGACCGCCTTGCCAAAAGCGCGCATGAATGTGGACGAGTACCTAGCCTGGGCCAAAGGCCAGCCGGGACGCTATGAGCTGTACGACGGTGTGGTCTATGCGATGTCGCCGGAAGGGGCCGGGCATGCCGACGTGAAATTCGCCGTGCAGACGGCCTTGGCGGCGGGAATTCGCGCGCGCGGTCTGCCCTGTCACATGTTGCCCGACGGCATGACCGTTCGGGTCGAAGCCCGCACCGCATACGAACCGGACGCGCTGGTCTATTGCGGATCGAAAGTAGCGCCGTCTTCGGTGGAAATTCTCAATCCGGTGATCGTGGTCGAGGTGCTGTCGCCGTCGACGCGTCACATCGATGCCTCGAAGAAACTCGCCGGCTATTTTCGGCTGCCAAGCGTCGCGCATTATCTGATCGTCGATCCGACCGAGCGGCTTATCCTGCACCACACGCGCGGGACCAATGATACTATTCTCACCCACATCGTGCGCGAGGGAGTCATCGCGCTCGACCCGCCGGGGTTGGAGCTGAAGTTGGCCGATGTTTATGGCGGGGTGTGAGGCGATGCTGTAGCCCGCATGCGCGAAGCGCAATGCGGGGAGGGCTTGACCACCGGTGACGCCGCCCCGGATTTCGCTCCGCTTATCCGGGCTACGCTCGCTTCTCGGCGTGATCCGAATTGAACAGCAGAAGCAGGGCGATCTGTTCGGATAGCCTAATCGAAGCTGACGTATTCCCAGTGGGGCAGTGCTTTCCAAAGCACGTTGCTGACAAGCATTACAGCCTGACCTTGGGGGTTTCCAACTACAAAGCGTCTTGTGCCGGGAGCCAATCCATAAGGCGGGCGCTCAAAACGCGCATGAATATTGAGGAGATTGTCGGGGTGCTTTCCCCATTTGTTAAGAAGCGCAATATTATCCTCTTCAAAGAACGACACGAACTCCGCAAGTCGCTTTGAAAATCGGCTATAGGTTCGATCGATGTTGCGGAGCAACGTTACCTGACTTTCCCGGTCACTGTCTGAAAGATCAGCGACGTAATAGAACGTTTCCTCTTCATCGCGCTGAACACTTAATTGCGAAAGCGCCTGCCTAATTAAAATAAGTTCGCGATCGGGTTCGTATTTGGCGACCGCGATACAAAGTCCATGAAGCGTACCGATCTGTGTCGTCTTGTATTGTTCTTCTTCGTCCCGCTTGTAGCCCGCCGGACCGGCAAAGCGTTCCGCTTCATGGTCGATTGGTATTTTTGTGCTCACAGTCAGCGTTCCGCCATTGCGCCGAATGTTCCGCAGATAGTCGAGAATGTGCGACGCATTTCGATTGAACAATCTATGGAGACGGCGGCCCTCAACTGCCTTCGCTTGGACCGCTTCCAGCACGTCCAATTTCGAACCAACAAGAGGAAGCGCTTTTAGAAGATAGTTCTCTTCACTCTCCTTTTGCACTTTGGCATCGAAGGTTTGCGTTGCGCTTGCCAACGTATCCTTGTCGGCACAGCAGTGGCCGATAATGGTCACGCATTGAAAGCGTGGTACATAGATGTGCTTACCTTGCAGAAAACGGTTTGGCGTACACATCGCGCACGGGATGAGATCACCCGCCGGTCGCCGCGATTTGTCGATATCGATGTTGCCTAAAATTACGAAGGGTTCGTCGTGAGGGATCGGCCCAGGATGTAACCCGGGGAACTCTTCGGGACGCGCCGTCCGCTTTGAAAAGTCCAACAATTCTTGATGCAGATATGGTCCCGGCTCTTTTGGATAGGCGCGGTACGCCGGGCCACCATCAATTGGCCGTGGAAATTCTGCCGCTGCACTGGCCATCGCTGACCCTCGCTGTGTAGTTCTCGATTTTTGTGACCGCCCAAGGACCTTCTGGACCCATGGCGATTTCAAATTGCGCTCAACCGGTTAAACACGAATTAACGATCCGCTATCCCGCGCGGGACGCAGGTCCAAAAGTGATTCTCTAGTCGCATAATACCACGGAACCCGCCCACAACGGGTTACCACCCGAAAATTGGGATCATCAGTCTGCACGGCACTGTATGGAAATTATGCAATCTCGTCGATCGCCCCGTGAATGGCCCGCAACACGTTGCGGGCGCCGGTCGGACTGCGCGGTTCGAGATATCGATAGATGTCATCAAGATCGCCAAGCGCGCGCGCTCGGTAGCGAACTCTCATGCAATCCCGTGGCGCTTCCAGAACGCCGCGACATCCCGATCCGAAGCAAATTCGCCGCGCTCGGAATCCGAGATCGCCGCCCGCTCGTCATCATTCAAGACACAAACGCCGGTGCGGCGCGCCTCGATTTCGCGCGCGAGTTCGGCCAGCTCTTCCTGGTCCTCTTCGGGCCAGGAAGCCACGTGCTGTAGGAGTTCTTTGACCGCAGGACTCATGCGATCAATATATCCATAACGCCGTCCTGCTGCCACCCGGCATTTGTATGCTTTTAATCCTTGACAGCGTGACGCTGGTCCGCTAGATTTTGGCCAAGGTCGCGCATTGCGTCCGGCCGCTGCACCGGCAAGCTCCAGAACAATCGGCTATTCCGTCCGCTGCACGGCGTGCGCGTGACCTTTTCGCGTATGTTCAAGAAAGCGCTCGCGCACGGCGCTGAAGAAGCGCAGCGGCAGAAATCCGTACGCCACCGAAGCAGGATCGGCGCCGGGCACCGGCCGCAGATCGGGGCCCGGCCAAACAAAATCATTCCATTCCGACAGGACGATCCACGACCGCCCGGCATCGAGGCCCAACCGTTGCTTGATGAGCGGCGGAATCTCGACCGCATCGGAAGCAGCATCCGGCGGACTATGCGTGATCGGCAGCACCAGGACGCGCGTTTCGCCGGCCTCTCCTGTGCGAATGGCTGCCACCAAGGCACAAGGCCGATCTTTCTGGCCTTCCTCACGGCCTGCAAGATACTCACTGTGCCAGAGATAGCTGTAGCGGATGACGAGACCGACCCCCGGAACCGGAATGGTCACGGCGTCCAGTCTTTCAATTCAGCGTCGAGATGACCGTACTCTTCCGGCACCACTGACTTACTCACCGCCTCGATCCATTCCTCGGAGAGCTCGGATGTCAGCCCCACCCGCCGGTCGCGGCGCTTGAGCCGCTGATATTCCTCGACCGACAGCAGCACCAGCCGCTCGCGGCCGTTCCTGGTGATGGTCACCGGCTCGGCCAGCGCCTTGTCCTGATAAAGCCCGAGCTTTCGCTGAAACTCGGCCGAGGTCACCACCGACATCTGAACTCCATATTATCTGTTATATCCGTATAATACATATCTTTTGTTAAATGGCAAGACGGCGCCAGCCGCGCCTTTGCCCACACCCACGGCCCGAAAGGAGCATCGCCATGGCGCGATACACCGACAAGCTCGTCGCGACCCTGCAAGATCGCTACGAGAACACCGACCAGAGCATGCTTTCAATCGCCGCCGAATTCGACATTGGCGCGCGCAACCTGCAACGGCTGGTGACCAAATATGGCTGGGCCAAGCGCAGCAAGCGCACGCGCGACGTTCCGCGCGCCCAGCGCCTGCTGGAAGAAGCCCAAGCGCTGGCGGCGATGTCACCCGACCAGCGACCAACCCGTCACCCTGAGGAGCGAGCGCAGCGAGCCTCGAAGGGGGTCGGCCCGAACGACTTCGAAATCACCGGGCCGCATCCTTCGCGGCTCGGCGCTACGCGCCTCGCACCTCAGGATGACGGGGATGGTTTGAAAGACGCCGAGACCGCGCCGTCCGCCATCGACCGCCTCGAACGGCTCGTTCTGAAAGAGATCGAGGCGCAGGAGACGGTGCGCAAGTCGTTCCGTGGCAAGCGGCGCGTGGCAACCACCTCCGAGCGCAACGCGCGCACGCTGGCGACGCTGACGCAGACGCTTCATGCGCTGCAGCGTTTGCGCGCCGGTATCCCACCCGAACACGAGTCCTTCAAGGATGACGACGACATGCCCCACGACATCGATGAGTTCCGTCGCGCTCTTGCGCGCCGCATTGAAACTTTCGTCGCAAGCCGGACTGACGCTGGCGATGATCGAGGAGGAGCCGAAACAGCGCTGGTGGACGAGGTTCGATAGTGACTTCATCGCGCTGGCGCATCGCCACCAGGAGCCGCCGGCGCGCGCCAACAACGGCGGGCCGTGGACGACGTGGCTGGCGCTCGGCGGGCGCGGCGCCGGCAAGACCAGGCTCGGCGCCGAATGGGTGCACGCGCTGGCGCTCGGCCACCCGCCTTACGCCAACGCGCCCTGCCGGCACGTCGCGCTGGTCGGCGAATGCGAGCACGACGCGCGCGAGGTGATGATCGAAGGGCCGGCCGGAATCTTAAGCACGTCGCCCCGTGGCGAGCGTCCGCTCTGGCTGCCATCGCGCGCGCGGCTGGAATGGGCCAACGGCGCGGTGGCGGAAGCCTTCTCGGCCGAGGACCCGGAAAGCCTGCGCGGGCCGCAGTTCGACGCCGCCTGGTGCGACGAACTCGCCAAGTGGCGGCAGGCCGAGGCCGCCTTCGACATGCTGCAGTTCGGGCTGCGGCTGGGGCAACGTCCGCGCCAGCTCATCACCACCACGCCGCGGCCGAGCGCGTTGCTCAAGCGGCTGATCGCCGATCCGCGCACGGCGGTGACGCGCGCCGGCACCATCGCCAACGCCGCACATCTGTCGCCGGCCTTCCTCGACGAGGTGCTGGCGCGCTATGCCGGCACAAGACTCGGCCGCCAGGAGATCGACGGCGAGATCATCGAGGACCGCACCGACGCGCTGTGGACGCGCGCCACCATCGAGGCCGCGCGCGTCGCCATGGCGCCCGAGCTGGCGCGCATCGTGGTCGGCATCGATCCGCCCGCCTCGGCGCGGCCAGGCAGCGATGCGTGTGGCATCGTGGCGGCCGGGCGCGCCGAGGATGGCGTCATCTATGTGCTGGCGGACGCCAGCGCCGCGGGGCTGCAGCCGGCCGCCTGGGCGGCGCGCGCGATTGCGCTCTATCGCCGACTCGACGCCGACGCGCTGGTGGCGGAAGTCAACCAAGGCGGCGACATGGTCGGCGCTGTGCTGCGCAACGTCGATGCGACAGTGCCGCTCAAGACGGTGCACGCCACGCGCGGCAAATATCTGCGCGCCGAGCCGGTGGCGGCGCTCTACGCGCAGGGCCGCGTCAAGCACGTGCGCCCGCCGAAGGAAGAGCTGGAGGATCAGATGTGCGACTTCGGCCTCCCCGGCCTGTCGTCGGGCGCCTCCCCCGACCGGCTCGACGCGCTGGTCTGGGCGGTGACGGAATTGACCGCGACAACTTGGCAGGGGCCGCGCATCCGCAGCCTGTGGGACCCGCCGCTGGCGCCAAGATGGGCGTAGGAGCGCGCCACAGGCGTGGCAACCGTCAACGATCCAACGATGCGTCCTCGACCATCCAGCGCACCAGCGCCTCGAACGCGATGCCGGCGTGCTGCGCCATGTCCGGCACCAGCGAGGTTTCGGTCATGCCCGGCTGGGTGTTGACCTCCAGGCAATAGAGGCCAAGGCCGTCGGCGGCGGCCGCGTCGTAACGGAAATCGGCGCGGCTGACGCCGCGGCAGCCGAGCGCGCGGTGCGCCGCCAGCGACAGCCGCCGGCACTCCTCGTACACGGCGGGCGGCAGCGGCGCCGGCAGCAGATGCTGGGAGCCGCCGGGCGCGTATTTCGATTCGTAGTCGTAGAACTTGGTGGTGGGCACGATCTCGATGACGCCGAGCGCCGTCTCGCCCATCACCGCGCAGGTCAGCTCCTTGCCGGGGATGAAGGGCTCGACCAGCACGCGCTCGCCGAAGCTCCAGTCGGCGCGCGTCAGTTCCTGCGGTGGAGTTTTGTGGTCCTCGCGCACGATGAACACGCCGACGCTGGAGCCTTCCGCCACCGGCTTGATCACGTATGGCGGCGGCAGCAGGTGGCGCGCGCCGGCTTCCATGCGCGTGACCGTCACGCCGCCCGGCACCGGCACGTTGGCGGCCTTGAGCACGGTCTTGGCGATGTCCTTCTGCATGGCGACGGCGGAAGCCATCACGCCGGAATGCGTGTAGGGCAGCCCAAGGATCTCCAGCAGGCCCTGCAGCGTGCCGTCCTCGCCCGGGCGGCCGTGCAATACGTTGAGCGCGACGTCGGGCTTGAGCGCTTTGAGCGTGGCGGCGATGTCGCGGGTGACGTCGATGCGGCTGACTTTGTACGAGCCGAGCCGCTCGAGCGCATCGGCGCAGGCCTTGCCGGAACGCAAGCTCACTTCGCGCTCGGCCGACCAGCCGCCCATCAGAACTGCGACGTGTTTCATTTTTCCTCTTTCCCCGGACGCGGTGCAGCGCGCAAGCGGTGCACCGCAGATCCGAGGTCTTTACGGTCCCGGGTCTGCAGCGCACCGCCATAGCGCGTCGAAGACGCGCGTAAACGCGCTTATGGCGCTGCGCTGCGCCCGGGACAAGATTACACGCTAAGTTGCTACTCCAATCCTCTTAATTTCCCATTCCAGTTCGATGCCCGATTTTTCCTTCACCCGCGCGCGCACGGTTTCGCCGAGCGTTTCGATATCGGCGGCGGTGGCGCCGTCGAGGCTGATGAGGAAATTGCTGTGCAACTGCGAGACCTGCGCCTGCCCGACCTTCAGGCCGCGGCAGCCGGCCGCGTCGACCAGT
>JAANCK011420534.1_pt1 | contig 13751 bp, 12 predicted proteins | sample 7277841 | NCBI WGS metagenome assembly JAANCK01 (sample SAMN14222788, study PRJNA588281) | permafrost metagenome | isolation source: Arctic cryosol methane SIP | place: Canada:Nunavut | collected 2015-07 | reverse complement strand
TGCCTACATCGAGCCGCAGCATCTGCTGCTGGCGCTGCTGAATCAGGAAGGCGGCGGCGCGGCGTCCATCCTCGCGCGCGCGGGCGCGCAGGTGCCCGCGCTGAAAGCGGCGCTGACCCAAGCGCTGACCCGCCTGCCCAAAATCGAAGGCCACGGCGGCGAGGTGACGATCTCGCGCGACCTCAACAATTTGCTGAACCTGACCGACAAAGACGCGATGAAGCGCAACGATGCCTTCATCGCGTCCGAGTTGTTCCTGCTGGTGGCGATCGATGACAAGGGCGAAACCGGTCGTCTGCTGAAGCAGCACGGCGTCACCAAACCCGCACTGGAACAGGCGATCCAGTCGGTGCGCGGCGGTGAAAATGTGCAGTCGCAGGAAGCCGAAGGCCAGCGCGAGGCGCTTGCCAAATACACCCTCGACCTCACCGAACGCGCGCGCGAAGGCAAGCTCGATCCGGTGATCGGGCGCGACGACGAAATCCGCCGCGCGATCCAGATCCTGCAGCGCCGCACCAAGAACAACCCGGTGCTGATCGGCGAACCCGGCGTCGGCAAGACTGCCATCGTCGAAGGCCTGGCGCAGCGGATTGTGAACGACGAAGTGCCGGAAACGCTCAAGGGCAAGAAGGTGCTGGTGCTCGACTTGGCTGCGTTGCTGGCCGGCGCGAAATATCGCGGCGAATTCGAGGAGCGCCTGAAAGCGGTGCTGAAGGAACTGGCGATGGATCCCGGCCGCTACATCGTGTTTCTTGATGAGTTGCATACCCTGGTCGGCGCAGGCAAGGCCGAAGGCGCAATGGATGCGGGCAACATGCTGAAGCCCGCGCTGTCGCGCGGCGAGCTGCACCTGATCGGCGCGACCACGCTCGACGAATACCGCAAATACATCGAAAAGGACGCCGCGCTGGAGCGCCGCTTCCAGAAGGTGCTGGTGGATGAGCCCAGCGTCGAATCGACCATTGCCATTCTGCGCGGTCTGCAGGAACGCTACGAACTGCACCACGGTGTTGCCATCACCGATCCGGCGATCATCGCTGCTGCCGAATTGAGCCATCGTTACATCACCGACCGCTTCCTGCCCGACAAGGCGATCGACCTGATCGACGAAGCCGCCGCGCGCGTCAAGATGGAAATCGACTCCAAGCCCGAGGTGATGGACAAGCTCGACCGCCGCATCATCCAGTTGAAAATCGAACGCGAGGCAGTGAAGAAGGAAAAGGATGAAGCATCGAAAAAACGTCTAGGGCTGCTGGAAGGCGAAATCGAGCAACTCGGCCGTGAATCGGCCGATCTGGAAGAAGTCTGGAAAGCCGAAAAGGCCCAGGTGCAGGGCAGCGCCCACATCAAGGAAGAAATCGACAAGCTGCGCGGCGAGATGGTCGAGCTGCAGCGCCAGGGCAAGCTCGATAAAGTCGCCGAGATTCAGTACGGCAAGCTGCCGCAGCTGGAAGCGCAGTTGAAGCACGCCGAAGCGGCCGACACCAAGCCCGCGTTCAAACTGCTGCGCACCGAAGTCGGCGCCGAGGAAATCGCCGAGGTCGTCTCGCGCGCCACCGGCATCCCGGTCTCCAAGATGATGCAGGGCGAGCGCGACAAGCTGCTGCACATGGAAGACAAACTGCACAGCCGCGTGGTGGGGCAGGACGAAGCCGTGACGGTCGTCTCCGACGCCATTCGCCGTTCGCGTGCGGGTTTATCCGACCCCAACCGGCCGCTCGGCTCCTTCCTGTTCCTCGGCCCCACCGGCGTCGGCAAGACCGAGCTGTGCAAGACGCTGGCCGAATACCTGTTCGATTCCGCCGACCACATGATCCGCATCGACATGAGCGAATTCATGGAGAAGCACTCGGTCGCCCGCCTGATCGGCGCGCCGCCCGGCTACGTCGGTTACGAAGAGGGCGGTTATCTGACCGAAGCAGTGCGCCGCAAACCCTATTCCGTCATCCTGATGGACGAAGTCGAAAAGGCGCACCCGGACGTCTTCAACGTGCTGCTGCAGGTGCTCGACGACGGCCGCCTGACCGACGGCCAGGGCCGCACCGTCGATTTCCGCAACACCGTGATCGTGATGACCTCCAACCTCGGCAGCCAGATGATCCAGCAGATGTCGGGCGACGATTACCAAGTCATCAAACTCGCCGTGCTGGGCGAAGTGAAAACCTATTTCCGCCCCGAATTCATTAACCGTATCGACGAAGTCGTGGTGTTCCACGCCCTGGACGAGAAAAACATCGCCAGCATTGCGCGCATCCAGCTGCAAGGCCTGGAAAATCGTCTGGCGCAAATGGAAATGGGACTGGATGTCAGCGAAGCCGCCCTGGCCGAAATCGCCCGCGCCGGTTTCGATCCGTTGTACGGCGCGCGGCCGCTCAAACGCGCCATCCAGAGCGAGCTCGAAAACCCGCTGGCCAAGGAAATCCTGGGCGGACGTTTTGCCGCCAAGGACACCATCCGGGTGGACGTCCGCGATGGCGTGTTCAGCTTCGAGAAAGCGGCGACATCAACGGCATAAGCTCTCCCCAGGCTCAACGCTGGGGTAGCGGAAAAAAAGGGCCTGTGCTATCCAGGCCCTTTTAACGGGTGAGGCTGACGCATGGACATCCTGCCCCCTGATTTACTCGCTGATACCCATACCTCATGGGGCATTCTCTGGGCTGCTCTTGATCTGCCTGCCTGACATCACGTCTGCCAGCATGTAGTACTGTTGGAAACCCGATCGATCAGCCATGGAGTGTTATCCCGACATGCGTAACTGCGACTGTAGCCGAGCCCACGTCCTCATCAGCATTGTGCTCACGTTGTTCACTCCGCTGGCCAACGCCGAGGCCGTAACGGGCCGGGTCGTCGGCATTACGGACGGCGACACCGTGAGCCTTCTGGTCGAACGTCAGCAATACACCATCAGGATCGCTGGCATCGATGCCCCCGAACGCCATCAGGCCTGGGGTGAAAGATCGAAATCCAATCTCAGCCGGCTGTGCCTGAACCAGACGGCCGTCGCAGATTGTTCCAAAATCAGCCAACAGGGGCAGATGATCTGCAAGCTGACCGTGAAGGCTGTTGATATTGGCCTGGAACAACTCAAGGATGGAATGGCCTGGTGGTATATGGAACTGGCCAGGGAACAGCCCTCTGAAGTCCAGTCAGCCTATCAAAGCGCCGAACTCATGGCGCAGCTGAAAAGGCGTGGGCTGTGGAGAGAGACAAACCCCATGCCGCCTTGGGATTTCAGACGGGAAAACCGGGTATTCCCGGAACAAAGCGACCTCAGGTTTTAACCGATCAGGCTTCCCAGCCAGTCGCCAACCATCAGGCCAAAGCGTACAAGCCTTGATAGCCGACATAAAAGCCGACCAGCAGGATCAACGCGCCAGAAAAATACGGCGCTTTCCGAGCGAACTCACCGAAGCCGCTCCACCGCCTGGAAACGTGTTTCACGCTCAAGGCGGCCAAGGCTCCAGATGCCACCATCGTAAGCGCCAGACCGATGCTGAAGGACAAGACCAAGGTTGCGCCGAGCGCTATCTTCTTCAATTGCAGGCACAGCAGCAGCACGGTGATCGAGGCCGGGCACGGAATCAGTCCACCGGTCAGGCCGAACATGATGATCTGTCCGGTTGTAACTTCCCGATTGGCGAAGCGGTGGCGGATGTCGTTGGCGTGCGCCAGCTCGTGTGGGTCTTGGTAGCCGGGGGCCGACACATCCAGTCCTTCATAGTCCTTGATGGCGTGGTGATGGTGGTCGTGCTCGACGAACTCCACGTCATAGTCGTGGCTGTGATGCTCGTGGCCTAAACGCAGACGCGCGACGAACTCATGCGGTTCGGGTATCTCTTGCTGTGACTCAACAAAGCCTTCACGCTGCACGAAGGTGAACGTCTGACGGCTGCCGTCCGACCGTTCCGTTTCGATGCGCACCTGGTCCGCCGTCCAGACGTGGCCGTGCTTGCTCTCGCGATAGAGCCGAAAGCGCGGCGGCACCCCGTCCTCGAACACTTCCAGTCGCACCGTTCCGTGGCCTGTATCAATGCGCTTTATTTCCTCGTTGTGGTGCTCGTGATCATGTTCGTGATTGTGGAAGCAGGTGCGCTGTTGCCGCCACGTCCGCCATATCATCCATGCTGCGACAGCAATTATGAGCGCGGCGGATGCCACCTGGAAATATGGCTCAGTCGCTGCCGCGTTCCAGTTGCGGCCGAAGTACATGCCAGCCATCGCAACGGCCCACACCACGGCGGTATGGGAAAGCGTTGCTGATAACCCCAGTAGCACGGCCTGTGTCATCGTGCCGCGAATCGCTACGATGAAGGCTGCCATCATGGTCTTGGAGTGGCCCGGTTCCAGGCCGTGTAGTGCGCCCAACAGGATCGCGCTGGGGATGAATAGCCAGGCATTGCCCTGCTGTAGCAGGGTAGAAAATTCAGTCATGGGGAAGTGCCTTACAGGTATTTTGTGATGGCCTTGAACTCGCGGATGGTGTCGTCCGCGCTTTGGGTGCCTTCGCGCACCGCGTGTTCAAGACAGTGGTCGATGTGGTCGTGCACGAGGATCTTCTTGGCGTTTCCGACTGCGCTCTCGACCGCTTGAAGCTGCTGGGCGATGTCGAGACAGCCGCGTCCCTCTTCCAGCATGACGATGATGCTTTTGAGGTGGCCATCGGCGCGCTTGAGCCGCTTGATAATGTCGGGATGTGAGGCGTGAGTCGTCATGGCAATATCCTAACCTGGGGGATAGGATATTAGCGCAGAAGCTAAGTGATAGTCATTTGTTATGCGATTAACGTTGCTTTGCGAAGGTGATGGAAACGGTCCCCCCATCTGCGGAACAGACGCTCGACAACCGCGTTATGACCAACCATTCTGGGCCTATGGCGCTCTTCCGGATTTTCTAGAAGCGGACCTTTCTGGGTGTCCGTTATCTGCTGGAGGCAACTGGCCGCAAAGGCCGAAAAGCACTCAGCCGATTCCGGGAGCTCAGCGGCAGCATCTCTCCAGATAGCCGACCTTCATTGCTTCGAAATCTGAACGGCGGTTCGGGGTTGTACTCGGCCATTAACCCAAAAAACAGAGCCATTCGGCTCTGTTTTTCCTTCAGGTAAACCCGCTCACTTGTAGCTACATGCCGTATCCAGATCGCGCGCTACAACGCGCGTGAAATCTTGCGCACGGTCTCATCCTCGGGATGCGGTTCGATATGGAAACCCAGCGCGTCCACCAGCTTCAGCATGGAGTGGTTGGTTTTCAGCACTTCGCCTTCCATCGTCTTCAGTCCCTTGCCGCGCGCCACGTCCATCAGCACGTCCATGAGCTTGTGGCCAATGCCCTGCTTTTGCCACTGGTCGTTGACCACCAGGGCGAATTCGCAGGATTCGCCGTCCAGGTTGATGGCGTAGCGCGCCACGCCGAGTTCGACTTCCTTGCCATCAATCCCGGTCAGCGCCAGCAGTGCCATTTCTCGCGTGTAGTCGATCTGGGTCAGGCGCGCCAGCATGGTCGGCGACAGCTCGCTGACCGCATCCATGAAACGGAAATATTTGGCTTCCTCGGACAGGCTGCGCACGAACGTCTGGGTCAGTTCGGCGTCTTCCGGACGGATCGGCCGGATCAGCACGTCGTTGCCGTCGGGCAACTGCCAGTGCGTCACCAGATGCGCCGGATAGGGGTGGATCGCCATGTGGCCGTAGCGGTCGGCCGTCGGCACGCGCGGGGCGATGACGATGCGCGCATCCAGCGCCAGTGCGCCGTGTTCGTCCACCAGCAGGGGGTTGATGTCCAGTTCGGCCAGCCAGGGCAGTTCACACACCATTTCCGACAGGCGCAGCAGCACGTTTTCCAGTGCAGCCATGTCGACCGGCGGGCGGTTGCGGAACGGGCCCAGCAAGGTCGCAACGCGGGTGCGGCCGATCAGGTCGCGCGCCAGATAGTGATTCAGCGGCGGCAGGGTGACGGCGCGATCCTGGAACGCTTCGACATCGACGCCGCCGGCGCCGAACACGATCACCGGCCCCAGCACCGGGTCCGAGGTCATGCCCAGCAGCACTTCGCGCGCATGCGGACGCGCCGCCATGGGTTCGATGACGATGCCGTCGAGGGTGGCGTCGGGGCGCAGGCGCTTGACGTCGGCCAGCATTTCGCCAAACGCGGAACGCACCGCCTGGCCGCTCGACAAGCCCAGGCGCACGCCATTGACGTCGGACTTGTGGGTGATGTCCGGCGAGTTGATTTTCATCGCCACAGGGAAGCCCATCTGCTGCGCCATCAGCATGGCTTCCATCGGATTGCGCGAGATCAGGGTTTGTGCGATTGGAATGTGGAAGGCCGATAGCAGCGCCTTCGACTCTACCTCGTTCAACAGGTGGCGGCCGTGGGCGAGGGCGCTTTCGATGATCAGGCGTGCGCCTTCCACATCCGGCTCGGCCTCTTGCGACAGCGGTCCGGGCGTCTGCATCAGCTGGCGCTGGTTTTCGTAAAAGGCAGAGAGAAAAGAGAACACCTCCACCGCCGGTTCCGGCGTGGTGAAGTAGGGAATGCCAGCCTGTTTGAACAGCCGGCGGCCCTCGTGTACCTGCGCTTCGCCCATCCAGCAGGTCAGCACCGGCTTGCTCGAGCTCTTCGCCACCTCGATCACGGCCTGCGCCGCCTCGGTCGGCCTGGTCATGGCCTGTGGCGTCAGCATCACCAGCACGCCGTCGACGTTGTCGTCGGCGAGGCAGGCATCCACCGCCGCGCGGTACCGCTCGGCGCTGGCATCGCCGATGATGTCGAGCGGGTTGGCGTGCGACCAGTTGGCCGGCAGCACCGCGTTGAGCGTCTCGATGGTGGTTGCGGACAGCTCGGCCATGCGCACCCCCATGTCCACCGCGAGGTCGGTCGCCATGACGCCGGGACCGCCGCCGTTGGTGACGATGGCAAGCCGGTTGCCGGTGGGTTTGATGTGGGTGGACAGCGCCCGTGCCAAGGCGAACAGCTGCAGGATGGTGTTGACCCGCACCACGCCGGCGCGCCGCACCAGCGCGTCGAACACCGCATCCGAGCCCACCAGCGCGCCGGTGTGCGACTGCGCCGCCTTGGCCCCTGTTGCGTGGCGTCCCACCTTGAGCATGACGATGGGCTTGAAGCGCGCGGTTGCGCGCAGTGCGCTCATGAAACGGCGCGCATCGCGGATGCCTTCGATGTAAAGCAGGATGCCTTTGGTCTGGGTGTCAAAGGCGAGGTAGTCGAGGATTTCGCCGAAATCGAGGTCGGCCGATGCGCCGGTGGAAATTACGCTGGAAAAGCCGATGCCGTTGGTTTCCGCCCAGTCCAGCATGGCGGTGCACAGCGCGCCGGATTGCGACACCAGCGCGAGGTCGCCGACCAGGGTGGCGCCCTGGCTGAAGGTGGCATTCAGCCCGATGGACGGCCGCTGGATACCGAGACAATTGGGGCCGATGAAGCGGATGCCGTATTTCATGGCCACGGCCTTCACGGTTTCTTCCAGCGCCGCGCCCTTGGCGCCCACCTCGCGGAAGCCGGCCGACAGCACGATGGCATGGCGGATACCGCGCTTTCCGCATTCCTCCATGATCTGCGCAACGGTCGGCGCCGGTGTGGCGATCAAGGCCAGTTCGGGTGTGGCCGGCAATTCGCTGGCGTAGGCGTAGCAGCGCTCGCCAAAAATCGTCTCGTGCTTCGGATTGACCGGATAGACCTCGCCCTTGTAGCCGGCATTGCGCAGATTGCGGAACAGGATGCCGGCGACCGAATCCTCGCGTTCGCTGGCGCCGAAGACCGCTACCGAGCGGGCGTTGAACAGGGGATGCAGATAGTGTTGGGGCATGGTTTGATTACGTGGCTGCGGCGCAAATCGATCGGATCGGGGGCTGCCCATCCTAGGCCATCCGCTGTTACAGCGCCATCACGCCGGGCGTATAGTGGATTCATTCTCCCCCCTTGCCATGCCATGCACACCGCCTACATTACCCATCCTGCATGCCTCAAACACGACATGGGAGGCTGGCATCCGGAAAGTCCTGCGCGTTTGAGCGCTATCGATGACCAGTTGCATACCGCCCGTCTCTTCGACTACCTGGCGCATCACGAAGCGCCACGGGTCCACCGCAGCCAGCTGCTGCGGGTGCATGACGCAGCCTATATCGACTTCGTCGAAGCGGCTTCGCCCTACGCAGGCTTTCATGCGTTGGACCCGGACACCAGCATGAACCCGCATACCCTGGACGCGGCCTACCATGCGGCCGGCGGCGCGGTGATGGCGGTGGACCTGGTCATGCGCGGCGAGGTCGGCAACGCCTTCGTCGCCTGTCGTCCGCCCGGACACCATGCCACCCGCAACCAGGCCATGGGCTTCTGCATTTTCAACAATGTTGCCGTGGCAGCCGCGCATGCCCTGGAGGCGCACAACCTGGAGCGGGTCGCCATCGTCGATTTCGACGTTCACCACGGCAACGGCACCGAGGACATTTTCAGGAACGATCCGCGCGTGATGCTCTGCTCCACCTTTCAGCATCCCTTCTACCCGTTCTGCGGCGCCGACACTGCAAGCGAACATATCGTCAACCTGCCGCTGCCCGCTGGCACTACTGGCAAGGCTTACCGCGAAGCCTTCAGCGCCGGGGTCTTGCCGCGTCTCGAAGCCTTCCGCCCGCAGATGCTGTTTTTCTCCGCCGGGTTCGATGCGCACCGCGAGGATGACATGGCGCAGTTCGGCCTGGTTGAAGCGGATTACGTCTGGATCACGGAGCAGGTGATGGGCGTGGCAGCACGCCATGCCGACGGGCGCATCGTCTCGGTGCTGGAAGGCGGCTATGACCTCAGCTCCCTGGGGCGCAGCGTGGCGGCGCACATCAAAACCCTGGCGGATTTATGAGTCGGATCTGCTCAGTGCGCCTGGCCGAGCTGCTCAAGCAGGCTGTTCAAGGTGTCCTGCTCAGTGCGCACGCGAAAGAAGGCCCCCTCATCGTCGGCGCGCTCATCCAGCACCTCGCAGCGCGCGAATATTTCCCCGCGCAGTTGCTGGGCCGACCACGGCAGAAACAGCTCGGCCTCGACCAGATCGCGCTGGAAAAACGCCACGATCGCCTGGTGCAGCTTCGCCACGTCGTCAAGGCGGCGCGCACTCATCACGATGCAACCGGGGTACTCGGCGTGTAGCGCGGCCTCGCGTTCGGCTTGCGCCGCTGCGTCACCGACGTGATCGATCTTGTTGAAAATACGGATGCGCGGCACGTCCTGCGCGTCGATCTCCTTCAGGACTTCGTCGGTGGTTGCGATCTGCCGTTCAAAGCCGGGATCGCTTGCATCGATGACATGGAGCAGCAGCGACGCATCCAGCGCCTCGTCCAGTGTCGACTTGAACGACGCGACCAGCCCGTGCGGCAGATTCTTGATGAAGCCCACCGTATCGCTGACCAACACGCGCGGAATGCTCTCGGGGTAAAGCGTGCGCACCGTGGTGTCGAGCGTTGCAAAGAGCTTGTTGGCGACCAGCACCTCGCTGCCGGTGAGCGCACGCATCAGGGTGGACTTGCCCGCGTTGGTGTAGCCGACCAGCGCCACGCTGGCGAGCCCCTGGTGCGCTTGCCGCCGTGCGCGCTGCGTCTTGCGGTCCGCCTCCATCGCAGCGATCTCCTTCTGCAGCTCGGCGATGCGGTCGCGGATCTTGCGCTTGTCCAGTTCGGTGTGCGACTCGCCGGCGCCGCGCCCGCCGACGCCGCTGCGTTGCCGCCCCTGCGGTCCCGCGAGCTTGGCCGCCTCGCGCAGGCGCGGCGCCAGATAGCCCAGGCGCGCGATCTCCACCTGTGCGCGCGCAGCGGGGGAGCGCGCATTACGGTGGAAAATCTCGAGAATGACCATGGTGCGATCCATCACCTGGCAGCCCACCTCGTTTTCGAGGTGGCGCGCCTGCGACGGCGAGATTTCGTGGTCGACGAAGATCACGTCGATCGGGTCGGGCGAAACCAGCGGGGGCTCGTTGGCCATCCCTTCGACGACCGTGGAGAGGCGATACAAGGGGTTCATCGGCTCGCGGTCGGGCTCTTCTTTGTCGCCCGCTTCGCCCTTAACAAAATGGCGAATCTCCTGCCGCTTGCCCACGCCCAGATACGCTGTCGAGTCGAAACCGGCACGCTTTTGCGTGAACGTGCGGACAACCGTGAACCCCAGCGTCTTCGCCAGCTCGCGCAGCTCTGTCAGCGACGCCACGAACTCAACGTCGCTCACCCCCGCCAGCTGGACTGACGCCACAACGGCGTACTGGGGTTTTTCTTTGACTTCTTTTTGCATGCGGCGTGTGTTCTGTTGGTTGGGCGTAGCTGGGCATTATCCGCCAATGTAATCAGTCAGCTGAAGATGATTGGGAGAGTTAGTGTAGATGTCCGCAGGCCTTGGCAGTCACCCGCACACGGCCAGCGGCAGCCCAGGACGATGATTTCCGTAGAAAAGAGGCTTATTGCTTCCTATAGTAATTACCAGTCTGGATACTTTGTGGGGGTGTCATGTCAAGAGCATCTGAGTTGGTGAAATTGCCTGGCACTGTGGCCGCCAGTCTCTTTTCCAGAAAGGGTTTCCTGGAAGAGTTCGAGGGTGCATTGACCGAAGCCGAGGCTGGAGAAATGGTTCACCTGTGCGCGGCAATTACCCTGACCATGGAAATGCAGGGTCGTCTGTTGGGTCGCATGGCAGATCAATCCGGATGGGATAGTTGTTATGGCTGGATGACGTGGGGGCCTGAAATGTCCATTGTCACGATTCACGACAGCATGTGCATCGTGCAGGGTCAGCAAACCTCATTCAATCAGATGATCAAGGCCATGACGGAGTCGGCTGATACTGAAATCATCAAACCAGGTGGAAAAGGAGAGCCAAATGCCAATATTGGATGAGTTGATGTCTTTGCCCGGGGTATATGGTGCGATCGAGTTTGCCTGCACGGGCGAGCTAGGCCAGATGCGGGGTGATCTGGATCGTGATTTTGCCGAGTTGGTTGCCCAGATGTGTGCCGCCAATATGGCGATTTATCGCATGCAGGCCACGGGGTGGACAAAGCTGACGGGCCAGAAAGGGTTTCTGCCCGAACGCGGGTTTAGCTTTGTGACCCTGGATCACGTGGTCATGGGCATGAACGGCAACGCGGTTCTGGCGCACAGCAAGGATTTCGATTACGACGCGGCTTACCAGCGCTTCAATTCCACAGTCTGAATCCGGCTTGTAAAAGGAGAATTGCACCATGTCAGATTTGGAAAGCCTGTCTGTGCTCAAGGGTGTTGTTGCCGCAATCCGTTTCTTTGACGACGGGACGCTGGCAGAGGCTGCAGGTCAGCTGGACGAGGTCGATATGCAACTGGCGGCAGAGTTGTGTTATGCGAATGGTCGGATCACGCACCATAACAGCGATATTCTGATGACCCTATCCGGCACACAGGGTTGGCCGCCTCGGGGCTGGATGATGATGGGTGATGAACTATCCATTTGTGCAGTTGCAGAAGTGGCCTGTTTTGTACGCAATCGCGAGGTGTCTTTCAACGAGGTGTTTCGCAGCTTGACTGAACTTTCCCAAAAGTAAGCTGGCCGGATATGTGTGTAACTCGGCCATTTCCACGTCATTCAACACTCCAGTAGAAGTACAGCTGAGCCAGTCGACCGCTACCAACCTTGGCCTGCCGAGTCTGGGTTTGCCCTGTGGTCTCGGCGGTAATTTTGTAGCGGCCGGGCACCAGCTTGACGAAGAACCAGGGGCCATCCGACACGGCTTCGAGCACTTTTTGGCCCTTCATATTCATGATCGAAAGCTTGACGTCCGCAAGGTAGGACCCTGAACCTTTCTCGGCAAAAACAAGTTTCAGGTTGTAATCGCCGCTTACTTGGTTCAGCGCCTGGCGTTCCTCCAGGCCGTTCCCGCCGCTGACATAGGTGATGCCCTCTTCGGTGACCGGTTGGAGATCAGGTTCGCTTGAATCAGCCGCACCAGCAAGCAACGGGCCAGACAAGCCTAAGATCAGTATCCAATGTGCAAGGTTTTTGAGTTTCATCATTGCCTCCTGTTGTGAAAGCCACGTCTAGAAACATTGGGGCAGCTCCGGCAGAAAGGTCACTCACAAGTTGACTCCGTGAGCTGCAGCACTGCTTCACACTGTGTTTAATCACTGGCTAAGCCCCCTGTTTGGCAGGTCTCGATTGATACACAATAGACCATGAGAAACGTCGGGGGGTCTATTTGGCTACGCCGCCGCGAGGCTTGTAGAACACATGCGCGCCGATCTCGACCGTCCTGATGTATTCCGCGGACCAACTGGGGTTGACTTTCCGCTCGTGGAAATACAATGCCCCACCGGTTCGGTCCGCAAGTTGCCGATTGAGCGCTTTTCGAGAAATTTCCTTGGCGATTGCATAGGATTTATCCTCCTCAGCGTCATCCGAACGGCCATCGCACCACCATGAGAACTGGCAGGCACCCTGCTCGTGGCCTTGCCTGACAACTTCACAGATCGTGTTTGGAAAGCCCTCATGGCCAAGCCTGTTCATCACAACATTGGCAATGGCTTCCATGCCGGCAACGCCCTCGCCCTTGGCCTCCCAGTAGATGGTGCGTGAAAGACAGGTGATCGCATCGTTCAATGGCTTTTCGCCGACCGGGTCGACCGCCTGCACTTCCGGCTTCGTGATGGTTTCGGATCGAGTAGGGCGCGCCTTGCTGCCGGTGGCCGCAGCGTTTTGCTCCAGCACCTCCGCCTTGTTCTCCGCAGCTTCCGCCTTTTGTGCACGGTCAGCCGCGCTCGCCTGGTCCACGAGAAGGATTGCCGCTAGGCAGGTCGCAACCCATATCTGGCGCATAGTCGAACCTCCTTGATGAATCACACAGGGCCTCACACCCACGCGATACGTCCGATGGGTCATTTGTGCCAAGCGCTTGTTCAAGAGACCCAATGGTCCGGACATTTATCAATATAGATAAAAGTGTTGCATCGACCAGTTGAGAGCGCCGCTGCTGAACGGACATTCGACGGATATGCCATGACCGACACTTCAGGATCGAAAGCGCCAGTTCGACATCTTTGTAGCGGACATTGATGAGTGTCCGGTTGTGGTGGGTCATAACTGACCGAAATGGCTGGACTTAAACGTGGTCAGCCTGGATCAACTAACGAGATATCTTCGGGTTGTTTTCTGAGTCAAGATGACAGCAGTCATCCATTGATAATGGAAGCGATGCTGCCTCCTTGAACCTATCATGCAATCTACGGATTGGCGGCGCGCTCGGAAATACACCCGTATTCGCCCATCTCGAATTCACGGCACACCCATGGCCGATTTTCGTAAATCGTGCACTTCATGGTGTTTCGGTTGAGGGCTGCACACCAGCCATCTTCCAGGCGCCCCATGGTCTGGCAGCCCCACTTGTCCAGCTCGATAAAATGATCGGGCACGCCGGTATCGGTAATCAGCATCACCTCCAACCGGCAGCAGCAGGCCTTGCAGTTTGCACAGGTCACTTCAGATTCAGGCAGGGGTGTCGCTTCGATAGTCATCAATTGCAGTTCATTTTGGTTATGGGTAACTATCTGCACAGCCTTCTAATTAACGAGGAGCTGCACAAGTTGGATTGGGCAAGCTGCCATGGGACGGTAACGCCGCAAAACCCAAAAAGAAAACGCCGTCACGTGGACGGCGTCAAGATACTACAGAGGAATTCGTGGTGGAGGCGGCGGGAATCGAACCCGCGTCCAAAAGCCCTCTACAGACAGTTCTACATAC
>JAANCK010582023.1_pt1 | contig 13760 bp, 12 predicted proteins | sample 7277841 | NCBI WGS metagenome assembly JAANCK01 (sample SAMN14222788, study PRJNA588281) | permafrost metagenome | isolation source: Arctic cryosol methane SIP | place: Canada:Nunavut | collected 2015-07 | reverse complement strand
GCAGGCCGTTCAGCTTGCCGACGTGGGACCCGGCCTCCGCCTCGGCGGCATGGTAGGCGCCGGGGTCGTCACCAGCGAGGAACTTGTTGTCTGTCACGGGGTGCTCCTCAGAATCGGACGGCCGTCCCGAGACTATCGGCCGGGCTGAACCGAACCAGGAACCGTCCCCAGGTTCGGTTCAGCGGGCCGGCGGGAGGCTTTGTGGCGGATAAAGAGAACCGTCCCCGTTTTCCGCTGGGAACGTCCCCAAATCGGGGGATTGGGGCGTGTGTGCGATACTTGGTGGCAGGGCGCGGTAGTCGCAGCCCAGCATCGCACCACATTTCGCAGCGCGCGGGTGGCTCAGCCACCAAGGACGCGAACGGACCTGGACCGTGGTGAACCAATCTGCAGAAAGCAGTATTTCCCTTGTCACAACCCAATTCTGTCCCGGCGACCTTCGTGGAGCTTGGTGTTCCCGCAGCCTTGGTGAGCCCGCTCACCAAGGGCGGCATCACCGCCCCGTTCGCCATCCAGACCGCCACCCTGCCCGACACCCTCGCCGGCAAGGACGTGCTCAGCCGTGGCCGCACCGGCTCCGGCAAGACCCTTGCCTTCGCGCTGCCGCTCGTGGCCCGCCTTGCGCACCTCGTCCCGTCCGGAGCCGCCGGACGCACCCAGCCCGGGCACCCCCGCGGCCTGATCCTCGCCCCGACCCGCGAGCTCGCCAACCAGATCCTCGACGTGATCGAGCCGCTGGCTACCGTCGCCGGCCTCAAGGTCATGACGATCTTCGGTGGCGTCAGCCAGCACGGCCAGGTGCAGCAGCTGCGCCGTGGCGTCGACATCGTCGTTGCCACCCCCGGCCGCCTCGAGGACCTGATGAAGCAGGGCGTCATCCGTCTTGACGCCGTCTCGATCACCATCCTCGACGAGGCCGACCACATGGCCGACCTCGGCTTCCTCCCCGGCGTCACCCGCATCCTCGCCGCCACCCCGGCCGGTGGGCAGCGCATGCTGTTCTCCGCGACCCTTGACAGTGGCGTCGACAAGCTCGTCAAGCGCTTCCTCAGCCACCCGCTGGTGCACAGCGTCGACAGCGAGGACTCCCCGGTCGGTGAGATGACCCACCACGTGTTCATGGTGCGCGATGCCTCGCAGAAGAAGCAGATCATCCACGAGCTCGCCGGCGGCTCCAGCCGTCGCCTGCTGTTCACCCGCACCAAGCACCAGGCCAAGAAGCTGGCCCGCGAGCTGACCGCTGACGGCATCCCGGCCGTCGAACTGCACGGCAACCTCTCCCAGAACGCCCGTGAGCGTGGCCTGAAGGCCTTCGCTGACGGCAAGGTCCGGGTCATGGTCGCCACCGACATCGCAGCCCGCGGTATCCACGTCGACGACATCGACCTGGTCATCCACGTCGACCCGCCGGCAGAGCACAAGGCGTACCTGCACCGTTCCGGGCGCACCGCCCGCGCCGGCCACGAGGGCGACGTGATCACCCTCGTGCTTCCCGAGCAGCGCAGGGACTTCCAGCAGATGGCCCGCGCAGCGAAGATCACCGCGCAGCCCTCGTCCGTCCAGTCCGGTGACGCCCAGGTGTTGGCGCTGGTCGGTAGCCAGGCAGCACCGGTGGCCCCGGCCGATGCCCCTTCCGCTGCGTCCCGCAAGGGCCAGGAGCAGGTACAGCAGCCGCGTCGTTCCAGCTCGCCGCGGTCCAATTCCGGGCGTTCGGGCTCCGGCGGTTCGCGCTCCGCAGCACCCAAGTCCTCGGGCCAGCGCAGCGGGGGAGACCGCGTCGCGCGTAGCTACGTCACTGCCAGCAGCCGCGGCGACTCGGTGGTGGCGCTGTCGCGTCAGGGTGGCGGTGCGCGCAGGCGTCCCGCCGGACGCACGTCGAGCCGGCTCTCCGCCTGACGCTGACCGCTAGTCGCGGTCGGGGTTGAGCGACCAGACCACGCCGGCGAGGACGGTGGCGAAGGCCGTCCACAGGGCGTAGGGCGCCAGGGCGAGGGCGAAGCGGCGGTCGACCCGGCCGGCGCGACGGGCAAGGCGAAGGCTGTTCAGTGCGAGCGCCCCTGCACCGAGAGTGGACGCAGGGAGGTTGTGCCCACGGAAGAACAGCCAGCTCCAGCCGCCGTTCAGTGCGAGGTTGCCGGCCAGCGCCTTGCGGAACTCCGCAGCCTGCTCGGCCTCCCCGCGACGGTCCAGCTCGTTCAGCACGGCGGCCGACGTGACGGCGATGTCGGCGTACAGCGTGGTCCAGACGATCGGGAACGCCACCGGCGGCGGCTGCCAGGACGGCTTCTCCAGGTCGCGGTACCACCCGCCGTCGGGGTCGGTTGCGAGGGAGCCGGCGGCGGCTGCTGCGGCGACCAGCCCACCGGTGGTAGCGAGGTTGCGGGCACGCCGAGGCTTGCGGGCTTCGGCTTCAAAGGGGTACATGCGCTCTCCTTGTCGACGACTACAGCCTGCCAGCCCAACCAACCTCGATGTTTGGGGACCATTGGCAGGATCGGGGAATGAGCACACGGGTTTCGCGTGAACCGGTCGGCCCCGGCCAGGAGTCGGTGTGGGACTACCCCCGTCCGCCGCTGGTCAGGCCGACGGACCGCACGGTCGAGGTCGTGCTCGGCGGCGAGGTCGTCTGCCGCACGACGTCCGCCCTCCAGGTGCTCGAGACGAGCCATCCGCCCACCTGGTACCTGCCGCGCGCGGACTTCGTCCCCGCCGCTCTCGAGCCGGCTACCGGCGCCTCCTTCTGCGAATGGAAGGGCGCCGCGCGTTACCTCGACGTGCGTGGCGGCGGACGGACGGCTGCGAAGGCGGCCTGGTACTACCCGAACCCGTCACCCGGCTTCGAGGTACTCCGGGACCACGTGGCCCTCTATGCCGGCCCGATGGATGCCTGCCTCGTCGACGGACGCCCCGTCGTGCCGCAGCCCGGGGGCTTCTACGGCGGGTGGATCACCCCGGAGGTCACCGGTCCTTTCAAGGGGATTGCGGGCAGCCTGGGCTGGTGACCGGCGGTGTGAAAGCCTCAACCACCCACCCCCCAAACCCTCAAGTAGACGGGCGCCCGGACGGTGTTCGGTGTGACACTGCGAGTACCGAACGAAGTAACCACCTCGCCCCCGGAGGGTCCTCGCCATGTCCCGGCACATCCGCACAGCCGCCGCTCTCGCGACGGTTCTCGTGATGCTGCTGTCCGTCGGTTCGGGCTCTGTGCCCGCAGCCAACGCTGCCGCGGGACCTGTGACGCCGACAGCTTCGGTCACCGACCTGCGGGTGCAGGCGATCTACTTCGAGAAGACCCGGAACTCCGCGCAGCGCGACCTCGCCGTCGGGTCGCTGGCAAAGCTCGATGCGTGGAAGGCCGGATTGTGGACCGGCTTCCTCGCCTCCTGGGACCTTGCCAACAAGGGCCTTGCGATCCACACCACCACCCCGAAGGGGCTGCCGGCGAAGGGGCATGTCTTCGTCGTGCTCGGATCGGCGCTGACCAAGTCCGGCCGCATCACGACAAAGACCACCCGGCGGCTGAAAGTCGTCCTCGCAGCCCTGGGCAAGTACCCGGCGTCGAAGGTGCTGGTCTCCGGCGGTGCGAAGCGCAACGGCCACACCGAGGCCGGCGTGATGTACGACTGGCTGATGGACCATGGCGTCAAGAAGAGCCGCATCCTGCGCGAGTCGACGTCTGCCAGCACGGTGAGCAACGCCACCAACTCGATGGCGATCCTCCTCGACCACCCCGAGTTCACCAGCTACACGCTGGTCTCCGATTCCTCCCACATCCGTCGGGCCACCATCCTCTTCAACGCTGCGAAGGTAGGGATCCAGGAGAACACCGGCAAGCCCTGGCCGCTCAAGTCCGTCTCGAACGTTGCGTTCTCGGACAGCAAGACCGCCAGCAGGGGTCCCGTCAACGCCGCAACGCATACGATCATCGCCAGCAACGTCGCAAGCGTGTTCGGCCTTGGCGCCCGGTACAAGGCGATGATCGCCAAGCCGCCGGCCAAGGCCGAGCTGACCTCGCTGTCCGTCGTGCCGCCGGCGTCCTGCACCTACCAGGTCGGCCAGAAGTTCACCACCGCGGGGATCGTGGTCACTGCGCTGTACAACAAGGGCAGCTACGCCCGGACGGTGACGAGCAGCGCCCGCTTCTCCGGCTTCAATTCCGCCAAGGTCGGCAAGGTGTCGGTGAACGTCAGCTACGGAGCTTCCGGGGTGAGCAAGGCGGCGTCCTTCGGCTGCACGATCGTGAAGGCGACGAGCAGCGTGCGGGTCGGGCTGTCGACGAAGACCATCCACAAGGCGAAGACGCGCGCCGTGGTGAAGTCCAGTGTCGCCACGTCCGTCCGGGGCGTCGTCGCCTACGGCAAGGTGCGGTTCTACCTGGACGGCAAGCGCCTCCAGACGATCATGTTGGACACCGACGACAGGGGAATCATGACGTTGAAGCTGCCCAGGATCGGCAAGGCCGGGAAGCACACCGTCGAGGTCCGCTATCTGGGCAACTCCAAGCTCGTTTCCTCAAGGCAGAAGCTCACCGTGAAGGTCGTCAAGTAGGTCGGTACCCGTTGCCGCTGAGAGGCACGGGGTGCCGAACCACCAGTGGCCCCCAGCGGTCCACCAGCGGCCAGGCATTGATGACCAGCCGGCTCTGGCGGCTGAGGTCACCAGGCCCGAAACGGACGAGCGCAGTCGTCGTCCCGCTGGCGAAGTAGGTGAGGGCCAACCGCTGGAAGGTGGGGTCCGACGCGCGATGGATGGCACCGCCGTTGCGGTGGATGTCGTAGATGTAGCCGCTCAGGTCCGCGACCAGCGGGCACCCTTCGGAGAGGTTCCGCCGCAGCGTGTTGCTGAAGATCAGCGTTGTCGGGTTGTCCGTGGTGACGCAGCCCGGCCGGGCCGCGAGGACACCTCGCAAGAGCTGGTCCGGGAACGCCTTCCCCTCACGCGCCTCCAGCATGGAGGATCCGAGGAGGCTGACCGCTGCAGCAGCCATCACACCCGCAAGCACCCTGCCCCAGCGTGCCCTCCGCATGCCGGCCAGCTCACCGGTTGCAGCACCGTAGACGAGGCAGAGTGGCGGGCGACGAACGCGGGGTAGTGGATGAACCAGGTGGGTCCGAGCAGCAGCACCACCGTGTTGGCGAGCGTCACCAGCACGACCAGCTCGCCCAGTCGGGATCGCAGGGCCAGCACGAGGGCGACCATGGAGAAGGCGCCAAGGATGACGGCGGCCACGGTCGCTTCGGACGGCGGCAGGAACCGGAGTCCGAGCACATCGACCAGTCGGGTGACCAGTGGTTGTGGCGAACGGGGCCGGCCCAGCTGGTCGAGCACGACCATGTTCCACATCTGCGGCCCTGCCAGGGCGAACGGTGCGATCACAAGGGCGATCGCCGCCGTCGCGCCGGCCAGCGCCGAGACCGCGCCGCGCCACCCCCCTCGCAGCGCGAGCCAGACGACCAGCACGACCACCGGCACGACACCCCAGATCTTGATCGTCGCGCCCAGGCCGAACAGGACCCCTGCTGCGAAGAGGGCGAGCAGGGACCGGTGGGTCAGCGAGCGCTGCACGGCAACGATCCCCAGCAGGAGCACGAAGGTGGCCAGTGCCTCAAGGCGGACGCTGCGCTCTGCGTAGATCGCCGGGTACCAGACGGCGTAGGCGGCACCCCCGAGTGCTGCCGCATACCGGTGGTGGGGGAGCAGTATCCGATAGATGAGGAGCGAGCTCCCTGCGCCGAGCAGCATGAAGGCGACCCGTGCCGACTCCATCGCGATGGGGTCGCCGGCCACGGCGCCCAGCGCCGCGAGCGGCTGGAGCGCGAGGAGGATCCCCGGCGGGTGCAGCAGCAGGAAGTCGCGGTACGGCATCCGGCCGCTGAACAGCCCGACCGCCGCGGCGTAGTAGACCGACGGATCGTAGGTGTCAGCGCCGGAGAGCCCACCCCCGCGCAACACAGGCACGAGCCTGCACGCGAAGGCGAGCGTGCCGATCACTGCCGGAACGAACAGGCGCCACCAGCGGCTCGCACCCGCTACCGGCGCGGCGACGGTGCTTCCTGTGCGCGGCGGCACGGCGCCGACCGGCACGCTCCCCCCACGCAACGCGTGCCGGTCGGACGGCCATGCCAGCCCACTCGCTGGGTCCATCGCCATCAGCCGAGCATCGTCCCCTTGGCTTAGGCGAGAATTAGGCCACGGCTGCGACGCGGCGGGAGCGCGGCATCGAGGCCACCAGCCCGACCATGAGCAGGGCGAAGCCGAGCGAGACCCATCCGGCACCCACCCCGACGCCACCTTCCGCCACCGGCTTCCCGAGCCAGTCAGCGACGGAAGCACCCACCGGGCGGGTGAGCACGTACGCGAACCAGAAGGCGAAGACTGCGTTCCAGTGCAACAGGCGGTAGCCCAGCACCGGCACAAGGATCGCCATGGCGAACAGCAGGATCGATGGCAGGTAGCCAAGGCCGAGTCCGACGGCCGTCAGGTCCCCGAGAGCCGTGCCCAGCGCGAACGTGGTCACAACGGCTGCCCAGTAGAAGAGCTCGCGCCGCGTGGTGGTGACGGCGTGCACGGACAGGTCGCGCTCGACCCGCCACCACACCACGAAGACCGCAGCCAGCGCGACGGCATAGAGGCTCGCAGACACCACATACGGCAAGCCGAGCACGACGTGGACCACGTCGGCGGCCATGGTGCCGAAGACGCCGACCATGGCAACCGCCAGCCAGTAGGTGCTGGGGATGTAGCGACGTCTCCGCAGCTGCCACGCCAGCGCAGCGACGAAACAGACGAAGCCGAGCAGGACGGCCAGGACGGGTGGCATGACCCTTATCGAGAAGTCCGAGACCGCCTCACCGAGGGCTGTCGAGGCTGCCTTGGTCACCCAGAAGCCGATGGACGGCTCCGGGACCCGCACCGGGCCAGCGCTCCGTGATGTCTTCATCCGGCTCCCTCGGTGGCTGTGGCGGGTGGCTGTCCTTCCAGTTCTACCAGTCGGCGCCCGCACCGGATCAGGGCCGGTCCAGCGCGCTGGGTGCCTAAGGCTCCGCTAAGGAACCACCCCTTTGCTGGTCGTGCCAACACCCTTGGCACACTGGAGCAGGAGGATTGGCACAACGGCAGGAGATCAGGGTGAGGCGCCAACCATGAGGGTGCTGCTCGTCGAGGACGACCCCATGATCGGTGCAGCCCTCGTCGGCCGCCTCGAGGACGACGCCTACGCCGTCGACTGGGTGCGCTCAGCCCAGCCCGGGCTGGACAGCCTGCTCACCCACAACTACGACGTGGTGTTGCTCGACCTCGGGCTGCCGGAGCTCGATGGGGCCGGGTTCCTCGCGAAGCAACGGGCCCGCGGCGACAGGACGCCTGTGATCGTCATCACGGCGCGGTCGGAGGTGGAGTCGCGGATCAGCAGCCTCGACCTCGGCGCGGACGACTACCTTGTGAAGCCCTTCGAGGCGGGTGAACTGATGGCGAGGATCCGAGCGGTGCTGCGGCGCAACAGCTCCGACCACACCGACGCGATGCTCACCAACGGACGGGTACGGCTCGACGCCGCTTCTCACCGTGCCTGGAACGCAGAAGGGGTGGAGGTCACGCTGTCGCGTCGTGAATTCGCGGTCATTCGCGCCCTCCTCGCGCGGCCGGGCGTCATCCTCTCCAGGGAGGAACTGGAGCACAAGGTGTACGGGTGGGGTTACGAGGTGGAGAGCAATGCCGTCGAGTACCTGATCTACCGGGTAAGGGCCAAGCTCGGCGCCGACGCCGTCCGCAACGTTCGTGGCGTCGGGTGGATGATGCCGAAGGCCGAGCACCAGCCGTGAAGCGCCGCTCACTGACCCTTCACCTCGGGGTCCTTGTTGCCATCACCACCATCGTGATGGCCGGCGGCGCGGGTGCCTGGTCGTACGCCCAGGCGTTCCAGGCGGCACGCGACCTCCAGGACGATGTCCTCTCCCAAGTGGCAACCCTCGCAGCGGCGACGACAACCAAGGGCGGCATCCCGCCGGACGAGTTCCCGCTCAGCGATGACTCCGCAGACATCGACGTGACGTCGCTCGGCAAGGCCGGACTGCCGCCGTCGACCCCCGACGGTCTGGGGACGGCCGAGATCCGGGGCGTATCCCGGCGCACCTTCGTCATCCGCAACGGTGCGGGCACAGAGCTCGTGGTCTCGCAGTCGATCGAGGTCAGGGACGAAACGGCGCGCGAAGGCGCCGTGGCGACGGTCATGCCCCTGCTGCTGCTCGTGCCTGCGCTCCTGCTGGCCATCTTCTTCGTCGTGCGCAGCGTCCTGCGTCCGGTGAACCGGCTCGCGGAGGAGGTTCGGTCCCGGGACGCCGGCGACCTCAGCCCGCTCGAGGAAGCGGCAGCGCCGAACGAACTGCAGGGCTTCCTCGCAGCCCTCAACACGCAGTTCGGACGCGTCGCCGCGTCCCTCGATCGTGAGCGCCTGTTCGTCGCCGAGGCCGCCCATGAGCTGCGGACCCCCCTCACGGCGATGTCCCTGCAGCTGGAGCGCGCGGCGATCGCGCCCGACAGCGCCAGCCTTCGGGAACGCCTCGGTGAACTCGGCAGTGGTGTGGAACGGTCCCGGCACCTGATCAACCAGCTCCTCGACCTGGCGAGGGCGCAGGGCGGGGCCCAGGACCCGCTGGTCGCAGAGCAGCTGGACACGCTCGTGCGCCAGGTTGTCACCGAGTTGTTGCCGCTGGCGGACCTGGCCGGTGTCGAGCTCGAAGTCGACACCGACGCTGTCGGGCGCGAGCGACTGCCGGTCGCCGCGGCGACCTCTGTGCTGCGGAACCTGCTCGACAACGCTGTCCGCTACGCGTCTGCCGGCGGGCAGGTGCACCTGGGCGCGAGCCGCGACGGCGATGAGCTGGTGATCGTCGTCGAGGACAACGGTCCCGGCATAGCGAACCCCGTGGAGGTGCTGCGGCCGTTCGCGCGCCAGGCCGGTCAGACCGTCGAGGGCAGCGGTCTGGGGCTTGCCATCGTCACCGAACAGGTCCAGCGGCTCGATGGCTCCTTCGAACTCGGGCCGAGTCGCCGCTACGCCAGGGGAACCCGGGCCGTCGTGCGGCTCCCGGTCGCGTCTCAGGAGAGGGTGGACTCCCGCAGCGGCAAGCCGGCGAGCCGGTAGCACTCGTCGATGAACTCCATGTTGGTGACGGCGTTGTCCAGGCCGGTCGGGAAGGCTGCACCCCTGCGAATGGCCGCCTCGACCACTCGCAACTGGTGGGTGTAGGTCGACGTCGTACCGTGGTGCTCGACATTCTCCTCGCCATCGACGGTAACGATCAGCCGGTCGTCGGAGGCGACGTTGATGAAGTTGGGCTGGCGGATCATGCCGCGTGTGCCCGTGACGAGGATCGAGGTGTCATCCGGTCCTTCGAGGCTGGATTCCAGGATCGCCGCAGCCCCGTTCGGCAGCACGGCCTCGATGGCCGCGGTGGCATCCACCCGTGGGTCGATGCCCTCGTGGCTTGTCGCCACTGCGCTCACCAGCCGCAGCTCGCCTCCCAGCACGCCGGCGATGTCGCGGGCGACGTGCAGGTGGTAGCAGCCCAGGTCCATCAGCGAGCCGCCTGAGAGCGGCCATGACCAGCGGATGTCGCTGAGGTCGTCGCAGTTGAACTTCATGTGCACGTCCAGCCGGGTGACCTCGCCGATGGTGCCGGAGCCGACGAGTTCCATCAGCCGGAGGTAGGCCGGGTGGTAGCGGTAGTGGAAGCCTTCGAAGACCACCAGCCCGTTCGGGTTGGGTTCTGCCGCGACGAGTCGGGCCTCATCGGTGTTGCTGGCGAAGGGCTTCTCCGAGAGTACGTGCTTGCCCGCGCGCAGGGCGGCGAGGTTCCAGCGGGCGTGCTCGCTGTTGGGGCTCGGGTTGTAGACCACCTCGACGTCGGGGTCGGCTAGCAATTCTTCGTAGCTTCCGTACGCCCGTGATATGCCCTGCGCGTCCGCGTAGGCCTCTGCCCGGCCGAGGTCCCGGGCGCCGACGGCGACCAGTTCATGGCCCAGCACCTTCGCCGGTTCGACGACGGCCCGTCCGGCGATCCGGGCGGCACCGAGGATGCCGATGCGTAGTGGTGGCGTCATTGCGTCCTCCTGAGGCTGTCCGTCGAACCTATCAGGGCGCTGGACGCGAGGGCGGCACGGGCCATGAAGGGGGTGCTGAGTGGTGACTGGACACCTGCGACCACTCAGCTGAACGTGCAGGAACCCCCTGCGATGCCCCCCGTTCGTTCTGCCGAGAGTCCGCACGCGGCAGAACAAGGTGGAGTTAGCATGTCGTTGCTGGCCGCCATCCAGGCGACCACCGCCTGTGCAAACAACTCCCGCCACGTCAATCAGGGCTTGCCGCGGGTTGCGTGACCGGGGGTAATCCGTGGTGGACGCCCTACAGAAGATGAAGCCGGGCAACGTGGCCGGTCGGGCTGTCGGTAGGGAGCTGGCTTTCTGGGGGGATAGTGCCGACAACCGACCTGCCTGGCTGGCTCGCCAGGCTCGCTGTGGCGGACACCGTCACGGCTGACGTTCTGGTCCTTGTCGCTGGCGCCTGCAATGCCGCGCCACCCGCTGACGTGAGCGAGTTCATCGACCAACTGGTGGAGCGTGACCTTCTTCGTCCCGAGGTCGATGACCACACCGGCACGCGTTTCCGGATGGAGCCGGCCCTGCGGAAGGGATTGCTCGAGGAATTGGCCCAGCTGCCCGGGGGTGTCCAGCAAGTGCGGGACGACCTTCTTCGCTACGGGTTGGCGGCCGGTCCGCCTTCGCTCCTTGGCCAGTTGGTCATCTGGGCGGGAGAGGATTCCAACTGGGCTGTGCTTGCGCAATTGTGGCTGAGGTATCCACCGCTGACCTGGGCGAATGCGGGGTCCGACGCCATCGCGGTGTTCGCGGACATTCCGGCCGCCGCCCGCCGGGCGCACCCTGCGCTCACCCAGGCGGCAGCGGTCATGACCGGGCTGAACCCCGCCAGGTCCGGGACCTTCAGCGACGAGACCGAGGGGAGACTCCGACAGGACGGCCGCCTGCTGCATGCAGGGTGGAGGAACCACCGGGATGTGGACTCGGTGCTCCGCGCCGGAAGCCTCTGGATGGCTGCACAACGCACCATGCCGGGGAGTGCCGACCCGTTGGGTGACTCGTGGAGGACCCACGACGAGTTGTCGGCGATGATCGAGGCCTGGAGTCGAGACGGGCATCCGCCGACCTCAAGGGCGCAGACCTTCTTCCATGACCTGTCGGCCCAGACCGCTTTCCTGCGCGGGGACCTGGCCGAGGCCCGGTTGGAGTGCGAACAGTCGATGATGCTGAGCAGGGTGGGCGACATCTCGGCCCTCGCCGCTGCCGGACTCGCTGCGCTGACGATGATCATCGCCGGAAACGTGCACGGCTACGAGCGGGCCACGACCTGGTACGAAGCGAACGCGCCCGCCTGCGGGCCGTTTGCTGCGATGGCGGAGCCGTACTTCCATCTGGCTCGGGCGATGGCTGCGCTCAGCCTGCTGCAGCGCGAGGAGGCTGCCGAGCACCTGCGCCTCGCTTCCGCTCTGGAGCAAGGCTCGGAATTCTGGTCGGCCTACGCCTGGATCAACAGCCTGCACGACCTGACCTGGCGCAACCCGACCTACGGACTCACCCGGCTCGAGGCTGCCGAGGCCAGTGCTCCGATGACCGGCGAGCACGAGAGCCTGAGTGAGGCGATGGCCACCCGGGCCCGGGCCGAGCTCCTCTGCGGGGCCGGCCGGGTCAACCAGGCGATCACGTTGCTCAGGGCTAGTGGGCATTCGAGCCTCAGCCGGTACCACCTGGTCTCCGAGGCGCAGATCCACCTTTACGGCCAGGACGGTCCTGCGGCTATCCGCGTGGCCGAGACCGGCGTCCACGACCCGACGATCCACCTGCCTGACCGTGCGCACCTGTTCGCCATCAAGAGCGCAGCCCTGCTTCTCGTCGGTGCTGATCAGGGGGAGGTGCGACCGGCGCTGCAGTCCGCCTGCATCCTTTCGACCGAATCGGCCAACGTGATGCCCTTCGTGTTCCTGCCGGCCGACCTCCGGACCGGGTTGCTGGAGCTCCACGACCGGCACGGACACTCGGCGCCCTGCCTCCTCAAGGACACCCACCTCCGTGCGCGGCTTGCCCAGGTCCGGGACAATTTCGGGTCGCCGGCACCCCTGGTGCGGCTGACTCGACGCGAGGAGGTCCTGCTCCCCTTGCTGGCGACCACAGAGACGGCAGACGAGATCGCCAGACGGCTCGGCGTTTCGGTCAACACGATCAGGAAGCAGGTGGTGACCTTGCGCGAGAAGTTGGCAGCACCGGATCGGGGCACGCTGATCGCGAAGGCCTACGAGCTCGGGCTGCTCGACGGTCACGAAGGGGAGCACTAGCAACAGTGCCCGGTCCGCCACGCCCGGACGCGCCTTGTCAGGTGGCAATACTGGGCAGGTGAGCAGAACCGGGTCGGCCGTCGCAGGGATCGGGGCGGCAGCCCTCGGTGCAGCGGCGGGCCAGTTGGCTGCCGTCATGGTGAACCCGGCTTCCGCGCCGATCGTCGCCGTCGGTGCAGCGATCGTCGACCTCGTGCCGACCCCGCTCAAGGAATGGGCCGTCGCCACCCTTGGGACTGCTGACAAGGCCGTACTGATCGGCACCGTCGTCGTGGGTGTCGCCCTCCTTTCCGCGATCGCCGGCGTCCTTGCCGTCCGCCGCCCGGCGGTCGGGTACGGGGTGTTCGCCGCCATCGGGTTGATCGGGGTACTTGCTGCGGCGACGCGTCCGGCTTCGGGGCAACTCGACTGGCTGCCCAGCATCGTGGGGACGGCCGTGGCGCTGGGCGTGTTGCGGCTCGAGCTCCGCTGGCTCGCCGACCGTCCCGGCCAGGGACCGGACACCCGCAAGGGCATCGACCGTCGCGTCCTGCTCACCGGAGCTGCCGGGGTTGTCGCTGCCGGGGCAGCAGCGGCAGTGTCCGGAGGCGGGACGACCAGTCCCGCGGCGAGTACGCCGGTTGTCCTTCCCACGGCAGCCACTCCCGCGCCGGCCTTCCCGGTCGGGCTCGAAGCCACAGTGTCGGACGTCTCGCCGTTGCGGACGCCCATCGAGGACTTCTACCGCATCGACACAGCCCTTGTGCTGCCCCGGGTGTCGACGGACACGTGGACCCTGCAGATCGACGGCATGGTTGCCGCGCCCTACACGCTCACGTGGGCCGAGTTGCTGGCCATGCCGATGATCGAGCACGACATCACCCTGACGTGCGTCTCCGACCCGATCGGCGGACCGTACGTCAGCAGCACCCGGTTCCTCGGCGTGCGCGTTGCCGACCTGCTCCGCAGGGCCAAGCCGAATGCTGACGCCGACCAGGTGCTGAGCTCATCGGTCGACGGCTTCACAGCCAGCACGCCGCTGGCCGTCCTGCTCGACGGCAGGGACGCGATGATCGCCATTGCCATGGATGGCCAGCCCCTCACCCAGGTGCACGGCTTCCCTGCCCGGCTCGTCACGCCCGGCCTCTACGGCTACGTCGGCGCAACCAAGTGGATCAACCGCCTCAAGGTGAGCACGTTCGCAGCAGACGAGGCCTACTGGACCAAGCGCGGCTGGTCGGAGCTCGGCCCGGTGAAGACGGCGACGCGCATCGACACCCCGCAGGAGCGCATCAAGCCGGGCAGGACCGTGATCGCCGGTGTCGCCTGGGCCACCCACCGCGGCGTCGGCAAGGTGGAGGTTCAGGTCGACAACGG
>JAANCK010432524.1_pt1 | contig 13760 bp, 15 predicted proteins | sample 7277841 | NCBI WGS metagenome assembly JAANCK01 (sample SAMN14222788, study PRJNA588281) | permafrost metagenome | isolation source: Arctic cryosol methane SIP | place: Canada:Nunavut | collected 2015-07 | reverse complement strand
GCGCAGAATCTGCCGGCAATCACCCTGGGCCAGGCGGAGAACATGAAGGTCGGCGATGTGGTGCTCGCGATCGGCAATCCGCTGGGCGTGGGCCAGACGGTGACCATGGGCATCGTGTCGGCGCTGCACCGGACCGGCCTGCGCATAAACACCTTCGAAAATTTCATCCAGACCGATGCCGCCATCAATCAGGGCAACTCCGGCGGCGCGCTGATCGATGCTTCCGGCAATCTGGTCGGCATCAACACCGCGATATTGTCGCAATCCGGCGGCTCGATCGGCATCGGCTTCGCGATACCGGTCTCCATCGCGAAGCAGGTGATGGAGCAGCTGATCGCCACCGGCGCGGTGACGCGTGGCTGGGTCGGCGTGGAGCTGCAGGAAATTACGCCGGAGCTGGCCGAATCGTTCAAGCTCGGCTCCACCGCCGGCGTCCTCGTCGCCGGCGTGCAGCGCGGCAGCCCCGCCGACCGCGCCGGCATGAAACCGGGGGACATCGTGCTCAGCGTGGGCGGCAAACCCGTGCGCGACCCGGACTCGATGCGCAATCTGATCGTTGCGCTGACGCCCGGCAAACAGACCACACTGGGGGTGAAGCGCGGACAAGGCAATCTCGAGCTGCAGGTTACCGTGGGCAAGCGGCCGGGCGTGCCGCGCCGGGAAGAATAGCTGGCAAACGCCCGGCTCCGGCCAGGCAACTGCGCGCTGTGCCTCCGGCAGACGCGGTCATCACCCCGCGTCGACGAACACGCTCAAGCTCCGAGGAAATCCTCCACCAGGCCGATCTGTCCCGGCACATTGAGCGCCGGCGCATGCCCGCAGCCGGCGATTTCTTCCACGCGCGCGCGCGGGCCGCGGCTGCGCATCGCCTGCGCCGTTTCCGGCAGCAGCAGGTCCGAATCGGCGCCGCGCAGGCACAGCACCGGAATATCGATCGCATCGTATTCGGGCCACAGCTCGTAATCGCGCGGAAAATTGATGAACTGGCGCACCATGTTCGGGTCGTAGTGCGGCGTGACGCGCCCGTCGGGCAAGCGCCGCACCGAGGTCTCCGCGAGCTTGGTCCACTCGCGCTCGGTCAGCATGCCGTAAGGCGCGTATACCTTGCGAAAATAGGCTTCCAGCTCGCTTACGCGCGCAAACGCCGCCGGATTGCCGGCATAGCTTCTGATGCGTTCGATTGCGGCTTGCGCCAGCTGCGGCCCGTTGTCGTTCAACACCAGCCGGTCTATGCGTCCCGCAAGCGCGCCGCCCTTGCGGCTTGCGAGCTTGATGCCGATCGCCCCGCCCATCGAGGTGCCGACCCAGTGCATGCGCCCGATACCGAGCGCGTCGCAGAACGCCGCGGCGAGGCGGGCGTAGAACGCCAGGCAATACTCGCGGTCCGGCTGCGTGCTCCACTGCGACAGGCCGCGGCCGATGGTGTCCGGGCAGATCACGCGGTAGCGCCGCGCAAGCACGGCGGCGAGTTCGTCGAAATCGCGCCCGGTGCGCGCGAGGCCGTGCCACATGAGCACGGTAGCCGCATTCGCGCTGCCCCACTCAGCGTAATGCAGCTCGCGCTCGAGCACGGTGACGTAATGCGAGCTCATGTTCATCGTCGCGTCCTTCGAGTTGCAAACGGAACGAGGGGATACCTCCCCTCGTGCTCCCCTGATTCAGTCCGTAACAAAAAACAATTTGTTACGGGTTCTTAGTTTGCCGACTATGCCTGTCGGAAAGCGGTACACGCTGAGGACAAACAGCATCCCCAGCCACAGCAGCCAACGGTCCGGGTGGACCAGCGCGGGCAGCAGCGGCACGCCCGCGGCCGCGTCGCTGGCGAGCTTCATCAGATCCTGCAGATAGGTCTGCGCGATCACGAACAGGGTTGCGCCGACCACCGCGCCGTACATGGTCCCCATGCCGCCGATCACCACCATCAGCAGGATGTCGACCATGATGTCGAACGACAGCGTGGTCGCGGGGCCGGCGTAGCGCAGCCAGATCGCATAGAGGATGCCGGCGGCGCAGGCGGCGAGCGCGGCGACGCAGTTGGCGACGCTGCGATAGAGCACACTGCGATAGCCGATCGCCTCGGCGCGAAAATCGTTCTCGCGAATCGCCTGCAGCACCCGGCCGAACGGCGAATTCACCACCCGCAGCAAACCCAGGAACAGCGCCGCCGCGGCGAAAAACACGAGGTAATACGAGACGACCTTGCCGGTGATGTCCACCCCCAGCAGCGGCGCATCGAGCAGCCTGGTTCCCGGCAGCAGCAGCTCCGGCAGCTTGTAGGTAAGCCCGTCTTCGCCGCCGGTGAAACCGGAGAGCTGCGACGCAAGGATCGCGAAAAAACTCGCCACCGCGAGCGTGATCATGGCAAAGAATATGGTCTTCACGCGCAGGGACAGCATGCCGATCAACAGCGCCAGCAGTGCCGAGCAGGCCAGCGCGGCGAGGCTGCCCAGCGCCAGACTGCCCCAGGTCGGGCCCAGTCTGGAGGCGGCAATGGCGATGCCGTAGGCGCCGATGCCGAAGAACATGGTGTGCGCGAAAGATACGATGCCGGTGTAGCCGAGCAGCAGGTCGTAGCTCGCCGCCAGCAGGATGAATACGCACACCTTGGCGGCGACGTCGAGCGAGCGCGTTCCCGGGAACACGAAGGGCGCGAAGGCAAGACCGGCCAGGATCAAGAGCAGCAGCACGCTCAGCGCGCGGCTGCGCGGGTAGTCGCCGGAAAGGAGCGTTCCAATCATGGCTACCGCTTTGCCACCGGGTACAGCCCCTGCGGCCGCCACAGCAGGATCAGCACCATCAGGCCGTTGTTGGATAAAAGGGGGCACACCCCCTTTTGATCCCCCATATAGGAAGAATTCATGATCAGCACTATCTCTTCGCCACCGGGTACAGCCCCTGCGGGCGCCACAGCAGGATCAGCACCATCAGGAGGATGTTCGAGCCGAGCGCGACCTTGGGCGAAAGGAAGCCGACGTAGTTCGCCACCAGGCCCACCAGCAGCGAGCCGATGAAACAGCCGCCCACCGAGCCCAGGCCGCCGATGATGATGACGATGAATATCAGGATCATCACCTGCATGCCCATGGCCGAGGTGACCGTCTCCTGATACAGGGCCCACATCACGCCGCCCAGCCCGGCAAGCGCCGAGCCCGCGGTGAACACGCCGATGAATACGCGGCGGATGCGGTAGCCGAGTGACTCCACCATTTCGCTGTCCTCGACCCCGGCGCGAATCAGCAGGCCGACGCGGCTGCGATTGAGCACCAAGAACATCGCCGCGAATACCGCCAGCCCGACCGCGACTGCGAGCACGCGATATTTTTCGATGGCGATGTCACCATAGATGAAACTGCCGCGCAATGTCGCCGGCTTGGGCAGCGTGATCATGTCCGGACCCCAGATGACGAGGATCAACTGCTCCGCCACGATCAGGCCGCCCATGGTGATCAGGATTTGCTTCAGGTGCTGGCCGTACACCGGCTTGATGATCACGCGCTCGAACGCAAGGCCGAGCGCGCCCGCCACCGCCATCGCCGCGAGCATGGCCAGCAGCATCGCGGCGAGATTGAGCCCGAGGTTGTCGGCGCGGGTCCAGGCGGCGAGCGGCAGCAGCACGCTGGTGGCGACGAAGGCGCCGATGGTGATGAAGGCGCCGTGCGCAAAATTCATTACATCCATCAATCCGAACACCAGTGTCAGACCGGAAGCCATGATAAAAATCATCATTCCCATGGCGAGGCCGGCCACCGTCAGCGTGACCCAGGTCGGCAGGCTCGGAATCAGGGGCAGCGCCGCCAGCGCGATCAGCGGAATCAGCGCCAGCGGGATCTTGTCCAGGCGCGCAACCGGCAGCGTTTCCGTGGCCTGGCTCATTGGTGCGCGTCCAGCGACAGCCCGAGGAGTTTGTGCTGCAGCGCGGCGTCTTCGGCCAGCTCGCGCATGCTGCCGCCGTGCACGATGCGCCCCGAATCCATCACCGCGACGGTGTCGCCCAGCGCGCGCGCAAAATTGAAATTCTGCTCCACCAGCAGGATGGTGGTGTCGGTGCGCTTGAGCTCGCGGAACGCTTCAACCATGTGCGCGATGATCGCGGGCGCCAGGCCCTTGGTCGGCTCGTCCACCAGCAGCAGCTTCCTCGGTTCGATCATGGCGCGCGCGATGGCGAGCATCTGCTTTTGCCCGCCGGACAGGAAGCCTGCGGGGAGTTGCCAGAATTTCTTCAGTGCGGGAAACAGCCCGAACATCCAGGCGAGGCGCCGCTCGTCGATCGGCCCCGAGCGCGCCGCCAGCGTCAGGTTTTCGCGCACCGTGAGTCCGGCGAATATGCCCATCGACTCCGGCACGTAGCCGATGCCGAGTTGCGCCACCGCCGGCGTCGAGCGCCCGGCGATGTCGGCGCCGTCGAAATCGATGCGCCCTTCGGACGCTTTCCACAAGCCCATGATGGTGCGCAGGCAAGTGGTCTTGCCGGCGCCGTTGCGGCCGAGCAGCATGGTGAGCCCGCCCTGCGGCACGGCCAAATCGACGCCCTGCAGGATGTGGTAATGGCCGATGTGCGTATTGACGCCGCTGAGCGCGAGCAGATTATTCATGCCCGGCCAGCCCCAGATAGGCCTGCTGCACGATGGGCGAGGCAATCACCGCGGCCGGCTCGCCGTCGGCGACGAGTTCGCCCTGGTGCAATACGATGATGCGGTCGGCGAGCGAGCGCACCACGTCCATCTTGTGCTCGACCAGCAGTATGGTCTTGTCGCCCTGGTTCTTGATCTCGTGGATCAATTCGAGGATCACCGGCACTTCATCCACGCTCATGCCCGCGGTCGGTTCGTCGAACATGAACAGGTCGGGATCGAGCGCCAGCAGGATCGCCACTTCCAGCTTTCTCTGGTCGCCGTGCGCCAGCGCCGCGGCCAGCGTGTCGCGCCGGTCGGCGAGCCTGACGCGGTGCAGGTAATGCTCGGCGCGCTCGATCAGTTCGACGTGGCCGGCCCACACCGAGAACAGATTCATGCCCATGCCCGCGCGCGACTGCACCGCCAGGCGCACGTTTTCGAGCACGGACAGCTGCGGGAACAGGTTGGTGAGCTGGAACGCCCGCCCCATGCCGCGCCGCGTGCGCTGGGGCGCCGCGAGCGCGGTGATGTCCTCGCCATAGAGCGTGACGCGTCCGGCCGTTGCCCGCAACTGGCCGGAAATCAGGTTGAAGTAGGTGGTCTTGCCGGCGCCGTTGGGGCCGACGATGGCGGTCAGCGTATCCGGGTGAAACGCACAGGACACCTGATTGACGGCGACATGGCCGCCAAAGCGGATGCTGAGGCCGTGCGTCTCGAGGACGGGGTGTTCCGCGCTCATCTGGATTCGACCCTGAGGCGATGGCTGGCTAGGACCCGCCGGGTACTCCCGGCGGGTCGCGCCGCGCATGCGGCAAACGAACTCAGCGCTTGTTCTGGATCGGGATCGACATCTCGGCGGCGGGAATCACGCGCACCAGGTCGAGCAAGTCCCACTCGTTCTTCTGGTCGGCCGCCTTCTTGATGCGAAACTGGTACATGTCCTGCATCGCCTGATGGTCTTCCTTGCGGAAGGTCATCATGCCCTTGGGTGTGTCGAAGGACATGCCTTCCATGGCCGCGATCAGCTTCTCGGTGTCGGTGCTGCCCGCCTTCTTGATGCCATCGACCACCGCCATCGCCGCCGCGAACCCGCCCGCGGTGAAGAAATCCGGCGGCTGGCCGTAGCGTTTTTCATGCTCCTTCACCAGCCAGTCGTTCATCTTGTTCTTCGGGAAGCCGTAGTAGTAGTAGATCGCGCCCTCGACGCCCGCGTAGCTCTTCCACGACTTCATCACCGGCAGGATATTGCCGCCCGGCGCTAACTCGATGCCGTAGCGCCCCGGGTTCATGCCCATGATTTTCACCATCGGATGCGGCCCGGCCCAGACGATCACGAGCACCTTGCGCCCGGGCTTGTCCTTGAGCGCCTCGAAGATGCGCTCGACCGGGGCGGTGAAATCGGTCGTGGCCGCGGGGGCGTATTCCTCATGGATGATCTTGGCCTTCGGATTCGCCTTGGCCAGGGCCTCCTTGAACGCCTTGATTCCGTCGCGGCCGAAGGCGTAGTCCTGCGCCAGGGTCGCTATCGTGACCTCGCCCTTCAGCGTCGCGGCGCCGGCCACCGCGTCTTGCGTCGAATTGCGCGACGTCCTGAAGATGTAACGGTTCCATTTGTCGCCGGTAATTGAATCCGCCACTGCAGGTTCGACCAGCAGGACCTTCTTGTACTCTTCCGCGACTGGCAGCATGGCCAGGCCGACGCCGGAGTTGACCGGTCCGACCGCGATGTCCGCTTTGTCGTCGCCGTAGGCGGCAGCGAGTTGCGCCTTGCCCACGTCCGGCTTGTTCTGCGTATCCTTCTCGATCACCACGAGCTTTCGCCCCAGCAGTTCCATTTTGCCGCCGGTCGCGTACTCCAGCCCCATGGTGAAGCCGATGCTCGACTGCTTGGCGTAGGCCTCGAGCGGCCCGGTCTTGTCGTACACGTGCGCGATCTTGATGTCTTGCGCCCAGGCCGAGCCGGTGCACAGGGCCAGCGCGATGCCGGCGATGACTGCATGTCTAGTCTGCATGATTCCTCCTCTCAAACTTCCGATTTATCCGATTGTTGATACCGGGCCGGCGCAAAATGCTTCACTCCCGGCGCGCTGCCAGTGAGCCGGCTGCTATCGTGTGCGCAACGCCGCTTCCTTTCACCCCCCGAAAGGGTGGAAAATGCCGGCCATGAGCAAACGCCGCCTGCCCACCCCGCCGTCGACCAAGCTGGCGCCGCCTTCGAGCGAAACCCGCCTGCTCGCGCGGCCCGAGGTGCTGGCCGGGTTCTGCAACCTGCGCGCGAACAAGCTCGCGCTGGTCACCGCCCCCAGCGGCTCGGGCAAATCAACCCTGATGTCGCAGGGCTATCTGGCGCTCGCGGCGCAGGGGATCGACGTGTGCTGGCTGTCGCTGGACGCTTCCGACAACGATGCGCAGCGCTTCTGCGCCAGCCTCATCGCAGCGCTGCAGCGCGCGCGGCCTGGCGCCGGGGGCGACGCCTACGAGATGATGCGCTCGGCGGCGCGCGTGCCGCTGCAGGAGGTGATGGCGAGCCTGATCAACGACCTCACCACCAGCGCGGCGCCGCTGGCGATCTTCCTCGACGACTTCCAGGAGATCACCGCTGCCGCGGTGCAATCGGCGGTGAGCTACCTGCTGCAGTATTCGGCCGCCAGCATCCATTTTGCGATTGCCGGCCAGACCCGGCCGCCGCTTGCGATTGCGCGCCTGCGCGCGCGCGGCGCCGTGCTCGAACTCGGGTTTTCCGAGCTGCGCTTCTCGCAGCTGGAGATCCGCGATTACCTGCGCGAACTGAAACAGCTGAAGCTGTCCGAGGCGCAGATCGGCATGCTGGCGGAGCAAACCGAAGGCTGGATCGGCGGTCTGCAGCTCGCCACCATCGCCCTGGCGCAGCGCGCGAGCGCCGCGACTCCGCTGGCCCTGGATGCGGGCGAGCGCGCCGGCGTGGCGAGCTTCGCCGACTATCTGCTGGAGGACATCGTATCGCGCCAGTCGCCCGCACTGCAGGAGTTTCTCAGCCGCACCGCCGTGCTCGACCAGTTCAGCGTGCCGCTCGCGGATGCGCTTACCGGCCGGCGCGACAGCCACGCGCGCATCGCCGAACTGGAGCGGGCCAATCTGTTCATCCTGCGCCTGGACGAAGAGCGCATCTGGTACCGCTACCACCATCTGTTCTCGGCCTTCCTGCGCCAGCGCCTCAAGGCAAGCGACCCGCAGCTGCTGAAATCCCTGTACCAGCGCGCCTGCGACTGGCTCGCGGGCGACGGCCAGCCGGCGGAGGCGCTGCGTTATGCGCTGCGCGGCGGTTTGTACCCGCAGGCGGCGCGGCTGCTCGAGCGCCATGGTCGCGGGTTGCTGCGCGAAGGCAATCTGAAGGAACTTCATACCTGGCTCGAGGCGCTGCCGCGCACGGCGCTGGCGCAATCGGCCACGCTGTGCGTGCTCGAGGCCTGGACCGAGCTGTACCTCGGCGACGCGCGCGCCGCAATCCGCTCGATACGCGCCGCAGAGCTCGCGCTCGAGCGCGCGCGACCGGGCAGGCGCGCCGCCGCCGCGCTGCCCACGCTGCGCGCCGAACTGCAGATCGTGCGCACCATGAGCGGGGTGACGCGCTACGACCTGCCCGATGTCAGCGGACTGCGCGCCAATCTGCCGCAAGCCTTCGGGCCCGAAGATCCGCTGCAGCGCGCCTACGCCCACGTGGTGCTGGGCTACGCCGAGCGGCTCGCGGGCAGGCTGGAGGACGCACGCGGACAGTTCACCGAAGCGGTGCGCATCTCCGACGCGAGCGAGGAAACCGTGGTGAACCTGATGGCGCGCTACAACATCGCGGTCGTCGATTACCTGCGCGCGCGCCCGGACATTGCGGCGGACGAGCTTGCGCACTGGCTGCTCGATGCGCGCAACCGGCGCTGGCTCAGAACCGGCAGCGCCGGGTTCCTGCGCACGGCCCTGGCGATCATGCGGCTGGAACTCAATGACACGGAGGCGGCGCGGGCAGAACTGGACGAGGCGATCGATCTGCTCGATTCGACCCAGACCTACGCCTTCGTCGGCGTCGCCCAGGTGATCCGGGCGCAGCTGCTGACGTTATTGGGCGAATATGCTGCCGCCGAGGCCGACCTCGCACGCGCACGCGCAGTCGGCGCCGAGCGCAACATCGACCGCGTCGGATTCCGCGCGGACCTCGCCGAAGCGCGGCTCGCCTGCCGCAGCGGCGGGTTGGCGCGCGCCGAGCAGTGCCTGCGGCGCGCGCGCACCATGCTGGAGGTATCCGGCCACGCGGCGGTCGCGCTGCACACCGAGCATCACGCCTCATGGATCAGCGCCTCGGTCGAACTCGCGCTCGCGCGCCGGCACTTTCGCGAAGCGCTCAAGCTCGCGAACGCCGCGCTCGCGCAGGCGCGCCGCGCCGGGCGCGTGCGCGTGCAAATCGAATTTCGCATCTGGCAGGCGCTCGCGCGCAGCGGCATGGGCGAAGCCCAGGCGGCGGACAGTGCAATCGGCGAGGCGCTGGCGCTCGCCGCGCCGGCCGGGGTCATCTATCCCTTTCTCGCGGCCGGCAACGGCGTCGCCACGCTGCTGCGTGCGCATGGTGGAGCGCAGGCCGTGCTGGCGCAGCGCGTCGTCCAGGCACTGGCGCCAGGCAGCGCGGCGGCGGCGCCGGCGGCGGGCGCTGCTAGGCGGCCCCCGCCCTTGCACCAGCGCGAAGTGCAGATCCTGAATCTGCTCGGACTCGGCCTGCGCAACCGTGAAATCGGCCAGCGCCTGTTCATTTCCGAGGAAACCGTGAAATGGTATCTGAAGAAGATCTACGACACCCTGCAGGTGGGCAACCGCACGCACGCGCTGGTGCGCGCGCGCGAACTCGGGATATTGTCCTAGCAGGGTGTTGAAAAAGGGGGCACGCCCCCTTTTATATCCCCGAATTCAGAGGCTGCCGAATTTCGCTTCCCTCCGATGCCCCCCAGTTCATGCGGACAAGGTTCCGTGCGGGAAGCGAATTTCAACAGCCTGCCAGGGAACAGGCGGGCGCTGGCTACTGCAGCGGCTTTTGCCCGGGCTGCACCTCGCCCGCCGCGTCCCCGTCTGCGACGACGCGCTCGCCGAACACCCGCTGAATCAGCTGCGACGCAAGGATGCCACCCTCGTACAACAGGCACATGGGGATCGCCAGCAGCAGCTGCGAAACCGCGTCCGGCGGCGTGACCACGGCGGCCACGACGAAGGCGCCGACGATCACATAGGGGCGGACGTCCTTGAGCTTGGCCACGGTGAGCACGCCGGTGCGCACCAGCACCACCTCGATCAGCGGGATTTCGAACGTGAGACCGAAGGCGACGAACATGGTGAGCACGAAGCTCAGATAGGCCTCGATGTCCGGAGCCGGCGTGATGCTCTTGGGCGCAAACTGGATGATGAAGCGGAAGATCCAGTTGAACACGACGAAATAGCAGTACGCGATCCCGGAAAGGAACAGCAGCGTGCTGCCGAACACCAGCGGCAGCGCGAAGCGCTTTTCGTGGGCGTACAGGCCCGGCGCAACGAATGCCCAGACCTGGTACAGCACATAGGGCAGCGCCACCAGGAATGCCGCCATCATCCCGACCTTGAGCGGCACCAGAAACGGAGTGACGACGCCGGTGGCAATCATGTGCGTGCCCTGCGGCAACGTGCGCATCATCGGCAGCGCCAGCAGGTCGTAGATTTCGCCCAATCCGGGCCAGAACCACAGAAGCATGAATACGCCGAGTACGGCGTAAATCGAACGCAGCAGCCGGTCGCGCAGTTCGACCAGGTGGGAAATGAAGGTTTCCTGTGCGCTCACCGCGACTCAGGTCCTGGGCGCGGGCGCCGGTGCTGGCGCGGGCGTGCCGCTTTCGAGCCCGAGATCCAGTTGCGCCGCGGCGGCCGGCGCCTCAACTGCTTCCGCAACCGGTTCCGCCGCCTCTGGCGGCGCCGCCTGCGCTTCCCCGGCGATGCTCCGATTCAGCGAATCGCCGGTCGCCTGCAATTCCCGTTCCGCTTCGCGCATCGAATCCTGCGCCGACTTCGCCGCATCCTCGAACGTGGACTTCAGGTTCTTCAGTTCGTCCAGGTCGACTTCGCGCTGGATATCGGCCTTGACCTCGTTGACGTAGCGCTGCGCGCGCCCGAGCAGCGCCCCGACCGTGCGCGCAACCCTGGGCAGTCGCTCAGGGCCGATCACGATCAGCGCGACGAGCGCGATGACTATCAGTTCGGAAAATCCGATATCGAACATTTCAGGCCGGGGGAGAGGGAAGAAGGACGGGCGCGGGGCGGGGCGTCCCCGCGTCGAATTACCCTCTGCTTACGCGCTCTTCGACTTTTCCTTGATTTCGCCCTCGATGACCTTGCTATCCGCGCTGTGCGCACCGCCGGCGGGGGCGTCGGAACCGCCTTCCTTCATCCCTTCCTTGAACCCGCGCACCGCGCCACCCAGGTCCGAGCCTATGTTGCGCAGTTTCTTGGTGCCGAATACCAGCATGACGATGATCAGAACGATCAGCCAGTGCCAGATGCTGAATGAACCCATAATGTTGCTCCTCAAAGGAACGGCCGGATCTGCTGTCCTGCCGTCCCGCAACCCCGCGACCAGGTGAAACGCCGCCGGGAGCGCATCCCGGTGCGCGCTTCCCTAACGTTTTATCATCCCCGGCAGAACATCCTTGCCGCCGACGATATGCATGTGCAAATGATACACCTCCTGGCGGCCGACGCGTCCGGTGTTGATGATGGTGCGCCAGCCGTCGGCGCAGCCCTGCGCCAGCGCCAGCCTGGAGCCCTGCTCCAGCATCTTGCCCAGCAACATCTGATGGCCCGGCTCCACCTGCGCAAGCGAATCGATGTGCAGCTTCGGGATCACCATGAAATGCACCGGCGCCGCCGGATGGATGTCGTGGAAGGCCAGAATGTCCTCGTCCTCGTACACCTTGCTCGCCGGTATCTTCCCCGCGACGATATTGCAGAAAATACAGTCTTCCACGCCGCCCCCCTTACTTTCGCTCGGCCTTGGCGCGCGGGCTGGCGGCCCTGGCCGCCTTCTCGTCGATCCCGGATATGCCCTCGCGTCGCCGCAATTCGAACAGCACATCGCTCGGCCGCAGGCCGTAGTGCGCGAGCATGATCAGACAGTGAAACCACAGGTCGGCGGTTTCGCCGACGATACGCAATTTATCGTGGTCCTTGGCCGCCATGACCGTTTCGGTGGCCTCTTCGCCGATCTTCTTGAGAATGGCATCATCACCGCGCGCCAGCAGCCCGGAGACGTAGGACGCGTCCGCGTCGCCGCCCTTGCGCGCCTCTATCGTGTCTGCAAGTCGGTCGAGTATGTCGCTCATGTCGTTTGTCCTCAGAGTCTATTGAATTGTGAGGGGAGACTTCCCCTCACACTCCCCTAATTTGGGCGTTGCAAAATTTATTTTGCAACGATTTCCCGCTATCCGGGGCCATGCCCCATTGCAACGTTCCTGCATGCACGCCGCGCCGATCGGGCGGTGCCCGGCCCGCGCGTCACTTGCGGTATATGTCCTTGGGATCCTTGATCACCGGGTCCGCCACCACCCACTCGCCGCCCGCATATTTCTGGAAGAAGCAATTGTGCCTGCCGGTGTGGCAGGCGATGCCGCCGACCTGTTCCACGCTGAGCAGGATTACGTCCTCGTCGCAATCCATGCGCAGCTCGCGCACCTTCTGCACGTGGCCGGATTCCTCGCCCTTGTGCCAGAGCTTGCGCCGCGAGCGCGACCAATAGACCGCCTCGCCGCTCGCGACCGTCTGCGCCAGCGCCTCGCGGTTCATCCAGGCGACCATCAGCACCTTGCCGCTGGCGGCCTCCTGCGCGATCGCCGGCACCAGGCCATTGGCGTCCCATTTCACTTTGTCGAGCCAGTCCATATCCGCCTAAGCCGGACAAGCCGGAACCAAGCAAAGTGTCTCCGGCGGGGGAAAAGCCCTTATCCCACAAACAAGGGGGGATGCATCCCCCCTTGTCCTCCAGGAGGACTTCCTTCGGGGCGTAAATCCCCCCGCGGATGCATCGTCGCCATTTATCGAAATCTGTGCCATTTCCGTCAACTCTTGACTGATAAGAGATTAATGCTTAAACAGCAGGCGCAGCGACGCAGTGACAGCGGCGCTTGCGGCGGCCGCGCCCCCGGGCGTCACAGCCTGACTTCGATGCCGCGCGCCGCCATAAGTTCCTTCGCCTGGCGCACGCTGTACTCGCCGTAGTGAAAGATGCTCGCGGCCAGTACCGCGTCCGCCCGCCCCTCGAGTATGCCCGCGGCCAGATGCTCCAGATTTCCGACGCCGCCGCTCGCAATGACGGGCACATCCACGGCATCGGCTACCGCGCGCGTCAGCGCCAGGTCGAAGCCGGCCTTGGTGCCATCGCGGTCCATGCTGGTGAGCAGGATTTCTCCGGCACCCAAGTCCTGCATTTTACGCGCCCATTGCACCGCGTCCAAGCCGGTGCGATTGCGCCCGCCATGCGTATAGACCTCCCAACGCATATGCGCATCGCCCGCATCGACGCGCTGCGCGTCCCCCTGTGGATCGACGCGCTGCGCGTCCCCTTGTGGATCGACGCGCTTCGCGTCCCCTTGTGGATCGACGCGCTTCGCGTCGATGGCCACGACGATGCACTGGGCGCCATAGCGGCCCGAGGCGTCGGCCACGAGCTGCGGATTCTGCACCGCGGAGGTGTTGATCGAAACCTTGTCGGCGCCGGCATTGAGCAGGCGGCGCACATCGTCGACCTTGCGCACGCCGCCGCCCACGGTGAGCGGGATGAACACCTGCGCCGCCACCGCCTCGATGATGTGCAGGATCAGGTCGCGCTCGTCCGAGCTCGCCGTAATGTCGAGGAAAGTGAGTTCGTCGGCACCCTGATCGTCGTAGCGGTGCGCGATTTCCACGGGGTCGCCGGCGTCGCGCAAGCCGACGAAATTCACCCCCTTCACCACGCGTCCGCGGGTGACATCGAGACAGGGAATGACGCGCTTGGCTAAGCCCATGGGGCGGGGGACGGAAGGCGTGCGGCGACAAACGCCGGCGCGCTCAGGCCTCTCCCTTCTCCTTTTTCCCCAACCCCAGCTTGTCCGCCATGGCCTGCGCCTTCTTGAAATC
>JAANCK011140852.1_pt1 | contig 13769 bp, 15 predicted proteins | sample 7277841 | NCBI WGS metagenome assembly JAANCK01 (sample SAMN14222788, study PRJNA588281) | permafrost metagenome | isolation source: Arctic cryosol methane SIP | place: Canada:Nunavut | collected 2015-07 | reverse complement strand
TTGCGACCCTCACCTCAAGCGGCACGCGCGTTAGATGATATTCGAGATCATGTTCACGGTCAGCGCCAATATCGTCAGGTTGAAGAAGAACGACAGCACTCCGTGCAGCGCCACCACGCGGCGGATGACCTTGCTGGTGACGGCGACGTCGGAAACTTGCGAGGTAAGGCCGATGACCAGCGAGAAATAGAGAAAATCCAAATAGTCGGGCTCATTGTCCTCGGGAAAATTAAGCCCGCCGATCTTTCCGTCGCGGCGCTCACCGTAATATTCGTGCGCATAGTGGATCGCAAAGATCGTATGGATGAACGCCCACGACAGCAGGATGGTCGCCATTGCCAGCAGCACCTCGGAGACGGCCTCGGACGGGGTTGCGTGCTTCAAGCCGCCGAGCTCGAACACGATGGCAATCAGGCTGGCCAGCGCCGCTGCTATCGTTAGCAGCAAAATGGCGAAGGCGCCTTCGTCCTGCTCCGAAGCACGCTTGCGCAGATGCGCGATGTCGCAGCGCCAAATCGTCGATTGCATCAAGATAAGATAGAGCGCGACGCCTGCGTCCCATCCGGTCAAAAGCTTGGTCGGCAGCCGCCAGTCGGCGAAGACAAGAGCTAACAAGACAACGGCGCCGAACGCCGCCGAGATCATCAGATGCGCGTGCAGCTTGGCGATGCGGATCGGCAGAGGTCGCAGCGGGGTCAGCGGCGACGAGGGTTTTTTCTGGGCCATGGCGCCATCCGGCTCGCGTCAGCTTCGCCGCTCGGCGATGAAGCGGGCGGCGGCGCGCAGAGTATCGGCTTTCGGGCCGAACGGCGCCAGCGCGGCATCGGCCTCGATCACCAGAGCATCGAGGCGGGCATGCGCGCCGGCGGAGCCTAAGGCCGCCACCAGTGTGGCTTTTCCAGCGGCGGCGTCCTTGTGGGCGGCCTTGCCGATGGTCTTGGCGTCGCCCTCGACGTCGAGCAGATCGTCGGCAATCTGGAACGCCTGGCCGATGGCCACGCCATAGCGGTCCACGCTGGCGCGCGCCTGCGCATCGGCCTGCCCGAGAATGGCGCCGGCGCGACAGGCGAAGCGGATCAGCGCGCCGGTTTTCATCGCCTGCATGGTGGCGATCTCGCTTTCGCTCAAGCGCCGCTTGTCCTCGAAGCGGCCTTCGGCGGCGAGATCGATCATCTGCCCGCCGGCCATGCCGCCGATGCCGGCAGCAGCCGCCAGTTCCGCCACCAGCGCGATGCGCACGCCCGCATCGGGATGCACGTCGCCGCGCGCCACGATGTCGAAACCGAGCGTGAGCAGCGCGTCGCCGGCCAGGATCGCGGTCGCCTCATCGAATGCCTTGTGCACGGTCGGCTTTCCGCGGCGCAGCGCGTCGTCGTCCATGGCGGGTAGGTCGTCATGCACCAGCGAGTAACAGTGCAGGCATTCGAGCGCGGCGCCGGCCAGCAGCGCGCCTTGGTAAGTTTCTTGGCGCGCAACGTCGAACAGCGCGGCGGTCTCCACCAGCAGGAACGGTCGCAGCCGTTTGCCGCCGCCGAGCACGGCATGGCGCATGGCGGCGAGCAGGCGCTGCGGCCGTGCGATCTCGCCGGCGACAGGCTGGTCGCCCAGCAGGCGGGCAAGCAGGGCTTCGGTGTCGTTGGCAACCGCGGCCAGCCGGCGGGCAAAGTCGTTGTGGGCGGCATTCATGGCCGCCATATTTGCCTTAGCCACGCGGCAACCGCAAATCGCAGCGCGGATAGGCTAATCTCGGTGGCTATGAACCGCTTGTCTCGCCCACTGCGCGCGATTTTCCTGCTGCTGCTGGCGCTGCTGGCGCTGCTGTTGCTGCCCTATGTGCTGACGCCGCTCTATGCCGTGGTCAACCCGGTTTCCACCGTGATGCTCTGGCGCAAGCTCACCCGCGAGCGGGTCGAGCGCCATTATGTGCCGCTGGCGCGTGTCGCCCCGGCGCTGCCGCTTGCCGTGATCGTCGCCGAGGACGGCCGCTTCTGCAGCCATTACGGGGTCGACTTCCGGGAAATCCAAGAGGCCATCGCCGACGCCGACGACCTGAGCGAAATGCGCGGTGGTTCCACCATCACTCAGCAAGTGGCCAAGAACCTGTTTCTGTGGCCGGGCCGCAGCTTCGTGCGTAAGGCGCTGGAATTCCCGCTGGCGCTGTGGATCGATCTGGTGCTGTCGAAGCCGCGTATCCTGGAAATTTACCTCAATATCGCCGAATGGGGCCCCAACGGCGAATTCGGCATCGAGGCTGGCAGCCGGCGCGCCTTTGCTAAACCGGCCCGCGATCTCAACCGTTACCAGGCGGCCATGCTGGCGGCGGTGCTGCCGAGCCCAGCCAGGCGCGATGCGCGGGCGCCGGGGCCGGGTTTGCGCCGGCTGGCGGGGCTCTATGTGGGCCGTTCCGGGCGCTCGCCGGAGGCCGCCAAATGCCTGCGACGCCCCTGAAACCTGCCTCTAGCCTTGTGCCAAGCCATCCTCTATAAGCCCGGCTTCAAACGACATCTGCGATCTTTCAGGAGTTGCTTCCCATGGCTGTGCCGAAAAGAAAAACCTCGCCGTCGCGCCGCGGCATGCGCCGATCGGCCGACGCGCTCAAGCGGCCGAGCTATGTCGAGGACAAGGATTCAGGTGAACTGCGGCGTCCGCATCATATCGATCTGAAGACCGGTATGTATAAAGGCCGCCAGGTTCTCAAAGCGAAGACCGAGGCGTAATCTTTTCGGGAGAAAGCTGGCCTCATGTCCCTCATCGGCTTTCCCTTGCTGCTGATCCCGTTCGCGATCTACAACATCGTCGCCTTCCTGATGCCGGGCGTGAGCTGGACCGCTACGCTCACCACTGTGCACATGGTGTCCGGCGGCGAATGGACCATGTCGGCCGGCGACATGTTGGTGACGCTCTCGATCCTGCTGTTGACCGGCGAGGTGTTGAAATCGACCCGCATCGGCATCCGCACCGTGGTCGATCATGGACTGTCGCTGGTGCTGTTCCTCGCCATGCTGGTCGAATTCCTGCTGGTCAAGCAGGCCGCCAGCGGCACCTTCTTCCTGATACTGGTGATCAGCTTCGTCGACGTGCTCGGCGGCTTCGCGGTGACCCTGCGTTCGGCCCAGCGCGATCTCACGGTCGAAGGCACGATGCCGCATATCTCATCCTGACCGTTTCCCTCGAAGACAAAAATCATGATCCGCGACTTCCAAATGCCCGGCCGCTCGCCGGTGATCGCCTGCGACGGCATGGCGGCAACCTCGCATCCGCTGGCGACGCTGGCCGCAGTCGATACGTTACGTGCCGGTGGCAGCGCCGCCGACGCCGCCGTTGCCGCCGTCGCCACGCTTTGCGTGGTCGAGCCGCATATGACTGGTATCGGTGGCGACTGCTACTGCCTGGTTTCGCGGCCCGGCCAGCCGGTCTGGGGCTATAACGGTTCCGGCCGCGCCGGCGTCAAGGCGTCTTACGAAGCGCTGCGCGCGCAAGGGCTAAGCGAGATCGGCAATTCGATCCACGCCGTCACCGTGCCGGGCGCGATCGATGCCTGGGAAGCGATCCTGAAGGCGCACGGCCGCTTCGGCCTCGATCGCGCGCTGGCCCGCGCCATTCATTATGCCGAGAACGGCTTTCCGGTCGCCCCGCGCGTGGCCTGGGACTGGAGCCGGCATGTCGCCAAGCTCAAGGCCGACCCGGGCGCTGCCAGGCATTATCTTTTCAACGGCGCTGCGCCGCGCGAAGGCGATGTGATCCGTTTCCCAGCGCTGGCCGCGACGCTGAAGACGCTCTCCGCCAAGGGCGCGCGTGCCTTCTATGAGGGCGAGCTTGCCGCCGACATGGTCAAGACCGTGGCCGCGCGCGGCTCGTTTTTGACGACGGAAGATTTCGCGCGCCATCGCGGCGATGCGGTCGAGCCGATCTCGACCAATTACCGCGGCCTTGATCTGGTGGAGATTCCGCCGAACGGGCAGGGCCTCACCGCGCTGGTGATGCTCAATATCCTGGAGAATTTCGACCTCAAAGCGCTCGATCCGCTCGGCCCCGAGCGCTTCCATCTGGTGCTGGAAGCGGCGCGCCTGGGCTTTGCCGTGCGCGACACCCACATCGCCGATAATGCGCATATGCGCACCCCGGTCGGCGACCTGCTCGACAAGGGGTTTGCGAAAAAACTCGCCGGCCTTATCGACCTGAGCAAGCGCGCCAAGCTGCCGCGGGCGCCGGCTCCCGGCAGCAACACGATCTATCTCACCGTGGTCGATCGCGACCGCATGGCGGTGTCGTTCATCAATTCGCTCTATTCAAGCTTCGGCCTCGGCCTCTGCACCGAGAAGTCCGGCATCATGCTGACCAATCGCGGCGCCTGCTTCACGCTTGAGCCCGATCATCCCAACACCTTCGGCCCCGACAAGCGGCCGATGCACACCATCATTCCGGCGATGGCGATGCGTGGCGGCCGCTGCGACATGAGCTTCGGTGTCATGGGTGCGCATTACCAGCCGATGGGCCACGTGCAGATCGTGCTCAATATGCTCGACTACGGCATGGACGTGCAGCAGGCGATCGACGCGCCGCGCTTCTTCTTCGAAGGCGAGCAGACCGTGGTCGAGCACGGCACGCCGGCCGCGACGATCGAAGGCCTCAAGGCGCGCGGCCATACTGTGGCGATGGCGGACCTGCCCTGGGGCGGCGGCCAGACCATCAAGATCGACTGGGATCGCGGCGTGCTGATCGCCGGCTCGGAACCGCGCAAGGACGGCTGCGCGCTCGGTTATTGATCGGTCAGGTTCGCGCCGGCCCGATAGGCCGCGATCGCCTCGGCCGGCTCGGCGCGCCGGCGCTCGCGCGTCTGCGGCAACTGGCCTTTGGTGGCAATGAGATGGGCGAGGAACGCCGCATGGCGATGGCTGCCGGACGGCCGGCGCGCCGCCGCCGCAGGGCTCAACGCGACCAGCGCGCGGCCTTCGCCGGCCGGCATTGTCTCGGTGCCCTTCGCCGGCAGTCTGTTCGGCTGAGAACCCGTTGTCGCGGTCTGGCCAATACGCATAACGTTGCCTGTCTCGATTCGGGACAAGGCGCCCTTGTCCGCCCACTGATTGGCAAGGGCCGTGCCGCTGGTTGTTAATTGCGCTTAACGCCGTGCAATCCGCGGTTTTTTCTAATTGTTTAAGGATTGTCAGTAGTTTGGGCGCTGCATTCATTTCCGAAAGGTAACGCCCGGCGCGGCGTGGCGTTCCAAAAAGGGGCAAGCGTGACCCGTTTCGATCAACCGGCCGGTGTCCCTGACGCCGCGGAAATTTTGCGGTCGATCGGCGACGTTGCCTATGACTGGCGCCTCGACAGCGACGCCTTGAGCTGGAGCGGCAATGCCGCGGCGGTGCTTGGGCTGGCCGAAATCGGCGATATCGCCAGCGGCCAGGCTTACGCGCGGCTCATCGACGCCGATGGCGGTCAGAACCGCGTCGACGCGCTGCAGCAGACCACCCAGCGCGACAGTGGCGACGGCGTGCCCTATCAGGTGCAATACGCGCTCAAGCGCGGCGACGAGAAAATCTGGCTGGAAGACACCGGCCGCTGGTTCGCGGGATCTGACGGCAAGCCGCTGCGCGCGATCGGAACCGTGCGCGTCATCACCGCGCGCCATGAACGCGAACGCATGCTGCTGCAACTCGCAAATTTCGATGAGCTGACCGGCGAACTCAACCGTGCGCGTTTGACCGACCTGCTCGGCGCCACGCTCGACGAGGCCGTGAAATTCCGCAGTTCATGCGGTTTTCTGCTGGTCGCCGTCGATCATCTCGGCCGGCTCAACGAAGCCTATGGTTTCCAAACCACCGACGATGTGATCGCGCAGGTCGCCAAGCGCATTCGCGCGCGCATGCGCGGCAAGGATCATTTCGGCCGCATCTCCGGCAACAAATTCGGCGTGGTGCTCACCAGCTGCACGCCCGACGAGCTGGCGGTAGCCGCCGATCGGCTGCTCGCGGGCGTACGCGACGAGCCGATGATCACCGCCGCCGGTCCGGTGGCGGTGACGGTGACGATCGGCGGGGTAACGGCGCCGCGCCACGCCCGCAGCGTGCCGGAAATCCTCAGCCGCGCGCAGGACGCGCTGCACGCCGCGCGCGTCAAGCGCCACGGCTCCTTCCTGCCTTATCGGCCGAGTGTCGAGCGCGACGCGCTGCGGCGCGAGAGCGTGCGCGCCACCGACGAGATCGTGGCCGCCCTCAACGAGCGGCGGATCGGGCTGGCCTTCGAGCCGGTGGTGGAAGCGCAAGGCCGCAAGGTCGCGTTCTACGAATGCCTGATGCGGGTCGACCGCAGCGACGGCTCCATCGCGCAAGCCAACGACATCGTTCCGGTGGCGGAGCGGCTCGGGTTGGTGCGCATGCTGGATTATCGCGTGCTCGAGCTGGTGGTGAAGGAGTTGACCGCGTCGCAAACGCTCGTGGCCAGCGTCAACGTATCGCCCGCCTCAACGGTCGATCCGGACTGGTGGACGGGCCTGGGCGCGCTGCTGCGCACGGACGCAGGCGTGGCCGAGCGGCTCATCATCGAGATCACCGAGACCGCGGCGATTCAGAACGTCGACGATACGCGCGGCTTCGTCGCCCGGGCGAAGGATCTCGGCTGCCGCATCGCCATCGACGATTTCGGCGCCGGCCACACTTCATTCCGCAATCTGCGCAAGCTTGGCGTCGACATCGTGAAAATCGACGGCGCCTTTGTGCAGAACCTCATGAAGTCGAGCGACGACCGCGCCTTCGTGCAGACGTTGATCGATCTGGGGCGCCGGCTCGGTCTCAAGACCGTCGCCGAATGGGTGCAGGACGAGGAGGCCGCGCAGTTGCTGGCGGGCTGGGGCTGCGATTTCCTGCAAGGCGCGCTGATCGGGCTCGCCACCCGCGAGCGGCCATGGATGGCCGGGACGGACTGCGTAGCGGCGGGGTAGGCTACAGCGTCATGCCCCGCGAATGCGGGGCCTCCAGTAAACACAAACGTTTTACGAAAATCGCGAGCGCTGGGGATACTGGATCACCCGCTTTCGCGGGTGACGACAGTCTCAGGCCTATTCCTTGCCGCCCAGCTTATCGAGCCGCTTCTGCATCTCGTCGAGCTGACGCTTGAGTGCATCCATCTCGCTGCCCGAACCCTGCGGCTTGTCGCCGGCCGGCTTGCCTTGGCCGCGTGCGAAGGGCGGGGCGAACATGGCGAAGGTCTTTTCGAACATCTCCATGTTCCGCCGCACCTGCTCCTCGAGCGTTCCAAAGCCGCCGCCGCCGAAGGCCTGCGTGATCTGCTCGCGGAATTTGCCCTGTTGGCTGGTGAGCGATTGCATCGATTGTTCGAGGAAGCTCGGCACCATCATCTGCATGCTATCGCCGTAGAAGCGGATCAACTGCCGCAGGAAGGCGATCGGCAGCAGGCTCTGGCCTTCCTTGTTCTCCTGTTCGGAGACGATCTGCGCCAGCACCGAGCGCGTGATGTCCTCGCCGGTCTTGGCGTCGAACACGACGAAGTCTTCGCCATTCTTGACCATGGAGGCGAGGTCTTCGAGCGTGACGTAGGTGCTGGTTCCGGTGTTGTAGAGCCGCCGGTTGGCGTACTTCTTGATTGTGACCGGCTCTTTTTCGTCTGCCATGTGGATCACGTTCCCCTGCCCAGAGCTTGAGCATAACCGCTTTCCACAGGCGCGGGCCACCGTTTTGTGGCGGCGCGGGAGAAGAAGCGGGCAGTGCGGTAGGGCTTGAGAAATGTCAAAAAAACGCCGATTCTTGCGGGTATTCTCAAGTCGTCCACGATTGACAGGGTTGCCCGGTCTGCCAAGGATGCGGCAGTGCCAAAACGGCGGCCCATGCGCCCCGTAACCGACCGCACCAGGAGCCTCGGATGAAAGACGACATCGTCATCGTAAGTGCCGCCCGCACGCCTGTCGGCGCGTTCAACGGCGCATTTGCCAATTTGCCCGCCCATGAACTGGGAAAAGTCGCGATTCAGGAAGCCCTGAAGCGGGCGGGGGTCGAGGGCGGCCGCGTCAGCGAAGTGATCCTGGGGCAAATTCTGTCCGCCGGTCAGGGCCAGAACCCGGCGCGGCAGGCCTCGATTGCTGCCGGCATTCCGGTCGAGAGCCCCGCTTGGGGCGTGAACCAGCTATGCGGTTCCGGCTTGCGGGCGGTCGCGCTCGGCTACCAGGCGATCCTCAATGGCGACAGCGACATCGTGGTGGCCGGCGGCCAGGAATCCATGAGCATGGCGCCGCACTGCGCGCATCTTCGCAACGGTGTGAAGATGGGCAACTTCGACATGGTCGACACCATGATCAAGGACGGGCTGTGGGACGCCTTCAACGGCTACCACATGGGCGTCACCGCCGAGAACGTCGCCAAGCAGTGGCAGATCACGCGGGCGCAGCAGGACGAATTCGCCGTCCGCTCGCAGAACAAGGCGGAAGCCGCCATGAAGGCCGGCAAGTTCAAGGACGAGATCGCCGCGGTCACCATCAAATCGCGCAAGGGCGATATCGTCGTTGACACCGACGAATATCCGAAAGCCGGCGTCACGCTCGAGCAGCTTTCCAAGCTGCGCCCGGCCTTCGACAAGGAAGGCACGGTGACCGCCGCCAGCGCCTCCGGCATCAATGACGGCGCCGCCGCCGTGGTGCTGATGAAAGCCTCCGAAGCGGCCAAGCTCGGCAAGACGCCGCTGGCGCGCATCGTGTCGTGGGCGCAGGCCGGCGTCGATCCTAAGATCATGGGGACCGGCCCGATTCCGGCGTCGCGCGCCGCGCTCAAGAAAGCCGGTTGGAGCCACCAAGATCTCGATCTGGTGGAAGCCAACGAGGCCTTTGCCGCGCAAGCCTGCGCCGTCAACAAGGATCTCGGCTGGGACACCGGCAAGGTCAACGTCAATGGCGGCGCCATCGCCATCGGTCATCCGATCGGCGCCTCAGGCGCGCGCGTACTGGTGACGCTGCTGTACGAAATGCAGAAGCGCAACGCCAAGAAGGGCCTGGCCACGCTCTGCATCGGCGGGGGAATGGGCATCGCCATGTGTGTCGAGCGCTGATAGCGCGAAAACACACCAAGGCATGTGCGTGGAGCGCGGCTGAGCCGCGCAAAACGCAAACGCTGATCTACATCATGGCCGGCTCGATCCGGCCGTGATTGATAATAAAAAACAATTCAGGGAGAGAAGTCATGCCACGCGTCGCGCTGGTTACCGGCGGTACTCGCGGGATCGGAGCCGCGATCGCCAAGGCGTTGAAAGCCAACGGCTACAAGGTCGCGGCCAATTACGGCGGCAACGACGAAGCGGCGCAGAAGTTCAAGGCGGAAACCGGCATCCCGGTGTTCAAGTGGGACGTGTCGTCCTACGAGGCCTGCGCTGACGGCATCAAGAAAGTCGAGAGCGAATTAGGGCCGATCGAGGTGCTGGTCAATAATGCCGGCATCACCCGCGACTCCATGCTGCACCGCATGAAGCCGGAGCAGTGGACACAGGTGATCAACACCAATCTCAACTCGCTGTTCAATATGTGCCGCCCGCTGATCGAAGGCATGCGCGCGCGCAAGTTCGGCCGCATCATCACCATCTCGTCGGTGAACGGCCAGAAGGGTCAGATGGGCCAGACTAATTATTCCGCCTCAAAAGCCGGCGAGATCGGCTTCACCAAGGCGCTGGCGCAGGAGAGTGCGCGTTCCGGCATTACGGTGAACGCGATCTGCCCGGGCTACACCAACACCGAAATGGTGCAGGCGGTTCCGAAAGAAGTGCTGGAGAAGAACATCCTGCCGTTGATTCCGATCGGCCGGCTGGGCGAGCCGGAAGAAGTCGCGCGCTGCGTGGTGTTTCTGGCCAGCGACGACGCCGGGCTGATGACCGGCTCGACCATCACTATCAATGGCGGGCAGTATTTTATCTAGAGTCTGATCCGATTTAATCTAATCGGATCAGACTATAGATTTCTTGATTTATCGCGCAATCTTGCGACGAACCGGTTCCCACTTCGCCGGATTGCGCCCTAGTCGTAAGCCTTTGAATACACGAACAGCGCCTTGAGCTGCGCCTTGCTGAGCGGCGCCTTGAGGTACTTGTACGCGATCGCTTCCTCGGTGATGGCCTCGATGCCGGCGAGCTTGTCCGGCATGAGTTCGTCCTTCGGATAGAACTCGTCGCGCATGCGTCCGGCAATCCGCTCGGGGATCTTTACCCATTCCGAATACATCTTGAGCGCGGCCGGATCGGAATACATCCAGTCCAGGGTTTCGCGATAGGCGGCGATGTAACGGTCGAGCGCGTCCTTCTTCTGCGCGAATGCCGTCTTGTTGGTGATCTGCAGCCGTACCGTCTGCGTGCGCAGCGCCGGCACGTCGCTGCCGTGGCCGATGATGCGGATCTTGCCTTCCTCCGCCGCCTGCAGGCCGAAGGGCGGCGACGACCAGCCGACGTCGACCTGGCCCGACATCGTCTGGGTGAAGGTCGAGGCCGGATTGCCGGTGGCGACCAGCTTTGGCGCCACGCCATTGAGCTTGGCGAATTGCAAGAGCGCGGTGTGGTTGGACGAGCCGGTGGTCGAGAAGGCGACGGTCTTGCCGTTCAAATCCTTGAAGCTCTTGATCGGCGAATTGGCCGGCACGTACCAATAGGCGGCCGGCGCGCCGGTGGTGTGATTGGCGAGCGCCAGGATCGGCGCCCCGCGCGCGAACGCCGCCATGGCCGAATTGGTGCCGACGCCGATGCCGATGTCGGCGGAGCCGGCGATCACCACCTGCATGGTTTCGCCCGAGCCTTGCGTATAGAGCAGGTCGAGCGTGAGCCCGTGCTTCTTGAAGATGCCCATGCGCTGGCCGAGCTCGGGGGCAGAATTCTCCCAATTGCCGTGTTGGCCGATGGCGATGGTGAGTTTGTCCTCGGCGCGCGCGACGCCGAGCGTGGCCAGCAGCGCGACAGACATAGCGAGCGCGTAAATTCGGGTGAGCCGGTTCATGATTGTCCTCAGCGTTTGCGTTTGGCTTTTGTCTTCGGTGCGCGCCAGTTGCCTTCCGCCTTGTCCAGCCGCACCGACCAGTATTCCCAGGCGCGCCCCACCGGCCCCGGCCGCAGATTGTATTCGCCGGCGAGCTCGGTCTCGGTGGCGTTGAGCGGCGAAACGTGGCCGAGGTTATGCGCCTCGATTTGCAGCGCCGCGTTGCGCGCGGTGTAGATGGTACGGAACACCAGCTCTTCCAGCGTCTTGCCGGCCACCGTCGCGCCATGCCGGCGCATCAGCACGACCCAGTTCGGTCCCAGCGCGCGCGCCAGCGAGGCGCCTTCCTCGGGCTTCGCCACGATCAGCGTTGTGTTGCCGAAGTCGTTGCGGGCATCCCAGAACGGCACGCGCGCTCCGAGGGTGGCGCCGAGGTGATAGACCGGCTTGAGCTCTCGGCCGGAAATGCAGAACGGCAGGATCGACGACGCGTGATGATGGCACACCGCGTTCACCTCCGGCCGCGCCTTGTAGATTTCGCCGTGGATGACGCGCTCGCCATAGAGCCGCGCTTCTATCGGCTTGACGATCTGCGAGTCGAGGGTGAACTCGTGAATATCATCGGGCTGCACCAGTTCCGGCCCGCGCGAGCGCGACATCAGATAGCGGCCCGGATCGGTCGGATGCCGCATGGTGACGTGGCCGAAGGCGTCGAGCACGCCCTCGTTGGCGATCATGCGGTTGGCGCGCGCGAGCACTTCGCGGGCTTGGTCGAGTTTGGATGGCACCGGCGTTTCCTCTTTATGTTTATGGCTCTACCGAACTTATCGCGTTTACCGGCGCGGCGACCAGCCCGTCGGCGCCAGTTCGAAGCCCTCGAAGGAAAAGCCCGGCGCCACCGTCCAGCCGCAAAGCGTCCAATCGCCTGCGGATACCGCCGCCTGCCAGGCGCGCGCCGGCACCGTCACCTGCGGGACTTCGTCGGCTTGGACATCGGCGCCGAGCCGGAAAATTTCCTCCTTGACGCCGTCGACCACCGACAAGTTGAGCGGCGCGCCGGCGTAATAGTGCCAGATTTCGACGGCGTCGATGCGGTGCCAGTGCGAGCGCTCGCCGCGCGCCAGCAGGAACAGGATCGCGGTAGAAGCGGCGCGGCCATCGATCTGGCGCGGATCGCGGAAGGTCTCGCGGTAGTGGCCGCCTTCCGGGTGCGGCGCAAGATCGAGCGCGCGGATCATCTCGGCGGCGGTGGGGTAATGCATGGCTACACCTCAATCCGTCATCCTGAGGTGCGAGCGAAGCGAGCCTCGAAGGATGAACGGCCGGGACTCATTGCCCGTCATCCTTCGAGGCTCGGCGCGTTCCGCGCCTCGCACCTCAGGATGACGGTACTTAAAACTTATTCTTCCTGGCGCGGATCTCAGCGAACACCTGCGCGGCCGGCTTGCCCGCCATGCCGATGCCGGCCGCCACCTCCGCCAGATCGGCGCGCAGGAACGGATTGGCCAGCTTCTCGTCGCCGATGGTGACCGGGATGGTCGGTTCGCCTTGCGCGATCAACTGCTGCACCTGCGCCTCGCGCGCCGCCAGCACCGGATTGTCCGGCTCGACGGTGCGCGCGAACTTGATGTTGGCGGCGGTGTATTCGTGCCCGCAATAAATCTCGGTGTCGTTCGGCAGATCGCGCAGCTTCACCAGCGAGCGCCACATCATGCCGGGCGTGCCTTCGATGACGCGGCCGCAGCCGATGGAGAACAACGTGTCGCCGACGAAAGCGACACGGTCGGCGTGGAACCAGTAGGCGATGTGGCCCAAGGTGTGGCCGGGCGTTTCGATCACATTGGCCGAGAGCGTGCCGACCTTGACCTTGTCGCCCTCGCGCACGGTTTCGTCGACCGCCGGAATCGTGTCGGCTTCCGCTGTCGGGGCCACCACGCGGCATTTGTATTTTTCCTTCAGCGCCTTGATGCCGTCGGTGTGGTCGGCATGGTGATGGGTGACCAGGATGTCGGTGAGCGCCCAGCCGGTGGCCTTGAGCGCGGCTTCGATCGGGCCTGCCTCGGGCGCGTCGATCGAGGCGGTGGCGCCGCTTTCCGGGTCATGCAGCAGCACTCCGTAATTGTCGGATCGGCAGAGAAACAGGCGGATTTCCGCGGGCATCGTCGTGATCCTCTTAAGACGGCGGTCGGCGGCGTTAACCGTATCATGCGGATGAATTGCGATGCACGTCTCGCGTTCCCAGCGGCCGCGCCGAGACAGGTCTTTTCGTGTTAGTTTTATGCCATGTCGATCGACGTCGTGGACCTGCGCAATTTCTATGGCCAGCGGCTGGGCGTGGTGGCCCGCCGCTTCGTCGGCCGCGGCATCCGCAGCCTGTGGAAGGATACCGCCGGCCAGCGCATGCTCGGCATCGGCTATGCCACGCCCTATCTTGGCCTGTTCCGCGAGGAGGCCGAGCGCTGCCTCGCTTTCATGCCGGCCGGGCAGGGCGTGCTGAAATGGCCGACCACGCGGCCGGCGCTTTCGGCCCTGGTGGACGAGAACGAACTGCCGCTGCCGGATAACGCGGTCGACCGCGTGCTGCTGGTGCACGGGCTGGAAATGACCAACGATCCGGCAACATTATTGAGGGAAGTGTGGCGGGTGCTGGCCGGCGGCGGCCGCCTGCTGGCGGTGGTGCCGAACCGGCGTGGCCTGTGGGCGCGCATGGACACCACGCCGTTCGGCCACGGCCGGCCCTATTCGCGCAGCCAGATCAACCAGCTTCTGCGTGAGACCTGGTTCACGCCGACCGGCTGGAGCGAGGCGCTCTATG
>JAANCK011137667.1_pt1 | contig 13779 bp, 7 predicted proteins | sample 7277841 | NCBI WGS metagenome assembly JAANCK01 (sample SAMN14222788, study PRJNA588281) | permafrost metagenome | isolation source: Arctic cryosol methane SIP | place: Canada:Nunavut | collected 2015-07 | reverse complement strand
TGGAAATCGCGATGGAAGCGGGCAAGAGTATCATGCTCGCGGCGCAGAAATCCGCTGCCAAGGACGAGCCTGCCCCCGAAGACATGTACCAGATCGGCTGCATCGCCAACATTCTGCAAATGCTGAAGCTTCCCGACGGCACGGTAAAGGTGCTGGTCGAAGGCAGCCAGCGCGCGGTGATCAAGGAAATCGAGGACCAGCGCAGCCATTATTCGGCCGTGGCGCGGCCGGTTCCCGCTGACGCGAGCGACAACAACGAGGTCGAGGCGATGCGCCGCGCGCTGGTGACCCAGTTCGACCAGTACGTAAAGCTGAACAAGAAGATTCCGCCCGAGATCCTCACCTCACTGGGCGGTATCGAGGAAGCCGGGCGCCTGGCCGACACCGTCGCCGCGCACCTGCCGCTGAAACTCGAGCAGAAACAGCAGGTGCTGGAGATGTTCGACGTCAAGGCGCGGCTGGAGCACCTGCTCGGGCAGCTCGAGACCGAAATCGACATCCTGCAGGTGGAAAAACGCATCCGCGGCCGCGTCAAGCGCCAGATGGAAAAGAGCCAGCGCGAGTACTACCTGAACGAGCAGGTCAAAGCGATCCAGAAGGAGCTCGGCGAGGGCGAAGACGGCGCCGACCTGGACGAGATGGAGAAGAAGATCAAGGCCGCGCGCATGCCCAAGGATGCGCGCGTGAAAGCCGAAGCCGAACTGAAGAAGCTGCGCCTGATGTCGCCGATGTCGGCCGAGGCTACCGTGGTGCGCAACTATATCGACGTGCTGGTCGGATTGCCGTGGAAAAAGCGCAGCAAAATATCCAAAGACATCGCAGCGGCGGAGAAGAGCCTGGATTCGGACCACTACGGACTTGAGAAGGTCAAGGAGCGCATTGTCGAGTATCTCGCGGTGCAGAGCCGGGTGGACAAGGTGAAAGCCCCGATTCTGTGCCTGGTGGGAGCACCCGGCGTCGGGAAGACGTCGCTGGGACAATCCATCGCCAAGGCGACCAACCGCAAGTTCGTGCGCATGTCGCTGGGCGGGGTGCGCGACGAGGCGGAGATTCGCGGCCACCGCCGCACCTATATCGGTTCCATGCCGGGCAAGATCCTGCAGAACATGAGCAAGGTCGGCGTGCGCAATCCCCTGTTCCTGCTCGACGAGGTGGACAAGCTCGGCATGGATTTCCGCGGCGACCCGTCTTCGGCGCTGCTCGAAGTGCTCGATCCGGAACAAAACTACACATTCGTCGATCATTACGTCGAGGTCGAATATGACCTGTCGGAAGTGATGTTCGTCGCCACCGCGAATACGCTAAATATTCCGCCGGCTTTGCTCGACCGCATGGAAGTCATCCGGCTTTCGGGCTACACCGAGGACGAGAAGGTTCACATTGCCACGCGCTACCTGCTGCCCAAACAGCTCAAGAACAACGGGCTCAAGCTCGACGAGGTTTCGATCGCTGAATCGGCGATACGCGACGTCATCCGCTATTACACCCGCGAAGCCGGCGTGCGCAGCCTGGAGCGCGAGATATCCAAGATCTGCCGCAAGGTGGTCAAGACATTGGTTACCAAGAATCGCGACAGCAAGATGGTGGTTACGGCGAAGAATCTGGACAAGTTCCTGGGCGTGCGCAAATACAGCTTCGGCATCGCCGAAAAGAAGAATCAGGTCGGGCAGGTCACCGGGCTCGCATGGACCGAGGTCGGCGGCGAACTGCTGACCATCGAGGCGGTGGTGATGCCGGGCAAGGGGAAGAGCATTACTACCGGCAAGTTGGGCGAGGTCATGCAGGAGTCGATCCAGGCCGCGCTCACGGTGGTGCGCAGCCGCTCGGCCAAACTTGGTGTCGCGGAAGACTTCTACCAGAAGATCGACCTGCACATCCACCTGCCGGAGGGCGCGACGCCCAAGGACGGGCCAAGCGCGGGTATCGGCATCTGCACCGCGATGGTGTCCATACTGACCGGCATTCCGGTACGCGCCGACGTGGCGATGACCGGCGAGATCACGCTGCGCGGCGAGGTGCTGCCCATCGGCGGATTGAAGGAGAAGCTGCTCGCAGCTCACCGCGGCGGCATCAAGACCGTGCTGATCCCCGAGGAAAACGTGAAGGATCTCACCGAGATAGCGGAAAACGTCAAGAACCGCCTCGAGATCGTGCCGGTCAAGTGGATCGACCAGGTGCTCGAACTGGCGCTGGAGCACCGGCCCGAGCCGCTCGCGAAGAAGGACGATGCCGCGCCGATTACGCCGGCCGCGGAAGGCCAACCCGTGAGCGGAGTCATTACGCACTGATGCGACGCCCGCTGCGGCGGAAAAGCGCTTGACACCCGCGAATGGCGCTTGCTATAAAGGATTCATGCCGGTCGCCGATTGCGGCACGACTGCATCTCGCCTCTGCCCACACAGCACATCGACTACGAATTCCTACCGCATATTTCCATTGCCAGGCTCATTAAAAGGGGGTTCAACGTGAACAAGTCAGAAATGATCGATCAAATCGCGAAATCGGCGGATGTTTCCAAGGCGGCTGCGGGCCGCGCCCTGGATGCGACCGTAACTGCGATCAAGGTCTCTTTGAAAAAAGGCGGCATGGTGACGCTGGTCGGTTTTGGTACGTTCTATGTGGGAAAGCGCGCGGCGCGCAACGGGCGCAATCCGCGCACCGGCGCGAGCATCAAGATCAAGGCGGCGCGCGTGCCGAAATTCCGCGCTGGCAAAGCGCTGAAAGATGCGTTAAACTAGCGCGCTTTTTGGACCAGAGCGCCCGGCGTTTCAATCAGTCCAAGAGGGTGCTTAGCTCAGTTGGTAGAGCGTCGCCTTTACACGGCGAATGTCGGGAGTTCGAGCCTCTCAGCACCCACCAGGGTGTTTCGTTTTGCTGGAGTGGTAGTTCAGTTGGTTAGAATGCTGCCCTGTCACGGCAGAGGTCGCGGGTTCGAGTCCCGTCCACTCCGCCAACAACAAAAGGCGAACCCAGACAGGGTTCGCCTTTTTTGTTTAAGGACCGCCGCGCATGAAGCTGGCGCGGCTGTTTTGAGGCCCGTGCCTGGCGTTGCGCACCGCGCAGGGGTTTGGGGATTTTAGGACCGCCGCGCCTGGTGGCGCAATGTTTGCGGTGCAACTTTAGCGAGAAATCATGTTCGATCTAGTCCACAAGCATAAGAAACTGGTGCAGCTGCTGCTGGCGCTGATGGTGCTTCCGTTTGCATTCTGGGGCATCGATTCATATCGACGCGGTGAAAGCGCAGCGCAGGACGTGGCCAAGGTCGCCGGCCAGAAGATTACGCTGCAGGAATTCAGCCAGGCGCAGCGCGAACAGCAGGAGCGCCTGCGCGAGCTGCTCGGCGGCAAGTACGATCCGGCGATGCTGGACACGCCGGCGCAGCGCGCCGAGCTCCTTGACCAGCTGATCCAGCAGAAACTGCTCGCGGTACAAGCGGTGAAGAGCAACCTGGTGGTGACTGATCAACAGTTGCGCGACATCATCGTCTCGCTGCCGGCGTTTCAGGAGAGCGGAAAATTCTCCAAAGCGCGCTACGACGCCATGCTGCGCGCGCAGGGCATGAACGATGTGATATTCGAGGCGCGGCTGCGGCGCGACGTCGAGCTGCAGCAGCTCAACACCGCGGTGGGTGACTCGGTGATCGTAGGGAAGACCCAGGTTGCGCGTTTCCTCGCGATCGAAGGACAGCAGCGGGAAGTTTCGGAGGCGTTGCTGTCGATGGAGCAGTTTGCGCGCGAGGTGAAGCTTGAGCCGGACGCGGTAAAGGTCTACTACGATACCCATCCGGGCGAATTCGTGGTGCCGGAGCAGGTGCGCGCCGAGTACGCGGTGCTCAATGCGGAGGTGCTGGCCGCGCAGGAGATCGTGAGCGAGGCGGACATGCGCAGCTGGTACGACGGCAATGTGCGTGCGAAATTCGAGGCGCGCATGGCGGCGAAGAAGCAGGCGGAAGATTTGCTGGCACAGCTGCGCCAGGCGCCGGACAAGTTTGCCGAACTGGCCAAGAAATACTCGCAGGACCCCGGCTCCAAAGACAACGGCGGCGACCTGGGATTCTTCGCGCGCGGTGCGATGGTGAAGCCGTTCGAGGACGCGGTATTCAAGCTGAAACCCGGGCAGTTTAGCGGCATCGTCGAGTCGAGCTTCGGTTTCCACATTATCAAGCTGACCGAAATCAAACCGGCGAAGGACGGCCAGCCCGAGGAACGCCGCGCCAGCCACATTCTGATTACTGCGCCCGCGGTGAAGGATTTCCAGGACATGCGCGCCGAAATCGAGAAGGAACTGAAGACGCAGCGACTGCGCAAGAGATTTGCCGAAGCCGCGGAATCGTTCAGCAATCTTGCCTACGAACAGCCGGACAGCCTGCAGCCGATCGCCGACAAGTTCAAGCTGAAGCTGCAGCAATCCGACTTTCTTACGCGCAAGGCCGGCCCGGCGGCGGGCGCGCTCAACAATCAGAAGATAATCGACGCGCTGTTCGCGCCCGACTCGCTCAAGAACAAGCACAACACCGAGGCGGTGGAAGCGGGACCGGAAACGATGGTGGTTGCGCGCGTGCTGGAGCACAAACCGGCCGCGCCGAAGCCGCTGGAACAGGTCAAGGCCGAGATTGCGAAGAAGCTCACCGACGAACAGGCGATGCAACTGGCGGTCAAACGCGGGAAGGAAAAGTTCGGCGAGCTGCAGCAGGGCAAGGACGCGGGGCTCAGCTGGGGCGCCCCGAAGATGTTGAGCCGGCAGGGCAAGCCGGAGCTGAACCCGGCTGCGCTGGAGCTGGTGTTCCGCGCCGACACGAGCAAGCTGCCTGCCTATCAGGGCGCGGAGCTGCCCGGGCGCGGCTATGGCATCTATCGCATTTCGCGCGTAGTCGACGCGCCCTCGGTCGACGCGGCGGGGGAGAAACAGTTGAAACAACAGCTGGATCGCCTGGCCGCGCAGGAACAGGCAGCTGCCTATATTGCCAACCTCAGGGCCGCGGCAAAAATTGAAATCAATCGGGCAAATCTGGAGAAGAAGGGCGGCTAGGCGCCGCCTGGAGTCTTTTTCAATATGCGGGGATCAGGCGCGGCAAAAGTCAATATTGCAGTGGGTTCTTATATTTCCGTCGTTCCCAGCGCGGTGGTATTGAAGCCGCCGTCGACGTAGGTCACTTCCCCGGTGATGCCGCTGGCAAGGTCGCTGCACAGGAAGGCCGCGGCATTGCCTACTTCATCTATGCTGACATTGCGCCGCAGCGGCGCCTGTTTCGCGTTATAGGCGAGCAGCTTGCCGAAGCTCGCGATGCCCGAGGCTGCGAGCGTCTTGATCGGTCCGGCCGAGACGGCATTGACGCGTATGCCTTTCGGCCCGAGGCTGGCCGCCATGTAGCGCACCGCAGCCTCCAGACTCGCCTTGGCCAGGCCCATGACGTTGTAATTCGGCATGGTGCGCACCGCACCGAGGTAGGTCAGTGTGAGCAGTGCTGCCTGGCGGCCCTGCATCATGGGCAGCGCCGCCTTGGCCAGCGCGGGGAAGCTGTAGCTGGATACTTCGTGCGCAGTGCGGAACGCCTCGCGCGATATGCCCTCGAGGAAATCGCCCTCGATCGCCTCGCGCGGGGCATAGGCGATGGAGTGCACCAGGCCGTCCAGCCCGTCCCAGGTCTTGCCCAGCTCGGCGAACAGGTTGGCGATCTCCTGGTCGCTGGCGACGTCGCAGGGAAACACCAGCTGACTGCCGAAATCGGCGGCCATGCCGGTGACGCGCTCCTTGAAGCGCTCGTTCTGATAGGTGAATGCCAGTGCGGCGCCCTCGCGATGACAGGCCCTGGCGACGCCATAGGCGATTGAACGGTTGCTGAGCAGGCCGGTGATGAGGATGCGCTTGTCCGCGAGAAAACCCATGGTGGCTCCAGAGTGTCGGAGAGGGGAATTATACCGGGGTGACGCACCATCGGTGTTCAGCTAAACTCGGACGATGCGTTTCCTCGTCGCGCTCGCTTGTGTGCTGATGCTCGCCGGCTGCGGCCGGGAATGGAATGACCCTTATCCTGCGAGCGAGTCGGGCAAGACTATCCTCTACAGCGCTTTTTCCGAGCGGCCCAAGCATCTGGACCCGGCGCAGGCCTATACCGCCGACGAGTATGATTTCATCTGGCAGGTGTACGAGCCGCCGCTGCAATACGATTATCTCAAACGTCCGTATACGCTGATTCCGGCGACCGCCGCGGCGATTCCCACGCCGCGCTATTACAACAGCGCCGGCGTCGAACTGCCCGCTTCGGCGCGGGATGTCGCCTACAGCGTGTACGAGATTCACATCAAACCCGGAATTTTCTACCAGCCGCATCCCGCCTTTGCGCGGGATGCGGCCGGGCGCAGCCTCTACCTCGATCTGAAGCCGGGGGATCTTCGCGGCAAGTATCGCCTTGCCGATTTTTCCAAGACCGGCAGCCGCGAGCTGGTGGCCGCAGACTACGTGTACCAGATCAAGCGCCTTGCGCATCCGCGCGTGAATTCGCCCATCCTCGGTCACATGAGCGACTATATCGTCGGGCTCAAGGAGTACGCGGCGCTGCTCGAGCGGGAAGACAAGTCGCTGCCGATCTGGGCCAGCCTCGCGCGGCACGACATTGCCGGCGTCGAGCTGGTGGCCGCTACACTTATCGCATCAGGGTGCGCGGCAGATACCCGCAGTTCGTCTATTGGCTGGCGATGCCTTTTTTCGCGCCGGTGCCGCCCGAGGCGGACCGCTTCTATTCCCAGGCCGGGATGGCGGAGAGGAATTTCAGCCTCGACTGGTATCCGGTCGGCACCGGACCCTACATGCTTGCCGAAAACAACCCGAATGCGCGCATGGTGCTTGCACGCAACCCGAGTTTCCGCGGCGAGCCCTATCCGTCGGAGGGCGAGCCGGGGGACGCGCAAGCAGGGCTGCTCGCCGACGCGGGCAGGACGGCGCCGTTCATCGACACCATCGTGTTCACGCGCGAGAAGGAAAGCATCCCGTACTGGAACAAGTTTCTGCAGGGATACTATGACCAGTCGGGCATCAGCAACGATAATTTCGACAGCGCCGTGCGCATGGGCATGGAGGGCGAAGCGGCGCTGTCGCCGCAGATGGCGAGCCGCGGCATCCGGCTCAAGACTTCGGTCGCCACCTCGGTGTATTACCTGTCGTTCAACTGGCTCGATCCGGTGGTGGGCGGGCAGGGCGACGCGGCGCAGCAGGAGCGCGCGCGCAAGCTGCGCCAGGCAATTTCGATTGCGATCGACAACGAGGAGTTCATTTCCATATTCGCCAACGGTCGCGGCGTGCCCGGACAAGGCCCGATTCCGCCGGGCATTTTCGGCTACCGCGGCGGCGAGGACGGCTACAACCCGGTGGGATATGAGCAGGCCTCGGGCGCATGGCGCAGAAAGTCGATCGCGCAGGCGAAAAAGCTCATGGCCGAGGCGGGCTACCCCGACGGCCGCGACGCGCGCAGCGGCGCGCCGCTGGTGCTGTATCTGGACACCACCGGCGGCGGCCCCGGCGGCAAGGCGCGGCTGGACTGGTACCGCAAGCAGCTGCAGAAGATCGACGTCCAGCTCGAATTCCGCACCAGCGACTGGAACCGCTTCCAGGAGAAGATCCGCAAGGGCAACTCGCAGATGTTCTTCCTCGGCTGGAATGCGGACTATCCGGACCCGGAAAATTTCATGTTCCTGCTGTACGGGCCGCAGGGCGCGGTGAAGGACGGAGGCGAGAACAAGGCGAACTACGCCAATCCGGAGTTCGACCGCCTGTTCGAACAGATGAAGAACATGCAGAACGGGCCCGAGCGCCAGCAGATCATCGATCGCATGGTGGCGCTGCTGCGCCGCGACGCGCCCTGGGTCTGGGCCTACTATCCCAAGGACTACAGCCTGTATCATGCCTGGCTTTCCAACGTGAAGCCGAACCAGATGGCACGCAACGGCCTGAAGTTCTACCGCCTCGACCCGGCGCTGCGCGAGGCGCAGCGCGCCGAATGGAACCGCCCGGTGGTGTGGCCGCTGCTGCTGTTGCTGGCGCTGCTGGTCCTGGGGACGCTGCCTGCGTATCGCAGCTGGCGCGCGCGCGAACTGGCCAGGGCGTAGGGCGCCGCATGTCCGCCTACATCGTACGCCGCGTAATTTACGCTTTCTTCATCCTGATCGGCGTCAATCTGATCACCTTCGCGCTGTTCTTCAAGGTCAATACGCCGGATGACATCGCGCGCATGCAGCTCGGCGTCAAATATGTCACGCCCGAGGCGATCGCCAAATGGAAGGCCGAGCGCGGCTACGACAAGCCGCTGCTGTACAACGCGGCGGCGCCCGGCGGGAAGAAATTCACCGACACCATCTATTTCGAGAAGTCGGTCGAAATGTTCCGCTTCAATTTCGGCCTCTCGGACGACGGGCGCGACATCGCCTACGAGATCCGCACGCGCATGTGGCCGAGCCTGGCGCTGGCGCTGCCGGTGTTCCTGGTCGGCCTCGCCCTGCAGATCACGTTTGCGCTGATGATGGCGTTTTTCCGCGCCACCTATGTCGACTTCTGGGGGGTGGTGCTGTGCGTCCTCATGATGTCGATTTCCGGGCTGTTCTACATCATCGGCGGCCAATACCTGATCTCCAAGCTGTGGAATCTCGTGCCGATTTCAGGCTATGCAGCCGGCTTCGACGCGCTCAAATTCCTGCTGCTGCCGATCGCCATTGGGGTGATAGGCGGCATCGGCAGCGGTGCGCGCTGGTACCGCACCATATTTTTGGAGGAGGCGGGCAAGGATTACGTCAGGACCGCGCGCGCCAAGGGCTTGTCCGAAGGCGCGGTGTTTTTCCGCCATGTGCTCAGGAACGCAATGATCCCGATCCTCACCGGCGCGGTGGTGGTGATTCCGCTGCTGTTCATGGGCAGCCTGGTGTCGGAATCGTTTTTCGGCATTCCCGGCCTGGGCAGCTATACCATCGAGGCGATCCAGTCGCAGGATTTTGCGGTGGTGCGCTCCATGGTGTTCATCGGCTCGGTGCTCTACATCGTCGGACTGCTGCTGACGGACATCTCCTACACCCTGGTCGATCCGCGCGTGAGGTTCGAGTAGTGCCGATAATGCCCGTTGTTCTCTGGACCGATGCTCTGGTCTACCTGCTGCTCGCGGTGGTCGCGGGATTCGCCTGGTATGTGCACAGCCGTGAGCACCTGCGCGCGCCCTGGCGGCGCGTGGCGCAGGCACCCGCGGCGATGAGCGCACTGGTGGTGCTCGCGCTGTTCGTGCTCGTCGGCCTGCTCGATTCGGTGCATTTCCGCCCGGCGCTGCCGGCGGCGCCCGGAACAAGCGCACAGTCGCGCGAGCCGGCCTATGCGGTCGAAGTCGAGAGCGTGCTCGATGTGCTGCTCTCGTCCCTGGCCAAGCGGCCTGAACGGACTTATTCGGCGCCGCTCGCGACCCACGCCTATACCAAGGAGACAATCGAGCTGCCCGGCACGGACGGCGCGCCGGCGCGGCAGGTGCGCGACTATCCGCGCCTGACCTACGGCGGCGCGCAGTTGCGCGATCCGCAGCGCGAGTGGAAGGCGGACGTGCTGCTCACCGCCTTTCGCGGCGCCGCGCTGGCCTTGCCGCTGTGGCTGATCGCGTCGCTCGCGCTGGTGGCCGCGTGCAACCCCGCCGAGCGCGTCGGCTCGCGCGCGTTCTGGCACGCCTTGTGGCGCGGGGAGACCGAGCTGCCGTGGCGCGCGGTGCTGATCACGCTCGCCCTGGTCCTGCTGCTGGCGCTGCCGGTGGCGCTGCTGTCGGCGCACTACCATGTGCTCGGCACCGACAAGGTCGGCCTCGATGTGCTGTATCAGTCGCTCAAGAGCGTGCGCACGGCGCTGGTGATCGGCACCCTCACCACGCTGGTGATGCTGCCGTTTTCGATCCTGCTCGGCATCATGGCCGGCTACCTGCGCGGGCCGGTGGACGATCTGATCCAGTATTTCTACACTACGCTGAATTCGATCCCGGCGGTGCTGTTGATCGCGGCCGCGGTGCTGGTGCTGCAGGTGCAGATCGAAACCCATCCGGACATGTTCCCAACCTCGGCGCAGCGCGCCGATTTCCGCCTGCTGTGGCTGTGCATCATCCTCGGCATCACCAGCTGGACCGGCCTGTGCCGCCTGCTGCGCGGGGAGGCGCTCAAGCTGCGCGAACTGGACTATGTGCAGGCGGCGCAGGCGTTCGGCGTTTCGCAGTGGCGCATCATGCTGCGCCATATCCTGCCCAATGTGATGCACATCGTGCTGATTTCCGTGGTCATGGATTTTTCCGGGCTGGTACTGGCGGAGGCGGTGCTGTCCTATGTCGGCGTCGGCGTCGACCCGTCGATGATCAGCTTTGGCACCATGATCAACGCGGCGCGCCTGGAAATGGGGCGCGAACCCATGGTGTGGTGGTCGCTTGCCAGCGCATTCTGCTTCATGCTGGCGCTGGTGCTGTCGGCCAACCTGTTCGCCGACGCGGTGCGCGACGCTTTCGATCCGCAGGTGCGTGTCGGCGCGGCCAGGCGTCGCCTGGAAAAGGCGCCGGCATGAGTACCTTGCTCGAAATCAAGGATCTCAAGACCTGGCTGGACGGCTCCGGCGGGACGGTGCGCGCCATCGACGGCATCAGCCTGCAGGTGGCGCGGGGCGAGACCTTCGCCATCGTGGGCGAATCCGGGTGCGGCAAGTCCATGACCGCGCTGTCGGTGCTGCGGCTGTTGCCGGAGGCCGGGCAGATCGTGGCCGGCTCGGTGCTGCTCGGCGGCGAAGACCTGCTCGACCTGCCGGAAGCGGCGATGCGCGGGGTGCGCGGACGGCGCATCGCGATGATATTCCAGGAGCCCGCGACCAGCCTGAATCCGGTGCTCACAGTCGGCCGGCAGATTGCCGAAGTGCTCGAACGGCATACCGCGCTGCGCGGCGATGCGAAGCGCGCGCGCATGCTGGAGTTGCTGCAGGCGGTCGGCATTCCGGATCCCGCGCGCAGCCTGGGCGAGTATCCATTCCAGCTATCGGGCGGAATGAAACAGCGCGTCATGATAGCCGTTGCGCTCGCCGCTGGACCTGATCTGCTGATCGCCGACGAACCGACGACGGCGCTGGACGTCACCATCCAGGCGCAGGTGCTGGACCTGCTCGCCGGGCTGCAGCGCGACAGCGGCATGGCGATGCTGCTGATCACGCACGACCTCGGGGTGGTCGCGCGCATGGCGCACCGGGTCGCGGTCATGTACGCGGGCCAGATCATCGAGGTGGCGACGCGCGCACAGTTCTTCGCTGCGCCGCTGCATCCATATTCGCGCAAGCTGTTCCAGGCCCTGCCCGGGGCCGAGCGCCGCGGTGCAGAACTGGCGGTGATCCGCGGGCAAGTGCCGCCGCTGACCACGCGATTCAGCGGCTGCCGTTTCGCCGAGCGCTGCGATTTTGCCTGGGAGCGCTGCCGCGCCGAGGTTCCCGGACTGAGCGACGCCGGCGACGGCCGCCGCGTGCGCTGCCATTTGTACGATCCGGCGGAAACGCGCGCCCAAGCTCAGGAAATATCCGTGAGCCCTGCGGCCGCGTCCGCCGCCCTGCCAACCGAAAGCAGGACGCGGAATGCGGCACTGCTTTGCGTGCGCGGACTTCAGGTGCATTTTCCCATCCGCAAGGGCCTGTTCCGCCATACGGTGGGCAGTGTCAAGGCGGTCGACGGCGTGTCGATGGACATCGCCGCGGGCCGAACGCTTGCCCTGGTCGGCGAATCCGGCTGCGGCAAGACCACTGCGGGCAAGGCCATCCTGCAACTGATCCGGCCCAGCGCGGGCAGCGTGCAGTTCGAGGGCGATGAACTCACGCAACTGCGCGGGGGCGCGCTGCGCCGGCGCCGCGCCGACTTTCAACTTATATTTCAGGACCCGTATGCCTCGCTCAACCCGCGCATGCGCGTCGCCGATATCCTCGCCGAGGGGATGCAGGCGCTGGGAGTGGTCCACGCCGGCGCCGAACGCGAACTGCAGATGGACAAGATGCTGGCGCAGGTAGGCCTGAACGCGGAGGCCAGGCTGCGCTATCCGCACGAGTTTTCCGGCGGCCAGCGCCAGCGCATCGCGATCGCTCGCGCGCTCGCGGTAAGGCCGAAGCTGATAGTCTGCGACGAACCCACCAGTGCACTGGATGTGTCGGTGCAGGCGCAGATACTGAATCTGCTGAAGCAGCTGCAGCGCGAGTTTGGGCTGGCCTACCTGTTCATCACGCACAATATCGCCGTAGTCGAATACCTCGCGCACGAAGTGGCGGTGATGTACCTCGGCAGGATTGTCGAGCGCGGCACGGTCGACGCGGTATTGCGCACGCCCAGGCATCCCTACACGCAGGCGCTGCTGTCTGCGGTGCCGGCGCTGGATCAGACGGGAACGCGCGAAATCATACGCCTGCAAGGCGAGTTGCCGTCGCCGGCGGATCCGCCGCGCGGATGCCATTTTCATCCGCGCTGCCCGCAGGCAATGCCCGAATGCAGGCAGATCTATCCGGATGCCGTGCGTGTGGGGGAGAACCAGGAAGTGAGCTGCCTGCTGTACCGCGAACCGCCGCGCTGAGCGGCGCTACTTCTTGCGCCGGGTGGAGCGCGTTTTCCCGCTTGATCTGGTGCCCTTCGGCGCAGCCGCATGACGCACTTCGATCACCAGGTGCTGGCCGGCAAACAGGCGCCCGATCTGGTTCCAGCGGCGCAGATCGTCGATGCTGACATGGAAATGCCGGGCTACGCCTGCGAGCGTGTCGCCGCGGCGCACCGTGTAGCTCAGTTTGCGCACGCTGCTGCGCGCCTCCGGCGTGGACGGCGGCTGGTAGGCAACCGGCAGCGGTTCGAGCAGGGCGCCTTTGAGCGGCAGCAACAGCTGGTAGCCCGGTCCCACCTTGGTGCGCAGGCCGATGTTATTCACCTGCTTGAGCCGGGCGAGCGAAATTCCGTGCCTGGCGGCGAGGTGTTCCAGCCGGTCGCCGCGTTTCAGCGTGTAGGTCTGCCAGGAGACCAGGGGCTCCTCATGCTCCTGCAGATTGGCGAGGAAGATTTTCGCCTTGTCCTTCGGCAGCACCAGGCCCGGTGTGCCGTTGGCGACGATCACCGGGCGGTTGTGGCCCGGATTGAGCGCGAGAAACTCGCCCAGCGGCATGTCCGCAAGCTTGGCGGCGAGGCGCACGTCCATGTCGCGCGTCTTTTCCACGGTGACGAAATACGGCGTGTTGGGCACCGGCTCCAGGTCGACGCCGAAGGCATGCGGATTGAGGATGATGTTTTTCAGCGCCTGCAGCTTGGGCACGTAATAGCGGGCTTCCGTTGGCATGCTGAGGCTGAGGTAGTCGGTAGGCAGGTCCTTGGCCTTGTTCTTTTCGATGGCGCGTGCCACCGCGTTCTCGCCCCAGTTGTACGAGGCGAGCGCGAGATGCCAGTCGCCATGCATCTGGTACAGGTACTGCAGATAGTCGAGGGCGGCGCTGGTGGAAGCGACGATATCGCGCCTGCCGTCAAACCAGGGATTCTGCTCGAGGTTGTAATTTTTCCCGGTGGAGGGAATGAACTGCCACAAGCCCGACGCGTGCGAGCGCGAATAGGCCATGGGATTGAATGCGCTCTCCACCATCGGCAGCAGCGCAAGCTCGGTCGGCATGCCGCGCTTTTCCAGCTCCTCCACGATGTAGTAGAGATAACGCTTGCTGCGCTCCACCATGCGCTTGACGTAGCTGGGCTGGCTCGCGTACCAGATCTGCCGGTGCTTCAACAGCGGACTGGAC
>JAANCK010367739.1_pt1 | contig 13868 bp, 18 predicted proteins | sample 7277841 | NCBI WGS metagenome assembly JAANCK01 (sample SAMN14222788, study PRJNA588281) | permafrost metagenome | isolation source: Arctic cryosol methane SIP | place: Canada:Nunavut | collected 2015-07 | reverse complement strand
CTCCGGCAGTTTGTCGGCGCGCAGCACGAATTTCAGCGCGACACCGTTGTTGCAATAGCGTTTGCCCGTAGGCTGCGGCCCGTCGTCGAAAATATGTCCCTGATGCCCGCCGCAGCGCGTGCAATGGTATTCGGTGCGCGGATAGATCAGCACGAAATCGGTCTTGGTGCCGACCGCACCGGGCAGCGCTTGCCAGAAGCTCGGCCAGCCGGTGCCGCTCTCGTATTTCTTGCTGCTGTCGAACAGGGGCAGCTTGCAGGCGGCGCAGACAAAGGTTCCATCGCGCTTCTCCTGGTTCAAGGCGCTGGTACCGGCGCGTTCCGTATCCTCCTCGAACAACACCCGGTATGCCAGGGGCGGCAGCAGCGAAGCCCATTCGGCTTTCGATTTGCGCAATAGCGGGCCGGCCGCGTCCTTCGCGCCCGCAAGGCCAGACCTGAGCATCGGCAGCACGGACAGACCGAGCAGCCATTTCAATGATAGACGACGATTCATGACTTTCTCCGAAACAGTATATAGATACAGCAAAAGGGTGCCCTACGCGCGCTTGGTTGTGAGCGACAAGCCGCGTCGCCGGGCTCGCCGGCGGCCTGTGTTTGGCTTGTAATGGCAGGTAGTTCGGCTGGAACTGGCGAATGGTTACATGCTGGTGCACAATCCGCCGAAGCCGCAGAAAATTTGACCGATTGCGGTGCGGGTGTAACCAAAGGCTTCAATGCAGCGAATGCAAGACACAGGCCGAAACAAGGCAAGCGAGGAAAAGCTCCGGAATCTACTGCTGCCCGGACTCGCCGGTGATGAGTCGGCCTACCGCGCGTTTCTGCAGGAACTGAGTGCGCATTTGCGCGCCTTCCTGAGGAGGCGTCTCGTCCGTTTGCCGGACGAGGTGGAGGATCTTGTGCAGGAATCGCTGCTGGCAATACACAATCAGCGCCATACCTACGACGCCGGGCAGCCCTTGACCGCGTGGATACACGCGATCGCGAAGTACAAGCTCGTCGATTTTCTGCGACGGCGCGCAAAGCGCGAGTTATTGAATGACCCGCTGGACGAGGAATTCGGCTTTGCCGTCGCCGCGGATACCGAGGCGGCGGACGCTCGTCGCGACCTGGCCAAGCTCCTGGCGCAGCTGCCGGAGCGTCAGCGCCTGCCCATTGTGCACATGAAACTGGAGGGTTTGTCGGTGGCGGAAGCCGCAAAACGCACCGGGATGTCGGAGGCGGCGGTCAAAGTGGGCGTGCACCGCGGCCTGAAGGCATTGGCGGCAATGATCCGGGACGCCACATGAAGACCGACGATCTGGTAAGCATGCTGGCGACCGGGGCCGGAGCCGTGCCGCCGCATGGGGCGGCGCGCCGCTATGCGCTTGCCATAGGCTGGGGCGGCGCAGGTGCGGCGCTGCTGATGACGGTCCTGCTCGCTCCGCGCCATGATTTTGCCATCGCGCTCATGCTGCCGATGTTCTGGGCCAAAGTCGCGTTTGTCACCAGTTTCGCCGCAGCCAGCCTGTACGCGGCCCTGCGCCTGTCGCGGCCGGGCCTGAGCCTGGCCTGGGTACCGGGCGCTCTTGGGGCGCCGGTAGTCGCAATCTGGCTGCTCGCCACGGTCGTGCTCCTGCGTGCAGACGCCGCACAGCGCAAAGCGCTGTTCTTCGGCGATACCTGGAACTCCTGCCCGTTCCTGATCGCGCTGCTTTCAGTACCGGTGTTTGTCGCAGTGGTGTGGGCGATGAAAGGGCTCGCTCCGACGCGCCTGCGGCTGGCCGGCGCCGCCGCCGGACTGCTTTCCGGGGCGGTGGGCACCGTCGTGTACAGCGTGCACTGTCCGGAATTGGAGGCGCCGTTTATCGGCTTCTGGTATCTGCTCGGCATGCTGCTTCCGACCGCGGTCGGCGCGCTGCTGGGCCGGCGCCTGTTGCGCTGGTAGCGTCGCGACAGCGTCGCTCCGTGGGGATCTGGCCGCTTTCGCGGCTGCGCCGGAAGCCATCGGATTTCCGGGTTAAACTTATGCCACCTGCCCACCCCGGAGCCCCGATGCGCTGGCGCATTACCTCGCTGCTGCTGAATCTCGCCCACGCGATCGACCATCTGATGCTGCTGGTGTTTGCGACTGCAGTATCCGCGATCGCGCGCGATTTTGGCGTCGGGCGCTGGGAAGACCTCATGCCTTACACCACGGGCGCGTTCCTGATGTTCGGCATCGGTTCCTTCCCCGCGGGGCGCCTGGGCGATCTGTGGGGCCGACGCGCCATGATGCTCGTGTTCTTCTTTGGCATGGGCGCATCGGCCGTGCTGATCGCGCTCACCCGGAATCCCTGGCAGCTGGCGCTGGCACTCGGACTGATGGGCGCGTTCGCCTCGATCTACCATCCGGTGGGCATCCCCATGCTGCTGCGCCACGCGCGCAAGCCGGGCATCACCATCGGCGTCAACGGCATGGCAGGCAATCTGGGCATCGCCGCCGCGGCCATCTCGACCGGCTTCCTGATTCAGTATGCGGACTGGCGCACTGCATTCGTCGTGCCCGGCCTGGTCTCGATCGCCTGCGGGCTGCTGTTCATGAAAATCGCGCCGGCCGAACAGGGCGCACCCGGTAAGCAGGCGGTCAGGCAGATTGAGCTTGCGCCGGCGACGCGAAACCGCGTCTTCCTGGTGATGACCATGCTCGCGATCACCACCAGCATCCTGTTCAATTTCACCACCAACGGCAACGGCGAGCTGCTCAAGGCCAGGCTGCCGATTCTGGTGCAGCAGCCGGCTCTGCTTGGCATGCTGCTCGCGGTGGTCTACGCCCTGTCTTCGGTGTCGCAGCTGGCGGTGGGGCGGCTGATCGACCGCTATCCGATACGCAACGTGATGCTCGGGATCATCGCCTGCCAGGGGCCCATTTTCCTGCTCGCCGCGTTCAGCCACGGCTGGGCGCTGTACGTGACCATGGTCGTTTTCATGGTCCTGGTATTCGGCTCGATTCCGTTCACCGACGCGATCATCGCGCGCTTCGTCGATGACAGCATTCGCTCACGCGTAAGCGGCATGCGCCTCGCGGTTTCCTTCGGCGTTAGCTCGATGGCGGTCTGGGCGCTGGGGCCGGCGGTGAAGGCGGCCGGATTCGGCGCTGCGCTGCTGATGCTCGGAGCCGTGGCCGTCGGATCGCTGCTGATTACCTGGCAATTGCCGGACGAGCAGAGCATCCGCAGGGCTTCCGCATCCCCCAGTCCGCAAGCTGCCTGACGCGCAAATCCATCCGGACCGCCTGCACCTGCAGGCGTTGCGCGCGATCCCGTGCTGCCGCGATGAAGAATTTCTGACAATTGTCAAACCCGCTGGCGGCTAGCGGTGCACAGTCGCGAAAAACCCCAGAGGCGCCCCGCATAGTGTTCGAAGTCCCCGCTAAGGTATTGCAGCAGACGGGCAAGTGCAGTCACGACTATTCCTGCCTCCAGACCGGCCGCTGCGGCGACAGCCCGATGTGCGAAGTGGAAAGCGCACACGGCCAAAACGTGGTGTGCGTCCTTGCCGCGGACTGGCCCAGTTGTTCATATCATCTGGACTTCGGCGGCGCCCGGTATTGCGTCTGCCCGGTGCGAAATTACATTTACCGGCAGCAATCGGCCTGAGCGCGGCGCAAACTGCCGCTTTCCCTGGGTGTGTCCCCGGCCGGTTCATGCGGCCGCGGCGTAATGCAGGGTGCAATCCATGTGTCATTGGCGGCGACGTGTAGTGTGCCGGCGGCGGGCGCGAGCGCCTTCTCTACCAGGCGCACAGTCGCGTCCCCGGGATCGGCCCGCTGCGCAAATCCGAGTTTTCGGCCGAGGTAATGCATCGCCTGGTTGCCGGCAAGCGTGATTCCGTGCAAGCTCACCAAGCCGGCGGCACGGGCGTGCCCCTGCAAGGCATGCAGCAGCATGGTGCCGATGCCCTTGCGCTGCCACGCGTCGGCGACGACGACGGCGAACTCGGCGCTGCCGCCGGCTTCGTCCCTGACGTAGCGGGCCACGCCCAATAGGCGCGTTTGCGCACCGTGGCCGGAGATGGCGGCGAAGGCCATTTCCCGGTCGCAGTCGATGCGCGTCAGGCGCCGGATCTCCTGCGCCGTAAGTCTTCTTGCGCTGAGCAGTCGGTTATAGCCGCTCTCGCGCGAGAGGCCGCGAATGAAATCGAGTTCGATCGCATCGTCCTGCGGACGTATCGGCCGGATGACGATGCCGGTGCCGTCGCCGAGGCGCCGGCGTTCCCATAGATAGCCCGGACGCGGCGCCGCCGAAACCGTCGGGCCGACGCCGAGCGGCATCAAGGTGGCCACCTGCTAGGCTCCACCAGCGGCGTGCGCCGCGACTGCCGAACGGGCCGCATGCGCCGGCCGCGCAAAGCTGACCGCGCTCTGCTCCAGAGCCTGCACCAGCGTCGGCCCCTTGCGCTCGAGCGCGAATGATTCGCCCGCACTCACGATGATGTCGCGCGGGTCGCCTTCCTGGGTCACCCAGACAGAGCCGCTGTGGCAGACGATCGCATTTCCCGCGCCGCCGCGCACACTCAACAGCTGTTTAGGCTTCATGCACAGTCCGTCCTGGTTTAGCTCGAGTCTCATTGCAGCCTCCTTATTCCATGCGCATTTATCATGCGAAAATATGCTACGCTGTCGGCGTCGGCTGGTCCCGCTCCGCCTGTATGCCGGACGCTTGGGAGGATTATGCGAGTGGGCGAGTCACTCTTCAAACGACATTTGAGAATCATTTGCATGAGTTTATGGAATGCGTGAACAGCGCCGGAACCTGCCTTCGCTCGATTTGCTGCGCGGCTTCGAGGCGGCGGCGCGCAACCTGAGCTTTACCAAGGCGGCGGCGGAACTGTTCGTCACCCAGTCGGCGGTAAGCCGTCAGGTGAAGGCGATCGAGCACCATCTGGGCGTCGCGCTGTTCGTGCGCCGACACCGCGCGCTGCTGCTGACCGAGGCCGGGCACGAGCTGTACCGCGCGAGCGCGCAGGCGCTGCGCCAGCTGGCCGATGCGGCGGCCAGGATCCGCGAGCGCGACAGCGGGCGCTCGCTCACCGTGACCGCAACCATAGGCTTCGCCTCCTTGTGGCTGATTCCGCGGCTGGCGGACTTTCGCAGCGAACGTCCCGATATCGATATACGCATCGCTGCGAACAACACTATGCTCGACCTGGAACGTGAAGGCATGGAGCTGGCGGTGCGCTACTGCATGCCCAAGGCGGCACCGCGCGGCGCCACCAAACTCTTTGGCGAAGCGGTAGTGCCCGTATGCAGCCCGAAGCTGCTCACGCGGGCGGCGCCGCTGGTCCGGCCGGAGGACCTGCGCCACCACGTGCTGCTGCACTACGAATTGCCGGGCGCAGTCACTCCCTGGCTCAGCTGGACCGTATGGCTGGAAACCATGCAGCTGCCGAAGCTGAAACCCGCCGGGTCCCTGCGCTTCATTCAGTATGACCAGACCATACAGGCGGCGATCGACGGCCAGGGAATTGCGCTCGGCACCACGCCGCTGGTGCGGGATCTGATCAGCCAAGGCCGGCTGATCGCGCCGCTGGCCGGCAAGTTCGAATCGTCGCGTGCCTACTACCTGGTGATTTCAGCAGCGGCGCCCGAGCGGCCGGAGGTGAAAGATTTCGCCGGATGGTTGTTGCGGCAGGCAAAACGCGAGCCCGGAAACCGCGCCCTGCGCGCGCGCTAGCGCGTCGCCGCGGCACGCAGCGGCCACGGCGGCGCCTCGCGTGCAGTAGAATAAGACCAGAAGCAATTTCGAGGAGAACAGCACATGCGCGGCGCCGTCATCGTAGCGTTTGCCCCGGATCGGGAATACGAATTGAGGATTACCGCCGGCGACGCCCCCCTGCCTAGCGAACAGGAAGGCGAAGTGTGGTTGTCGCAGCAGTTCGAGGAACTGGGCTGCACACCCCGGAGCCTGGTCGGCAAGGTGCTAGTGCTGGACAAGGTTCTCGAGGTTGCGCGCGAGGCTGGGGAAAAGCGTTTCGCCGGCGACATCGCCTGGGCCGAGCGTTACGCCCGGGCGGTGCTCGCCCTGCTCAAGCGCCCGGTTGTGCGCGTCGACCTGGGGGAGAATACCGTCGCCTGAGTGCGCCGGTCTGCTACCAGCGGGCTCAGGACTGCAGCTGCGCCACCTGCTGCGCCAGCTGCTGCATGCGCACCGCGATCGATTTGAGCAGCGACGCGCCGAACGCCGGCTTGGCCTTGACCAGGCCGAGGAAGTCGGTGCGGTTGATCGCGAGCAGCTTGCAGTCGGACTCCGCGGTCGCCGAGGCGGCGCGAGCCGAGCGGTCCACCAGCGCCATTTCGCCGAACATCCCGCCGGCACCGACGCGCTCGACCACGTTGTTGTCCACCGAAATCGCGACGCGGCCCTCGAGCACCACGTACATGAAAGCACCGACGGCGCCCGCGCTCATGATGACCTTCCCCGCGGGAAACTCCGCCGGCTCCTGCGTGGCAAGCTCGCGCCGCAGCTCGGCCAAGGCCTTGCGGTCGAGGATGTCGCTGCGCTCGGCGGGTGCGACCGCCGGGCGCGCCGTGCCGAGCTTGACGATGCTCTGGCGCAGTCGCTGCACCATGGTGCTCATCAGCATCAGCGCAAATTCCGGCTTCTTTTCCAGGGCGGTGTGAAACTGCTTTTCATCCAGCGACAGTACGCGGCAGTTGATTTTGGCCATCGCAGTCGCGCTGCGCGGCAAATCCGCGATCACCGCAAGTTCGCCGAATACGTCACCCGGCTTTATCACGCCGAAGAACTTGTTGCGTATCATCAGGCCGATTTCACCCTCGAGCAGCAAGTACATCCGCGCGTTCTTCGAAAACAGGCCGCCCGCTTTTTCGTTCTCGGTGAATATGGCTTTTCCGGCCGGCTTTTCTTCCATGGTTCCGGCGGAACGGAAGAACTCCAGCGCCAGCGCCGGCTGATACAGAGGGCTTTGCGCGGCCACCTGTGCAGCGGCGCGCGCGACCGCTTCCGGGCGCGGCGTGGGCTTGGCCGAAAAATCGAGGTCTTCCATGGATTTCGATATTTTAGTCCTTAATTCGGCCGCGGGCGACGCGTTGCGCGCCTGACAGCACTGCCGGTACACATCGGACATGCCGGCCGGCCTCGGCCATGCAATCCGGCGGCGGCTTTGCGTATCTGGCCGAAATACGCACGCTGCCTGTAACCACATATGGCTGGCAACGATAAGTCGGGCCGAATATCTCCCTTGGACTTATCTGGCATGACCATGGACGCGCGCAGGCGCGGCAGGCACAGCCCGTAAGTCCAACACCGGCGGCGTCAGCTTGGTGAGTGCTTGCTTACGTGCAGTTGAGCTGCCTGCAAGGGCAAAGCCCAGCAGCTTGCCACTCGCGTCCTCGAACCGGGCTTCGACTCCCTCGGCCGCGGCATCCACAATCCAGTTGCCCGAATTGGCGGCGGGCGGGCACACAACGACAGGCAGCGCCGGCGTCTTTACCACCACCAGCATGGCCGGATAGGAAACCGGCGTCGCAGTTCCGCTCAGCGTTTTTGCCAGGGCGCGAGCGGCCTGCATCAGCGGCAGCACATAGGGCAGGATCTGGCCGTCGACCTCGGCGCAGTCGCCCAAGGCATAGACATCCGCGGCACTGGTCTGCAGCAGGCGATCGGTGAGGATGCCGCGATTGACCTTCAATCCCGCGTGCTGCGCCAGCTGCGTGCGCGGACGCAGACCGACCGCGGACAACACTGCATCGGCAGTCAGCCTGGTTCCGTCGGCAAGTTCCACGCTCAGTCCCCCGGCATCGCGCCACAGCGCGCGCGCCGTGGTACCCAGATGCCAGCTTACGCCCGCGGCCTGGAGCGAGCGCTGCAGGCGCTCGGCCACGGCCTCGGGCAAGAGCCGGCCCAGCGGCCGCGGCGCCGGGTCTATCACCGATACGCGATAGCCGGCCGCGACGAGGTCGTTGGCGAACTCGCAGCCGATCAGCCCGGCGCCCAGCAGCACCACGCTTTGCTTTCTTTCGATGGCCGAGCGGAAGCGCGCATAGCCGGCGAGATCGTTCACGCGCATCACTGCCTGCGCAGCGTCGCCTTCCAGCGGCAGCGCGATCGGGTCGGCGCCGAGCGCAAGCACCAGCTTGGAATAGCGGATCGGCGAAGCGCCGGCCTGAACCGTTCGGCGCGCCGTATCGATGGCCTCAACCTCGACGCCGGCGATGATCTGCGCCCGGAGTTGGGCGGCCATCTGCGCGGCGCCCGCGCCGGCCAGCTGCGCCGCGGATTTCCCCGCCGCCAGCGCGTTGGACAACATCGGTTTGGAATAGAAGCCCGCGTCGTCGCGGCTCAAGATTGCAAGCGGCGTGGATTGATCGAGCTTGCGCAGCTCGCGCGCCAGGGTATAGCCGGCTAGCCCAGTGCCGATGATGACGATCGGCTCCACCTCAGGCTAGCGCCGCGCCGGCCTCTACCATCTCGAAATCGGCTTTGGCGACGCCGCAGTCCGGGCAGGACCAGTCCGCGGGTATGTCCTCCCAGCGCGTTCCCGCTGCGATGCCGTCTTCGGGCATCCCATTGGCTTCGTCGTAGATGAAACCGCACACCACACATTGCCATGTCTTCATTTGCCTGCTCCTTTCGTCTTGATTGATCAGCGCTGCGCACTGGCCAGCGCCGCCTTGTACTGATGGGCGTGCCGCTCTTCCACCTTGGCCAGCGCAGCAAAGCGCTTGGCCGCCTTCTCCAGCGTATTGCGGAAGTTGCGAGCGTGTTCCTTTGATTCGGTGATCTGCTCGTCGAATTCGCGCACCGCCGCGCCATTGCCTTCCTCGACCGCGAGGTGGCGGAATTTCGGATACATTTCGGTGTACTCGTAGGTTTCCCCTTCGATCGCAATCTGCAGCGCCGCGGCGGGGCTGAGTTCGGCCGCAGGGTAGAGCAGGTCGAGATGGCCGAAGGCGTGCTGCACTTCCTGGTCGGCGGTCTCCTCGAATACGCGCGCCGTGGCTTCGTCTCCGGCCGCGCGCGCAAGCCTGGCGAAGTAGCGGTACTTGATGTGGGCCATGCTCTCGCCGGCAAATGCGGCTTCGAGATTCTGGATGGTAACGGATTGCGCTTTCATGTCTGGCTCCTTTGCTTGGGTTTGGCCTTGCTACGGGACCGATTATGGTCGCTGTACATAATCGAATCTAACGACTAATATCGTTAAACTTAATCGTATTTCTCGATATGGCCTCTATGCCTTCCCTGCGCCAGCTCGGCTACCTGGTCGCGCTGGCGCAGCACCTCAACTTCACCCGAGCGGCCGCCGCCTGCTTCGTCACCCAATCGACGCTCAGCGCCGGGCTGAAAGAGCTCGAGGCGACGCTGGGCGCGACACTGGTCGAGCGCGACCGGCAAAGCGTGCTGATGACTGCGCTGGGTCTGGAGGTGGCGGCCCGCGCGCGCCAGCTGCTCGCCGCAGCCGAAGACCTCACCCAGCTCGCCGCCGCATCGGCGGAGCCTATGACCGGTGTGCTGCGCCTGGGGGCGATTCCGACGATCGCGCCTTTCCTGCTGCCGCGCATCCTGCCCGGCTTGCGCGCCAAGTACCCGCGGCTGCAGTTGCTGCTGCGTGAAGATGTCAGCGCCAGCCTGCTGCAGCGCCTGGCGGACGGACAGCTGGATTTCGCGCTGCTGGCGCTGCCTTTCGACACAGGCGACCTGCGGGTGCGTCCGTTGTTCGACGACGAATTCTGGTTGGTCGGGCGCGAAGCTGATCCGGCGCTCAAGGCGAAACGCGCGACGGTCAGCGCGCCGGTGGCGGAACGCCTGGTGCTGTTGGAGGAGGGCCATTGCCTGCGCGAGCACACGCTCGCCGCCTGCCCCCGCAGCGAGCCGTCCGGGCATTCAGGGGTGGAAGCGACCAGCCTGCTGACGCTGGTGCAGATGGTCGAGTCGGGCATCGGCCTTGCGCTGGTGCCGGAAATCGCGCTGAACAGCGGTTTGCTCAAGGGGACGAAACTGGTCGCGCGGCCGCTGACGCCGCCGGCGCCCAAGCGCAGCATCGCCTTGCTCGCACGGCGCTCCAGCGCAAGGCAGGCGGAATTTGCCGCGCTCGGCGATTTCATCGAGGCCGCGCGCAAGCACGATCACTACGCCATCAGCACGTCCAGAGGGCGCCGGCGTCCTGCCCAACATTAGAGAGACCGAGCCCATGAATCATCCACGCGAACTCACATTGTCAGGCGCAGACGCCACGCCGCTGTTCGTCGCCGACTGGCCGGCGCAGGCGTCTGCGGCTAAGCCCGCGGGTATCGTACTGATGCATGGGTTGGGCGAGCATAGCGGCCGCTATGGCCATGTAGCGCGTTTCTTCAACGACTGCGGCTTTGCGGTGCGCGCCTACGATCATCGCGGCCACGGCCGCTCGGGCGGCGCGCGCGGCGACACGCCAAGCGCCGAGGCCATGGTGCAGGATGCGAGAATCGTGATCGAGGATTTCGCGCGGCAACTGGCGGCGCCGCCGCTGCTGCTCGGCCACAGCATGGGCGGCTTGTTTGCCGCCTACTATGCGACGCGGGCGTTGTCGCCGCTAAGCGGGCTGATCCTGTCCTCGCCCGCGCTCAGGATCAGTTTGAAGGACGCGCAAAAACTGCTGCTGCAGATTCTGGGGGTGGTCGCGCCCGGGCTGCGTATACCGAATGGGCTGGATTCGAACTACCTTTCGCACCGGCAGGAGGTGGTCGAAGCCTATAACCGGGATCCGGTGGTTCATCCGAAGATCAGCGCGCGACTGTTGCGTGCCATGCTCGATGCGATCGAATTTGCGCAGGCGCATGCATCCGCGCTCGACATCCGCACCCTGCTGCTGGTCGCGGGCGAGGATCACCTGGTCGACGCCAGCGGCAGCGATGCGTTTTTCGAAAAGCTCGCGCCGGGCGTAGGCACGATGCACCGCTACGCAGGCTACTACCACGAAATTTTCAACGACGTCGACGCCGCGCGCGTGTTCAACGACCTGCGCACCTGGCTCGGCGCACCGGGCTCCGCTGCCGTGGGGTTCGGCGCTAAGCCTTGACCGGACGGTTTTCCGGATGGCGCTCGACCGCCGGATCCAGGTGCATCCACGGCCGCGCGCTGTTGGTCCAGATGTTCATCACCAGTTTCAGGTCGAGCGGCGCATCCAGCGTACCGACTTTCAGCACCAGCATTTCCGGTACCTTCTCCCGCTGACTGTAGATGGGAGAACCGCAGTCGGCACAGAAATAGCGGTTGAGGATATTGCCGCTCTGGGCGGTGTCCGCGTACAGCCTGGGCTTGCCGGCGGTAAAAGTCACCGCGCTGGCCGGAACCACGGCGTTATGGCTGGCGCCGGCGCCGGAAGCTTTCTGGCAATGGGTACAGTGGCAGGCGATGATTTTCTCCACGGGCGCGCTGACGCTGTAGCGGATGTTGCCGCACAGGCAGCCGCCGGTGATCGCATTCGACATCGGGTCTCTCCCTGATCGGCCGGGCACGGTATTTCAGGACTTCGCGGTGAAATCGAAATCGTCCGCGCCCGCTGCGGCCGAAGGCGCCGGCGCCGCAGGCGCGGCGCCGGGCATTCTTGCCGCGGCACGCGCTGCCGCCGGCGAAAGGTTTGCACCGGGCTCGGCCGAAGCGCCGGGCGAAACGCCGTCCGAAGCAAATGCGGCCTCCAGGTCCTGCTGGATCTGCGCCACATCGAATGCGGCGCGCCCCTGCATGCGCAGCAGGATGCGCGAGGGCATGTCCTGAATGCGCGGCACTGGCGCACGCACGTTCGCCGCGGTGGTCAGCATGGGGACGGCATGGTTGTTCCTGAATCCGGGCTGCGCGCGCTCGACGGCATCGATGACGGCGTTCTGCGCCTTGGCGATGCCCATGAGCAGTTCCGCGAGTTGGGTATTGTCCATTGCGCTTCCTCCGTATGGATCTTGATTCCCGCCAATGATACCCTGATCTGTGCGGCGCCCGCGATGCCGCCGCGCACAATCAGGGGGAGCAACAGGCAATGAATGCGAACGGCGACACCCACTCCAAGATCGTGGGCTACATCCTGTGGATCTTCGGCTTCACTGGTGCGCACCGTTTCTATTATGGCCGGCCGCTTAGCGGAACCATCTGGTTCCTTACCCTGGGTTTGCTCGGGATCGGCTGGTTGATCGACGTCTTCCTCATCCCCGGAATGGACCGGGAGGCGGATCTGCGCTTTCGCGCCGGCCGCATCGATTACAACATTGCCTGGCTCCTGCTGACCTTCCTTGGTCTGCTCGGCCTGCACCGCATGTACATGGGCAAGTGGATTAGCGGGATCGTCTACCTGTGCACAGCAGGACTGCTGGGTATCGGTTATTTGTACGATTTCTGGACGCTGAACGACCAGATCACCATCGTTAACGCATCGGCCTGATGAGCACCGGCTGCCGCATTGCCGCACCCGACCGGAGAGGCGTGCGCATGCTTGCTCTAAGCCCTACCCGCAAATAAAAAAAGGCGGCCGCAGCCGCCTTGATCATGCATGCAGCTCGCGCTACCTGCGTTGGCGCAGCTTGCGGATTGCCGCGATCTGCGCCGAGGCTTCGGCAAGTTCGGCCACCGCCTTGGCGTATTCCATCTTGCCGCTGCGGTCCTGCAGGCTCTCCTTGGCGCGCTTCTGCGCCTCCAGCGCTTTGGCTTCGTCCAGATCGTGGCCGCGGATGGCGGTGTCCGCCAGCACGGTGATCAGGTTGGGCTGCACCTCGAGGATGCCGCCGGCGACGAAAATCAGCTCCTCCTCGCCGCCGCTCGCGGGCTTGATGCGCACGGTGCCCGGCTTGATGCGCGTTATCAGCGGCGTGTGCTTCGGGTAGATGCCAAGCTCGCCCTCTTCGCCGGGCAGCACCACAAATTCGGCCTCGCCGGAAAATATGGCTTCCTCGGCGCTGACGACGTCTACGTGAATTGTGTGTGCCATATTGCTTAGAACCTTTTGTCCCCGACCACCCGGCAAGCCGGGGGTCGTACTTGGGCTTTACTGGAGCGTCTTCGCCTTTTCCACCGCCTCTTCGATGCCGCCCACCATGTAGAAGGCCTGTTCCGGGAGACTGTCGTAGTCACCGTTGACGATGCCCTTGAAGCCTTTGATGGTTTCCTTCAGCGGCACATACTTCCCTTCCTGGCCGGTGAAGTTTTTGGCCACGTCGAACGGCTGCGACAGGAAGCGCTGAATCTTGCGCGCGCGCGCCACGGCCAGCTTGTCTTCGGGCGAGAGTTCGTCCATGCCCAGAATGGCGATGATGTCGCGCAGTTCCTTGTAGCGCTGCAGTGTCTGCTGCACCGCGCGCGCGGTAGTGTAGTGCTCTTCGCCCACCACGTGCGGGTCCATCTGGCGGCTGGTCGAATCCAGCGGGTCCACGGCGGGATAGATGCCGAGCGAAGCGATGTCGCGCGACAACACCACGGTGGAGTCGAGGTGGCCGAAAGTCGTCGCAGGCGAGGGGTCGGTCAAATCGTCCGCCGGCACGTAAACCGCCTGGATCGACGTGATCGAGCCGGTCTTGGTCGAGGTGATGCGTTCCTGCAGGCGGCCCATCTCTTCTGCCAGCGTCGGCTGGTAGCCTACCGCCGAGGGCATCCGCCCGAGCAGCGCCGACACTTCGGTGCCGGCCAGCGTGAAGCGGTAGATATTGTCGACGAAGAACAGCACGTCGCGGCCTTCATCGCGAAAGTATTCGGCCATGGTGAGGCCGGTTAGCGCAACGCGCAGGCGGTTGCCCGGCGGCTCGTTCATCTGGCCGTAGACCAGGGCCACCTTGTCGAGCACGCCACCGTCTTTCATCTCGTGATAGAAGTCGTTGCCCTCGCGCGTGCGCTCGCCCACGACGGCGAACACCGACCGTCCCGAGTGCTTCTT